>WNGF01010198.1_pt1 | contig 10653 bp, 8 predicted proteins | sample 5400641 | NCBI WGS metagenome assembly WNGF01 (sample SAMN13153371, study PRJNA577476) | soil metagenome | isolation source: 80 cm soil or saprolite under grassland replicate 2 | place: USA:California | collected 2016-06-15
CCCTCGCCTCCGGGAGCGCCGGCGCCAGCGGGCGGGGACGCTGTCCGGCGGCGAGCGGCAGATGCTCGCGATGGCGCGCGCGCTCGTCGCCGAGCCGGATCTGCTCCTGCTCGACGAGCCCTCGGCCGGCCTGTCACCCCTCTCGATGGAGACGATCTTCGAGAAGATTCGCGAGATCAACGCGGCCGGCGTGCCGATCCTGATGGTCGAGCAGAACGCGCGTCGCGCGCTGGCGATGTCGGGCCGCGGTTACGTCCTCGATCTCGGACGCAACCGGTTCGAGGGAACCGGCGTGGCGCTCCTGCGCGACCCGAAGGTCATCGATCTCTACCTGGGCGGCACCGCCCGGATCGACGCCGTGCCACAAGAGTCGTAGAGTCCACGCATTCCACACGAGCGGCGCGTCGTCTCCGGTGCGGACAGCGCCCGCAAATCGTGCGCTGATTCGGTTGAACGCATCGGTGCCGTAGCCGACGACGGTGAACGTTTCGCTCTTCAGGTCGAGTCCATCGAGATAGCCGGCATCGGCAATCGGCGCCGGTGTGACGCCGGCGACGGGTTTTGTGCACCCCTCACAGTGGCACACGCTGAATGCCGGTCAGGTCGAAGCGTCCCGGGGTGGTGGGCATTGGCCGCAGGTTCTGGACGTTCGTGGTCGTCGCTCCTGGCCGAGAACGGACCGGCGTCTGGAAGTCCGTCAAACAAGGGGGGCTCCATGATGAGAGTTGGCAAACGCACACGAGGCCGTCAGCGACGCCTCGGGTGGAGGTGGGTCGCGCTCGCAGGATCGGTGTTGGCCCTGAGCGCGCTGGTCGCCGGTGGGGCGGTCGCGGCGGGAGGTGGGAGTCCTCCGAGCCGACACGCAAATCCGGGCATCGAGGCCAGGGTGCACGCCTTGCTCGCCCAGATGACGCTGGACGAGAAGCTGGAGCAGCTCCAGCTCGAGGCCGACTGGCAGATCAACGACAGCGAGGCGCGCAAGGGCGTCGGCGGTGTCTTCAGCCTCACCAATCCCGAGAAGATCAACCACTTCCAGCACGTGGCCGTGGAGGAGTCGCGGCTGCACATCCCGATCCTGTTCGCCTTTGACACGATCCACGGCTACCGGACGATCTTCCCGATTCCACTGGCCGAGGCGAGCAGCTTCGACCCCGACGTGGCGACGGCGGACGACACGTTCGGCGCACGCGAGACAGCGGCGACCGGGCTCAAGCAGATCTACAGCCCGATGGTCGACATCTCACATGAGCCGCGCTGGGGCCGCATCGCCGAGGGCGCGGGCGAGGACCCGTATCTCGGGTCGGTGATGGCCGCTGCGCGCGTCCATGCAGCGCAGGGCTCCGACTACATTGCCGCGGACAAGGTGGTCACAAGTCCGAAGCACTACGTTGCCTACGGTCAGCCCGAGGGCGGGCGTGACTACAACACGACCGACATGTCCGAGCAGCGGTTGTGGAACTTCTACCTGCCGCCGTTCAAGGCGGCGTTCGACGCGGGGGCGGATACCGCGATGTGCTCGTTCAACGCGATCAACGGCGTGGCGGGGTGCGGGAACCACGAGACGGAGACCGAGATCCTGAAGAAGCAGTGGCACTTCGACGGGTTCATCGAGAGCGACTACACGGCCGTCTCCGAGCTCATCAACCACGGCGTTGCCGCCGACGGCGCCGACGCAGCCCGGGTGGCGCTGAACGCCGGCACGGACATGGAGATGGTGAGCACCAACTACGTCGACCACGCCAAGCAGCTGCTCGCGCAGCACGAGATCACGATGCATCAGATCGACGACGCGGTTCGCCGCATCCTGCGCGTGAAGTTCCGGGCGGGACTGTTCGAGCATCCCTACGTGGACTGGCAGCAGGCGGAATCGAAGCAGTTGCTGCCTGATGCCGTCGCGGCCGCGCGCATAGCAGCGACTCGCTCGATGGTGCTGCTCAAGAACAACTCCAACACGCTGCCGCTCGATCCGACCAAGTCGGTCGCGGTGATCGGCCCGCTCGGGAACAACCAGCACGACATGCTCGGTCCATGGTGGGGCGTCGGCAGGGACCAAGACGCGGTCACCGTGGACGACGGCATCATGGCGCAGGATCCGAACACCACCTTCGCCCAGGGCTGCGAGATCCTGGACAAGGATCCGCCGGATCCGCCCAACGACGAGTGCGGCTCGGACGCCGGCTTCGACGCGGCGGTCGCCACCGCTCAGGCGGCCGACCAGGTCGTGCTCGCGCTCGGTGAGACGCGCGGCGAGAGCGGCGAGGCCGAGTCGCGCAGCAACATCGACCTCCCCGGCAAGCAGCAGGAGCTCATCGACCGCATCGCGGCGTTGGGGAAGCCGTTCGTCGTCGTGCTCTTCAACGGCCGCCCGCTGACGCTGACGAAGGTCGACGATGCCGCGCCCGCGATCCTCGAGGCGTGGTTCCCGGGCGTCCAGGCCGGCAACGCAGTGGCCGACGTCCTGTTCGGCAACGTCAATCCAGGCGGCAAGCTGCCCGTCACGTTCCCCCGCAGCGTCGGGCAGGTCCCGATCTACTACAACCACGAGCCCACCGGGAGACCCTGCGATCCCACGTTCAAGTGGAACTCGCGCTACCGCGACATCCCCACGTGTGCCCCGCTGTACCCGTTCGGCTACGGGCTGAGCTACACGACGTTCTCCATCTCGAACCTGAGGCTCAGCTCCGACACGATGCGGTCCAACGGCAGCGTGACGGCGTTGGTGGACGTCAGGAACACCGGGAGCCGCAGCGGCGACGAGGTCGTGCAGCTCTACATCCACGACCCGGTCGCGACCATCTCGCAGCCGGTGCGCAGGTTGCGCGGATTCCAGCGCGTCACGCTGAATCCGGGACAGACGAGAACAATCTCCTTCACGCTCGACCGTGACGATGTCGGCTTCTACGACAACTCCGGAAAGTTCGTCGTCGAGCCGGGCATGATCGACGTCTACGCCGGCGACAGCTCCGTAGGCGGGTTGACGGACTCCTTCACGGTCATCCCGTGAGTCGCCGCTGAGCAAGCAGCCGAGAGGCCGGCTCGCCCTCGCCGGGGCAAGTCGGCCTCTTGCGTGTTGTCCGCGAGTGGGATTGACCTCCCGGTCCCCATCTGGAAGCGTTTCCACTGCAGACGGCTCGACGCGTGGGGGGTAGGTCATGGCCGAGCGCCTCATTGGGCGCGATGCAGAGATCAGGGCTTCCGAGCACTTTCTCGATGCTGTTGCGGACGGGCCCGCCGCCCTGCTCATCGAGGGCCAGGCCGGTATCGGCAAGACAACGGTCTGGGAAGAGACCCTCCGGCTCTCGTCGACGCGCTCGTACCACGTTCTCTCCTGCCGTCCGGCGGCCGCCGAGACCAAGCTGTCGTTCGGAGCTCTGACCGACCTACTCGTTGGCGTGGGCGACGACGTGATTGCCGAGTTACCCAAGCCGCAGAGACGGGCTCTCGACACCGCGCGCCTCCGTATCGATCCAGGCCGCCGCGCGCCCGACCAGCGCGCCGTCTTCACGGGGCTCGTCTCCAGCCTCGGCGTCATGGCCCGCGAGGGCCCGGTGGTCGTCGGCGTCGACGATGCGCAGTGGCTCGACCTCGCCTCCAGCCGAGCGCTCGCTTTCGCAGCTCGCAGGCTCCGGACCCATCGCATCGGCATTCTCGCGGCGGTTCGAGTGGATTCGGATACCGCCGCTACTTTCGACCGTTCGCTTCCGGAGCAGCTCGTGAGCCGGATAGCCCTCGGGCCGCTCAGCCTCGGCGCCGTCTACCAGCTGATTCGCAGCCGCCTCGGCTTCACGCTCCCGCGGCCCGTCCTCCTCAGGGTGCATGCCGCGGCCGGCGGCAATCCGTTCTACGCGCTCGAGATCGCGCGCGCGCTCCTCCGAACGGGGATGCCGCCGCTCGGAGAGGACATCCCCATCCCCGGCGACCTGCAGCAGCTCGTCGCCGAGAGGATCTCACGGCTTCCCGCACGCACGCGCGGCGCCCTGATCGTGGCCTCGGCGCTGTCACAGCCGACAACCGATCTCGTGGACCGACCTGCTCTGGAGAAGGCCGAGCAAGCTGGGCTCGTGCGCATCGCCGACGGCGGGCGGATCGCGTTCGCACACCCGCTCTTCGCATCGGCCGTGTACGCCGACGTGCCCGAGCGCCGGCGCCTGCGGCTCCACCGGCAGCTCGCCGAATCTGTGCTGGACGTCGAGGAGCGCGCGAGGCACCTCGTGCGTGCCTCCGCCGGACCGGACGAGGAAGTGGCGCTGGCTCTCGACGAAGCCGCCGACCATGCGACGCGCCGCGGCGCGCCGGAAGTTGCTGCCGAGCTCGAGGAGGAAGCGGCTCACCGTACGCCGCCGGATGCAGACGCAGCGCGATGGCAGCGGCTGCTCGACTCCGCGGAACACCTCATCCATGCCGGTGACGGAGACCGGGCGCGCAGTCTTGCGGAACGCGTAGTCGCCGACTCGTCCTCGGGGGCCGTTCGCGGGCGGGCGCTCCGGCTCATCGCAGAGACCTGCTACCGGGATCGGATGGCGGATGCTCCCGCGCTGCTCGAGGAGGCGCTTGCCTCCGTTGCCGGCGATCCCGCCGCAGTGGTGGACATCGAAGAGAGTCTGGCCTTCGTCGCAGTCGCCACCGGCAACCTCTCCGAGATGGAGCGCCACGGGCGGCGCGCCGCTGAGCTCGCAGAATCGCTCGGCGCAACCGCTGTACTCGCTGAGGCTCTGGCCTTGATGGAGATGTGCAGATTCTTCATGGCGCGCGGAGTGGACGACGCAATCCTCGAGCGGGCGCTCGCGCTGGAGGATCCCGAGCGACAGGTGCCGGTGCAGATGCGCCCGTCCATGACCGCCGCCCAGCTATACGAGTGGACCGGCAAGTTCGAGCGCGCGAACGAGCTCCTTTTCGGGCTCCGCGAGCGCGTGACGGAGCGCGGCGAGGAGAGCGACCTGCCCTTCGTGCTCATCCACCTCGCCGCCGCCCACTTTCTCATGGGCGCCCACGACGCCGCCGAGCGCTACGCGGACGAGGCGCTCGAGGCTGCAGCGCTGGTCGGGAGCGAGCTCTTGCGCGGATTCGCGCTCAACATCCGCGCGCATGTCCGCGCTCGAGTCGGAGACATGCCGCGGGCGCGGGAGGACAGCCTGGAGGCGCTCGCGATCTCCGAGCGCGTGGGCTGGCCGCATGGTGTATTGGCCGCACGTTGGACGCTCGGCTTCCTCGCTGTTTCAGAGGGAGACCCCCGAGGCGCTGCCGACGCGCTCGAGCCTGTCGTCGCTGCCGTGGAGGCCCTCGGTCTCTACGACTGGGCGACGGCGATGTACATCCCGGACGCCATCGAGGCGCTTGTTGGAATCGGCGAGCTCGAGCGGGCCATGCGGCTCACGGACGAGCTAGCCGCGTGTGGCCGCCGGCTCGATCGTGCCTGGGCTCTGGCCACGTCGGGCCGCTGCCGGGCGCTGATCCAGGCCGCTCAGGGCGACCTCGACGCCGCCCTCGCGTCGATCGACAGCGCCTTGGTCGAGCACCAACGCGTTGCGATGCCGTTCGAGCACGGCCGGAGCCTCCTCGTCCGCGGGCGGATCCAGCGGCGCGCACGGCAGAAACGGGCGGCCCACGAGACCCTCGAGCACGCGCTCAGCCTCTTCGAAGAGCTCGGTGCGCTGGTCTGGGCGCAGACGGCGCGGAACGAGCTCGGACGCATCGGTCTCCGGCGCTCCGCGCCGAGTGAGTTGACCGATACCGAGGACCGAGTCGCCGAGCTCGCCGCCTCCGGCCTGACGAACAAGCAGATTGCCCAGCGCGCCTTCCTGACCCCCAAGAGCGTCGAGGACGTGCTCCACCGCGTCTACCGCAAGCTGGACATCCACTCGCGTGCGGAGCTGGGCGCGCGGATGGTCGTGCGAGCCCGGGACTGACTGAACAAGAACCGGGAAATCCCGGTTTCCTCACCGGCCTTCCCTCCGTAGCTTCTCACCATCGCACGCGCCCGACCGCGGGTTGCTCGCGCGGCCACGTCAACCGGGGAGAGAGGGAAATGACAACACGTCTTCGTATTCGCCGGCTCCGGTCTCTTTTGCTCGCAGCCGTCTTCGCGTTCAGCGCCGTCGCCTTCGTCGGCGGCGCAGCCGCGAGCCACGTCTCGCCGACCGTTCGCGACGTCGACATGGCGAACCTTCCAGAGGACGAAGCTGAGCTCAGCATCATCGTCGACCCGAGCGACCCTCACCACGTCGCAGCGGGCGCCAACCAACGCCCGGGAGGGCAGCACTGGTACGTGTCGAGCGACGGCGGTCGCACGTGGTCGGACGGCGCGCTTCCGCCCGGCACGCTGACCGTGCTCGGCCGAACGGACACCTTGATCAGCGACCCCTCGCTCGACTTCGGCTCTGACGGGGAGATCTACTACGGCGCCCTCATGCACTTCGGAAATCCCGGTACGTGCACGCTGTTCGTCACCGCCAGCGGGGACGACGGAGCGAACTGGAGCGACCCGGCAAACGGGGTCGTCGCCGCCGCCACGGCGCCGCTCGTCTGTAACGACAAGGAGATGATCGCGGTCGACCGGGCCAACAACGACAACGTCTACGTCGCCTGGAACCCGTACGAGACCACCTACTCCCGACAGGTCGCCTTCTCGCGCGACCTCAACGGCATCTCCGACGGGCTCGCCTTCTCGTCCCCGACGCTGCTCTCCGACGGGATTTGTCGCAGCGTCGGGCCCGACCTCGCCGTCGCCGGGAACTCGCTCTACGTTGCCTGGACGACGTTCTGCCCCGACCTCGGCGCCGACGGCGACTTCGGCACGGTCTACGTCACCAAGTCGACGGACCAGGGCGGAAGCTGGTCGACTCCGGTCGCAGCGGCAACGCTGTACAACGTGTCACCGGACGCGAAAATCGATCCCGGCTTCCGGGCCCGCAGCATGCCCAGCATCGACGTCGACCATGTGACCGGGCGCGTCTTCGTCGCGTACAACTCCTACGCGACGCCGCCGACGACCGACCCGGACATCTACGTCGTCTCCTCGCCGGACGCGACGGCGGGCTCGTGGACGGCGCCGCTTCGAGTCAACCAGGACGTCGGGACGACCGAGCAGGTCTTGCCCTGGGTCGCCGTGGGTGAGGGTCGCGTCCATGTCGCCTACTACTCGCGGGCCAATGACGGCACGAACTGGAACCTGCATGTCGCCTACGGAGCCGCCACCGCAGCCCCGATCCTCACGGAGGTGACGGTGAGCTCGGCGAGCACTCCACCGACGACGGGCTTCATCGGCGACTACACCGGCAACTTCGTTGGCTCGGACGACGTCCTGCATCCGGCCTGGACCGACGGTCGTTCGGGCGTCGGCGGTAAGACGGATGCGTACACGGCGCGGATGGACTTCTCGCCGCCGACCGCCTTCACCGTCTCGCCGCTGGCCGCTTCCCTCGTGGTAGGCACGACCGCGAGCTTCACGGCGACCGTCACGGGCGCTCACGGCGAAGCCGAGCAGTTCATTCCAGTCACGTTCGCGGTGACGAGCTCCGGCTTTCCGTCGTCGGTGGGCGGCTCGGTGGTGACCGGACCGGCCGGCACGGCGAACTTCAAGTACACGAACGCGCTTCCCGGCACCGACACGCTGCACGTGTTCGCCGACCTCGACGAGGACGGGACCGAAGATTCCGGGGAAGCAGTCGAAACGACGGTCACGTGGCTGCTGCCTTCGAGCACCGACGGTGCGAAGGCGACCGGAGGCGGAACGATCGTGCCCTCCGAAGGCGGTTCGGCACGCTTCAGCTTCGCCGTCCAGAAAAAGGCCGCCGATGCTTACCCGAAGGGCAGCCTCGCGTACAGCGCTCCTTCGCGCTCAGTCGTCGCGACGGCGATCACCGCGATCGTCATTGACGGAAACCACGCGTCGATCTTCGGGACGGCGACGGTCAACGGCGCCAACGGTGTCGACTTCCGCGCCGATGCCGTGGACGGCGGAGAGCCGAGCGCCGACTTCTTCCAAATCCGCTTGGCGGACGGCTACGACTCCGGCTTCAGGTCGCTGGCGAGCGGGAACATCCAGACAAGCTGAACCCTGCAGGCGGGGAGCCGGCTCCATCGGCTCCCCGCCCGGGCTTTGGAGCTTCGTGAGGGGAGTGACTCGTGGACGTGGTAAGGCGCCGATGAACCAGACGTTCCTCGTCGAGCGGTACTGGCCGGACGTCACACGCGAAACGCTCGCCGCTGCTCTGGAACGCGGGCTCACGGCCCAGGAGGAGATGGCCCGGGAAGGCCGCTTCGTCCGCCACTTCCAGACGACGCTCATTCCGGCCGACGAGGCCGTCTTCAGCCTCTTCCGGGCCGGGTCGGCGGCGGACGTCGCCGAGTTGAACCAGAGGGCCGCGATTCCCTTCGACCGCATCGCGGAGGCGATCTCGATCGAAGACTGAGAAGCGATGCGACCCCACGTGAAGAGCGCAGCGCTTGCCTCGGCGCTCGAACGTAAGCAGCACCGGCAGACTCGAATTCGTCACATCGACATTTGCGGTCCCTTGCTCGTGCACCCGGACGTTCCCACGCGACGCGTGTGTACCCGGGGCCGTCAACGCGCCAACGGACCGAGCTGAATGCGGATGCAACCAGCCACGGCAACAATCGCCTTCCCTGCTCTTCAGAGCAACGGAAACAGTCTGAACTGGTGCATCAGCGCGGAGACGTTTCGCACGTGCACGCGACAGGCGCTGAAGAACGGGTGGTTCGTGGACCAGGTTGTCTGCGAGCTCGTGCCCCGCCACGACCGCGTCTCCGACCGCCGCGTCTTCCGGGGCTTCGGCGGCGACAGATTCCGAACGGCGGTGACTCGCGCCTGCACCGCCACCGGGGTCCCGGCCTTCTCGCCGCACGACCTGCGGCACCGCCGGATCTCGTTGCTCCACCTCGGGGGCGTACCGTGGGCGCGGATCGGCGAGCACGTCGGGCAGCGGAACCTCGCCGTCACAGCGAACACCTACAGCCACGTGCTCGCCGACGAGGCAGAGCTCGATTACGCAGGCATGCTCGAGCGGAACTGAAGGCACTCGCCGCTCATAGTCCGAGGACGAGCGCGAGGGCTGTATCGAGGTCGCGCAACTCGCTCGCGCTGAGACGGCCAACAGACTCGCCAAGTCTGTCCGGGCTCACAGCGGTCGTTTGCTCGACGAGCACGCGCGTCGATGAGCCGTGGAGGTCGATTGTCGGTCGGAAAGACCGGCGTGGCGCCGCCGTCGACGTCGGCGAGACCAGCACCGTAGAGAGCGCGAGTAGCTCGTCCGCTTGGACGACCACCGCATAGCGGGCGCCTCGCTGCTCTGAGCCGCGCGTGCCGCGAGGGACGCGCAGGCGGAAGACCTCACCGCGGACCACGCGTTATCCGGGGTCGTTCCAGGCTGCCGCGATCGCGTCCATCTCTGCGCGGACGCTTATCGCTTCAGCGAGGTCATCGGGGTCGGCGGCCGCGGCCTCGGCTTCCAGGCGCAGCGCGCTCTTCCGCCTCCGCAGCTCCGCGGCCTCGTGGAGCGCCAGCCGAATCGCTTCGGAGTCACTGTGGCCCTCATTGCGCAGAACTGCAAGATCCTGCTCGGAATGCTCGTCCAATCGAGCCTGCACAGTCCGCGCCACTCCCCGATCGTACCACGAATCGTAATACGGGGATAGAGGCTTTACGGGAGTTCCTTAGCGTCCGCGGGCGGTGCAAAAGGGCGAAAACGTGCCAAATGAGCCCATACGCGCGCACGCGGTGCTGTCCCCGGTGCTGTCCTCGGCAGAGAAAAAGTGGCTATTTGCAAGCAGGTTCGATTCCTGCCCGGGCCATAACTGACATTGCGCAAACCGTGTCGGGTGAGTGCGAAACGGCATTGATGAGCGGTCAAGGCGAGACGTCCGGCCGCGAGTCGGACGTGCGCCTCTGAGGGTAGAGCGTTTCTCCGCGTGCAAGCATGGTGACGAATTGCTGAATTCGCCGAGCTCGCGTATCTGCGCGTTTAGCGGTCGCGATCCGGTAGAGGATCGCGTAGCGGTTTTTGCGGCTGAGGCGCTCGAACATCACCTGGGCCTTCGGTTCGGCGATGAGTGCCTGTATGAGATCGGGCGGCACGTCGATACTGGCTGATCCCGCATAGGCGGTCTGCCAGCGGCCATCAGCCTTCGCCCGTTCAACTTCCTCGATCCCGACCGCATGCATCCGGCCTTGGGCGAGCAGCCGTCCGGCGATCGTGGCATTCCGCTGCGACCAAGCGCTGCGCCGCCGCCGCGGCGTGAAGCGCTGCCGGTAGGTCGCATCGTCGCGACGCCCGACCTGGCCGCGATCCAGCCGTGGCACAGTCCCTCCTCAAGCGCCTGCTCATAGGTGAGGCTGGTCGGCTCGGACGCGCCCTTCTTGGCAAGCACCAGCCAGACGCCGGGCGACTCGTCATGGTGCTCACCGAGCCATTCCCTCCAGGTGCAAGCATCCGGCACCACCAGCTCCGGCAACTCGACAGACACGCTTCGCAGCATGCCATCTCAGGCTCACCCGACCGTCGGTCCCGTCGAGCTAATCCAGGGTGATTACCCTCGCCCGCACCACGACGACGTGGTTTGCGCAATGTCTGGTTCCGCCCGTCGGATTTGGCGGCGTTTTGCGATCGGGCGGCGCATGCTTCGCGCCCTCGAGCA
>WNGF01017506.1_pt1 | contig 10653 bp, 10 predicted proteins | sample 5400641 | NCBI WGS metagenome assembly WNGF01 (sample SAMN13153371, study PRJNA577476) | soil metagenome | isolation source: 80 cm soil or saprolite under grassland replicate 2 | place: USA:California | collected 2016-06-15
CACGCTCTCGGCCCGGATTGGGTGGGCGAAGCAGGTCGAATCCCTGCTCGGGCCCGCTTGAGGCTCTCTTTCGTCAACGGCAGGCCGTCGGGTCGCATCCGACCATGTGCATCCGGACCAGCTCTTAATCGTCGAGGTGAGCGTCTGGGTTGGTCGCGAACCCGCGGCCGATCGAAATCAGCGGAGCAGCTCGGCGATCTCGAGCTCGCGCTCCGGGAACGCCAGCGGCGCCACCCGATCCCCTCGCCGCAACGTCTGCACCACCCCATATCCATCGGGAGCCGGATCACGGTAAACGTGGACCACGCTATGCGGGATGTCCACCAGCCACGCCTCGCGTATGCCGAATCGAGCATATAACGGCATCTTGACGGCGCGGTCTTCGGCCAACGTCGAGTCCGCCACCTCCACCAAGAGAAGCACGTCGTCCGGCGTCGGGTGAGTCGTTCGATAGCGCTCGGCCGGGCGGCGCAAGAGCGCAACATCAGGTTGAGGCTCGTTGTAGGTGTCGAGCCTGATTGGGTTCTGCGATCGTACGCGTGCCACGTCGCTGAACCGCAGCACGAATACCTCGGCGAACTCGTCAACGGCGTCTGCGTGTCCGGCACCGATCGGCGGCGTGTCGACGATCTGTCCCTCGATCAGCTCGACGCGGCTGTCCTCGTCCAGGATGCCAGCCTTGGCCATCCGGTAGTACTCGTCGACGGTGAATCGGTGCTTCGGGACTTGGATTGCCATCGCCGGCCTCAAGCCAGCATTATAGCCGACAGGTGGTAGATAGTAGATTTGGTAGCGCGGGAGCGAAGAATCACGCCCCTACTTTAGCGGGGGCGCCGCCGCCCCCAGGGCGTCGATCGTGGCCCGCAACTGGCGCAGTAAGCCGGCGACCACCGAGGCATGGTCACGCCCAGCGAGGCGTAGGCGTGGAGCTTGGTCTGCGAGGTACGAGGGCGGGCCGACGAGGGCGGGGAAAGGAGATCGGGCCCCGGCCCCCAACCGGTTCGCTGACTGACATCCGCACGCGGGCGGCGAGGGGGGCGCCGCCCGCGTTGGCGTAGGCCCGGGCGAGCGGGGCCAGCTCTTCGGGAGCCACTCGCGTCGGCTGAAAGGGCAGGCCGTACCGGTATCCAGCCTTGCGATCCCTGGTATTCTTGTGTCGGCCTCGACACCCGATCATTGCCGACCTTGCCACCGGCCGATGACTAGCACTGTGAGGTGCGATCATGAACGCTGCTAGAGTCGCTGTCCTCGGCGACTCGTTCACCGAAGAACAGATCCGCGCGATGCCCACATACAGCTGGGACGTAGCGCGCGTCGGCGACACCGGACCGCCCTTCACTTACCTCGTCACGGCGGAGAGCATCGCCGCATACTGTGAGGCGGTGCGCAACCACAACCCCCTGTATCTCGACCCCACCGTCGCGAGCCGGGGACCGTTCGCGGGGATCATCGCGCCGCCGACCTTCGCCTTTATGTGCGCCCCGCTCCGCCGCAATGAGGTGATGCACACGCGCGGGTTCGCCGCCCCCGAGGAGAAGGGCGAGTACCAGACGCCGTACGCTAAGTCAGAGCTGAAGACGTACCGGCCGATCAACGCCGGCGAGTCGGTCTACTCGTTCGTCTACCTCGCCGAGAAGTACGAGCGGCGGGGCAACCGCTTCATCACCTGGGAGGTGAGGGCCGTGAACGGCCGCGGGATGCCGGCCTTCGACTACACCTACACCATCATCTGGCCAGACGGGCCGAGCACGGATGGCGGCTCCCGTCCCCCGGCCGCGCCCCAGCCGCTCCCGGAGATCGTCCCTGAAGACGCCCTCCCCGCCATCACCAAAAGCGAGAGCCAGGCGGCCATCCACCGCTATAGCGAGCTGACGCGAGTCCGGGCGCGGATAGGCACCAACCTACACCAGGACCCCGAGTTCGCCCGCCGCACCATCTTCGGCGGCACCGCCAACACCGGCGTCGCCACCGCCGCCTACTGCGCCGAGCTGCTCGAGACAGCCTACAGCCCCGCCGCTCTGCTCAAACCGGGCGCGAATATCGAATTCAAGGCGATCCGCGCGATCCGGGCCGGCGACGAGATCAGCCTGACCGGCCGAGTCACCGCCCGCCAGCCCCGCACCCACGACTGCGTGATCTGGGTCCACGCCCAGGACGGCGGCCTTCGCGGCGTCGCCACGGCCACGGTGGTGCCATAGGGCTCGCGCGCCTCGGCATGCGGATCGCGTTCCACCTACGGCACGCGAGCCGGGATGGGTGCAACTCGAATCTGGCGAGGCTCGCTGCGGTAGACGGACTCAAGGACTTCGGCCAGGCGGGCGACCTTGGCCTCGAAGATCTTCTGGCCCTTCTCGGCCGACGATGGGTGGGGGTTGCCGACGGCGCCGCTCTCGGAGAGGTGGGGCGTGACCCAGGACTCGATGACGTCGTTGCCCTTGAACGAATAGCCGATGTCCGGCGTTGGGTCGAACACCCAGCCTTCGGCGCGATCCATGTGGACCAGCGCCGGCGCGAGGTGACGGACCATCGAGGTCTCGGAGTCTCCCGCGTGCATGGCGATCGCCGCCTCCTCGGGGGCGACAAGGCCGGGAACCGGCGCCAGGCTGCCGAGGAAGATCTTGAACACCCGCATCTGGGTTTCTATCTGGAGGTCGCGGAAGAAGTCGTCGATCGCCCCAACGTTGCCGCCGTGGCTGCCCAACAGGACCAGCTTGTGGAAGCCGCTCCGCGCCACGGACATCGCCAGGTCGCGCAACACCATGCGGAGCGTCTCGCCGGTGAAGGTTAACGTGCCAGGGAACGCCATATGCTCGACGCTCTTGCCAAAGGTGGTGGGCGGCAGCGCGAGGACCATGACGTCATCGGGGAGACGGGCGAGGGCAGCGCCAAGCACCTCCATACCCGCGAGGGTATCGGTGAGCAGCGGCAGGTGGGGTCCGTGCTGCTCGACAGCGCCGACATTGAGGACCGCCGTAGCGTTAGGGTCGCCCTTGGCGATCTCGTCGATCTCCTGCCAGGTGTAGTAGGCCCAGTAGCGTTCGGGGGGGATCGGGCCGTGCAGGCTGGTGCCGACCCGGTCGGGAAGCTGATTGAGGGCCATCGGATTTACCTCCGCCATCACACCGCCGAGCCGACCGGCTCGGCCGCGCTCGTCCGTGCTGCCAGCGCAGGCCGAACCTGCGACCAGAATCGTCCGAGCTGCCCGATCGTGTCCTGCCGCCGCATCCCGGGCAGGTGCGGGAAGATGATTAGCCCCTCCAGGCCCAGTTCGTCCTGCATCTCCAGGAGCGTGTCGCCGACCTGCTCGGGCGTGCCGACGACCCAGGATTTGGAGGCCATGCGCTCCTTGAGCGTGAAGGGCGGCCGCCCGGCGAGCGCCGGCGTGCGTCGAATGATGTTTGGCCAGAGCAGCTTGGTGAGCTCGTCGTGGCCCGGCCGGGCGACGCGGATCGCCTCCTCAGCACTGTCGGCGATGTGGATGTTGGGGACCAGGGGGAACTCCGTGACAGGCTCGGCACGGAAGGTGAGGCCTTCCGGCGGAATGGTGTAGTACTTGCCCCGGTAAGCGAACCGTTCATTCGAGGTCGCGGCTTTGAAGATCTCGACCTGCTCTTCGAACACCTCGCGGTTGTGGACGTCGTCCGCGTCGCCGTCGTAGCCGACGTTGACGCCGAACACGTTCGACTCGCGCTCCTCGGTGCCACGTCCGAGGCCGCAGAGTATGCGACCACCGCAGAGGACGTCGGCCATGGCGTAGTCTTCGGCGAACCGGATGGGGTGCCAGGTGGTGAGCACGTGGATCAGGGCGCCGAGCCGAATCCGCCGGGTGTGCTGGGCGAGCACGGCGTTCAGGAGCAGGACGTTCGGGACGATCTCGAAGCCGTGGTTCTGGAAATGGTGCTCGGCCGTCCAAATGGACTCATAGCCGAGCTGGTCGCAGACCCGGGCGTACTCGATCAGGTCCGCGAAGCCACGGCGGTAGTCCTCCTGGCCGTAGCTGCGTTTGTGGGCGGGCGGGCCGTCGATGCCGGCATCCGGCATGTCCACGGTCCCGTAGAAGAAGGCGCCAAAATGCACGCTCACCTCCCGCCGTTCGGGACGGCTCTGACAAATGGTAACACCTGCGGTATGGTCGCCATGGGAAGCTCCGGTCCCCCAAAGGTGCTGGAATCCCTTGAGGATGCCACCGGGCTTCCCCTCGCTTGATGCCTATGGGGCGTGATGCATCACCCCCCTACAGTAGCGCTGGAGCCGCCTCGCCCAGGGCATCGATCGTGGCGGCGCAGCTCGCATAGTCGAAGCCCGCGACGACGGAGGCGTAGGTCACGCCCAGCTCGGCGTAGGCGTGGAGCTGGTCCGCCAGGTACGAGGGCGGCCCGACCAGGGCGGGGAAGCTGAGCGGGCCATGGCCCCCAACGGGTTCGGTGACTGACATCCGCGCGCGGGCGGTGAGGCGCGTACCGCCCGCGTCGGCGTAGGCCCGGGCGAGCGGGGCCAGCTCCTCGGGACTCACCCGGGTCGGCTGCCAGGTTAGGCCGTACCGAATTGCCCGCCGCATCGTCGCCTCCCCCCCAGCTAGCCATAGCTCAGGGGGCTCGACCTCACCGCACGGCCCGATCGGCCCGGCCGCCGACCAGGACCAGAACTGGCCACGGAACTCGGGGTCGCCCCGCCACGCCGCCTGCAAAGCGCGGATGCCCTCGTCGAGACGGGCGCCGCGCTCTGCGAAGCCGAAGCCGAACAGCCGCGCGTCATGCTCCCAGAAGCCCGCGCAAACGCCGACCACGGCGCGGCCGCCCGTGACGGCATTCAGGGAAGACCCCTGCTTGGCCACGATACGCGGATCGCGCGCCGGGAGGACGAGGGCGTTGAGGCCGTAGGTCCGAACCTCGACCTGACCCGCCAGCCAGGCGAGCTCGACGAAGGCGTCCATAGCGCCTGACCAGGCCGGGAACGATGGGGTCGAGATGAGCCCATCCCCCATCATGAGCCCATCCAGCCCGGCGTCCGCCGCCCGCCGGGCGAGCTTCAGCACCTCGTCACGGGTCGAACCGTACGGTGATACTCCGATGCGCATGGCTTAGAGCCCGACGTTAGGGTCGATGAACTCGTTGGTGACGACGTCGGTCGGCTTGACGTCAGCCCTGAACTGCGGGATCCGGCGCGCCTCGTAAATCGGTACCAGGATGTCGATGAGCCGCTGCATTCGGTCCATGTCGAAGTTCCCGAGCGTCTTATCAGGACCGTTGTCGACGATCTTGTACTCACGCATCGCCCGGGCCGCGTAAGCCACCCCGCCCTCGGTGAGCGTCCAGGTGCTGGCCAGGTCCTTGGCGATCTGGATCAGGTTGCGGTTCACCGCCTCCGGGCTCCGAATGTAGTCCACCTGGGCCTGCTGAATCATCGGCACAAAGGCACGCAGGCAGTCCCGCTTGGCTTCGATCGTCTCCGGCCGGGCCGCCAGCATTGGGGAGTAGATCGCGTAGCCGGAGTCGTTCAAGAGCAGGAAGCCGATCTTCTTGCCGCCCCACTGCGAAAACTCGTTCTCGTACTTGTAGGGCTCCGAGCTGACGAAGCCCTGCTGGATGAGGTTGCCCTCGCTGACGAACCGCGTTGGCGAGCCATCGTACGACTCGTCGATCTGCTCCTGCCTGATCCAGCCCTTGCCCAGCAGGTAGTCGAGATAGGGCGCGCCGGGGAACACCAGAAGTCTGGCATCCGACTGCCCGATCTCCTCGAAGCTCTGGAAGTTCCAGCGATCCGCCGCCCACATCAGGATCGCCGGGCTGATCTCGAGCGGCGCCACCACGCCGATGGTCGGGAGGCGGCCAAAGTCCCGTACCCCCTGGTCCGTGCCGACCTGGCCAAGGTCGATCTCCTTGTCCTGGTACATCTGCGCCGGCACCAATTGGCCGCCAAGGTACGGGCCGCCGGCCCGGATCTCGAGCGTGACGTCGGTGCCGGTGATCGTGCCGCTGTAGCGCCCCGTCTCCTTGTCGAGTCTCCCCTCGTTGACGACGAGCTGGTAGAGCGCGCCGTGCTCCGGCTGCGGGAACCAGTTGGTCTGGACGACGATCCGCGGTCCACAGATCGCAGATGACAGCACAGCCTGAGCGCCGGGCGATGCCAGCGCGGCAGCCGGCGGCCCAACGACCGCCGGGGGACAGGCTGCCAGCGTCATGGTTAGCAGCCCCAGCAGCGCCACCCGCCTCCAATTCCTCGACGAAACCACACGCATGTCGCACCTCCCCGCGCTTCTCTCGCGCGCGATGTGTTCTGGGACTAGGACGCGCTCGCCTGTCCCGACTCGTGCCATGGGCCGATGACTTTCGCGATCACGAATCCAAACGACCAGAAGACCGCAAGACCCAGTACGGACGAGAAAAAGATCGCCGTGAAGAGCATCTCCGCCTGAAGGTTTGCCCGATAGACGTCCAGCAGGCGTCCAATACCCGCCTGTCCCTGGCGGAAGAAGAAGTCACCCACAATAGCGCCGATCACCGACGCGCCCGCCGAGATCCGGAAGCCGGTGAAGATGGCCGGCAGGGCCGCGGGAAACTGAAGCTTCACCAGGCGCGTCTGGCGAGACGCGCCGTGCAGGGTGAACAGGTCATGAAGCCCACGATCGACCGACTTCAGCCCGAAGAGCGTGCTGGTGACGATCGGGAACAGGGAGATGAGCACGCAGACGATCACACGGGCCGGAAAGTTGAAGCCGAACCAGAAGCCGATGAGCGGCACCAGCGCCAGGATCGGGACAGTCTGGATCACCTGCGCGTAGGGGAACATGGCTCGCTCGAAGAACAACCCCTGGCTCATGAGCGTTGCGAACGAGACGCCGATGACCATCGAGATCAGGAGTCCCGTCAGCGCCACCTGGGTAGTAGACCTGAGCCCGGACAAGATCTCAGTCAGGTTTGCGCGATCGAGGAAGCCGACCTCGATGACCTGGTGCGGCGGCGGAAGCATGAATCGCCGGTCTCGATCGAGCAGCACGTAAGACAGCGTGTACCAGAGCGCGATGAGAAGGACGAGCGCGAGGAAGGGCGGCACAAAGACGACCAGGCCGGATCGCGTCGGCCGGGGCTGCGCCCGAACGCCCTCCTCCGCTCCTTCGATCCTGGCGGTGGGCTCGGCAGCCTCACTCAGCTTCAACACGTTGATCGCTCTCCTCCCCTCGGGGGTCACGCATCCGGAGCGCACGGGAGACCGTGCCCGCGACATGGGCGAACTCTGGATCGAATCGCAGCTCTGGCGCGCGGGGATATGGGAAAGGGATGTCGATGCAGGCCACGATTCGGCCCGGGCGAGGCGACATCACGGCCACACGACTGGACAGGAACACCGCCTCGCTCACCGAGTGGGTCACGAACAGCGCCGCGAACCGCTCCAGCTCGAAGAGTCGGAGCAACTCGTGGTTTAGTCGCTCGCGGGTGATCTCGTCGAGCGACCCGAACGGCTCGTCGAAAAGGAACACCTTCGGCCGCAGCGTGAGCGAGCGCGCCAGCGATACCCGCATCTTCATCCCGCCGGAGAGGGCACGCGGGAGGTGCCGCTCGAACCCGGTGAGGCCAACCAACTCGATCGCCTCCCGGGAAGCCCTGGCGCGCTCGCGCTTCGGCACGCCGTGCAGTTCGCAGAACAGCTCGACGTTGTCCCGGACCGTGCGCCAGGGCATCAGCGTCGCATCCTGGAAGACGAAGCCGAGGTTGTCGGTGGCGATCCTCACCTCGCCGGCCGTATGCGAGGTCAGCTTTGAGGCCACCCGTAGGAGCGTCGATTTACCACAGCCTGATGGACCGATCAGCGCCACAAGCTCGCCGGGATTCACCGTCAGGCTGACGTTGCGCAGGGCTACGGTACCGTCCGGGAACACTTTCCCGACGTTGGCGAAGGCTAGCGCCGGAGCGCTCACTGCGGTGCCTGCGTTCGACACTGGAGCTAGCAATCTACCGCCGCCTGCCGCGCATTGTAGTTGATCGCCATGGATAGCGCCTGACACCTTTGGGCAATCCGGTCAAGTCAATGGAAGCATGCCTTCCGGCGGGCGTACAATTGATATGCGACAAGGCCGGGTTTGCCTAGCCCAGTAGCTCGGGCGTTCGGTCAGTAGCCAAGGAGGCGCGCTATGAGCGGATTGCCGTTGTTCCCCACTACGGTCGTCGGCAGCTGGCCGCGGCCGGACTATCTCCTAGATGCGCTGAAGAAGCGTCAGGCCGGGCGGCTCACCTTCGAGGAGTTCAACAAGGTCGCCGACAAGGCCGTCCTCGAGGCACTCAAGTACCAGGACGACGCCGGGATCGACATCGTCTCGGACGGCGAGCAGCGACGCGACAACTTCTACTCGTTCGTCACCGAGAAGCTCGACGGCGTCAAGCTAATGACGCTTGCCGAGCTGATCGACCTCGTCGAGGACAAGCGGCACTTCGAATCGATCTTGAAGCAGCTCGACGTTCCGGCGTTCAGTATCAAGAACGCGACCGTCGTAGGCAAGCTCAATCGCCGCCAGCCGATCGCCCTCGACGAGTACGAGTTCCTCCGAAAGCACACTCACAAGCCGACCAAGGTGCCGCTGCCGGGTCCGTACATGCTGACCCGTTCGATGTGGGTCCAGGGCGTCTCCGACAAGGTGTATCCATCCCAGGACGCGCTGGCCCAGGATATCGTCAGGGTCCTGCGCGAGGAGGTCCAGGACCTGAAGGCGGCCGGTTGCCAATACATCCAGTTCGACGAGCCGGTCCTGACCGAGGCGGCCTTCAAGCGCGATACCAAGGAGCGCACCTTCATGTGCGCCTCGATGGGCGGCTCCTCCGGCGACGCGGGCAAGGAGCTGCTCTGGGCGAGCCGGCTGATGAACCAGGTCATCCAGGACATCGAGGGCGTCAACCTGGGCATGCACGTCTGTCGCGGTAACTGGAGCCGCAAGGAGGAGACGCTCCTCCAGGGCGCCTACGACCCGCTAATGCCGTACATGATGATCATGAAGCTGGACCAGCTGGTGCTCGAGTTCGCCACCCCGCGCGCGGGCGACCTCAAAGTGTTCGAGCCTTACAAGAACCAGCGCCAGATCGGCCTCGGCGTGGTCAATCCACGCAGCGACGAGCTGGAGAGCCCGGACTTCGTGGTCAAAAAGACGAAGGAGGCGCTCGAATACTTCCAGCCGGAGCAGATCTACCTGAACCCGGACTGCGGCTTCGGCACCTTCGCCGAGCGCCCGATGAACCCGCCCGACAAGGCGTTCCAGAAGCTCCAGGTTATGGTCGAGGGCGCCGAGCGACTTCGGAAGGAATACGCAAACTAGGAGATGGGAGTTGGGAGATAGGAGATGGGTCGGTATCCCCCGCGTCCCATTCCCCATCTCCCAAATCCCGATCATGGATGAGCTCAACGGTCTGAAGCTGGCGGACCTCGACCAGGCACTCGAGGCGATCAAGGCGGACCCTGAGAAGGCCCAGACCTACCGCTGGTCGGCCCGGGCGCGTTGGATGCGGGGCTTCAAGAGCAAGGTCACCGCGCGCGACCACCAGTTCGTGGTGGACGAGCCGGCCGGCTTTGCCAGTGTCGACGAGGCGCCCACCGCCGTCGAATACGTGCTCGGCGCGTTCGGCGCCTGCCTCGCGACCGGATTCGTCTACAACGCCACCAAGCGCGGCATCGAGCTGTACAACATGGAAGTCGCGCTCGAAGGAGCGACCGACAACGTCTTGACCTTCCTTGGCCTGAGCGAGGAGGGCCACGCCGGCTACCGTGAGATCACCGCCAAGCTGTACGTCCAGGCCGATGCGGATGAGGCGGCGCTTCGCGAGATCTGGGAGCAGACGGTCAAGACCTCGCCGGTTGGCAACTCGCTCAGCCGCGCCGTCTCGCTCAAGCCGGAGCTAGCGGTGGTGTGACGAGAGCAGTCAACCATCAGCTGTCAGCTATCAGCCGAGGAGCCGCGGCCGACGGCTGATAGCTGATTGCTGATAGATCGAGCCCTTGGGCACGGCATGCCGTGCCCCTACCGAGCAACCTCCAGCACCACGAAGCGGTCGTCGACCCACAGCTCAGTCGGGTTGAGGAAGCCGTAGAACTGGGCGTGGGACCGCTCTGTGACCACGTACCGAACGCTGTACTTTTGGACCAGGTGGGCCGCGATATCGGGTGGATAGGCGGTCGAGTTGACCACCAGCGGCTGGTGGGTAAACGCGTACAGCAGGTGGTCGCCCAGGATCGGCCCGGGACCGCGAGCGGCGATGGCATCGGCGGCGGCACGCAGCCTTCCCGCCTCCTCGACGAAAGCCGTCTCGCCCTGGCCGCCGAAGTTATCCTGGACCAACCCGCCATCGTAGTAGTACGTGTGGCTCGGGATCGATACGAACGTCCAGACGTTCGTGAACAGGCACAGCCCGGCTGTGACTGCCACAAGCAGACCGCGCTCGAGCGGCTGCTTCAGCTCGCAGAGGAACCAGCTCCCGATCGCAAATACCAGCGGCAAGACCGGCACGAGGTAGCGAAACTTGGTCGTCGGCCACAAGAGTACGAGCGCCAGGTGCACGACTGCCAGGACGACCAGGGGAGATGCGAGATGCGAGTTGGGAGTTAGGGATTGCCACCCTGCCCGTGCTCTCGTCGCCCATCTCCCAACTCCTATCTCCCATCCCCCAACTCCCG
>WNGF01010202.1_pt1 | contig 10650 bp, 8 predicted proteins | sample 5400641 | NCBI WGS metagenome assembly WNGF01 (sample SAMN13153371, study PRJNA577476) | soil metagenome | isolation source: 80 cm soil or saprolite under grassland replicate 2 | place: USA:California | collected 2016-06-15
GATGACGTGGTCGAGCCCGAACGCGAGGACCATTTCGCGGGAGACGGCGTCCTGCGCGGCGTTGCCAGTCTTCGTCCAGTAGCTGTACGGGCGGAGGTCCTCGTCGAGGTCGCCGCCGTGCAGGTCGATCAGATGGTCACATTTCTCGACGACCTCTCGTGTGATGAGAAAAGAGGCCCGCTCGGTCTGAGTCCCGTCCACCTTGCCGGGGTAGAAGCGGTTCATGCTCTTGCCGTCCATGGGATTGACGTGCGGGACTTTCTGCTCGAAGGAGGCGACGTTGACGAGGGGAACGAGAACCACGGTCCCCGAAAGCGTCGCCGGGTCGAGCGCCTGGATGAGCTTCGTGACCGCGACGATCGACGCGTATTCCGTGCCGTGCGCGCCGGAGACGAGCGCGAGGACGGGACCGGGTTTCGTCCCTCGCACCACGGCGACGGCGATGGATGTGCCCGGATCGACGCCTGCCGGCACTTCGATCGTTCCGAAGACTTTCTTCCCAGCAACGGCCGTCGCGGTCCCCACCGAGAAGACCTTCGCCTGCGGCGTCGCCGCGAAGCCGTGCACCGCGATCGCCATCCCGATGGCGGCCCAGGGTACCCATCTCTTCATCGGAGCAGACTCCCGTTTTTCGCAAGGATATAGAAAAGGCCCCGGCGTCGCCGGGGCCTTCGAAGAGCGGGGTTCGGGAAGAACATCTGCGACGAAAGTCGAGGGCACGATCTTTTGCTAGCATCCGGGTCGGAGGGGCTATGCCGAAATTCGTCATCGAACGAGAAATTCCGGGGCTGGGAAATCTCTCGGACGAGGAAGTGAAGGCGATCGCCCGGAAATCGAACGAGGTCTTAACCGCGCTCGGCCCGGAGATCCAGTGGTTGCACAGCTACGTCACGGGGGACAAGATGTACTGCGTCTACATCGCCCCCGACGAGACGCTCATTCGCGAGCACGCCCGCCGGGGTCAGTTCCCCGCGAACCGCATCTCGGCCGTGCGGCGACTGGTCGATCCGATGACGGCCGTCTGACGGAAGCGATCAGCCGACATCCCCGCCGAGTGCCCCTTCGAGGGTCTTCTCGACGGGAGTCGACCATCCCTCGATCCAGGCCGCGGTGCCCTCGGAATCTGTGAGACCCTTCCGCGCGGATTCGAGGCTGGCTTCGAGCCTGGCCTGCTCGGCCGACCGGAGCGGGGTGCCGAGAGTCTGCCGAAGCGTCGCAGCCGCGCCTGCGAGTGCGAGAGCGCGCTTCGCCCGGCCCTGCTCCGCCGCAGCGCAGGCGAAGAGCTCGAGGACCTGTGCGATGCCCCTCTTGTAGTCGAGCTCTCGGAAGATCCGGAGGCTTTCCGAGTAGAGCTCGTGCGCGGCGGCGAAGTCCCGGCGGTCGCGCGCCAGGTTTCCCATGTCCGCCAGAGCGAGCGCCGTGCCCCAGCGATCTCCGAACTCGCGGAACGTCGCCAGGCTCTTCTCGTAGAGCGCGCGCGCTCGCGCGGAATCCCCCAGGTCGCGCGCCACGTCCCCCTGCTTGTTCAGGACCCGAGCTGCCGAGGTCGGATCGCCGATCTCGTCGAAGATCGAAAGTGCTTCCTCGTAAAGGGAGCCGGCGAGCTCATAGTCTTTCTGCTCCCGAACGACGCTCGCCAGGTTGGAAAGCGATCGGGCGACCGCCGCGCGGTCTCCCAGCTCCCGCCAGACCTCCAGGTTCTGCTCCGAGAGCGAGCGTGCGGCGGCGATGTCCCGACAGTCGAGCGCGGTCACGGCGAGCGCGTTCAGGGAGACCGCCGCAGCCCACTTGTCGTGCGTTTCGCGGTTGATCTCGAGACTCTCCTGGAGAAGAGCCTCGGCCACGCCGTAGTCCTTCTGCGCGCCGGCGAGCACGCCCGCCGCAAAAAGGGCCCTCGCGCGGACCTTGGTGCGCGCCGCGGTGCCGGGAAGAGCGAGAAGCTTTCCGAGCCAGTCCCGACCCTCGGAAATGTATTCCCGCCTTTCCCAGAACTGGAAGAGCGCGCCGGCGAGCCGCAGGCCCCATTCCGCCTCGTTCGTCCGCCAGAGCCACTCGAGCGAGGCTCGGAAATTCTCGTGCTCCCGGTCGCAGCGGTCGAGCCAGTCCGACGAATCGATGCCCGCGTCGGCCGAACCGATCTCCTCGGCGAGGATCAGGCAGTACGCCGCGTGGGAGCGGCGTGTGATCGGCTCGTCTCCCGAAGCGGCCAGGCGCTCGACGGCGTACTCGCGGATCGTGTCGAGCATCACGAAGCGCGGCTCTTCCCCCTCGAAGTCGACCTGCCGTAAGAGGCTCTTGTCCACCATGGACGCCATCCCGTCGAGAGGATCGAGCGCGAGGTCGCTCTTCGCGTCGCAGGCGGCTTCCACGGCTTCGAGGGTGCAACCGCCCACGAACACCGCCAGGCGGCGAAACAGCTTCTGCTCGTCCTCGCTCAGGAGATCGTGGCTCCACTCGATCGCTCCGCGCAGAGTGCGCTGCCGGAGCGGCAGATCGAGCGCGCCCCCGGTCAGGAGAGAGAGCCGCTTCTCGAGCCTCGCCTGCATCGCGGACGGCGTGAGCAGCTTGACTCGTGCGGCGGCGAGCTCGAGCGCCAGCGGCAATCCTTCCAGCCGCGAGCAGATGTCCGCGATTGCGGGAGCGTTCTCTTTCGTGAGCGCGAAATCCGGCATCACTGCCTGCGCTCTCTGGAGGAAGAGCGCGACCGACTCGAACTCACGAAGCCTGTCGAACGACGGGAGCGCCGCGAGATCGGGTAACGCGAGTGGCGGCACCGGGAACTCCTGCTCTCCGTAGACGTGGAGAGGAGACCGGCTGGTGACGACGATCTTGAGGTTCGCGCCGGAAGCAACCAGATCGGCGACGGCCGGCGCCGCCGGGAGGAGCTGCTCGAAATTGTCGAGGACGAGCAGCATTGGCGCGCGCGCGGCGGCCGCGAGATGCTCTTTGAGCGAGTCGGAAAGTGTCTGTCCGGCGGTCTCCCGCACTCCCAGCGTTCGGGAGATCGCGGCGACCATCGGATCGGCATCCCGGACGGATTCGAGCGGGACGAAAAACACTCCTCCCGGAAACCGGGCCGACATTTCCTCGGCGACCTGGAGGGCGAGCCGCGTCTTTCCGATCCCGCCGAAGCCCGTCAGGGTGACGATTCGGACGTCCGGCCTTTCGAGCAACGCGCGCAAGGCGCTGCGTTCCTTTTCGCGGCCGACGAAGCGGGTCCGCGGCATCGGAAGACTTGCCGGGCGCGTTTCGCGGCTCTCGGTCGGCGCTTCGAGCAACCGCTCGCGCAAAGCCGCGAGATCCCGCGCGAGGTCCCGCGTCGAAGCGTAACGCTCGTCGGGGTCTTTCGACAGACAGCGCTCGACGATCCAGCAGAAGGGGGCAGGCAGGCGCGCGTTCAACGACGCGATGGGCTCGGGATCGTCCTCGAGGATCGCCGCCAGGGTCTGGACCGGCGTGTCCCGGCGGAAGGCCCGACCTCCCGTCGCGAGCTCGTAGAGGACGGCGCCCAAGGAGAACTGATCCGAGCGGAAGTCGAGCGGCCGGCCGGACGCCTGTTCGGGGGACATGTAGCCAACCGTGCCGGCGATTCCGCTGGCAGCGATCTCCTGGTGATCGGAGGTCGAGAGGTCCGACACCGACTCGGATCGCACCGGGATGAGCTTTGCGAGGCCGAAGTCGAGGATCTTCACGAATCCGTCGTTGGACAGCATGAGGTTTTCGGGCTTGAGATCCCGATGGACGATTCCCGCGCCGTGCGCCTTTGCCAGCCCGTCCGCGATCTGTGCCGCGATCGAGAGGAGTCGGCGCAGCGGAAGCGGACCGGCCAGAATGAGATCTCTCAGGCTCGCTCCTTGGACGAGCTCCATCGCGATGTAGAAGGTCGAATCCGACTGGCCGATCTCGTAGATCGTCACAATGTTCGGATGGTTGAGCGCCGATGCAGACCGGGCCTCGTGCTCGAGTCGCTGGAGCCTGTCGGCATTGGATGCGAGCGCCGCCGGAAGAATCTTGATCGCGAGCTCGCGCCCGAGGCGCGTGTCCCGGGCCCGATAGACCTCCCCCATCCCGCCCTCGCCGAGCGGAGCGAGGATCTCGTGTGGACCGAGGTGAGTGCCCGGGGAGAGAGGCATCGGAACGCAAAATCTTATCCTTCGGCTCTCTCTCCCCTTTGAATCCTGAGCCCTTCGCTCCTGCCTGTCATTCCGAGGCGTCGGCCCGTTCAGCCCCGCAGAGGATATGCCGGGATGTCGAGACGACGGGCGGCTTTCGAAAGCCGCGCGTCATAACTGGCGAGCGCAACTTTCTGGCCGTGATCTCGCAGAAACTCGATCGAGGCGAGGTGCAGGGCATCGAGCGTCCGCACCGGCGCGGGAAAGGACTCCAGCGCTCGCGCGAGAACCGGCGGAGCCAGCTCGACCAGAGCGATGCGGGCCAGCAGATCTCTCACCGACTCGGAATGCGTCGCTGCCAGCTTTCGTGAGTGAATTCGCGTCCAGACCTCGTACTCGAGGAGGCGACTGGAGATTAAGGACTCCTTCCACAGATCCGGCGGAGGTTGCCTGTCCTCGGCAAGAAGCTGGGCGAGAGCAACCGATGTGTCGAGATAAATCAACGATCCGTGCGATCCCGCTCGAGCTCACTCAGGAGTTCCTCCAGCGGGGCGACCGGCTTGTTCGTCGGAATGGCGCCGGGAGGCAGGGCAGCCGGCGTGACCCATCCCTTGCGTACTGCGTCGGCGAGCAGGGCGTCCGAAAGGAGCGGGCTCCGCGTCTCGCGGGGAGGGATGAGCTCTGCAACTACCCGATCGCGGTCTGTGACGAGCACCGACTCCCCATTCCCCACGAGGCGGACATATTCCGAGAGCTTGTTCTTCAAGACCTTCAGGCCAACCGATCTCACGGGGCTAAAGTAGCTTCCGGGAGCTACTTTGTCAACCCTGCCTGTCCCCAAAAAGCGATGACGACTACTCGTAGCGCAGGGCTTCGATGGGATCGAGGCGTGAAGCCTTTACGGCAGGGTACAGCCCGAAAAAGATCCCCACCGAGATCGAGACCAGAAGCCCCACGAGCACCGCCCAGAGTGGCGTCTCCGCCGGCAGCGCTTCGAACGCTTTCTTCACCGCGGCCGGGACCGCGATCCCGACGATCACTCCGATCGCGCCGCCCAGGACCGAAAGGGTGGTCGCCTCGGTCAGGAACTGCAGGACGATGTCCCGACGGTAGGCGCCGACCGCCTTTCGCACGCCGATCTCCCGCGTCCTCTCCGTCACCGAGACCAGCATGATGTTCATCACGCCGACGCCGCCGATCAAGAGAGAGACGAATGCGATGAAGACCATCGCCAGCGTGATCCCTCGCGTGATCCCCTGAAAGCTCTCGATCATCTTGTCCGGGGTCACGATGCCGAAGTCGTCCGGCTTGTCGAAAGCGACGTGGTGGCGCGCCCGCAGGATCGTCCTCCCCTTCTCGATGATCACCGGGACCTGGGCCGGTGTGTAGGGGACCGTGGCGATTCGGAGCGCATCGCCGTTGCTGCCGCCGACCTTGATCCACGGGAACCGGCGGTCGAACGTCGTGAGCGGAATCACGACGAAATTGTCCTGCGACTCGCCGAACATCCGGCCCTTCTTCTCGAAGACCCCGACCACCGTATAACCGTCGTGCCCGAGCGTCACCCTTTTCCCGATCGGGTCTTCGCGGGGGAAGAGCTTGTCCCGGATCTCTTCGCCGATCACCATCACGTCGGCCGCGTGCTCGACCTCCGTCGACGCCAGGAAACGTCCCTGCGCCACGAACCGGCTCGTCGCAACGGGGTACTCCTCGACGACGCCGAAGACGCGCGGCGACCGCGCCTCGGCCTCCCGAAACTTCAGGTGGTAGTCGGTGTTGTCCCAGAGGTACCGCTGCGGCGAGACCGCCCGCATCTCGGGGATCTCGCGCAGCGCGGCGGCGTCCTCGAGAGTGAGGTCCTTCCTCCGCAGCTCTCCCTCCGGCCGCGGACCGCCCGGGCCGAAACGAGGCTCGTACTTCTGAAAGAGGACGAGCGACGCCCCGAAGCTCTGGAAGTTCCGGACCATGTTGTTGTTGAAGCCGGTCACGATCGAGACCATCGCGATCACCGTCGCGACGCCGACGACGATCCCGAGCACGGTCAAAGAAGCGCGGAGCTTGTGAGCCCGGACGGCAAGCAGCGCAAACCGCGTGTTTTCGCCGAATCCTCGCCGAAGGCGCCGGAAGATGCCCTTCATCTGGCCTTTGTCTCTTGGTTCTTGGATCGCGGGTTACTCGTACCGAAGTGCCTCGATGGGATCCAGGCGTGAGGCTTTGACGGCTGGATAGAGTCCGAAAAAGATCCCAACCGACATCGAGACGAGAAGGCCGACGAGAACCGCCCAGAGCGGCGTCTCCGCCGGCAATGCCGCGAAGGCGCGTTTGATCGCCGCCGGCACCGCGACCCCGACCAGCACACCGATCGCGCCGCCGAGAACGGACAACGTCGTCGCCTCGGTCAGGAACTGCAACACGATGTCGCGCCGAAACGCGCCGACCGCCTTCCTCACGCCGATCTCCCGCGTCCTCTCCGTCACCGAGACCAGCATGATGTTCATCACGCCGACGCCGCCGATCAGGAGCGAGATGAACGCGATGAAAACCATCGCCAGCGTCACGCCCCGTGTGATCCCCTGGAAGCTCTCGATCAGCTTGTCGGGGGTGAAGATCGCGAAGTCGTTCGGCTTGTCGAAAGGAACGTGCCGGCGAGCGCGCAGCAAGGTCGTTCCCTTGTCGGTGATGAGCGCCACCTGGTCCGGCGTGTAGGGAACCGTCGCGATGTGAATCGTGTCCCCTCCGCTGTTCTTGATCTGGGGAAACTTGCGGTCGAACGTCGTGAAGGGAATCAGGAAAAAGTTGTCGTTCGACCCGCCGAACATGGCTCCTTTCTTTTCGAGCACGCCGATGATGACGAACTCTTCGCCGTTGAAGTTCACGACCTTCTCCAGCGGCTCCTCGCGGGGAAAGAGGATGTGGCGGACGTCCTCGCCGATGACCGCGACGTTGGACTGGTGCCGGAAATCGCTCTCGGTGATGAACCGCCCATACGAGACGAAGTGGTTGTTGGCGACAGGGTAATCGGCGGTCACGCCGGCGACGACGGGGGTCGTCGTCTCGTTGTCGCGGTATTTGACGCTGATGTCGCTGTTCCAGAGGTAGCGTTCGGCGGAGACGGCGCGCATCTCGGGAATCGATTCCTTCAGCGCCACGGCGTCCTCGTACGTCAAGTCCTTGCGACGGCGCTCGCCCTCCGAACGCCCGTGTCCCGGACCGAATCGCGGCTCGAACTTCTGGAACTGGACGAGGGTCGCCCCGAAGCTCTGGAAATTCCGGACCATGTTGTTGTTGAAGCCGGTCACGATCGAGACCATGGCGATCACGGTCGCGACGCCCACGACGATCCCGAGAACGGTCAGGAAGGCGCGCAGCTTGTGAGCGCGCACCGCGAGCAGCGCGAACCGCGTGTTCTCACCGAACCCGCGGCGAAGGTGTCTGAAGATTCCCGACATGAGGCGGGCTCACTCGTATCTCAGAGCATCGACCGGCGCGAGCTTGCTGGCCTGCGAGGAAGGAATCCATCCCGCCAGCAGTCCCGTCACGGTCGCGACTCCGATCCCGATGATGACGAAGGAGAGCTTGACCTGTGCGGGGAAGACCTGCTTGACCGCCATGGCGATCAACGCGCCGAGCAGCACGCCGATGACTCCGCCCACCGCGGAGAGCAGCGCTGCTTCGAGCAGGAATTGCCGGCGGATGTCGCGCCGGCGCGCGCCGAGTGCCCGCCGGACGCCGATCTCCTTGGTTCGCTCGACGACCGAAACGAACATGATGTTCGCGATCACGATCGCGCCGACGACGAGCGAGATCCCGGAAATGAGGATCATCAGGAGGAACGCACCGGCGGAGATGTTCTTCCAGAGGTCCTGGAGCATTTCCGCCGTCACGAGGCCGAACGGGTCATCCTTGTCGAACTTCGTCTTCCGCAGCGAGCGCAGGATCGAGCGGACCTCGTCCGTCGCCCGCCCGACCATCGCGACGCCCCCCTTCGGCTTGATGAAGACGCCGATGTCCGCGCTCGGGGCGATGTGCTTCTTGAAGAGAGTCAGCGGCATGTAGACGACGTTGTCCTGGCTCTGTCCCATGACGTTGCCCTGCTTGGCGAGCGTGCCGACGACCTTGACCGGATATCCATCGACCTTCATCACGCGGCCGACCGGGTCCATATGGGGAAAGAGCTGGTCCTGTACGTCCCAACCGATGACGGCAACCGAAGCGGCATGGTCGTACTCGGCGGCCGTGAAGTACCGGCCGGTCGCGATGTCGAAGTTCATCGCCTGGCCCATGTTGGAGGTGTGACCCTGGATTTCGACGTCCGCGAGCTTGCGGTCGCCGTACTTGACGGGCCGTGTCCGGTCACCGCGCCCCCCCACCTCCTGGCAGAGGCGGCACTCGCGCCGGATGACTTCCATGTCGGTCTGCGTGATGTCCCGCCGCTTGCGCGCGATCAGCCACTCCTCGCGGCTCGTGATGATCCCGTACTTCGTGAAGATCACGATGTCCGGATTCAGGCCGATGACTTTGTCGTTGACGTACGAGTTCAGCCCGGAGATGACCGAGACCACGCCGACGACCGTGGCGACTCCGATGATCACGCCCAGGAGCGTCAGGAAAGCACGCATCTTGTGGCGCGTGAGCGCCGAGGCCGAGACACGGAAGAGCTCGGCAGACGTCATGCGGCCGTCGGAGTTCGGCTTCCCTTCTTCCCCCCCTCCTTCTCGACGATCACTTTGTCTCCCTCCTTGACCTGTCGCAGCACCTTGAAAGGGCCGGTCACGATCTCCTCGCCGACTTTCGGGCCGCTCTTCACTTCGATCATGAGCTCGCCGGCGAGGCCGGTCTCGACCTTCTCGAAGGCGAGCTTGCCGTTCTTGACGAGGTAGACCCCCTCTTCGGTCTGGGGCCGCCCCGCCGCGGAGACGACGGGTTTCCCGTCCTTCTTCGGAACGTCCCGGACCACGAGCGCCTGAATCGGAATGGCGGTCGCGCCCTCCTTGCGTCCCGTCAAGACGTCCGCGGTGACCGAGAAGCCCGGTCGGATCGTGTCGGGCGGATTGACCACGCGGATCTTCACCTTGAAGTTGATGGCTTCCGAGCCCTGCGTGAGCGAGAGCAGGTCCGGGTCGTTCTTCGCGATCGGTGAGGACCCGACCTCGGTGACGATCCCTTCGAAGGTCCGGTTCGGGTACGCGTCGATGTTCAGGTTGGCTTTCTGGCCGACTTTGACCTCCGGCACGGAAGTTTCGTCGACCATCATGACCGCCTCGACTTCGGACATGTCGGAGACCGTGAGCAGTTGGGTTCCCGGGTTGTTCATCGTGCCGATGATCGTCACCTCGCCTTCCTTCACCGGAAGGTAGGTGATGACCCCAGCAATCGGCGCGCTGACGGTCGTCTTCGAGAGAGAGTCGCGGCTCGCCGCGAGGTTCGCGCCCGACTCCTGCAATCTCTGCTGCGTGGCCGAGAGGTTCGCCTGCGCCGTGTCGTACGCGGACTTCGCCTTCTGGTATTCCGCCTCCGACAGGATCTTCGCTTCCCAGTTGCGCCGAGCGCGCTCGTAATCGAAGCGCGCCTGTTCCGTGGTGGCCCGCGCCGCTTGAAGATCCGACCGCATCGCCTCGAGGGCCGATGCACGCCCGGCTGTCTGCGCGGCGAGCTGAGCCCTGTCGATCTGGAGAAGGAGTTGACCTTTCTGGACCCGGTCACCTTCCTTCACCGCCAGGTTCACGATCTGCCCCATGACGAGCGCGGAGAGGTCGACTTTTCTGCGGGCCTGGATCTTTCCGTTCGCCGTGACCTTGGCGACGAGATCGATCTTTTCGACTTTGGCAGTGGTCACCCGAGCGACGTCCTTGTCCCTGCGGAGGATGAATCCCATGGCGACGAAGGTGAGCACGATGGCTCCCAGGACGCCCAGGATGATCTTCGTCTTTTTCGACATCGACTTCCCTCCGGTGACGGCGGCTCGAATCGCCTATTTTCTTACGTGAAGCGGGGGTGAAAGTTCGCCATCTTGCTCGCCTTCGCGCCCGATCTCGAGCGGACGGCGGAAAACATCGAGGATGGTGCGCCCAGGAGGACTTGAACCCCCAACCTCCTGATCCGTAGTCAGACGCTCTATCCAGTTGAGCTATGGGCGCAGGAGCCGGGTACGCTACCGAAAACACTCTCTGTTTTCAAGCAATTCCGGCTCCTCGGCGGCGGTCCCGAACGGGCCGCGTGCGATACCCTCCGACGGTGCCGTTCACCCCCGACGACGAGAAGTTCTTGCGCGAGGCGCTCGCCTTCGCCCGGATCGCCTTCTCCGAGCGCGAGGTGCCCGTCGGTGCCGTCGTCGTGCGCGACGGCCACATGATCGGACGCGGGCGCAACCGGCGCGAGGCTCTCGCCGACCCCACCCATCATGCCGAGATCGAGGCGATCCGCGAAGCCGCCCAGGCGGCCGGCACCTGGCGCCTCGACGGGGCGACTCTTTACGCAACCGTCGAGCCCTGCCCGATGTGCGCCGGCGCCGCCGTCAACGCCCGCCTCGCGCGCATCG
>WNGF01010203.1_pt1 | contig 10650 bp, 11 predicted proteins | sample 5400641 | NCBI WGS metagenome assembly WNGF01 (sample SAMN13153371, study PRJNA577476) | soil metagenome | isolation source: 80 cm soil or saprolite under grassland replicate 2 | place: USA:California | collected 2016-06-15
CCTGATGGACCTGATCACCGAGATCACGATCTTCGTACTGGCCGCCTTCGTCGGGTTCGAGGTGATCTCGAAGGTCCCGACGACCCTTCACACGCCGCTGATGTCGCAGACCAATGCGATCCACGGCATCGTGATGCTCGGCGGCCTGATCGTGATCGGCGCCGCCGACGGGACGCTCGACAAGGTGATCGGGGTGATCGCGATCACGTTCGGGACGATCAACATCGTCGGCGGGTTCATGGTCACCGACCGGATGCTGGGGATGTTCCGGCGGAAGCCGAAGCCCGCGGAGCCGTCTGGGACAGAGCCGGGCGGCGCTGGGCCCAAGGAGGGATGACTTTGCCCACCGCGGCGTTCTCGCCGCAGTCCGACTTCGTGACGGTCTGCTACGTCGTCGCGTTCTCGCTGTTCATCTACGGGATCAGCCAGGGAACGCATCCCACGACTGCGCGGCGAGGGAACATGATCGCCGCCGGCGGGATGGTGATCGCCGTCGCGACGACGCTCTCGCTGGACGCGATCCACAACTGGGGCCTGATCGTCCTCGGCATCGCGATCGGCACCGCCGTGGGCGCGATCGCCTCGCGGCGGGTGCAGATGACCCAGATGCCTCAGATGGTCGCCCTCTACAACGGCGTGGGGGGCGGCGCCGCTGCGCTCATCTCGTGGGCCGAGTTTCGCCACCACCTGGCCATCGGTGGAGCGACCCCGCTCGACGTGATGATCTTCACCCTCTTCTCACTGGTCATCGGCTCGGTCTCGTTCTGGGGCTCGAACATCGCCTTCGGCAAGCTTCAGGCGCTGATCCCGGGCAAGCCGATCCGGTTCGCCGGCCAGCACATCTTCAACGGCCTCCTGCTGGCAGCGATCCTCGCCGGCTGCGTCGTGCTGGCCGCGAACCACGACTCCGAGCCCTCCCAGGGCCTGTTCATCGCGGTGATGATCGGCGCGGCGGTGCTGGGCAACCTGTTCGTCCTGCCGATCGGCGGGGCCGACATGCCGGTCGTGATCTCGCTCTTGAACGCCTTCACGGGCCTGGCGGCGGCTGCGGCGGGCTTCGTGCTGGACAACGTCGCGCTGATCGTCGCCGGGACGCTCGTGGGCTCCTCCGGAACCATCCTCACGCTCGAGATGTCGCGGGCGATGAACCGCTCGATCGGCAACCTGCTGTTCGCGGGGTTCGGCGCGGGTCCCTCCGGGGGTGCGGCGGCGACCGAGGAGCGCCCCGTCACCTCGATCGGACCCCAGGACGCGGCGATCAAGCTCGGCTACGCCGACTCCGTGGTCTTCGTGCCGGGCTACGGCATGGCGGTCGCCCAGGCACAGCACGCCGTCAAGGAGCTGGCCAACGAGCTGGAGAAGAAGGGCGTCCGGGTCAACTACGCCATCCACCCGGTGGCAGGGCGGATGCCCGGCCACATGAACGTCCTGCTGGCCGAGGCAGACGTCCCATACGAGCAGCTGCGCGAGATGGACGAGATCAATCCGGAGATGCCGCAGACGGACGTTGCTGTGGTGATCGGCGCCAACGACGTCACCAATCCCGCGGCCAAGAACGACCCCGGCTCGCCGATCGCCGGGATGCCGATCATCGAGGTGAGCGAGGCCCGGGAGGTGATCGTCATCAAGCGCTCGCTAAGCCCGGGCTTCGCGGGCATCGACAACGACCTCTTCTACGAGCCCAACACCTCGATGCTGTTCTCGGACGCCAAGCAGGCGGCCGCTGACATCGCCTCGGAGGTCCAGGAGCTCTGACCCGGCGGTTAGTCCCGCCGCACGCGCGGGCCCAGCCAGCCGATCAGCGCCCCCAACACCGTCGCGATCAAGAGCGCGAAGACGAGCGGCGTCGTCGTGTGGATGAACAGGAAGTCCACCTGCACCTTCTGCGCGTTCTGCGCGATGAAGATGATCAGCAGGAGCACGGCGACCCCGATCGCCCAGCCCTTCCAATTGCGTTCCGCCCGTCCCGTTCGAAGCTGATCCGATTCGGTCACCGCGCCGACTCTATCCCGCCGCTCACGGGCGCGCTTACGCGTTGAACCGGCACTTTGTCGCGGATAGCGTGCATAAGTGCCGGCTCGACGTAAAGACGCTGCCGAGTGGCACGGGCGATTCGGCGAGAATGGCTCGATGCGAGTTTCAGCCAAGGCGGACTACGCGGTCCGGGCCGCGATCGAGCTTGCCGCCGGTCACGACTCCGGCCCGATCAAGGGCGAGCAGATCGCCGAGGCCCAGGAGATCCCCCTGCGATTCCTCGAGAACATCCTCGGCGACCTTCGCCACCACGGACTCGTCGAGAGTCGCCGCGGCATCGAGGGCGGCTACTGGCTCAGCCGGCCTCCCGACCAGATCACGATCGGTGAGGTGATCCGGGCGGCGGAGGGACCGCTCGCCAGCGTCCGGGGCGAGCGACCCGACGAGCTTCACTACAGCGGCGCCGCCGAGCCGTTGAGGCGGGTGTGGGTCGCGCTGCGGAACAACGTCCGCGGGATTCTGGACAGCGTGACCCTGGCGGACGTGATCGCGGACCGCATCCCGCCGGGAGTCGAGGCGCTCGGGAAGAAGCCCGACCTGCGGGCCTACTGATCCACGCCAGCTCGCCGCGTCAGGCGGCCTGGAGCTCCTCCGTGGTCGGGCCGGACCCGTCCTCGTCGAAGACCCGGGCGCGGTTCGGGCGGATGTAGACGATCTGGCCCTTCTCCAGCTCGAGCGCCTGCGCGTCGGCCCGCGTGATCTGGGCCCACAGCCCGTCCCCGTCGCCAAGGACCAGCTCGACCCGGACCTCGAAGCCCAGGTGGACGATGTGCTCGATCATCGCCTCCTCCGTGCCGGTCTCGGGCCGGTGCAGGATCTCGACGTCGTGCGGGCGCACGAACAGCGACCCCAGCCGGTTGACGGCGCCGACGAACCCCATCACGAACTTGTTGGCGGGATGCTCGTAGAGCTCGCGCGGCGCCCCCGCCTGCTCGATCTGGCCATCGTTCATGACCACGATCTGCTCGGCGACCTCCATCGCCTCCTCCTGGTCGTGGGTGACGAAGACCGTCGTCACGTGGACCTCGTCGTGGAGGCGGCGAAGCCAGGCGCGAAGCTCCTTGCGAACCTGAGCGTCAAGCGCGCCGAACGGCTCGTCGAGGAGCAGCACCTTCGGTTCGACCGCGAGCGCCCGGGCGAGCGCCATCCTCTGCCGCTGCCCGCCGGAGAGCTGCGACGGGAAGCGCCCGCTGAGCCCGTCCAGGTGGACGAGCGACAGGAGCTCGTGCACGCGCTTGTCGATGTGGCCCTTCGGCTGCTTGCGGATCCGCAGCCCGAAGGCGACGTTCTCGTACACGGTCATGTGCTTGAACGCGGCGTAGTGCTGGAACACGAACCCGACGCCGCGGTCCTGGACGGCGACCGCCGTCGCGTCGCGGCCGGAGATCAAGATCCTTCCTGCGTCCGGCTCCTCGAGGCCGGCGATCAGCCTCAGCAGGGTCGATTTACCGCTCCCGCTCGGACCCAGCAGCGCGGTCAGCGAGCCGTCCGGGACCTCCAGGGAGACGTCGTTCAGGGCAAGGAACTCACCAAAGCGCTTGGTGGCGTTCTCAACGACGATGCTCATGCGCTCGACTCCTTTCGTTTCGAGACGTTCATCGCGAAGAGCGTGATCAGGGCCAGGAGCGCGAGCACGAGCGAGCCCGCGTACGCCCCTGTGCTGTTGAAGTTCTGGAACTGGTGCCAGACCCAGAGCGGAATCGTCTCGGTCTGGCCGCTGATGTGGCCGGAGACCACCGCCACGGCGCCGAACTCGCCCAGCGCGCGTGCGGTGGCGAGCACGACGCCGTAGGTGACGCCCCAGCGAATCGCCGGCAGGGTGACGCGGCGGAACGTCTGCCAGCCGCTGGCGCCCAGCGTCCGCGCCGCCTGCTCCTGCTCGTCGCCGATCTCCTGGAGGACCGGCACGACCTCGCGGACGACGAACGGCAGGGAGACGAAGATCGTCGCGAGCACCATCCCCGGCACAGCGAAGATCACCTGCACGCCGTTGTCGATGAGGTAGCTGCCGAACCAGCCGGTCGAGCCGTACACGAGGATCAGCGACAGCCCGATCACGACGGGCGAGACGGCGAACGGGATGTCGATCAGCGCGTTCAAGAGCGCCTTGCCCCGGAAGTTGGTGCGGACGAGCAGCAGCGCGCAGCCGACCCCGAACACCGTGTTCGCGGGGACGGCGATCGCCACCATCACTACGGTGAGGTAGAGGGCGTGCAGGGCGTCCGGGGTGGTCACCGAGTCCCAAGCCGTGCCGGCGCCGTGCTCGAAGGCGCGGTAGAAGATCATCCCGACCGGGACCATCAGGAGCAGGGTCAGGTAGCCCAGCGCGGCGAACCGAAGCCCGTACTTTCCGAGCGGGTGCCTAGCGGTCATGGCGAAGGCTCCAGCGCGAGACCAGTCCGATCAGGAGCAGCATCACGAGCGCCACGCAGAGCAGCAGCACCGAGACCGCCGCCGCGCTCGCCGTCGTACCGCTCTCCACCTGGCCGAAGATGAAGACGGAGGCGACCTCGGTCTTGTAGGGGATGTTTCCCGAGAGGAGGACGAGCGAGCCGAACTCGCCGATCGAGCGGGCGAAGGCGAGCGCGACCCCCGAGATGATCGCGGGGGAGAGGCTTGGCAGCACGATTCGCCGGAACACGGTCAGCGGCCTCGCCCCGAGCGACGCGGCCGCCTCCTCCATCTCCCGGTCCAGCTCGAGCAGCGTCGGCTGCACGGCCCGAACCACGAACGGCAGGGTCACGAAGAGGAGCGCCATGACGACCGCGATCCGGGTGTAGGCGACGTCGATCCCAACCGGGCTCTTGGGCCCGTAGAGGGCGAGCAGGGTGATGCCGGCGACGATCGTCGGCAGAGCGAAGGGGAGGTCGATGAGCGAGTTGACGAATCCCTTGCCCGGAAAGCTGTCGCGAACGAGCACCCAGGCGATCGTCGTCCCCATCACCGCGTTGATCGCCACCACGATCAGCGAGGCGATCAGCGTCAGCTTCAGGGCCGCGATGGCCTCGGGATTGGTGATCGCGGTCCAGAACGCGCCCATCCCGCCCTCGGCTGACTTCGCCGTCAGCGCCGCGAGCGGGATCAGGACCATGAGGCTGATGTACGCGGTAACGAGACCGCGCCCGAGGGTGGCGCCCCCGAGGCGCGGCCATGAGACCACTCTCGGGGGCGCCTCCGCCCGGGTGCCGGAGAGGGCGCTCACCCCGTCGCCACCTCCAGGTCTGTCGGGTCGCCCGGCGTCACTCGGTGCCGACCCCCAGGTCCTTCTCGATCCCGGCGACGATGCCCTTCTCCGGATCGAAGAAGTCGGTGTTCACCTTGTCCCAGCCGCCGAGGTCGTCGATCGTGAACAGGCCCGGCGGGGTCGGGAACTTGTCCTTGTTCTGGTCGAACACGGACTTCACGACCGGGCGGTAGCCGGCATCGGCCCAGATCTGCTGCGCGTCGGGCGTGTACAGGTACTTCACGAAGTCCTGGGCCGCCGTCGACGCGTCCGTGGTGGCCGCGATCGGCGTCTCGATCAGGATCGTGTCGTCGGGGACGACGTAGTCCACGTCCTCGCCCGCCTGCTGGGCGGCGATCGCCTCGTTCTCGTATGAGAGGAGGACGTCGCCCTTGCCGTTCACGAACGTGTTCAGGGCATCGCGGGCGCTGGCGTCCTGCACCGGCGTCTGCGACAGCAGCTGCTGGAGGTAGTCCTGCGCCTCTTGCGGGGACTTGCCCTCGTTGAGCTGCGCGCCGTAGGCGGCCATCAGGTTCCACTTGGCGCCGCCCGACTGGAACGGGTTCGGGGTCACCACCTCGAGGTTCTTGCTCGTGATGTCGTCCCAGCTCTGGACGCCCTCGGGGTTGCCCTTGCGGACCACGAAGACGACCACCGAGTCCTCGACGTGGCCGTGGTAGGAGTTCTGGTTCCAGTTCTTGGCGACCTTGCCCGCGTCGACGACCCGCTGCATGTCGGGGTCAAGCGAGAAGTGGACGACGTCGGCCGGCTGGCCGGCCTCGACCGCCCGCGACTGGTCGCCCGAGCCGGCGAACGAGGTCGTGAACGTCGTGCCGTCGCCCTCCGAGGTCTCTTGGAACGCCGGGATCAGCTGATCCGTGTAGACGCCCTCGGGAGTCGAGTAGGCGACGAGGCTGATCTCGGAGCTGCCGCTGGCGGATCCGCATGCGGCTACGCCGGCGGCGAGCGCCGCCGCGAAGACGGCGGCGATTGCAAGCTTGGCCCACTTGGGGGTCTTCATCGAGGTCTCGTTCTCCTTTTCCGTCCTTGTCGATTAACTTAGTGTAGAACAGCGGCGCGGCAGCGTAGCAGACGGTTTCTCGGAACGTTTGTTCAGCGCAACCCCTCGTCGACTCCCGAGCTCCGTCGCGCGCAATCTCGGCTTGGAGCCGTGACCCATCGGTGGCGATTCGCGCGCCCCGCATGCGCCGCGCGGCCCTAGCGTCGGGTCGTGAGGGGCGTTCGTGTCAACCGGGACACCGGGCAGGGCACCGTCGAGTGGATCGGGCTCACGATGCTCGTATCCGTCCTGCTCCTGGGCGTGCTGGCCGCGGCCGGGGACGGGATTCCGGGCGAGCCGCTCGCACGGGCCGTCGCGGCCCGGATCCTCTGCGCCGCGAACCTATCCGACACATGCTCGCCGGAGGACGAGCTAGTTGCGGCGTACGGCTCGGAGCTTGGTGGGCGAGTCGCCGACAACGCCCCGGACATCGTGTACGAGGCGGGGATGACGGCGCTCCCGGTCGACTTTCGCTCCTGCCGAGGTCCGGCCTGCGGCAACGGGCCCGACTCGGGGTCCGTCTGGACCTCGGACACTGGCGAGCCGGCGGTCGCGTTCGTCCACACGGTCGACTGCCGCACCGTTGTGGCGCGCATCGAAAGCTCTCGCGCGGGCTACGACTGCTCGGACGGGCGCTCCGGCAGCCTCTATGTCCAGTACTGGCTCTACTACGAGGACTCGACCTGGCTCGGCGGCCTGAAACCCGGTGGGCTGGAGCACCACGAGGACGACTGGGAGGGCTACCAGGTCAGGATCGGCCCGGACGGGGTCGAGTCTCGGGCCACCTCCCACCACGGCTACAACTACGACGGCGGTCCGGGGAGTTGGCTCTCCGACGCCGGTGTCGTCCACCGATCCGCCTGGGGACCGACCACCGGGCGACTCTACGTCTCGGGCGGCAGCCACGCGGGCCATGTGCGCGAGCCGGGTCGCCTCTCCAGGCGTAGGCTCGAGCGGGCCACCGCCGGCGCGACCGCGGACACCTATGCGGCGCTGCACGGCCGCGCGATGCGGGCGAAGCTGCCGCGCACGCTGACGGTCCCGCCCACACCGCCCCGCTGGACCCCCGCCTCGCACCTGATGCTGATCCCGATCGAGACCCTCGACGACGACGCGCTGCGGGCCCGCTTCGCGATCGTCCCGCCGTGGCGTAAGCCGGTCTACCGCGATCCGGAGGACCAGGGCACGTGACCTACCGCGGCGGCATCCGCAGGGCGCCGTCGAGGCGGATCGTCTCGCCGTTCAGCATCGGGTTCTCCACGATGTGGCGCGCGAGCGCGGCGAACTCCTCGGGCCGAGGCGGTTCGGGAATGGGATCTGAGCGCCCAGCTCGGCACGCGATTCCTGCGGCAGCGCGGCAAGGAGCGGCGTGTCGAAGGTGCCGGGGGCGATCGTCATGACGCGCACCCCGCGGCTCGCCAGGTCGCGCGCCGCCGGGAGCGTGAGGCCCACGATGCCGCCCTTGGACGCCGAGTAGGCGACCTGGCCGATCTGGCCGTCGAAGGCCGCGATCGAGGCGGTGTTGACGCAGACGCCCCGCTCGGCGCCCTCATCCGGCTCGTTGTCCACCATCGCCGCGGCCGCAAGACGCAGGACGTTGAAGGTGCCGATCAGGTTGACCTTGATCACGTTGTGGAAGATCTCCAGGTCGTGCGGGCCCTGCTTCCCCGCCGTCCGCTGGGCCCAGCCGATTCCCGCGCAGCAGACCGAGATCCGAAGCCCTCCCTCGGCTCCCGCCGCGGCGTCCACGGCCGCCTGCACGGGCTCTGGCTCCATCACGTTGGCCTCGACGAAGCTCGCGCGCTCGCCGAGCTCGCCCGCGACCGCCTCGCCCTTCTCGGCGTTCAGGTCGGCGATGACAACGCGCGCGCCGGCCTCGTGCAGCGCTCGCGACGTCGCGGCGCCGAGTCCCGAGGCGCCACCGGCCACCAGAGCGCTTGCACCCTCGATCTTCACCGGCGCCGCACTCTAATGCCGGTTAGCCTTTCGCCATCCCCGCGCCGAACCAGGTCACCAACCCCAAGCAGCACCTCGCAGACCGTCTGGCGGAGGCTCGGCGCCGCACGCTTCAGCTCGTCGAGCCGCTCTCCGACGCGGAGCTGAACCGCGTCTACAGCCCGATCCTCAGCCCCCTGATCTGGGACCTGGGGCACATCGCGAACTTCGAGGAGCTCTGGCTCGTGCAGAACGTCGGCGGGCGGGAGCCGCTGAACGGCGAGCTGGGCCGGTTCTACGACGCGATCGAGAACCCGCGCCGCACGCGGGGCGAGCTGCCGATCCTGCGCGGCGACGAGCTCCGGGCCTATCTGGAGGACGTCCGCGAGCGCACGCTCCAGGTGCTCGAGGAGGTCGACCTGGAAGCCGGGAACGACCCCCTCCTCTCGGGCGCGTTCATCTACGAGATGCTTATCGCCCACGAGCACCAGCACAACGAGACGATGCTCCAGCTGATCCAGATGATCGGCGGCTACGAGCCCGTCGAGGTCGACCCGGACGCCGGGCTCGAGCCGATCTCGGAAGGCCCCGAGATGGTCATGGTCGAGGGCGGAGAGATCGAGATTGGCGCCGGGCCGACGGGCTTCGCGTACGACAACGAGCGCCCCCGTCACACGGTCGAGCTCGATCCGTTCTGGATCGATCGAACCCCGGTCACCAACGGCGCGTATGCCGAGTACGTGGAGGACGCGGGCGCCGAGCCGCCGATGTACTGGGAGCCGGACGGGGCCGGCTGGTGGTTGCGCGCGGCGATGGGGCGCCGCGAGGAGCTCGATCGCGACCGGCCGGTGATCCACATCTCCTGGCACGAGGCCGACGCGTTTGCCCGCTGGGCCGGCAAGCGCCTGCCCAGCGAGCACGAGTGGGAGGCCGCGGCCCGCGGCGCGGATGCCGAGCGGGCGAATCTCGACCAGCTCGCCTTCGACTGCGCCCCCGCCGGCGCCTACGCCGACGCCCCGTGCGAGTGCGGCACGGTCCAGATGCTGGGCGACGTCTGGGAGTGGACGTCGTCCGACTTTGCCGCCTATCCCGCCTTCCGGCCCTTCCCCTATCGCGAGTACTCCGAGGTCTTCTTCGGGGACGCCCACAAGGTGCTGCGCGGGGGCTCGTGGGCAACGAGGCGCAATGTCATCCGGACGACCTTCCGCAACTGGGACCGCCCCGAGCGCCGGCAGATCTTCGCCGGCGTGCGGTGCGCGAATGACGCCTGAGCGTGGACACGGCAACGGAACAGATCACGATCGAGGTCCATCTGTCGGAGGGCGGGCCGCTGGCCGACCTCGCCGCGGACGTACGCGAAGGCCTGTGCCGCCCGTTCAAGGAGCTTCCGCCGAAGTACTTCTACGACGAGCGCGGGTCGCAGCTCTTCGAGGAGATCACGATGCTCCCCGAGTACTACCCCACGCGCGCCGAGCGGACGATCCTCGAGGGCCGCGCCGGGGAGATCGTGGACGCGGCCAGGGCCAACACCCTGATCGAGCTGGGCTCGGGGTCGGCAGCGAAGACCAGGGTGCTCCTCGACGCGATGCGCGACGCCGACTCGCTCGACACCTACGTGCCCGTGGACATCTCGGAGGAGATCACGCGCGAGACGGCCGCGGTCCTGATCGCCGAGTACCCGGAGCTGACCGTGCACGGTGTCGTCTGCGACTACGAGATCCACCTAGAGCGGCTGCCGCGTGAGGAGGGTGGGCTGTTCGCCTTCCTCGGTGGCACGATCGGAAACTTCTATCCGGCGACGCGGCGTTCGTTCCTTGCCCGGATCGCCTCTTTGATGTATCCGGGAGACCGCTTCCTGCTCGGCACCGACCTGGTGAAGGACCGGGCGCGCCTGGAGGCCGCGTACAACGACTCCACCGGGGTGACGGCCGAGTTCAACAAGAACGTCCTCCACGTCCTCAACCGCGAGCTCGAGACCGACTTCCACGCCGATGCGTTCGAGCACGTGGCCTTCTGGGACGAGGACAACTCCTGGATGGACATCCGCCTCCGCTCCCTGGCGGAGCAGGCGGTCACGATTCCCCCGCTCGAGCTGGAGGTCCCGTTCGCCCAGGGGGAGGAGATGCGGACCGAGATCTCCGCGAAGTTCACCCGCGAGGAGCTGGAGCGCGTCTACACCCGAGTCGGGCTCGAGCTCGTCGAGTGGTGGACCGACCCCGACGGCCTGTTCGCGCTCTCGCTAGGCCGTCGGCGCTAGCGGCTCGATTCGCTGTGTACGATCGCGGGGGGTCAGGAGAACCGTACGAGTCGATCGGGAGAGCCAAGGAAGGAAGGGGGACGAACCAGGACGAGCCGGCGCGCGCTCATGGCCGGCGCAGTCGTGTTCGCCCTCTCGCTT
>WNGF01010205.1_pt1 | contig 10648 bp, 16 predicted proteins | sample 5400641 | NCBI WGS metagenome assembly WNGF01 (sample SAMN13153371, study PRJNA577476) | soil metagenome | isolation source: 80 cm soil or saprolite under grassland replicate 2 | place: USA:California | collected 2016-06-15
AGCTCCCTCGCCTCATCCGGACGGACCCAGGCGTACTCGGGTCGGACCTTCAACTCCGCCAGCGCCATCCGGTCTCCTCAGCTTTCCGGCTCCCACGTGGCCACTCGCGCCCTCTCAGGGTCAGCTCCGAAGCCGCGAGGGATGCACGCCGAGCCGTGCCGCCCGCTGCTGCTTCTCCTTCGCCATCGCCTCCAGAAGCTCCTCGCTGGGCGGCTCAGGGGCGGGCTCCGGCCGGTCGATATGCGGGCGGTACTCGTCCACCTGGCGGAACCGCAGATCCCGCGGACCGACCGGGACGGGCGCGAACAGGTCCAAGGTCGGGTCCAAGACTGCGTCCACCACGTCGCCTGGGTCGATCCGCTCCCTCGGCTGCGTCCGTGGCCCCTGCACAAAGCCCCCGGTCGGCGCCGGCCTCGCCAGCGTCCGGCAGGTGGAGACCTGCTGGTTCAACCCGGTCAGCTCCTCGGCGACCTCCAGCAGCTTCTCCACGTGCGGGCCGGCCTGCCGGAGCAGCACGGCCATCCGCTGCTTGGCCTCGGCCTCGACCTTGGAGGCCATGCTCGCCTTCACCCGGGTCGCGGACTCCTGGAGCTGCATCCGCAGCGCGAAGAACTCCGCGTAGGGGCTGACGCGGGGCACGGTTCCCGACAGGGCCAGGACCTCACCCTTGAGCGCGTCGGCCTCGGAGATCGGAAGCATCTCCCCACGCAAGGCTGCCTGCCGACGTTCCGGCGACCACAGCCAGTACTTCGCGCCGGCCTCCTGGTATGCCCGCTCCGCCTTGTCGATGTTGGCGAGCCCCTCGCGGATATGGGCCATCTCCGGCCGGTCATCCAGGGAACCCATCAGAGCCACCTCCCTACTGGTTCCAACTGTCAACGATGGAGCGGAACCCATCGTCCTTGTCGTCCTGGCCGCCCTGCTTCGCGGCCTTCTTCGCCTTGCGGGCCTTCTCCCGCTCGGCCGCCGCGTCCAGGACCCGCTGCGCCCGGTCGGCCTCCTGCTGGGTGCCGGTCACCTTCACGGTCTGGAGGAACCCCGCATCGTTGCCGTCCTTGCTGAGCTTCCCTCCGCTCGCTTCCAGCCTTGCCAGCCGCTCCCGACGATCGTCGGTCATGCGGGTCTGCCGAAACGTGCCCTCGTACGGCATGCCTACCTCCCTCGGTCGATCCTGCCTGTCCAGCGCCGCAGCCGACCCGCTACCCGCAGCCGGCCATGGAACCGGTCGTGCAGATCACGCGCGGACCGGGTGTCCAGCAGCGCAACACCACACCGCCGGCAGCTCACCATCCCATCAGCGACAACGCTGTAGTCCTCCCGGTCTGCTGCCTCACCCATCGTCTTGCCTCCCTCACCCGCCGCCGCCCTGTTGCGGCCCCTCATCGCTGTCGAGAGGCGGCTTCCCCTCGTCGGCCTCTCGCCGGAGCTGCTCGACGAACTCAGCGCGCCGCGCATCCTCCGCGGTCTCCCGGGCACGCCACCGACGCCACCACCTGATGATCCGGCTCACCATCGTGCTCCTCCCCCCTTCCTGGCCTCGAACAGACCCACGATGTCATGCCGCGTCCGCCCACCACCGCCTCCCGTGATAGCTGGGCCGGCGCAGACCGATCTCCACCGCGAACTCCTGCCACGCCTCCTCACTCGGCGGGGTCATCACCCCCTCGTCCGCCACCTGCCAGCCACGCTGGCGGGCGCGCTGGAGGATCTCCTCCGGGTCCAGCGTGGGAACGCCCTCGTCCTTCCACCCGGACTCGTGCTTGACCGCGTTCTTCAGCTCCCACGCCTCCGAGGACTTCGCCGCCCCACCGTCCGCGAGCGCCTCGAACTTCCAGGTCAGCCACTCCTCAAGCTGGTCGACCGTGACCGGCTGGGCGTCGGACCCTGGCAGCGGCTCGGTTGCGAGCACGGTCAGCAGCCGCCCGCCGTAGTTGAACTTCAGCCAGCCGATCCCATGGCGCCGCGCGTACCGGCACACCCGCTTGTGCCACACATCCCGGTCGATCAGGTGCGCGTAGGTCGTGCGCCACTTCACGCACAGCTTGTAGTGGGCGACCCGCTCGGCGACCAGCCTGGGGCGGCACCAGTCGCAGCGCATCAGCTTGCAGACCACCCACCGCACGGCACGCTTCCCGCTCGTGTGGGCGAGCACCCGCGGGACCGCGCACGGCGGGCGTTGTCCGTGTGGATCTTTCCCCTTACCCCTGTAAGAGCTGGGCGGACATTGGCCCTTCAGCCACTGCTCACGCGCCTGCTGACGCTGCGCGATCCGCTCGGCGCGGGTCGACCCTCGCCCTGTTCTGGGCCCAGAACGGAGGCATGCTCCAATGCCGCTCATCGGCCCACCCGCCTCTCCAGCCGGTCGACCCGCTCGGCGAGCCGCTGGACGTCCAGGCGCAACATCCCGTTTTCCAGCAGCAGCTCCGCGATCAGCGTCCGGAAGTTGGCCAGGTCGGCGGGGAACTGGAGCGCCTGGCGCATCGCCGCGCCGGCCTTCTCCAGCATCGCCTGCGCGGTCAGCTCGGCGAGCTGCTCAGCATCGGGGGGGCCTATCGGGCTATCATAGTGACCGTCCTCCTTTGGTCGGGGGGCGTGCTGTTCCTCTCTGGGCCTCGTGGTGCCGCCCCACGGGGCCTGCTCTTCTGTCTGGGCCGCTGCCGCTTGCGCAGCCGACCCGAGCCAGGCTTCTCTCGCACCTCCGTCGTGGGCGCTCATGCCCCCTGTTCGGTCGAAGGGTCCTCGGTCTGCCTGGCGGTCTCCCTGGCCTCCCGGTCGCGCTGCTCCTTCTCCGCGAGCGCCTCGGCCCACTTCCGGTACGCCTGCTGCACCGCTTCCATCTCCTCACGTGTGATCACGCGCAACCCCTCCTCGCTGCTGCGTCTGGGACAGGTCAGGCCGGGACTCGCTCCGGCTCGGGTGTGGCTGGCTCCTCCTCGGGGATCTCCAGGGGCTCCGGCTCCTCGTACGGCTCCCCGACCGGCTTACCGGTGTTGCCCATCAGTCCTCCCATCTCTCGCGGATCACCTCCGCCTCGTCCCACGTCTTCACGATCTCGACCGCCCGGTAGTCGGCGTGCAGCCGCTTCCGTAGGCCGGCCGGGTCCTTGTCGACCAGCGCGAGGATCCGGCCACGCTGCGCTCGGAACATCCGCTCGTAAGGGAGGATCCGTCCGGTCAGCAGGACCAGCCCCTTCACGGCGCCCCGCGTTTCGGCCTGCACCGCCTCGACGGTCCGGTAGGCGTACAGGCCACACCCGTGGAGGTCCACCGGGCGGAACTGGTCGGCGTGGGCGCGGGCGAGCTTGGCCAGCTCGTACAGGTTGCGCGTGTCGTGGCCGGGGATGCCGAGGTCGGCGAGATGGTCACGCCACTCGCTGGCCTGGCCGCAGCGCGCGACCGTGACACCCGGCTCCCACGGCTGGCTGTCGTAGACCAGCGGGTACAGGCGGCCACCTTGGACACGCCAGCGGCGGTACCCGAACGTGCTCACAGCCGCCTCAGCTCGTCGTCGGCGAGCGCCACCCGAACATCGGCTTCCATGTCCGTCAGCGCCTGGCGGGTGTGGTGGAGCCAGTCGGCCAGCGCCTCCACGTGCTCACGTGGCCGCTGGACCAGGGGCCGCTCGATCACCCACTCCGCAACGTTGAGCAGGTCGCAGTCGACGTCGTCAGTCGGGGCAGGCTTCGGCGGGTCAGGTTCGGGCTCCCGCTCGGCTTCTTCTCGCCGCTTGGCCGCCTTGCGCTTGCGCTTCTCCTTGCGCTCCTCCTTGCGCTTGCGGTCCCACTCCTCGATCTCCCGGCGCTGCTCCAGGGCGAGTCGGCTCTCACGGATGACCTCCTCGACGATCTCCGGCGCCTTCTCCGGATCGACGACCGCGACCCGGGCGCGGATCTGCTCGGTGACCACCGGCAGGTACGGCTTCAGCTCCCGGGCGGCAGCCTCGGGGATGTCCACAGATGTGGACGCCGCCGCGCTGATCTCCCGCACGACGCGGGCCTGGTCGAGGAGCTGGTAGGCACGCGACCGGCTCATCTGGAACTCGCCAGCGACATAGTCGGCGAAGGTCGCATAGCCCAGCGCCACCCACGCCCTGCGCTGGTGCGCCTCGTACAGCAGGATGTACGCCCGTTCCAGGCACCCGCGGATCCGGCCGGTCAGCGCCTTGGCGGCGTCGGCGGTCAGCGGCTCGGTCGCGCCAGTGGAGGCGACCGTGGGCTCCGAGTCGAAGAAGTGGCTGCCGTACGGGCCCCCGTAATCGAACGGGAGCACCTCGCTCATGCCGACCGCCGTTCGGGCCGCTGGGCCTCCCTCCGGCCGACAACCATGCGCGCCAGGCGGGCCAACACCGCGGGAGAGACCACCCTGGGTTCGAGGCCCTGAGCCTTCCGCTCCTGCTCGACGCGGGCGGCCAGCTCCGCGGCGGTCACGCCGACACTCCGGCCGGTCCACGCCGCACCTTCTCGAGGTACGCGTCCAGGTCCTCGATCAGGAACAGGCGCTTCTCGCCCATCATGTAGTGCGGGATCTCGTCGGCGTGGGCATCCAGCCAGCCACGCGACATGCGGAGGTACTTCGCGGCCTTCGCCGTGCTCAGCGCAGGCGAACGCTCGATCTCTACTCCCTTGTCCACCACCGTTTCCTCCACTCGGTACAACGACAACGCGAGACGCCTCGCCTTGCTCGTCGCACCTCCGGAGGCCACTCGGGGAGCGCATCCTGTGCGCTCGGAACCCGGGGCGGTCGTGCAGTCTGCTCCCTGCCGCTTAGAGCTTCAGGTTATGTTCATGGTGCCAGGTTTTCGCCTATGGTGCAACCTGGGTCGATCAGCCGCTTATTCCGACATCAACCGGTTCGCTTGTCCAGCGGAAGGGCCCGCAGCGCTCGGCCACGGGCCCTCGGTCAGCTCGGCTCTACACCCGCCATCGCAGCTCGATCCTGGACGGGTCCATCCTGCTCCCCGACCTTGGCGCCGGATGCACGATCACTGTCTCCAGGACCGTGCAGAGCAGCGTGCGCCGCTGGTCGTCGGTTGCCTCAGCCCACCAGCGGTCCAGCGCCTGGCGGCCACTCGGGAGGCTGGCCAGCATCCGGTTCGACCGGTGCAGCTTCGACCTTGCCTGCTCGATCCGCCGTGTCGTCGCCTCCCTGGCGGCCTGCCACTCCGACCGCGTCATCAGCCGCGCGGCGTAGTCCTCGGCGAGCTGCTTCAGCATCTCCTCGTCCAGGCTGATCCGGTCCAGCAACTCGCGCTGCTCGTCCTCGGCCTGGTCCTGCTCGCCGATGGCCCGGTCGAGGGCGGGGGAGTCCAGCGCCACCATGACAGCCTCGGTGACCAGCTCGTCGACCCCATGCACGACCGCCATCACCTGTCCGCAGCCTGGCAGCCCCGGGCCCTTCCAACACCCGTATCGCGGCCGTCGCCCCTTGCTCGGCCGCCCCGCCATCGGTGCCGCACAGACCCCACAGCGGACCAGCGCCCGCGGCAGCAGGTACACCCGGCCGCCTGGCGTGCCCTTCCGGAACAGCATCTTCAGCTCCTCCCAGTCGAGCCGGTCGATGATCGCCGGCCAGCACCCGTCCGCGATCACCTCGCCCCTGTACTCGCGGAGCCCAGCGACCCTTGGGCGCAGCAGCGCCACCCGCAGGCTGTCGGGCAGCCATTCCTTTCCGCCGGTCGTCCGGCAGCCCCGCGCGTTCATGTCGACCACGACTGGGCGCAGGCGCTCACCGTCCAGGAGCCTGCCGGCGGCTTCCTTCAGCCAGCGCGCCTCGTCCTCAACGACGTCCAGGCCATCGGCGCTGTACCCGTAGCACCGTCGCCCCGGGCTTGGCCTGCCCTTCCTGGCGGCCTGCTCCCGCTGCGCCTGAACCCGCAGCCCGATGTTCTGCGACTCCAGCCGCGCGAAGGTGACCAGCGTCCTCGCCATCGCCTCACCAACCGGCGTGGTCGTGTCGACCGCGTCGACCACACACGCCATCGGCGCCCGCCTGGCCTCGCAGACCCGCAGGACCCGCTCGAAGTCGCCGTGGTCTCTGACGAGCCGGTCGAGTTTGAGGAAGAGCAGCCCGCCGATCCGGCCCGTCTCCAGGTCCTCGAGCATCGCCTCGAACGCCGGCCGCGGGGGGGCTTCCAGCTTCCCCTCGCGCCGGTAGGCGCTCCGGTCCACATCCTCGTAGACCTGCTCGACCCGCCAGCCTTTCGCCTCCGCCAGCGCCCGGCATCGCTCTTCCTGCCGGTCGACGGCCAGCTCCGTTGCCTCTTCGGAGTCCTTGGCCTCGGACAGGCGGCAGTAGATCCCCGCTGCTGTGGACATGCCAGCCACCAGGCCCGTATGCCCAGGGCGGCCGGCCCCTGTCGCACCTTCACTAGCAGCCCGATAGGTCCCTCCGTTAGTGGTGAGTATACGGGTGATTGGGGAGGACGGTGATGCCCTCCTCGCTGGCGAGGCGGGTGATCTCGTTCCACATGTCGGCGCGTGCCTCCGGGTCCAGGCCCGTGGTGGGCTCGTCCAGGAACAGCGCCTGGGGCCGGTGGACCAGACCGAGGGCGACGTCGAGCTTTCGCCGCATGCCGCCCGAGTAGGTCTTGGTGATGCGGTCGGCGGCCTCGCCCAGCCCGAAGCGCTCCAGCAGCCCGCCGACCCGCGACTTCAGCTCGCGGCCGCCGATGCCGTACAGGCGGCCCTGGAGCGCCAGGTTCTCGCGGCCGGTGGCCTCCAGGTCGACCCCGGAGCGCTGGGCCACGCAGCCGATGGCCCGGCGCACGCGGTCGGGCCGCTGGACCACGTCGATGCCGGCCACGCGGGCGGTGCCGGAGTCCGGGCGGCTCAGCGTGGTGAGGATCTTGACGGTGGTGGACTTGCCGGCGCCGTTGGGACCGAGCAGGCCGAACACTGTCCCCGGCTCCACGGTGAAGCTGAGGCCCCGCAGGGCGCGGACGTCGCCCGGATAGGTCTTGACCAGGTCCTGGACCTCGATCGCCGGTGGCGGGCCCGAGCTTGCGGCGGTGCCGGCGCTCGGGCGCGTCTCGAGGAAATTGCTCATGCCGAAGAAGACCTCCGTGGTAGGTGGCCGATTTGGGTTGGGTTGGAGCGGCGCTCGGCCGGCGGTCAGACCGGGGTGCACCCGGCCGGAGCGCCCGACCCCCGCGGCTCCGCGGACGGCCACGGGCGGGCAGCGCCGAATGAATAGAAACTCAGCCCTTCACAAATGTCAACCTTGTTTTTCGATTCCTTCAGATGTGGGAGGGCGGAGCGGCGCGCGAGGGCCGCAGCGGCGGCGTGCCAGCGCCGCGGCGTTCCGTCCATGCGCGAAGCCTCCGGGCCGCGCCGTCCCGCCGTCAAGCACCCCGCCCCGGCGGGCCACCGCGCCCGCAAGCCCGCGATGGCCCGGTTTGCGCCCCGAGCTGGCGCCGTGCTCCTATCGGCGGTGGCCGAGGCCGCCGCCCCGTGGCGGCCGCCGTCGAGGGGTGGAGTGTCCATGGACCAGGTGCGCGATCCGGCTCGGGCCTATCTCGAGCTGGAGGGCGTACGGGTGTGGGCGCCCGACCGCAGCGAGCTGCTCCGCGACGTCACCTGGCGGGTCCGCCCCGGCGAGCACTGGGCGTTGCTCGGGCCCAACGGCGCCGGCAAGACCACCCTGCTGTCAATGGCCGGCGCCAGGCGCCACCCCAGCGCCGGAGTGGTCCGGGTGCTCGGCGAGCGCCTCGGCAAGGTGGACATGCGCGAGCTGCGCCGCCTGATCGGCGTGGTCGACCCGGCGCTGCGCATGCCGGACGAGCTGACCGCCGAGGCGGTGGTGCTGACCGGAGCGACCGGCAGCGTGCAGCCGCTGTGGGAGCGCTACGGCCCTCCAGAGCGGGCCCGGGCGCGCGAGCTGCTGGAGCTGATGGGCTGCGCCCACCTTGGGGCCAGGCGCGTCGGCACCTGCTCGCAGGGCGAGCGCGGCCGTGTGCGCATCGCCAGGGCGCTGATGCCCTCGCCGCGGCTGCTGCTACTGGACGAGCCGGCCCGCGGGCTGGACCTGGCCGCCCGCGAGCTGCTGCTGGCCGCCCTCGGCGAGCTGGCCGCCTTCGAGCCGGAGCTGGCCACCGTGGTCGTCTCCCACCACCTGGAGGACCTCCCGCCGCACACCACCCACGCGCTGCTGCTGGCCGGCGGCGAGGTGGTGGCGGCCGGCGAGGTCGGCGCCGCGCTCACCGGCGAGGCGGTCTCCGCCTGCTTCGGCCTGGCCGTCGAGGTGCGCCGTCACGACGGCCGCTGGCTGGCCAGCATGTCCGGCGGCGGCGCCGCTTGCCTGGCGGGACCGCCACGCCATGTGGTCGGCTGATCGGACCAGATGACCGCCAGAGGTGAAAGGTCGTGGCTCGCGCGCCGCTGCGGGCACGCGAGCCACTGGGGACGTCCCTTGGGCCTCACTCGTCCTCGGCGAGGATCGAGTAGATCCGGCGCCGGGCCTCGGTGAGCACCTCGAGCGCCTTGCCCTTCTGGGCCTCGCTACCGGCCGTGGCCACCTGCATGACGGCCGCGCCGACCTGGAAGGCGGTGTCCCGCAGCTTCAGGTTGGTCGGGTCGACACCCTCGGTGACCTCGTCCCACGGGGCCTGCGAAGGCCCCTGCTCGGCCTCGGCGCGGCCGGCCTCGGTGAGCGAGAACAGCCGCTTGCCCTCGGTCTCCTGGCTGGAGATCAGGCCCTCGTCCTCGAGCATCTGCAGGGCCGGGTAGACCGAGCCTGGGCTCGGCCGCCACACCCCGCCGGTGCGGTTGGTGAGCTCCTGGATCATCTCGTAGCCGTGCATGGGTCGCTCGGCCAGCAGTGCCAGGATGGCGGCGCGGACGTTGCCGCGCCGGGCGCGGCCACCACGGTGATGGCGGCCGAACCCAGGGCCGAAGCCGGGGCCACCAGGCCCGAACGGCACGCCCCATGGTCCGAAGGGCGGCTGCCAGCGGCCGAAGCCAGGCCGGCCGGGCCCTCCGGGTGTGAACGGTGGACGACGCATGGTCATCACCTCGTCCTTTCCTTGGTCGATGCTTGCTTGCGAGTTAACGATATATCGTTATGCATCGAGATGCAACACGGAACATCTTGATCGGATGCGTATATCTGACGTTCAGCAATCTATTGACGGGCGCAACACATTTGCCCTATAACGGCCCCATTGCGAGCGCCGGAGCCCGCTCCGGCAGCGACCTGGCCAATCCGTCCCGGACGAAGGGACCGCCATGCGCTACGACGTCCGACGTGGCATCCGGGCTCCGTTGCTTCTGGTAGCCGCGCTCGGCCTGCTGGCCGCCGCCTGCTCGAGCGGGAGCGGCAACGGCTCCTCGAGCTCCTCCGGCGGCCCGGAGACCTCCACCATCACGCTCGGCTCCCTGCCGGTGGTCGATGCCGCCCCGGCCTACATCGCCGACAAGGCCGGCTACTTCAAGCAGGAGGGCCTGACCGTCAAGTTCCAGCAGGCCCAGGGCGGCGCCGCCCTGATCCCCTCGCTGGTCAGCGGTGACATCCAGATCGCCTTCTCCAACTGGGTGTCGCTGTTCCTGGCCAAGAGCCAGGGCATCGACCTCACCCTGATCGCCGACGGCGACAAGGCCAGGCCCGGCTTCAGCGGCGTGTTCGTGATGCCCAACTCCCCCATCAAGACCCCAGCCGACCTGGCCGGCAAGAAGATCGCGGTGAACACGCTCAACAACGTCGGCGGCCTGGTGATCAGCGCGGTGCTGCAGTCGCAGGGCGTCGACCCCAAGAGCATCAAGTTCGTCGAGGTGGGCTTCCCGGACATGGGCGCCACGCTGCAGCGCGGCGACGTCGACGCCGTGTGGGTGGTGGAGCCGTTCACCACCGCGGTCAAGGCGACCCTGAACGCCAGGGCGATCATCGACCCGTTCTCGGGCCCGACGGCCGCGCTGCCGGTCGGCGGCTACGCGGTCACCAAGCAGTTCGCCGACAAGAACCCCAAGACGGTGGCGGCCTTCTTCCGCGCGCTCGACAAGGCGGTGGCCGACGCCAACGCCGACCGCAGCAAGGTCAACGAGGTCGTGCCCACCTACATCAAGATCGACGCGGCCGCGGCCTCCAAGGTGACCCTGCCGATCTACAGCGCCACCCCCAACGCCACCGAGCTGCAGCGGGTGGCTGACCTCATGCAGCAGTTCGGCAACCTGAGCCAGCGCCTGGACGTGGCCTCGTTCACCCGCGTCAGCGGGTGAACCATGGCCTCGGTGGCCGCGCGGAGGGTGCGGCGGGCTGTGCGAGCCCCCCGGCTCGCCAGGGGGCTGGTGGGCGCCGTCGCGTGCTTCGCCCTGGCCGAGGCCATCACCCGGCTGGAACTGGTCGACCCTCGCTACCTCCCGCGGGCGTCGACCGTTCTGGCGCGGCTGGTGGGGCTCCTCGGCCAGGCCGAATTCCTGACCGCCGTGGCCGCCACGCTCCAGGCGTGGGCGATCGGCCTGGCCATCGCGGTCGCCGCGGCGGTGCCCGCCGGCATCCTGCTGGGATCCTCGCGCCGCTGCTACCAGGCCACCAGGGCGCTGGTCGAGTTCCTGCGGCCGATCCCCTCGGTCGCGCTGATCCCGCTGGCGATCCTGCTGTTCGGCCAGGGCCTGCAGCTCAAGACCTCGCTGATCGCCTACGCCTCGTTCTGGCCGCTG
>WNGF01010214.1_pt1 | contig 10643 bp, 9 predicted proteins | sample 5400641 | NCBI WGS metagenome assembly WNGF01 (sample SAMN13153371, study PRJNA577476) | soil metagenome | isolation source: 80 cm soil or saprolite under grassland replicate 2 | place: USA:California | collected 2016-06-15
ACCGTAGCCGCGACATCGCCGTTCTTTGCGATCACGCCTTTGCGCAGCTCGTCCGAGACGACCCGGCGCCGGTCCGCGTGCGCAAGAAGCGTGTTGTCCCACTTCGGGAGAAATCGGACCGGGGCTGGTGTATCGGCAGGCGGAAGCGGCGCCCGGGGAACGTCGAGCAACTCCTTGCCGTCTTCGTTCCGGAAGCGGCGGAGCGGCTCGAGGACGTCGAGAGCGGGAGCGAAGTCGGCAATTCGCAGGCCTGACCAGTCGGCGATGTCGGCGCGCGTCGCCGGTCCGAATGCTGCGAGGTAGCGGCGGACGAGCTCGGCGCGAGCCGTGAGCACATCGATCGGGTCCGGCTCGGGATACGGGTGGTAGACGGCGGCGGGCCGCGTCGTCCAGAGCGCGCTCTCGGGGCCGTGCAGCAGGTGGGCGTGCCTTCGGACGGCGTGGAAGATCCGCCGCGCTTCGATCTCGACGTGACCGTGGCTCTCCTCGAGGTACGCAAGTGCCGTCTTCATGGTCAACGGCTCCGCTTCGGCGAGCTCTCGTGCGCCCCGCAGCGCCCTCAGCGCGTGGCCGAGATGCGTCTCGTTGAACCACGTCGGCATGTCCCGGAGTGCGGCCCAGAACAGCGCGTAGTCGCGCGCAGTGATCAGGTGGAGCGTCCCGCGCATCACCGTGGGCTTCAGAACCTTCCGCTCGAGGATCGCGCGCTCGAGCGTCTCTCGCTTGAATCCCGTCACGCGTGACCACAGCCCGATGTACGGCGACGGCGGCCACTGCGCCTGCATCCCCGCGAGGCGCTCGATTGCGGGAAGCACGCCGATCTTCTTGCGCTCGAGGAGCAGCTGCCGCGCCAGCGTCGCGCGGTTCAGCTCCCGCAGCGTCAGGATTCGCTCTGCCACGGCACACGCCTGAACTCGACCGAGCCGCCGGTGACGATCGCGTACTCCGAGACGGCTACCGGCTCGGGCTCGTCGGCGAAGCGGTCATACGCGAGGCCGACCGACCCGGGGTTGACGTAGAGCGCCCCGTCGACGTAGCGCGTCCACTGGAGGTGCGTGTGGCCGCCCGCGAGCAGGTCGACGCCGGAGCCGCCGAGGAGGCGTTCCACGTGGCCGTCTCGTGTCTCGGGCAGCAGGACGTCGTCGTAGGAGTGCGGCGAGCCGTGGAACGCGCGGAGCGTCAGCCCTCCTTCGAGCTCGACATCGAGGGTGGGGAGAAAGGAGCGGATCTGCTCGAGGTGGCGCGACTCGAGCCTGCCGAGCGACCACTCGCGGCGCTCGAGCTGCGCCTCGGTGATCGGCTCGGGCGAGTCGGCAGGCACCTCGAGCAGGAACGCGTCGGCGTTGCCGAGGATCACCGGCCAGCCGAGCCCGGCGAGCCGGTCGAGCACCTCGGCAGGCTCCGAGCCGCCCTGCGCGACGTCGCCGAGACAGACGACCTGACGGATGCCGAGCCGCTCGAGCTCAGCGACGACCACCGCAAGCGCGGTGTCGTTGCCGTGAATGTCCGAGACGAGCGCGACGGGCACCCGCTCTACGATATGCAGACGATGAGTGTCCGCGTCCGCATGGCCCCGAGCCCTACCGGAGCCCTCCATCTCGGCGGCGTGCGCACCGCGCTCTTCAACTGGCTGTTCGCCCGCAACCGGGGCGGCGAGTTCCTCGTGCGGATCGAGAACACCGATACGAGCCGCGAGGTGCAGGGGGCGGTCGAGCACGCGCTCGAGTCGCTCGCGTGGCTCGGGCTCGACTGGGACCGCCCGCCGACATTCCAGCTCGACCGCCTGGACGACTGTAGGCGCGTCGCCGAGCAGCTCGTCGTCGAGGGGAAGGCATACGAGGACGAGGGCGCGATCCGCTTCCGGATGCCGGACGAGGGGACGACGTCGTGGAACGACGCGGTTCGCGGTGAGATCTCGTTCCCGAACGAATCGCTCGAGGATCTCGTGCTCGTCCGCGCCGACGGCCGTCCGACGTACAACTTCGCCTCGCCGATGGAGGACGTCTGGGACGGGATCACCCACGTGATCCGCGGCGAGGACCACGTCTCGAACACCCCGAAGCAGATCAACATCATCCGTGCGGTCGGCGCGGAGCCGCCCGTGTACGCGCACGTCCCGAACGTGATGGGCCCGGACGGGAAGAAGCTGTCGAAGCGACACGGGGCGACGGGAGTCGACGAGCTGCGCGCGCAGGGGTACTACGCGCCCGCGTTGATGAACTTCCTCGCGCTGCTCGGCTGGGCGCCCGACGGCGAAACGACGATCATGAGCCGCGACGACCTGATCGAGCGATTCAGTCTCGAGCGGGTGAGCCCGAGCACGGCGCAGTTCGACTACGACAAGCTCGACTGGATGAACGGCGTCTACCTGCGGGCGCTGCCGCCCGGCGAGTATGCCGACCTACTCGTCGCATACCTGCGCGAGCAGGGCTACGACTGGGAGGAGGAGCGGATCCGCGCGGCCGCGCCGCTCGTGCAGGAGAAGATCGCGAAGCTCGGCGAGTTTCCCGAGTTCGCCGGCTTCCTCTTCCACGACGTGCAGGTCGAGGCGGGCAGCGACGGGGAGGTCGTCGAGGCAGCGCGCGACGCGCTCGCGGAGCTCGAGCCCTTCACCGCCGAGGCGATCGAGGCATCGCTGCGCGCGGTGGTCGAGCAGCTCGGCCTCAAGCCCCGCCAGGGCTTCCAGCCGATCCGGGTGGCGGTGACCGGCTCGAGGGTGTCGCCCGGGCTCTTCGAGAGCATCGAGCTTCTCGGTCGCGAAACGACCTTGGAGCGGCTCAGCGCCGCCTCATAGGCAACGGCTTCGGGCGCGCGAGCGGGTCGAGCGCGCGCTGAAACTGGAGCCATGCGCGCCGCCGGAACGGCATCGAAGGCTGCGGTAATTCCTCTGGCGTGTGCTGCGTGTCTCCCCGGTCCACGAGCTCACTCGTGTCGGCCTTGCCCTTAAACATTTCTCTCAAGGGTGAACGGGCTCAGGCGGGCCCTGGGTACGGCGCCAGGGGCTTCGTGCCCTTTCAAGCAATGTCCTCCAGGCTTCTGGAACGCGATCACGCGGCGCGCTGCCGCGTGCTCGGGGGCCCCGATAGTTGGACTATCGGGGCCCCCTGCGTCCTTGCATCGCTTGGTGCTCGCGCCCCAGAAGCGTGGCAACATCACCTGAAGGGGCACTAGACTTGTGTCCCGTGGCGACCGGGGCGGAAAAACTGGTCGTTCTCGTGGTGGACGACGAGCCCGCGATCCGCCTGCTCTGCCGGGTGAACCTCGAGCTTGCGGGCTACGAGGTGCGCGAGGCCGGCTCGATCGGCGACGCCCGGCGCCTGATCGAGGATGGTGTGGGCCTCGTTCTGCTCGACATGCACATCGGGGTCGAGCGCGCAGAGTCGCTGCTCGAGGAGCTCGTCCAGCGGCGGATTCCGGTCGCCGTTGTGACCGGGTCGACCGAGATCGAAGCCGTGGCGGCCAAAGGCGCCGACGCCGTGCTCGCCAAGCCGTTCACGATCGAGGACCTCGAGGCGACCGTGCGCCGTCTCGCCGAGCTCAGCGCCTCCCGCCTGTAGGCTGGCCGAATGTCGACGACCGCCCTTCGGGACGCCGCCGAGTATGAATCACGCCTCCAGCAGTACTACTTCGAGCGCGCCGAGGAGGCGCGAGCTGTTCGCGTCGGCGAGAAGGAGGTCTCTGAGCAAGCCGCGATCGTCGCGCGATACCGCGATCTCTTCACGCGACCGCAGATCGAGGCGCTGCGCGAGGCCGAGGAGGCCGACGGCGGCGACGAGCGGGAGCGGCTCTACCGGCTGCGCACGACCTGCGAGGCGGGCGTCATCGCCGGCGAGCTCGCCGAGCAGGAGGACGCGCTGGAGAACGCGATCCTCGGCGCACGACTCACGTTCCGCGACGAGGAGCTGCCCCTCCGCGCCGCGCAGGCGAGACTCGCGGTGCTCGACGCGTATGCCGACCGCGAGGAGCTCGGCGAGCTCGAACGCACTGCGTCGGCACGATTCAACCCAGACCGCCGCGCGCTCCTAGAGGCGCGCGAGCAGCTCGAGGCCGAGATCACGGGCGAGGTCGACCCCGTGGCGCGGAGCGAAGCCGAAAAGGCGATCTCGCTGGGAGATCTCGAGCGGGTGCTCGTCGCTGCGTCGGACGCTTCGACCGAGGCATATGGACGCACGCGTGAGACGTGGTTCGGCAAGCTGCTCGGCTCCGACCGCGACCCCATGCCGTCGAACGCGCACGTCCACTACCTTCGCAGGCTGTCGCCGCTGGAGTCGACCTATACGAAGGAAGCCGCGGTGGACGTCTGCCTCGCGACGACGCTCGCGCTCGGCTTCGACATGACCGCGATCCCGAACATCCGCCTCGACCTCGAGGACCGACCCCAGAAGAACCCGCGCGCCTGCGTCATTCCGTCGAACCCGCCGGAGGTCGTGCACCTGATCACGCGCGCGCAAGGCGGGCTCTCGGACTATCAGGCCTTCATGCACGAGGCCGGCCATGCACTCCACTACGCCGGCGTCGACCCGCGGCTGCCCTTTACCTTCCGCAGCATCTCGCGCGACCACGCGCTGACCGAGATCTACTCCTACATCTTCGAGGCGGTCACGCGCGAGCCTGGTTGGCACGCGCTGCACTTCCGGCTCACCGATGCGCAGGCGGAGGAGAACGCCCAGGCGACGCTTTTCCTCGAGGCGTTGCTCTACCGGCGCTACACGGCGAAGCTGCGCTACGAGCTCGGCTTCTGGTCGGCGTTCGCCGAGGAGCGCGGCCGCTCGGAGCGGAACTACTCGACGCTCCTCACCGGGGCCACGGGCATCCGGTACGACCCGCGCAACTACCTCGCCGACATGGACTCGGGCTTCTACTCGGCCGACTATCTGCGCGCCTGGATCCGCTCCGCGCAGCTCCGCGTATTCCTGCTCCGCGAAGTCGGAGAGAACTGGTGGCGGAGCGAGCAGACCGGGGAGATCCTGCGCGAGCTCTTCCTCGAGGGTACGCGGCCGACGAGCGAAGAGGTGGCGGGCCGCATCGGCTTCGAGCCGCTCGACACAGGGCCGCTCGTCGCCGACCTCAACGCCGCGACCTGACTTCAGTGGGAATTATCGCTTCACTGTAGAAGCGCGGGCTGTAGCGGCGGTGACGCCGCGTGAGTGGCTGGCGGCTAGGACAGGAAGGGTTCGAAAGCGTCGAGGATGTCGCGGACGCACTCAGAGAACGTCTGAAGCGTGCTGGCGACTACCTCGTGCGGCACCCCGGGCGTTCCCTCGTCGAAGAGTACGTCGAAGGGCGCATCGACCTTCACGTCGGCGGCTCTATTCACTTCGGGCGGCCCGAATCGGCTTCGCATGAGTTCCATGCCGTCATACAGGGCGTGGACGACCTTGTGACCGGTGTCCGGATGAACGTAGCCAGCACCGCCGCCAGCGCTGAGAACGCCGACGGAGTTGGCGTCGTAAGCGTGGACGGAGCGCAAGAACGCAACGGTGAGATGGGGCGTTCTGTGCTTGTCCGCGTTGTTGAGTTTGTTGAGAAGGAAGAGCGGGTGGTTGCGGTCACCGAAGGGGTGGACGCCCTTGACGAGTGTTTCTGCTCCAGGGGGAATACCCGCGATTTGCTTCGGCGCTTTGCTGTCGTACCCACGGTCGCCGTGCTCGTTTATGAAGATGGGAAACTGCAGATCCCGGTGATTCGGGGGCGGCTCCTTGCCTGTTCCTCTGATTGCGAGCTGGTAGATCAAGTAGTCGAGGGTCGCCCGCAAGCTGTGGAGCGCATCTCCGGTGATGTGGCTCCATCGCAACAACGGCGGTTCGTTTTTGATCCTGACCGCGATGACGTGTTGCTCCGTCTCCTCATCGAAATTCGATCCGACGGTGTAGTCGTCACCGTCGAAAAAGCGCTGGATCTCGTTGTCGAGCGTTGCGATGTGGTGGTTTGCCCACGCAAGCTTCTCGCGGGGCGGAGTCATTGACCCGGACACGCGCTAACCTCAGCATGGATGAAAGACAAGGCGCAACAGCCGGCTGCCGCAGACGAGCCAACACAGACGACGCCCACGGGCTTGGAGATCCCCGTGCCGAAGCGTAGGGATCTCATGGACGCGTTCCGCAAGATCGTCCACGCGCCAGCCAAAAAGCAGCCCTAGACCGTCGTCTCGGCAGCGAGTTCGATCAGGTCGCGGAACATCGGCGTTTCCTGGTCGCGGCGGTTCCAGCGCCACGCGTACTCGTTCAGGTAGCCCTGCAACCACTTGTGCGAGACGCCGTGATGCGTCGCACGAATCCCGTTCTTCACGAGTCCGAAGAACCCGTCCACGGTCTGCGTGTGAACGTCGCCCTCGACGTAGATCCGAGCCGAGTGATTGATCCTGCGATGCGTGTAGCCGATCTTGTCCAGCCGCATGTAGGGCTGCCACTCATCGGTGTAGATGAGCGAGCCGGGAAGCACGTACTCGGACGTCATTGTCATGAGGGTTCCTGCCCGACTATTGGGGATGGTCGTGGCGCGCACGCGCCCGTTCCGCTCAACTGCTGCCCAGACGATCTGCGTCTTCTCCCGGTGCGGATTCTTGGGATGGATCCCCTGCTCGACACGCCTGCGCCGCTCATCGTTCCGCATCCGGCCTCGGAGGAACGTCTCATCGACCTCAACGTCGCCCGACAACAGCGTCTCGTCCTGCGTCATCAGTTCGTTCCGAATCTTGTTGAACATCCGCCACGCGGTTTTGTAGTGGACGCCAAGCTCGCGCTCCAAGTGCTTTGCGGAGATTCCGCAGCGCGTGCTAGTGATGAGGTACATGGCGTAGAACCACAAGTGCAGAGACGTGGACGACTTGTGAAAGATCGTCCCTGCGGTCGGGGGGACGTGGTGGCCGCACGCAACGCACGTCCACGACTGGCGACGCTGCGTCGTCTTGTAACGCTTGAACGTGCGGTCTTGATCGCACTTCGGACAATGGGCCGTTTCGCCGTCCGTCGAGTGGCGCGTGCGCCACAGCCATTCCAGGCAGGCGGTGTCATCGGGGAACTCGCGCATGAACTCCATGAGGGAGCACAGAGACTCCGAGGACTTGGCGCGAGTAGGCTTGAGGCGGTCAACTGGGGGGCACGAGACGCTCCTTGTTGGCAAGAAAGCGTCGCGGGCTGGTACCTGCGGCGCTTTCGCTTTATCTAAGCCAAATCTACACGTCGCATCGGATGGAGCTTCTACAGAGAAGGGATATTTCCCACTTCAGTCAGGTCGCAGTCGTTTCGAAACGACTACGGAGGCCCGCTAGGACTGTCTGACTCTTTCGATACGTTGTCCAAATGGACAAAAGGTGCGCTCGATGTCGGGCTGTGAAACCGCGCAGCGCGTTCTACCGCAATGCTGGCTGGAAGGATGGTTTCCACCCGTACTGCAAGGCCTGCTTACTCGCGCACCAGAGCACGCGCCGGTTCGCGAAGTTAGACGCGGCCAATCCGGAGAGGCGGCAGTGGACTCGCCGGCACATCGTCCAGGACTACTTTCACGTCATCGACAACGCGCGAAAGGCGTACCTGCTTGGGTTGCTCGCGGCCGATGGGAACGTGCTCGAAACGCCACCGCGGGTAACTCTGGAACTCGCGATGCGGGATCGTGAACTCGTCGAGTTGTTCCGCGACGAGGTAGCTCCGGCCGTTCGGACGAAGAGGCGTCCTCGGCAGTCGCGAAACGGTCAGGACTATGTCCTGCTAGCGGTTACATCCGCGCAGCTCGCGGCCGACTTAGCGAAGTGGGGTGTCGTGCCGCGAAAGACCTGGACCTATCGATGGCCGGCCCACCTTCCGGCGGAGATGAAGCGGCCGTATCTGCTCGGTCATTTTTGATGGGGACGGATTCATCACGATCAGCCGACGGCGTGATCGCGTCTATGGCCGCTGGGGTCTCCTTGGGACGAGGGGCTTCCTCGACAGCGTCGCGGACTTTCTCTGCGAGAACGTTGGCATCGCGCGGCGACGACCATACGAGAAAATCGGCGTCTGCACGCTGAACATCAGCGGGCGGGACGCGGAAAGAGTCGACGCATGGCTCCGCGACGGCCTCGACTTGGGCCTGGAGCGCAAAATTCTCAGCCGGCGGCTTGACGCTGCGTGAGCAGCGCGTGGATCTCGCGTGTCAGCTTCGCGACCTGCTCGGTGAGGTCCTTGTCCTGCTGCGTGAGCGCAGTGTTCGACTGGAGCAGCTCGACGAGGTGCTTTGTGCGCGCCTCCGCAGCCTCGTCGAAGTTGTCGTGACGCTTCTCGACTAGCTCGACATGATGCTTGTCGCGGTCGGCCTGGCGCGTTTGCGCCAGCAGGATCAGCGGCGCTGCATAGGCGGCCTGGGTGGAGAAGACGAGATTAAGCAGAATGAACGGGTACTTGTCCCAGTGGTTGACGAGCCCGATCACATTGAGTGTGATCCAGGCGGCGACGACGAGGCTCTGTCCCAAGATGTACCTCGGCGTTCCGAAGAACCGCGCCACCTTCTCAGCACCCCGCCCGAACCGATCGTCGCCGAAGGCGCCGCGCTGCGCACTCATCGCATGCGAGGCTAGAGAACGCCTCGGACGAGCTCGAGGAACACCTGCTGCTCGGTGTGCGGCCCGATCTGCGCGCCCCGGTTCGCCAACCGGCTACGCGGCGTTACGCCATGCGGCCCGCAAGCGGTCGCGATAGCCGAGCCAGAGCACCGCGGCGACGACGAGCAGGACGAGCTCGTCCACCGGTCCCGGGATCGGGGCGAGTCCGACGGCGGCGAGCCCGCGCAGCCACCGCGGCAGGCCTCCGTCGCGGGCGAGCAGCCGCACAGCGCGGGCGATGCGTCTGACTGCGGTCATAACAGGAAGATTGCAAATCGCCTGCGACGGCGGAGTAGATTCAGCTCGATGCTTCGTCGCCTCGTCTTCCTCTCGGCTCTCTGCGCTTTCGCCCTCTCGGCCACGAGCGCTTCAGCCTCGTTGACGCCGCTGCCGGGGATCCGCTCGCCGTCGGGAAACATCACGTGCCTGTTCGTCCCCGGCGCTCAGAGCATGATGCTGTGCTCGATCGCCACGTCGGACTACGCGATGCGGCTGCAGGAGAAGTGCATGGAGCCGAACGGCGAGGGAGTCGACTGGCATGGCTTTACGCTCACGGCGACGAGAGCAGGGCTCGTCAACTGCACCGGTGGGATCCTCTACAGCCCGGACACGCAGCGACCGCATTACGTGACCCTGCGCTACGGCGCGAGCTGGCGCCACGGTGCGTTCAGGTGCTGGTCGCGTATCACCGGCGTCACCTGCCGCAACGCCGCACGTCACGGGATCTTCCTCGCCCGCCAGACCTGGCGGACCTGGTAAACGCCGGCGTGGAGGCTCTGCGGCTCTGGAATGCGCGAGCGATCGACCCGTCGTCGGGCACGGTGATCGATCGTGCGACGATCTCGGTCGCCGGCGGCAGGATCACTGAGGTCGTGGAGGCGACCGGAGATACTCCCGCCGGCGCGATCGACGTGGCGGGACGGACGGTGCTGCCCGGACTTATCGACGCGCACGTGCACCTCGTCTCCGATGTCTCGCGCTCACCGGGGTTCGGGCCGGCGCCGCAACTGAAGGGTGAGGATCCGAGGCCTCGCGAGCTCGGCTGGTTCGTGCTCGCGAAGTCGTGCAGTGCCCTGCTCGAGTCGGGGATCACGACCGTCCGCGACGTCGGCGCCTACGACGACGAGGCGATCGTGATGCGGCGCGCCGTCGAGCTCGGCCTGGCGCCCGGGCCCCGCATCCTCACGTGTGGCCGGATCATCTCGGCGACCTCGCCGGGCGGCCGGATCTTCGGCTCGATGTACGCGGAGGCGGACGGCCCGTGGGAAGTGCGCCGGGCTGTACGCGAGCAGCTCCGGCGAGGTGCTGATTTCGTCAAGTTGATGTCCACCGGTGCGCGCTCCGTGGAGCGCGAGGATCCCGAGCCTGCACAGTTGACGCGAGAAGAGATCGCGGCGATCGTCGACGAGGCCCACCGCATCGGCCTGCGCGTTGCCGCCCACGCGGAAGGGCTCGCTGGCACGCGTCTTGCCGTCGAGGAGGGCGTCGACACGATCGAGCACGGCCTCGCGCTCCATCGTGCCCCGGAGCTCCTCGCTGCGATGGCCGAGGCCGGCCAGGTGCTCGTCCCGACGCTCTCGACTTTCCACGACCTCGCCGAACGGTTCTCGCACGAGTGGGTGCCGCGTCTCGTCGACCAGGCGAAGCGTCAGCTCGAGGAGGCGTATACGACGCTCGTCGCGGCACGCGAGGCAGGCGTGACGCTCGCGATGGGCTTCGACTCGGGGCCGCCCGGCGCGAACATCTGGGAGCTCGTGCGGATGTCGGAGGGCGGCCTCGGCTCGATGGCCGCGCTCGCCGCCGCGACATCGGGAGCCGCGGCCGCCGCCGGTCTCCCGGACCTCGGACGCCTGCGGCCAGGCGCTGTCGCCGACCTCGTCGTCGTCGACGGCGACCCCGTCGCCGACGTTCGAGTGCTCCTTCGTCCGAATCGGATCCGCCTTGTCATCCACGACGGTCTCGTCGTCGCCGGACGCGACCTCGACGGACCCGCGATCGGACGCGTCGCAGCGGTGGACGACGAGCTGCTGGAACCGCCGACCGGCCCGCCGTCGCCGTGCTGCGCGCG
>WNGF01013850.1_pt1 | contig 10643 bp, 11 predicted proteins | sample 5400641 | NCBI WGS metagenome assembly WNGF01 (sample SAMN13153371, study PRJNA577476) | soil metagenome | isolation source: 80 cm soil or saprolite under grassland replicate 2 | place: USA:California | collected 2016-06-15
GTGCGCGATTGCACGTGATTCGTGCCGGGCTGGAGTTCTTCGATGCGCATTTGTTTTAAGAACCAGCGGCCATCGATCTTTTGCGCGGAGACCACTTCAAAGCGTTTCACGAGTTGAACGTTCCGGTCGTAGCCCTCCATCCGCATGAGTGCGCCGCTCGCCTTATCGACCCAAAGGAAAATATTGGAATACTGCGACTCGCGCGAAGGCGCGCGCAGTTGCAATTTCCAGCAATTGCGAGTGCGAACATTTTCTTCGCCCAGCACCCGGGCCGTCGGCCAGTAAAGAAATTTGAACGCGAGGTCCTCGTAAGTAAGGCTGGTGCCGTGGATTTTTTGGTCGAGTTTCGAAGCCGCAAATTTCTCCGTTCCGGCGTCGGTCACGAGATCGAGGCGGGAACTCTTTTCCCCGAGGCGCAATTGCAAAACCTCGTCAGGGTTACTGAATGAATAGCGAATCAGCGAACCGTTTTGCGTCAGGCGGAAAGGGACAATGACATTATTTTCGCGAAGCTGGCCCTGCAGATCGATTTGCTGTTGCGACTCGATCATGCGAACCGAGTCGAGAATCTCCTTCGCAGAGGGCGCGGGCTGGCCGAAGATCGAAAAAGGCAAGATTAAGAAGAGCGCGACGATCTTTCGCATGGAAAAGAAGCTTTAAGGGTTAAGTGTTAAGTTTTAAGCCGATCACGGCGCGCGCGATACTTAAAACTTAAAACTTACAACTGTTCAACTTGGACCAGGCCTTCTTTCATCTTATCAACGAACGATGGACGAGCCCGACGCTCGACTTGTTCATGGCCGCGCTCAGCAACAGCGACATTTGGAAGCCGTTGCTCATTGCGATCGGGCTGAGCGCGCTCTTTTTTGGCGGATTTAAGGGCCGAGCGATCGTTGTCTGCCTGGTCTTGTCTTTGCTGATTGCGGAGCTGTTCACCGGTATATTGAAGTCGGCCGTCGATCGGCGTCGGCCCAAGCAAGTAGAAAGTGTGCGCATGGTCGAAATGCAAAGGACGCAGCCGAAGTTCATGACCTTGTTCAAAAAACCTATTGTCCGTTTTTCCGCTCAATCCGATCGGAACCGATCAGGGCCATCATTTCCATCGGGCCACATGACGAATAACACGATAATTGCTGTGTATTGCACGCTGTTTTATCGTCGGCGCGGCTGGCTCTACTGGATCGTCGTCGCAGCCGTCGATTACTCGCGAATTTATCTCGGTGCGCATTGGCCGAGCGATATCCTCGCGACGCTGTTTCTGGCCACTGGGGAAGCTTTGCTCATGCTGGGATTGTTCGAGTGGATTTGGAGAACGCTGGCGCGGAAATGGGCGCCGAACTTTTACGCAGCGCATCCGAGCCTGATTGATGATTTGAATGGTAGGGCGCAACCGTCGCAGGCTCTGCACCAATCTTTATGACGACCACGCGCGCGGTCTGGTTTTTCGTTCTCGCGCTGACCGCGATTCGACTGTCGATGCTGGCGACGACCGATCTCGAATTCGACGAAGCGCATTACTGGATGTGGTCGGAGCGCATTGCCCCGGCATATTTCAGCAAGGGGCCAGGTGTCGCTTTTGCCATGCGCGCCAGCACCGCCATTTTTGGCGCAAATGAGTTCGGTGTGCGCTTTTTCAGTCCGGTGCTCGCCGCCGCCACGAGCCTGCTCCTGTTTTATTTTGCGCGGCGATTATTCAGCGCGACCGCCGGTTTTTGGGCGGTCATCGCATTGAATGCGACACCAATCTTCAACATCGGCGCGTTCCTGATGACGATCGATGCGTTGTCAGTTTTTTTCTGGTTGGCAGCGATGTTCACATTCTGGCTGGCGCTGGAAAAAAGTCCTCGTTTCTCCTGGTATTGGCCGCTCACCGGATTGCTGATCGGCTTTGGATTTCTCTCCAAATACACGAATGCGTTCGAGCTTGTTTCGATTTTGCTCGTGCTCGCCCTAGCGCCCAGACTTAGACAAGAGTTTGCGCGGCCCGGCTTGTATTCGTTGTTCGTCATTTTCGCTCTCTGCACCGTTCCGCCGATTATCTGGAACGCGCAGCATGCCTGGATTACGCTGGCGCATCTGCGCTCGCGCGGGGGCGTCGAGCAGGGCTTCGGATTCCATCCGGGCGAGATTCTTGAGTTCCTCAGCGCCCATTTTCTAGCCTATTCGCCATTTCTATTCCTCGCGCTGGCGTGGGGCGTGATTGGAAGTTGGCGACGCGTAAATCAGCAATTCAAGGTGTTGTTTCTGATGTGGTTTGGATTGCCGGTATTCGTTTTTTATCTTCTGTTGTCTGCTGGTCGGATTAATCATGAGCGTCATCGCGCTAAACACAGACTTGCTGCGCACCGCAGGTTACGAATTATCGCGAAAGGACCCGACCGATCGCATGCGTGGATGGAAAAGCGCAACCAGCGCGGTCGAAAAACTCCGTTACGATCTCGAAGCAAAGCTGGGAGAGAAACTATTTCTCATCGCCGACGCGCGCGATCGGGCGTCGGAAATTTCGTTTTATCTGCGCGACAAACGGCCGGAGGGTCCGGGACATCCACCTGTTTACATCATCGAGTCGCAGGACCTCGTGAACGAGTTTTCCTTTTGGCCGCGCTACGATGAATTTGTCGAATTAAATCCGGGCACGGCGCGCCCGGAGGACGAAGTTTACACCGAGGAGAGCGGGATCAATCCTTTCGTCGGGCGCAGCGCGCTCTTCATTCGCCAGGGGGAAAAAGGACATGCGCCTCATAATATCCGGGCCGCCTTTGAATCAACTGAACCGGTGGCGACCATTGAAGTGCAGCGTTACGGAAGGGTAATACGCACGTGGCAGGTGTTTCTTTGCCGAGGCTATCGCACGCTTCCGTTATGACGGAGATAGCAAACTCGCCGGCAGTTTCCGTGATCGTGCCTCTTTTTAACGAGGAGGAGAACGTGCCGATCTTGCAATCCGAGCTGCGCGCAGCGCTGAGCGGACTCGATCACGAAATTGTCTTTGTTGATGACGGATCAGTCGATCGCACCGTCGATCAAATCGAAACTGCGCCGAATATTCGCGTGATTCGTTTCGAAAAAAATACCGGACAAAGCGCCGCCATTTATGCCGGCCTCCAGGCTGCGCGCGGCGCGATCGCGGTTCTCATCGATGGCGATTTGCAGAATGATCCTGCCGACATTCCTAGACTTCTCGCTGAGATCGAGCGCGGCGCCGATCTCGTTTGTGGTTATCGGCTGAAACGCAGGGACACTGTGCTGAAGCGGCTGACGAGCCGGGTGGCCAACGCCATTCGCAGCCGTTTCACGAAAGACGGCGTGCGCGACACGGGTTGCACGCTGAAGGCAATGCGGCGCGAATGCGTAAGCGCGCTGGTTCCGTTTAAAGGCATGCACCGCTTTATCCCCGCGCTCAGCAAAGGCGCAGGTTATCGGTTGGTCGAAATCCCCGTGAATCATCGTCCACGCCGCTTCGGTCAAAGCAAGTATGGCCTGGGCAATCGCGCCCTGCGCGCCACCATCGACATGCTTGGCGTGCGCTGGTTACTTGCGCGGCGGCTAAACCATAAGATTCGCGAGCGCTAGCCCCGCAGATTCTTTTCAGTCTTGATCAGAATCCTATCGAGTCGATATTGGAATCATGAAAACAAGTTTGGATATTCCTGAGAAAGAACTCATGGATGTCCTGCGTTTTACGAAAGCAAAAACGAAACGCGATGCCATCGTGACGGCTGTGAGGGAATATAATCAGCGCAAGCGCATGGCGGCCCTCGTAAAATACGCAGGAAGCTCGACTACCTTTATGACGATTGAAGACCTCATGAAAACGCGCCAGGCCCAGTAATATAAGCGGCAATGGTCCTCATCGATTCGTCTTCCTGGATACATTACTTTCGACATCGGGGTGATGTGGGCGTCCGCGATCGCGTGGTAAACCTTGTGCAAAGCGGCGAAGCTGCTTGGTGCCCTTTGATTCGTTTAGAGCTCTGGAACGGTGTGGGAAGTGAGGCCGATCGCAAAATGCTGCGCGCACACGAGACTTGGCTGCCTGATCTGAAAATCACGGACGACGTATGGGATGAAGCCTGCGCTCTCGCCAGCCGCTGCAGAGGAGTCAGCAAAACCGCTCCGGCAAACGACGTCTTGATTGCGGCGTGCGCCCGCCATTACGAACTGGAACTCCATTTCACGGACGCTCATTTTGAATTTCTGATGACAATTTGATTCGGCCTCGATAATCCGGTTTGAACTTGAAAGATGCTGCCGAGCTTTCCAAAACACACTTGTCAAGCCGAGTGCCCCCGCTAAGCTTGCGCTCCCATACGAGGGGAAATCTGCATGTCGCTGGCCAGCTTACTTTCTGCCGAGCAAATCATCCCCGAGATGGGGGCGACCGATCGTTGGCCGGCCATCGTCGAGCTGATCGATCTCCTGGTTAGCCTGGGCAAAATCAAACCCGAGGATCGCGACAGCATTTTGGCCGCGCTTAAACAGCGCGAGGAAACCATGAGCACCGGCATCGGATTCGGGATTGCTATTCCCCATTGCTCCTCCGATCGCCTTGATGAAGTGGTGGCCGCATTTGGACGATCCTCCAGCGGAATTGAATTCGATGCGCTCGACAACGCGCCGGTGAAGTTCGTCGTTCTTTTCATTGTGCCAAAAAATCAATTTCAGACGCACTTGCGTACACTCGCATCGATTGCCAAATTTTTGAACGATCGCAGCGTCCGGGAGAGTCTGGCCGAAGCAGATTCGGCCGAGGCGATTTTGTCGGTCTTTCGCGACCGCTCGTAAGCGTGTGGCGGCGGTCTATGACCGTCGGACGAATTTAATGCGACGCTCATAGAGCGCCGCTACAGTTCGGGGAAAATCTGTCAGCGATGGAAACTTTCCAAACCATTCTTGCCAAAAGACTCTTTGACGCGCTCATCGCCGCTGGCCTGCCGCACGCGGGCGAACTAACGCCCGCAACCGATCCGCGTTTCGGCGATTATCAGACCAATGCCGCTCTGGTCCTCGGAAAAGAGCGCAGTGAAAATCCGAAAATTCTAGCGGCAAAAATTCTTACCCAATTTGATGTTGGCGATCTTTGTGACCCGCCCACCGTCGCTGGCGCAGGCTTCATCAACTTCACATTGCGTGCCGATGCCATCGCAAGAAAAGCGGGCGAGATTTTGCGGAACGAACGGCTCGGTGTCGCAAAAGCAAAATCGACGAGAAGGATCGTGATTGATTTCGGATCGCCAAACGTTGCGAAACCGATGCACGTTGGTCACATCCGCAGCACGGCGCTCGGCGACGCGCTGGCGCGGATTGCGCAGTTCCTTGGGCATGAAGTCATCCGCGACAATCACGTTGGCGATTGGGGGACGCAGTTTGGCATGGTCATTTACGGCTGGAAAAATCTGCTGGATCGAGAAGCTCTTCAGCGCGATCCACTCGCCGAGATCGTTCGCATTTACAAGGAGACCAATGAAAGATCGGCAAAGGATCCGCAAGTTCGCGAAGCCTGTCGCCGGGAATTGGTGAAGCTGCAGGCGGGCGACAGGGAAAACGTCAGAATCTGGAACGAATGCGTCGCGTTCTCAATGCAGGATTTCGATCACATTTACAAACTGCTCGATATCCATTACGACATCCAATGCGGCGAAAGTTTTTACAACGATCGCCTGCCCGGCGTGGTCGACCGCTTACTCAAATCGGGCGTTGCTGAAATCAGCGAAGGTGCAGTGGTCGTTTTCTTTCGCGATATTCCCGAGCTCGCCGACAAACCGTGCATCGTTCGCAAGCGCGACGGCGGTTTCAATTACGCAACGACAGATCTCGCGACAGTTGATTATCGCATCAATGATTTGAAAGCCGATGGGATTTGGTACGTGGTCGGTGCACCGCAGATTTTGCATTTTAAACAAATTTTCGCGATCGCTCGGCGCGAAGGGTATTCAGCCGATCTTCGCCATATCACGTTTGGCAGCATCCTGGGTGCGGACCGCAAACTAATGAAAACGCGCTCTGGGGAGAACGTCCCGTTGCGCGATCTTCTCGAGGAGGCATGCAAGCGTGCTCGGAAGATTATCGAGGAGAAGAATCCCGATTTGAGCGAGACGGATAAGATCGACATCGCGCAGAAGATCGGGATCGGCGCGATCAAGTACTTCGATCTCTCACAGTATCGGATGACCGATTATGTGTTTTCCTGGGAGAAGATGCTCTCTCTCCAAGGAAACACGGCGCCGTATCTGCAGAATGCTTACGTGCGGATCCGCTCCATTTTTCGGAAAGCAGGCGAATCGGCGCCAAACATCGGCAATTTGATTCTCAAGTCTACCGCTGAAATTAATCTCGCAAAACGTCTCTGTCAGTTCGCGGAAGTCGTCCCGCAAGTGCTGAACGATTTTCGCCCGAATATTCTGGCAAATTATCTATTCGAGCTGGCGAACAGCTTCCACGCATTTTATGAGGCCTGTCCGGTCTTGAAATCGGAAGAACCCGCGCGCAGTTCGCGTCTGGCACTGTGCGATCTCGCCGGGCGAGTCTTGCAACGCGGTCTCGATCTTCTTGGAATCAAAGTACCGGAAAAAATGTGACATGCTTCGATTTTGAAGCGTGTCATCCTGAGCGGAGCGAAGCGGAGTCGAAGGATCTCTCGCAGTTTTTTTGGCGCATCCCTCGCTGAAGGCGAATAGTAAGAGATTCCTCGACTCCGCTCGGAATGACAAACGACATGCCAAAGGAAAAACATCCGCGCATTCCCGGTTCGACCTACCGATTGCAGTTCAATCGCTGGTTCACCTTCGCTCAGGCGCGCGAGATCGTCCCGTACCTGCATGCGCTGGGCGTGACGGATGCTTATGCATCGCCCTATTTCCAGGCAGGCGCGGAAAGCCTGCACGGTTACGACATCACCGACCATAACAAGCTCAACCCGGTAGTCGGCTCGCGGGAGGATTACGACTCCTGGGTTGCGGAACTCCACGCGCACTCGATGGGTCAGATGCTCGATTTTGTCTCGAACCACGTCGGGATCGCGGAGCCGCTAAACGAATGGTGGATGGACGTGCTCGAAAACGGGCCCAGCTCGAGGTTTGCGCACTATTTCGATATTGACTGGCATCCGTTAAAATCGGATCTGCGTGACAAAGTTTTGCTGCCAATCCTGAGCGACCAATATGGGCGCGTCCTCGAGCGCGGTGAGCTGCAGGTGCTTTATGAGGAGGGCACCTTTTATCTGCTCTACGGCCAGCGCAGACTGCCGATCGCGCCGGGCACATATCGCTATGTCTTGGATATTGCGTTGCAAAATCTTGCCGAACACAAGGACGAGGATTTCTACGCCGAATTGCAAAGCATTCTGACCGCGCTCGAATATTTGCCAAAGCGTACCGAAACCGACCCAAAGCGTGTCGCGGAGCGCGTTCGAGAAAAGGAAATCATCAAGCGACGTCTCGAACGCCGTTGCGCGGAAGCGCCGCAGGTGCAGCATGCAATCGAAAAGGCGTTGGCCCAGATCAATGGCGAGCCGGGCGACCCGCGCAGCTTCGACGCGCTGGATGAATTGCTCAACGCACAGTCTTACCGGTTGGCCTATTGGCGGGTCGCAGCTGAAGAGATTAATTATCGCCGCTTTTTCGACGTTAACGATCTGGCAGCGATCCGGATTGAATTGCCAAAGGTTTTCGACGCCGTTCACCGGCTGATTCTTGATCTCGTGCGTACCGGCGCCGTGACCGGTCTCCGCATTGATCACCCGGATGGTCTTTATCTGCCGCGCGAGTATTTCGAAAAACTCCAGCAGCGCTGCGCAAAGGCACTGGCGATCCCGCTTCCCAAAGATGGACGCGCCATTTACATGGTTGCAGAGAAAATTCTAACCGGCACAGAAACGTTGCGAAAGGATTGGCTGGTGCATGGCACCACTGGCTACGATTTTGGAAATCAAGTCGCGCAGTTGCTGGTCGATTCCTCAGCCGAAACGGCGATCACTAAAACATTCCATCGTTTCATCGGCCATTCCCTGCCATTTGGGCATCTGCTCTATGCGAAAAAGCTACAAGTGATGAAATTGTCACTCGCCAACGATGTCGATGTTCTGGGCAACATGGTCGATCGGCTCTCCGAGCAAAATCGATGGTATCGCGATTTTACGCTCGAAGCGCTGGCCCGTGCCGTACGCGAGACGATCGCCTGTTTTCCGGTATACCGGACTTATCTCTCTCCTGGGCGGCCGGTGAGTGAAGAAGATCGACAAGTGGTCGAGCGCGCCATCGCTGCGGCCAAGCGCCGGAATCCGGCAATTGAAGAATCGATCTTCAATTTTCTCCGCGACATCCTGGTCTTCCGGTTTCCGGAAAATCTTGATGCCGACGCGCGCGCCGCCCACACCCATTTCGTGCTCAAGTTCCAGCAAACCACCGGACCAGTCATGGCCAAGGGTTTGGAGGACACGGTGTTTTACATTTACAACCGGCTGGCCGGGTTAAACGAAGTTGGCGGCGAGCCGCAGCAGTTCGGATCAAGCGTTGACGCCTTTCACGAACGTAATCTCGATCGACAACGCGATTGGCCCGCGACCTTGCTCGCGACGTCAACCCACGACACGAAACGCAGCGAAGATGTGCGCGCGCGGATCGTTGCAATTTCCGAAATCCCGGAGCTTTGGCGACGTTCGCTGCAACGGTGGCGCCTCGCCAATCGCCGCTGGAAGCGGACAATCAATGACGCGGAAGCGCCGGATGCAAATGAGGAATACTTGCTCTACCAGACCTTGCTTGGGACCTGGCCGATCCAAGGCTCGGGCGAACCTGAAGCAGCGGCAACAGCGGAGTACATCGAGCGGATTCAAGCTTACATGGCCAAGGCGCTTCATGAAGCGAAGATCAATACGAGCTGGATCCAGCCGAACGAAGAATGGGACGCGGCGATGCGTGATTTTGTCGCGAAAATCCTGGATTCATCGCCGCGAAACAAATTTCTCCCGGCTTTCCTCCCGGTTGCGCAGGAAATTGCGCGCCTTGGAGCGATCAATTCACTCACCCAGACCGCACTTAAGCTGATCTCGCCGGGAGTCCCCGACATTTATCAAGGCAATGAGATTTGGAATTACAGTCTGGTCGATCCTGACAACCGGCGCCCGATCAATTACCAACGGCGGCGCGAAATGCTCGCGGCATTGCCGGCTGCGACTCCCGACGAGCTGATGCGCAACTGGCCTGATGGCCGGATCAAAATGTTTTTGACCCAGCGAGTGCTGCAATTTCGCCGCGAACATGCCGATCTTTTCCAGCGCGGAGACTATTTGCCGCTGGCCGCGAGCGGCACATTTGCGGAATGCTGTGTCAGTTTGGTTCGGCAGCTCCCGGACAAATGGATTGGTGTAATCGCGCCGCGCCTCACTTCCCGCGTTGGCTTTCCACCCGTCGGCGAACGGTGGAAAGACACGTCAATCGAATGGCCTGAAACGCTTTCGCTAAAGAACGCGCACGATCTCTTTACCTGCCGCGCGATTCATCACGAGGGCCGAAAAGTTTCGATACGCGACGCCATATCCATCTTGCCCTTTGCGGTGATCACGAATCTGTAGCATGGCGCGACCGTCCCGCTTGCGCTTGGCTTAAAACGCCCAAGTCAGAGGCTCACGCTACACTCACAGCCGCTGGAACAAATCGACCACCCACAGCGCGAAGTTGCTCAGATTCGTTAACAAATCCGCGCCGAAATCTGCAAACGTAATTTCCGGCGATGCGAGGACGAGCATCACGCTGAGCAGCAGCAGGTTCATGAGATAGATCACGACGAGCGAAAAAAACGTGCCTTGATCGCTGAGGTCGGTCTGATTTTTCGGGATCATCCAGCAGGTAAACGTGAAATGGAACGCCCAGGTCCCGCCGATCACGGCGTAAAGCAATCGGCCATACGGTTGCACATTCACAAAGAGGCCGAGCAAGCCATACGCGGCAATCGCCAGGATGCTGTAGAGCGGAAAAAAATAAGGCGTCAGCGCGATCCAGAAATTATTTTTGTTCGTCACCACATGGCCGCCGTCACGGCCAACACGAAACCGGCTGACGCTTCCGCCCATTAGCAGGACCCAGAGCGCATGGGTGAGCTCGTGTCCAAACACATAGAGGAGAATCGGGCGCGGCAACCCGAGGAACGCAATCAGCCAGAGGACTGCGCCCAACGAGAAGAACCAAAATTCTTCGCCCGTCCAAAGCCGCTGGGTCACGGTCGCGCGCGCAAAGACGGTGAAAAATGTCTGACTGAGAATTGCGCAGATCGGCAGCAAGAAGATCGCAACGACAAATTTCACCCAGCGCGTCGGCACCATGAGCGGATCAGACGCGGGAATCCCGAAAGCGTTCCGAGCGCGGGCGACACTTCGGACGATTTTCCGGTCGCGTCGGGGGTTACGCCGTCCGCGAGTATTTGTCGATCTTCGCTTGGTTGCAGCCAAAGTTAGCTGAAGATTACGCAGATTTCCCCGGATTTGGGAAAGACAATTAATTTTTAACCACGGATGACGCGGATTTGGAAAAGAGAAATCGAAAGCAATGTCGAATGACGAATGTCTAATGACGAAAGAATGACGAAGTCCGAATGATCGAGAAAAGATCAATGCTCGTTCGTCATTTGAGCATTCGCGCTTCCTTCGT
>WNGF01010215.1_pt1 | contig 10641 bp, 9 predicted proteins | sample 5400641 | NCBI WGS metagenome assembly WNGF01 (sample SAMN13153371, study PRJNA577476) | soil metagenome | isolation source: 80 cm soil or saprolite under grassland replicate 2 | place: USA:California | collected 2016-06-15
CCGACTCGTCGTACGAGCTGGGCACCGACCCCGGGCTGGTCAAGGACGGGGTGGAGGCACACCTGCAGGAGCTGCTCGCCGAGCACGTGCACACCTTCGGTGACGGCTGGACGCTGGTACGACGTGAGTACCCGACGGCGATCGGGCCGGTCGACCTGCTGTGCCGGGACGCATCCGGCGCGCACGTCGCGGTCGAGGTGAAGCGGCGCGGGGAGATCGACGGGGTCGAGCAGCTGACCCGGTACGTCGAGCTGCTGAACCGGGACCCGCTGCTGGCGCCGGTCCGGGGCGTCTTCGCCGCGCAGCAGATCAAGCCGCAGGCCAAGGTGCTGGCCACCGACCGCGGCCTGGAGTGCGTGGTCGTCGACTACGACGGGCTGCGCGGCATCGAGTCGGACGTGCTGCGTCTGTTCTGAGCTATGACCTGAGATCTTTCGGTCATACCACGCGGTCGACGAGGTGCAGTCGTACATCCAGAGCCTCGGGTTCACGAACGTGAACCACGAGTCCCAGGACCTGCTCCCGGACAACTCGACATGTCGCAGGCGAACAGCTCCGACACCGCCACGACGCCATGGGCCTGCGTCATGGACTGGGACTCCACGTCGTACACCTCCACGACGCCGCACTGCATCCGCCGCGCCGACACCAACCTGACCGTCCCCGACAAGAACGGTGAGGTGCACCACGACGGCCAGATCTGGTCCCGGGCGCTGTACGACATGGACCCTGACGCTCTAGACAGGTTCCGACCCGCACGACCGCACGCGTCCCGGGTACCCGCCGGGTACCCGGGACGCGTCGTTTCGTATCTCAGGCCGGTTGCTCCGTCGGGAGACCCGCACTCAGCGCCGCGTCGTGCAGCCGATCGTCGTAGGCGACGAATGCCGTCAGGTCGGCGCGTACAGCCAGCGCCGAGGCCAGGTGTACCGCGTCCAGGGAGCGAAGCGCCGGTGGCTGAAGCGCTGCCGCCGCGGTCAGCAGGCTCGGCGTGAGCGTGACTTTCTGCACCCTCGCCACCAGGTGATGGGCGGCCAGCAGCGCGGTCGGGGTACTTCGCATGATCGCGCGCGGCACCTCGACCAGAACGAGGTCGCTGGAGATCCTCGGCAATTCCGTTCGCGCGGCAAGCCAGGACCGGAGCGCGGCGGTCTCGGCCTCCTTGATGATCAGCTTCACCAGCGCGGAGGAGTCCAGGTAGATCACCAACGCTCCTCTTCGCGCAGCTGCTGCAGGGCCTCGCTCGGCAGCAGATCACCCGCAGGTTCGCCGGGCACGATGTCCAGCACGTCTCCGGACTCCTCCGCGGGCCGGATCACTCCGGCGTCGAGCAGCACCGACAACCGGTCGCCGGTCGCGGCTCGAACGGGTGTCAGCCGCGCGACAGCACGGCCACGCCGGGTGACCTCGATGGTCGCACCGTGTTCGACACGATCGAGATAGGCGCTCGCATGCTGGCGCAGCTCGCGGATCCCGATTCGCTCCGGTTGTGTACCACTCATGTGTCTATGGTAGCCGCATGTAGGCACATAGGCCGCGCCCTGCGCTGTGGGCGGCGTGGCCGGCAACGCAGGGCGCGACTTCTTCAGATCAGCAGGGTTCGGCCGCGTCGACGATGAAGCCCTGCGCGGTCACGCTCTGGTCCGAGGTCAGGCGGACCGAGCCTGTCTGGGTCGTGATGCACGGCGAGGAGATCGCGTGATGCTGCAGGCCCGTGTACCGGGCCAGCTCCGTACCGTTGCCGTCGTACACGATGACGTAGTCGAAGTTCTTCTCGGTGTCGAGCAGGCTGAAGTGGAACTTGAAGCCCGCGGTGCCGTTGTCGTACGTCCACGTGCAGTCACCGTTGTTGCCGTACGGGTGCGGGGACTCGAACGGGATGGTGGCGTTCGGGTCGCTCTCGCACGGCGGGGGCGGCGGGGTCGCCGGCGTACAACCGGAGTGGATGCCGACGGCGGCCCAGGCGTCGCTGATGCTCCGCGCCGCCCCGCGGGCGACCGCGACGGTGGCGTTGCGGGCGTCGCACATGTTCGCGAACTCCGGCAGGCTGGTGAAGCCGGCGTAGAACACCTGCGCCGCAGTGGCCAGGCCGACCGCGCTCACGTTCACGTCGCAGTCCGCCGTGTGCTGGTGCCCGTCCGACCCGACGTTGTCACAGCCGGCGTTATGGCCGCCGTTCACGGCCAGGTAGTACGCATGGTTCGGGATGCCGCTGTTGGTGTGCACACCGCCGTTGTCCGCGCTGGTCTGCACGAACTCGCTGTAGTGGTCGGGGTCGCCGTCCTCCTGCGGATCACCCATGTTCCGGAAGCCGGGCGCGGTGTCGGGCACGAGGATGACGTCCTCGCCGATCAGCCAGTCCGGACTCGCCGCCGGGTCGAGGTTGTGCGCGGCGGCGTAGAACTCGTCCGTGTTGCCCATCATGTCGCTGAACGACTCGTTCAGCGCGCCGGACTCGTTCTCGTAGATCAGGTTCGAGGTGAACTGCGTGACGCCGTGGGTGAGCTCGTGACCGTTGACGTCGAGGCCACCGGACAGCGGGATGCAGCTCGTCCCGTCACCGTCGCCGTACGCCATCTGCTCGCCGTTCCAGAACGCGTTGCAGTACCGGTTCAGGACGTGCACGCTCGAGACGATCGTCAGGCCGTTGTCGTCGACGCTGTCGCGGTTGAACGTGTCCTTGTAGAAGTCGTCGGTGACGTTCGCGTAGTAGTGCGCGTCGACACCCGGCGCCTGGGCCGGCGTGCGGGTGATGAGGCGGTTCAGGTCCCAGACGTCGTCGGCGTCGGTCATCAGGGCGCCCGGCAGGACACCGGTGTTCCCGGCGTCGTACGTGCGCTGACGGCCGTCCGCGCTCACCAGCTGGAAGACGCCGTTCGCCTGGGTCGTGTCGATGGTCTTGGTGTCGCCCTTGACGCCGACACCCTCGCCTTCGGCCACCGCGTCGTACTGCTTGGTGACCGCGCCGGAGCCGGCGTCGACCCAGTGCACCCACCGGTGGTCGAAGCGCTGGCTGACCACCTCGTGGAACAGCCGGCCGGTCTTCGGGTCGATCCGCAGCGTCGACGACCAGGTGCCCTCGGTGCCGACCCGCTTCGCGGCGATCCCGCGCGCGGCGGCGGCCGAGACGTGCGCGGTGTTCTTGGCCTTCAGGCCGGGGAAGTGCGCGCCGACCACGGCGACCGTGTTGCCGGCGGCGTCGGTGAGCACCGTCAGCTGGCCGCCGAGCACCTTGGCGTTGCCGACCATCTGGGCCGACACCAGGGTCGTCCCGCGAGTCCTTCGTACGCTCACGGGTCAGTCGGTCGCAAGGGTTCGCCAGGTTGCAGAGTGGCAACGGGCGGGATCGTCGTACATCTGCCCGATTTCGGGCAGATCCTTGGCTTTGACCCCGAACCGAGTGCAAGGTTGGCGGGTGATGCGCGTGCCGGGTGACCTCGTGGAGCAGATCGCGAGGACGACGGGGCTCGACGGCGGTGCCGCTGGCAGGGTGGCGGCGGACGTGATGGCCTACTTCACCGAGACCACCGAATCCTATGTGCGGCGCCGGCACCGCGAGCTGCAGACGCACGGCGTCCGCAACGAGGAGATCTTCGCGCGCGTCACCGAGGAGCTGAGGCACTGGCCGGTCCGCGCCCCCGAGCTGTCGGCCCGCCAGCTGCGACGCATCGTCTACGGCTGAGAACACGTGAGACAAGGAGCAGACCTGTGTGCGGAATCGTGGGTTACATCGGCGGGAAGCCGGCGGCACCCGTCCTCGTGGACGGCCTGGCCCGGCTGGAGTACCGGGGGTACGACTCGGCCGGGGTGGCCGTGCTCGGCAGCGGTGACATCCGGGTGCACAAGGACGCCGGCCGGGTCCGGGACCTGGAGGCGTCGCTGCCGAAGCGGTTCGGCGGCAAGATCGGCATCGGGCACACCCGCTGGGCCACGCACGGCGGCCCGACCAAGGACAACGCGCACCCGCACCTGAGCGCCGACAACACGGTCGCCGTGGTGCACAACGGCATCATCGACAATGCCGGCGCGCTGCGCGCCGAGCTCGAGGACGCCGGGGTCAAGCTGCGCTCCGAGACCGATACCGAGGTGATCGCGCACCTCGTTGCCTCCGGCAACGGCAAGCTGGAGGACAAGGTCCTGCAGGCGCTGCGGCGGATCGAGGGCACGTACGGCATCGCGGTGATCGACCTGGAGCACCCGGACCGGATCGTGGTCGCGCGCAACGGCAGCCCGATCATCCTCGGCGTCGGCGAGCACGAGATGCACATCGCCTCCGACGCCGCCGCGCTGGTCCGCTACACCCGCCAGGTCGTGCACCTCGACGACGGCGAGGTCGCGACCGTGCGCGCCGACGGCTACCACACCTTCACCGCCGACGCCCGTACGACGACCAAGACCGCCGAGACCGTCGAGTGGTCCGAGGAGGAGTACGCGCGCGGCGACCACGAGCACTTCATGGTCAAGGAGATCCACGAACAGCCGGACGCCGTGCAGCGCTGCCTGCGCGGGCGGCTGGACGAGCGGTTCCACACCGTCCACCTGGGCGGGCTGAACATGGACGCGCGGGAGGCGCGCGAGATCCGCCGGGTGAAGATCCTCGGCTGCGGGTCGGCCTACTACGCCGGCCAGATCGGCGCGCAGTTCATCGAGGAGGTCGCGCGGATCCCGGCCGACGCCGAGCCCGCGTCGGAGTTCCGGTACCGCGACCCGGTGGTCGAGCGGGACACGCTGTACGTCGCGGTGTCGCAGTCCGGCGAGACCCTCGACACCCTGGTCGCCGTACAGGAGCTGAAGCGCAAGGGCGGCCGGGTGATCGGCCTGGTCAACGTGGTCGGCTCGTCGATCGCGCGCGAGGTGGACGGCGGGATCTACCTGCACGCCGGGCCGGAGGTGTCGGTGGCGTCGACCAAGGCGCTGACCAACATGGCGGTCGCGTTCGCGATGCTCGGCATCCACCTCGGCCGGATCCGCGACGTCTCCCCCGCCGACGGCCGCCGGCTGATCGACGGCCTGAAGAAGCTGCCGGAGCAGATCGCGTCCGTGGTCGCGCAGGAGCCGGTGCTGGCCGAGACCGCGAAGCGGCTGGCGCAGCACGAGAGCCTGTTCTTCGTCGGCCGCACGCGTGGCTACCCGGTGGCGCGCGAGGGGGCGCAGAAGTTCAAGGAGATCTCGTACCGGCACGCCGAGGCCTACCAGTCCTCGGAGCTCAAGCACGGCCCACTGGCGCTGATCTCCCCCGACGTGCCGACCGTCGCGATCACCCCGCAGGACGAGCTCCTCGACCGCAACATCGGCGCCCTGCAGGAGATCGCCGCCCGCTCGGGCCCGCTCTACGTCGTCACGCACCCCGGCGTCGAGATCCCCGACCTGGCCGCCGCCGAGATCGTCGTCCCCAAGAACGAACCCGAGCTGGACCCCATCCTGCTGACGATCCCCCTCCAGCTCCTCGCCTACCACGCCGCCGTAGCCCTCGGCCACGACGTCGACAAGCCCCGCAACCTGGCCAAGTCGGTGACGGTCGAGTAGTGGCTACGGACGCGTGGCCGGGCCGTAGATCGCCGCGGCCGCGCCCGTGACGAGCGCCCAGTACCGGTCGCCGTACGACCAGTGCCACCACTCGGTCGGGTAGTTCACGAACCCGGCGGCGGTCATCGCCTCGCTCAGCACCGCTCGGTTGCGCGCCGCCTCCGGGCCGATGTTCGCCGCCGCCGTGTAACACGCCCCGTCGCTCTCCTCCGGCGAGGCGTTGACCCGCGTCCCGAGATCGAGCTCGGCCCCGTCCGCCGTACACAACGTCAGATCGACCGCCGCCCCCGCGCTGTGCGGCGCGACCCGCGGCGGCGACACGTAGCGGCTCGCCAGCCGGTCCAGCTCGGCCGGGTCGTCCGCGATCCCGTCCCGCCGCAGGAGGTCGCGGTACGACTCGAAGTAGTGCCGCTGCACCAACGGCGCCCGCCAGCCCTCCACGAACAGCAGCCGCACCCCGTCCGGCAGCCGCCGCGCCGCGTCGTACAACCGCTCGGCCACCCCCGCCCGCACATACACCCGGTCGCCGCCGAGCTCGGCCTTGTGCGCGGAAACCGCCAGATCCCGTACGACGACCAGCGGCTCGCCGCACTCGTCGACCGGGATCGACGCGACCCGGTCGTCGGCCATCAGCACGATGTCGTCCACGACTGTTCAGTCAACCAGCGGCCACCAGGGACCGATGAACGGCGACACGCCGGGCAACTACGGACCGATGAGCGTTCGGTGTTGACCCTGGGCGGGAGGGCGGACGAGCGTGGGACGCAAAGACACTGACTGGCTAGGGAGGACGTCCATGACCAAGATCCTGCTCCTGACAGGTGACGCCGCGGAGGATCTCGAGTTCTTCTACCCGTACCAGCGGCTGCTCGAAGAGGGGTACGAGGTCGATGTCGCGGCACCGTCGAAGAAGAAGCTGCAGTTCGTCGTCCACGACTTCGTTGAGGGCTTCGACACCTACACCGAGAAGCTCGGGCACACCTGGGACGCCGACCTCGCGTTCGCCGACGTGAACCCGGCCGACTACGTCGCCGTGGTGGTGCCGGGCGGCCGTGCACCGGAGTACATCCGCAACGACCCGGACTGCCAGCGCATCCTGAAGCACTTCGTCGACGAGCAGAAGCCGCTCGCGCACCTGTGTCACGGCGCGCTGACGCTCACCGCCGCGGGGCTGCTCGACGGCCGGCGCTCGGCGGCCTACCCCGCGCTGGAGCCGGATGTGCGTGCCGCGGGTGCCGAGTTCGTGAACAGCGAAGCGGTCGTCGACGGCTTGATGGTGTCGGCGCGGGCCTGGCCGGACCACCCGGCGTGGATGCGCGAGTTCATCCAGATCCTGCGTGCGAAGGCTCCGGTCGCCTGACCGCACCCGCTACCGCCAGAATGGGCGGATGAGGGTCATCGTCGTCGGCGCGGGCGTGATCGGGCTGTCCTGCGCGGTCCGGCTCGCCGAGAACGGCTACGAGGTCGCGGTGCTCGCGCGGGACCTGCCGCTGGAGACGACGTCCGCGATCGCGGCGGCGATCTGGTACCCGTACCTGGCCGCGCCGCAGGAGAAGGTCGCGCGCTGGGGGCGAGCGTCGTACGACGAGTTCGTGCGGCTGTCCCACGAGGAGAGCTCGATCCGGATGCGTGGCGGGGTCGAGTACCTGCCGCGGGCGACACCCGATCCGCCGTGGGCAAACGCCGTACGGGATCTGCACCGGGTCCGGCCACCGGCCGGGTTCGCGGACGGGTGGTCGTTCACGACACCGGTGGTGGAGACGCCGCGGTACCTGCCGTACCTGGCCAAGCGGCTGGAGAACGCCGGCGCGACCATCACCCGGGCGGCGCTGCACGCGCTGCCCAACAACGCCGACGTGGTGGTGAACTGCACCGGGCTCGGCGCGCGCCGGATGGCCGGTGACGACAGCCTCACGCCGGTGCGCGGGCAGGTCGTGCGGGTCGCGCAGCCGGCCGAGCCGATCACGGACTGGCTGATCGCTGACCGCGGCGACGGCGGGGAGATCATCTACGTCGTTCCCCGTGAGCACGATGTCGTGGTCGGCGGTACGTCGCAGGCCGGCAACTGGAGCCGTACTCCGGACCCCGCGACGGCGGAACGGATCATGTCGCGCGCGGCGGAGCTGGTGCCGCCGCTGGCGAAGGCCGAGGTCCTGGCGCACCGCGTCGGGCTGCGCCCGAGCCGTGCCGCCGTCCGCTGCGACGCGTCCGAGGTCAACGGCCGCCTCCTCGTGCACTGCTACGGCCACGGCGGCGCCGGCATCACCCTGTCCTGGGGCTGCGCCGACGAGGTGCTGGAGCTGATTTCCCGCTCAGTTTGACTCAGCCGTCGACCAAGGTCCCGCCAATGATGGCGGCTGGTGACACCTAAGCCGAAGTTGCTGGGGCTGTGACGGGCGAATCCCCAGCTGGGCTGGGGATTCGCTGGTTTTGGTTGTGGTTGTTCTGGCTACTTCAAGGTGAGCGGGATGGGTGTGCCGATCAGGTCGAAGGCGTGGCGTTGGTCGGTGGTGGGCTCGGTGAGCATGGGTAGGTCGGTGTCGGTGCCGGGGAAGCGGACCTGGTTGCGGGTGAGGGTGGCCAGGTGGTCGAGCAGGCCGCGGAAGCTGCGGTAGGGGTGCCCGTGCTGGTCGCGCTGGCGGGAGGCCTTGGCCTGGGCATGCTCGGAGCGTTGGGCGGGGGCGACGGGGTTGTCCCGCTGGGGTGGTGCTTGGTCGGTGAAGGTCAGCGGGGCCCAGGCCTTGCGCAGGTGCCAGACCAGGTGGCAGGCCAGCATGCAGATCAGCACGTGGGCTTTGACGCGGTCTTCGAGCCGGTGGTGGATCGGGCGCAGGTCGAGGTCGTCGACCTTGACGATGCGGAAGTCGCGTTCGACGTGGGCCAGGTTCTTGTAGCCGAACACGACGCCGGCCGGGTCCAGCGTTGCTGCGGGGACGCTGGTGCGGAGCACGTAGATGCCGTCCAGGGCCGCCTCGGCATCGATCTTGGCTTGGTCGCGGGTGTGGCTGAAGCTGGTGTCGGTGATGGTGACCTGGAAGTGCTTGCCGACCTTGTAGGTGTTGATCACCTTGCCGACCGCGACGCCGATGTCGTCGGCGCCGGCCAGCCTGCCCCGCTGGACGCGGTCGGCGATGCCGGCGAGGAGTTTGTCGGTGGCGGCCAGCAGGTCTTCGCGTTTGCGGGCGCGTTCGACGGCCAGCAGCGGGTTGCGGCAGGCGATCAGCCGCTCGCCGGGGTAGTCCGGGTGGCTGATCTCGGCCAGGTCTTGCTGGTCGAACAGCGACAGCTGCACCGCCCCGTCACGAACGAGCTTGGCGATGGTCGGGGCGCGCAGCGCGGTGATCCAGCCGAAGGCGGCGGAGTCGTCGGGCGTGTCGGGGTCGTCGTTGAGTTGTTTGAGGTCGGCGATGCGGGTCTTGGTGATCATGCCGCGGTCGCCGACCATGACCAGCTCGTTCAGCCCGAACTTGTTCCGCACGACCGTGACGATCTCGGTGAACGCGGCCGGGTCGCCGGTGCTGCCGTCGAACACCCGCACCGCCACCGGCCGCCCGTCGGGGTCGGTGAGGATGCCGTACTCGATCTGGGCCTTGCCGCGCTTGCCGTCGCGGGAGTAGCCACGCCCGGCCAGCGGACAACACCGGCCCTCCATCCAGGCGCTGGTCAGGTCGAACAGCGCCATCCGTGACGGGTTCGCCTCCGCCGTCAGGTGCCTGCCGGCGAGCCTGGCCTCGATCGAATCTTGCCGGTCGACCAGCCAGTCCATCGCCGCATAGATCTCGTCGGTCGAGGCACCTGCCACGTCGAGGTCGGCGCCCAGCGTGGTGTCGGACCACCAGGTCAGCGTGGACAGCTTCGAGCCCGGGTGCACCACCCGGGACACGATCAACGCCAGCGCCAGGTCGCGCTGCCGGCCGGCCGGCCCCAGCAGCGCCGGCAGCCCCAACGCCTTGGCCTGAGCGTGCACCGCCGCGACATGCCCGTGCGGCAGCGACCGGGTGATCGTGACCGCCGACTCAGCGGCAACCAGCCGCGTGCCCTTCAGCGCGGCCTCGATGGCGTCGACCACCTCATCGGCCAGCCCGGACAGGTTGGCCAGCGTCTCGTGCTTGACCTTGCCGTCCTCGCGATAGGTGCGCCGCAGGTAGCGCGACTCGTACTCGCGGCGACCCCCGCCCTTGTCCACATGACCGCTGCGAATCCTGGCCACGTGCATCGCCCGAGGCTGCCGACCCATGCCCTGACTCTACAGCGAATCCAGCTCCACCCGCCCGCGCGACACGCAACAATTTTGGCTACATCAACGGCCCAGGCCACCGCAAACCTGCAGGTCACAGCGCGAATCTTCACGGAGAGCTACAGCAACTTCGGCCTAAGGAACGTAGAGTGCCACGGTAGTTACGTTCCGCAGAGTCTCGGGGGTCTCGCATACAGAGCTGCCAGGGTGGCACTCTACGAGGCGCCTACCCGGGGGTCGCGTTCGATCGCGCCCGGCTCGACCTGGCCGTGCCGACCTACCGGATTCCAGGGTAGGGCGTTCGCCGGATCAACGTGCCGTCAGCAGGACGTGCTCACCGATGACGTCGAAGCCGAGGCGGCGGTAGACCGGCTGGGCTTTCGCGAGTGCCTCCAGCCAGATCAGGTCGGCGCCGATCTCGTCACCCGCGGCTGCCGCTGCGGCTGAGATCGCGGTGCCGATGCCCTGGCCGCGCAGGTCCGGGACCACGGTGACGCCGTTGATGTACGCCGTGTCCGCGAGCCGGCGGGTGATCGCGCACGCCACGACTCGGTGGTCCAGCTCGGCGACCAGGTACCGGTGCGCCGGGTCGCCAAGGTGCTGCGGCGTGACCAGCGGTGCCAGCTCCGCGCCGTACACGCTGAGGAACTCCCCCGGTGTCGCGGCCGGCCGGATCGTCAGCCCGGCGACGCCCGCCGGCGCGAGAACCCGCGTGCGCACCATTACCGGCAGCGTCAACCAGGGCTCGAACGCGGCGAACACCTCCGCGTCCGCCAGCTCACCCGCTACGACGACGGTCCACTGCGGCGATCGCTCACCGAGCCACCCGACCGCCCGGTCGAGCTCGGCCCGGGCCGGCAGCGTCGTACACCTGGCCT
>WNGF01010216.1_pt1 | contig 10641 bp, 10 predicted proteins | sample 5400641 | NCBI WGS metagenome assembly WNGF01 (sample SAMN13153371, study PRJNA577476) | soil metagenome | isolation source: 80 cm soil or saprolite under grassland replicate 2 | place: USA:California | collected 2016-06-15
GGAGTCATGAGGGTGAACCAATGAGCAGACCGACCGGACGCATCCACGAGCTGGAGCATCACGCCGCGGACCGAGCGACGACGCGGCCCGTGGTCTCGGGCACTCAGGGCGTCGTCTCGGCGGGCCATCCGCTGGTGTCGATGGCCGGCATGCGCATGCTGCTCTCGGGAGGCAACGCGTTCGACGCCGCCGTGGCCGCCGGCTTCGCCGCCGCCGTGATCGAGCCGACAGCGTCCTACACGCTGTGCGGCGAGTGTGTGGCGCTCATCCACGACGCCCGGAAGCGAGAGAGCGTCGCGGTGAGCGGCCAGGGGACGGCGCCGGCCCTGGCGACGCTCGAGTTCTTTCGCGGGCGCCGGCTCGACCGCATCCCGACCGGGCCGGGACCGGAGGCTCATCTGTCGTTCACCGTTCCCGGAGCCGTCGACGCGTATCTGACCGTGCTCGAAACGCATGGCACGAAGACCGTGAGCGAGGTGCTGGCGCCGGCGCTCAACTACGCCGAGCGCGGCTTCCCGATGTACGAGCACATGCACCGCCTGCTCGCGATCCCGGAGAGCCGGAGCCAGTTCGACATCTATCCGCCCGGCGGCACCGCAGTCTTCTACCCGGGCGGTCGAGTGCCCGAGGTCGGCGACCTGTTCGTGCAGGAGGCGCTCAGGGGCACGCTCCGCCGGCTCGTCGAGGCCGACAGCCGGGGCCGTGGCCATCGAGCCGCCGGCATCGCCGCCGCGCGTGCGCGCTTCTACCGCGGCGACATCGCCGCGACCATCGGCGCCTTCTCCGAGCGGTTGGGGGGTCTCCTGCGCGCTTCCGATCTGGCCGGATACCGGGCACGGCTCGAGCCGCCGTTGCGGACGACCTTCGCGGGGCGGGAGATCCTCGGGCAGTCCGCGTGGACACAGGGACCGGTGCTCATGCAGGCCCTCGGCATGCTCGCGACCTTTGATCTGCGCGCGCTCAAGCACAACTCCGCGCGGTACATCCACGTGGTGTCGGAGGCGCTCAAGCTCGCGTTCGCGGACCGCGAGCGGCACTACGGAGACCGCGAGGACGCTCTCGCGTCGGTCGCCGGGCTGCTCGCTCCCGCATATCTTCAAGGAAGGGCGGCGCTCATCCGCATGGACCGTGCAACGCCCGAGGCGCCGCCGCCGGGCGACCCGCGATCCCGCGACGGCGCGTCACGAGGCGTGAGCGCGACGTCGGGCGTTCGGGCCTCCGGGGCTGCCGCTGCCGGGGCAGCCGCCGACGGCACGACGCACATCGCCGCTATCGATCGCGACGGCAACATGATCTGTCTGACGCCGAGCGGTGGCGTGTTCAGGAAATCGGCGTTCGCTCCGGAGCTCGGCTGCACGCTCAGCACGCGGAGCGAAATGTTCGTCCTCGAGGAGAATCACCCCAATGCCCTCGCCCCGGGTAAGCGCCCGCGCACCACGCTCGTGAGCTATCTGATCTGTGAGGGTGGCGTGCCCACCATGACAGTCGGTTGTCCGGGGGGCGACGATCAGACCCAGGCCGACCTGCAGCTCGTCCTGAATCTGCTGATCTTCGGGATGAACCCACAGCAGGCCGTGGAGGCCCCGCGCTTCTCAACCCAGACCCTGGTCAACTCGTTCTATCCGCGCGTCTACCGGCCCGGGCAGCTCAACGTCGAGCCGGGGATTCCCGAGAGCACCCGCGCGGAGCTGACCGCACTCGGCCACACGGTCACCGAGATCGGAGCCTGCGGCAATGGCGCGGTGGTGACCCGTCGTGATCCGGAGACCGGTGTGCTCTCGGCGGGGGCCGATCCGCGCCGCCCGACCTATGCCCTCGCCTGGTAGATCCGGCGGTGGTTCCTGACGTCCGAGCGGAGGCGAAGATGAGCAGCGCAGCGAGGCCGCCGTTTCGCGCCGATCATGTCGGTAGCCTCCTTCGTCCGGCCGAGCTGCAGCAGGCGCGCGCCCGCGCAGCACGGGGCGAGATCGGCCGCCCCGCACTGCGTGCCGTGGAGGACACGGCGATCCGCGGTGCCATCGCGCTCCAGGAGTCGGTCGGTCTTCAGTCCATCACCGACGGGGAGTTCCGGCGGGACTGGTGGCACATCGATTTCCTGCGCGGCTTCGACGGCGTGGAGACGTCCACCCAGAGCTTCGGAGTGAAGTTCGAGGGCGCGGACGAGCAGCCGCCGCTCATGAAGGTGACCGGCAAGATCCGGCGGACGAAGCCGAGCATGCTCGACCACTTCACCTTTCTCAAGTCGGTCACGACACGCACGGCGAAGTTCTGCCTGCCGTCTCCGGTCATGCTCCACGCCCGCGGCGACCGGCCGACGCTCCAGGCCACCTACCCGGACCTCGGCGAGTTCTGGGCGGACCTGACCGCCGCGTACCGCGAGGAGATTCGCGCGCTGTGCCAGGCCGGCTGCACGTACTTGCAGATCGACGACACCACGGTCGCGATGATGTGCGACCCCAAGGTGAGGGCGCAGGTCACGACGCTCGGCGACGATCCCGACAGATTGCCGGCCACCTACGCGGACGCGGTCAATGCCGTCCTCCGCGACGTCCCGCGTGACGTCACCGTCGCCATCCACACCTGCCGCGGTAACTTCAAGAGTACCTGGATGGCGAGCGGCGGCTACGACCCGGTCGCCGAGACCGTGTTCACCCGGTTGAACGTGAACGCGTTTTTCCTCGAGTACGACACGGACCGCGCGGGCGGCTTCGAGCCGCTCAGGTTCGTGCCGAAGGGGAAGACGGTGGTGCTCGGGCTGATCAGCTCGAAAGTCCCCGAGCTCGAGAAGAAGGACGATCTCAAGCGGCGCATCGAGGCCGCCGCGAAGTACGTGCCGTTGGAGAACCTCTGCCTGAGCCCGCAGTGCGGGTTCTCGAGCACGCACCACGGCAACAAGATCACCGTCGACGACCAGCGGCGCAAGCTCGGGCTGGCACTCGAGGTCGCGCGGGACGTCTGGGGCACGGCCTGAGCCGCCACCTCAGCGAAAGGCCGGCATGACCTCGCGGGCGAAGCGCTCCATCGAGCGCATCACCCGCGCGTGCTCGAGGTCGCCGAACCAGAAGCTGCAGTTGAAGTGCGTGATGCCGACGAGCTCCTCGATGCGTTTGATCTGGCGGATGCACGTGTCCGGCGTCCCGATCACCAGAAAGCGGTCCAGCAGATCGTCGGTGTCGGGCTCCTTCGGCGCCGGCACCGGGATGGCGCGGCCCCGCTCCACGCGCTCGTACTGGTTGCGCAGGGAGAGCGTCACGCGCATGTTCCAGCGAGCCTCCTCGGCCGCCGCCCGCGCGTCGGCCTGGCTCTCCGCCACGTAGACCGCCCGCTGCACGCCGACCCGGAGCGGATGCGGGGGCTTGAACTCGGCGACGAGGCGGTCGAAGAGCCGGCGGAACTCCGCCATCCGCTCGACCGGAACACCGAAACCGCCGGTGAGCACGTTGAAGCCGCGGCGCACGGCCGCCTCCACCGACTCCGGGCTCTGCGCCGTCATCCAGATCGGTGGGCGGGGTTGCTGGAGCGACTGCGGGAACACCGTGGTCTCCGGGATCTTGAAGAGCTTCCCGTCGTAGCTGAAGGGCTGGCCGCTAAACGCCTTCAGGATAATGTCGATCGACTCCTCCCAGCGCGCGCGGCCACTCTCCAGGTCGAGGCCGAAGCGCTCGAACTCGTAGGGCTGGTAGCCGCGCCCGAGCCCGACGTCGAGGCGCCCGCCGGACAAGAGATCCAGCGTCGCGATCTCCTCGGCGATGACCAGCGGATGATGCAGCGGCACCACGATGACGGCCGTGCCCACGCGGAGCCGCGTCGTCTTCGCCGCGATGTAGGTCGCGAGCTGGGCCGGGCGCGACAGATAACCGTAGGTCGAGAAGTGGTGCTCGGCGAGCCACACGTTGCCGAAGCCGAGGGTCTCGGCCGCCTGAGCGATCTCGACCCCGCGCGCGTAAATCTCCTGCGAGGAGCGCGCCGACGGCGACTGCATCAGCAGAAAGGTTCCGAAGTTCATGGTCGTCTTTTCGCTATCTCTTTCGGACACGATACCAGGGGTGTGGCTGGCCCGGAACCTTCATACGTAGCGTGTAGACCGAGGTGCGGGCGGTGAAGAACAACGTACGGAGGTCGGTTCCGCCGAAGGCGAGGTTGGCGGGGACCTCCGGCGTGCGAATGATCCCGAGCCGGGTGCCGTCAGGCGCGAAGACCCAGGTGCCGCCCGGGCCGGTGCAAAAGACGCGGCCCTCGACGTCCACCTTCATGCCGTCGGGGACGCCGTCGGTCTCGTCGGCGGACATGTCGGCGAAGACGCGGCGCCGCACGAGCCCGCCGCCGGGATCCAGCTCGAGCGCGTGGATGTACTGGGTCCAGCGCGTGTTGGCCACGTAGAGCACGCGCTCGTCCGGCGAGAAGGCGAGCCCGTTCGGGTACTCGCAGTCCGCCACCAGCGTGGTCGTCCCGTCCGGGGCGATGCGATAGACTCCGGCGGACGGCAGCTCGCGCTCGGCGAGCGGGACGCGCAGACCCGGATCGGTGAAGTAGATGCTCCCGTCGGACTTGCACACCACGTCGTTGGGGCGATTCAGCCGCTTGCCCTCGAAGCGATCCATCAAGATCTCGCTCGGCCCGCCGGCGGACCAGCGCGTGACGCGACGGTTGCCGCCCTCGCAGATGACCAGGCGGCCCTGCAGATCGAACGTCGTCCCGTTGCCCTCGCCGGTGTTCGCCCGCACGAGCTCCGGCTCCTTGCCGGGCGTCAGGCGGTGCAGGTTGCTCCGTCGGATGTCGACAAAATAATAGAAGCCGTCGGGATGCCACAGCGGGCCTTCCGTGAAGACGAACCCCGTGGCCAGTCGTTCCGCCTTGCTTGTCTCGAGGATTCCGGACAGCGCGTCACTCATGGTGTCAGGTGCCTCGCTTTCCCGTCCGGAGTTCGACGCCGGCCCGCTCTTCCTGGAGGCGGAAGAACGTCATCGAGTCCTTCTCGCCCCAGCCGCGCCGCATCGCCTCCTCCAGCTGTTGCTCGGCCAGTGCCGCGATCATCATGGGCACGTGATACTCCCGGCCGAGCTCGGTGGCCAGCCCCACGTCCTTGCGCAGGAGCCTGAGCGCGAAGTTCACATTGTCATAGGCACCCGGGAACACGGTGTTGGGAATCATGTCCTTGAGCACGCGCCCCTGACCGAACGAGCTCTTGGACAGCGCGTCGAGCAGCACCTCGGGAGCGACGCCGGCCTTGACCCCGAGCGTCATACCCTCGGCGATGGCCATGCGCGAGCACGCCGAGACCATGTTGTGCACGAGCTTCGCGACCGTGCCGCAGCCGATCCTGCCGACCCAGGTCACCTTGTCGCCGATGGCGTCCAGCACGGGCTTCACCCGGCGGTAGAGCGCCTCGTCCCCGCCGACCAGCACCGCGAGCCTGCCGGAGCGCGCCCCGGGCACGCCGCCGCTGACCGGCGCGTCCAGCACGTCGACGCCGCGCTCGGCGCACACGCCGTGGATCTTGCGGATGAGCGTCGCCGAGTTGGTGGAGAGATCGACGTAAACCGTGCCGCGCGCCGCGCCTTCCAGGATGCCGCTGGCGCCGAGGGCGACGGCCTCGACCTCGCGGGGGCCGGGCAGGGAGGTGAAGACGACTTCGCTCGCCTGGGCGACCGCCTTGGGGGTATTCGCCCACGTGGCGCCCTGAGCCAGGTGCGGCTTGGCGAGCTCGTGCCGGAGGTCCGTCACAACCATGGCGTGTCCGGCCTTCAGAATGTTGAGGGCCATCGGTCCGCCCATGTTGCCCAGCCCGATGAAGCCGATACGCATGCGCGTCTCCTCCTCGCCTCGGTTCCACCGAGATGATAGGTTCAGGACGATGTGTTAAGGTACACCAACGCCGGCCCGGGTTGTTGGCGTGCCGCCCGGGTGTGCGTTGGCTATGCTTCCTGGAGCATAGGATGGTCCGAGACGCAGTAGAGCTGGCTCGGCGCCTCCTGGCCGACCGAGTCTTCGCGGAGACCTCGCGTGCGACGATTCGAGCTCGTCCTTCCTGAGAGCGTAGACGACTGTCTGCGGGCCCTCGCTCAGCGCGGGCCCGAGACGAAGCTGCTGGCGGGCGGCACCGATCTCTTGCCGCAGCTCAAGAACGGATTGCTCAAGCCGGCCCGGGTGATCGACCTGTCCGGCGTGAAACGGCTGAGCATGCTGGAGCCCGCCGACGGACGCGAGCTGCGGATCGGCGCCGCGGTGACGGCCCGGACGCTTGAGCTCGACGCGACCGTCCGCGCGCGGTATCTCTCGATTGCCGAAAGCGGAGCCCTCGTCGGCTCGGTGCAGATCCGGAACCTGGCCACCCTCGGCGGCAATCTCTGCAACGCGGCGCCCTCGGCAGACATGGCTCCTCCACTCCTGGCTCTCGACGCCGAGGCGGTGATCACCGGGCCCAAGGGCGAGCGGCGCGTGCCGATCGCGGCGTTCTTCACCGGCGTCCGCCGCACGGTGCTGGCCCCCGACGAGCTCCTGGTGGAGCTGGTTGTGCCCGCCCCCGGGCCGCGGAGCGGCGGTAACTATCTGCGCCACACGCCGCGCCGAGAGCTCGACATCGCCGTCGTCGGTGTGGCCTCGCAGCTCACGCTGGCCGGTGGCGTCTGCACCAAGGCTCGGATCGCTCTCGCCGCCGTGGCGCCGGTGCCGGTGCGCGCGACGGCCGCCGAGCAGGCGCTCGAGGGCCAGCCGGTGACCCCCGATCGAATCGCGCGCGCGGCCGATCTCGCGGTGGAGGCGGCGCGACCGATCAGCGATCAGCGCGGCTCGGCCGAGTTCCGCCGTCATCTCGTTCGCGTCCTGACGCGCCGTACACTCACCACGGCGCTCGCCCGCGCGAGCGCGTGAGAGTCGTGGCAGTGCGAGCCGCAGCACGGCCGGGGGCTGGGGGCCCCGCCGGCCGAGGCGAGCCTATGAAAGAGGGGACCAAGACGTGGCGAAACTAGTTCTGACCTGCACGGTGAACGGCGAGCCGGCCGAGGTGCTGGTTCAGCCCTGGGACACCCTGCTGGACGCCCTGCGTGAGCGGATGGGCTTGACGGGACCGAAGGAAGGCTGCGGCACCGGCGACTGCGGCGCCTGCACAGTGCACCTCGACGGCAAGCCGATCGCGAGCTGTCTCCTGCTTGCCATGCAGGCTCGCGGCCACGTCGTGCTCACGATCGAAGGACTCGGGCGCCCCGGCGCGCTGCACCCGTTGCAGGACGCGTTCGTCCGTCACGGCGTGCCCCAGTGCGGCTTCTGCATCCCCGGCGTGCTGATGGCCGCCGCGGCGCTCTTGACGGAGAACCCGCATCCGACCGAGGAAGAGATCCGCTACGGGATCGCCGGCAATCTCTGCCGCTGCACCGGGTACACGAAGATGCTGGCCGCGATCACCGAGACCGCCGGCGCCGCGGCCGGCCCGAGGAGCTGATCTCATGTCCACCGTGATGAAGACGACCCGCGACGTGAAGGGCATTGGGCTGTCGATCCCGCGGCCGGACGGGCCCGAGAAGGTCACCGGCCAGGTCCAGTACGTCGCCGACCTCAGCCCGCGCGGGCTCCTGCACGCCAAGCTCCTCCGTAGCCCGCACGCCCACGCACGCATCCTCCGCATTGACGTGAGCCGGGCGCGCGCGCTGCCGGGCGTGCGCGCGGTCCTGACCGCCGCGGACATCCCCGAGCTGAAGAGGAAGGCGCCGACGCGCGCGCACGCGGTTCTGGCGATCGACCGGGTGGTCTTCGCGGGCCAGCCGGTCGCCGCCGTCGCCGCCGACGAGCCGGCGATTGCCGAGGAAGCGCTCGACCTCATCGACGTGCAGTACGAGGTCCTGCCGGTCTCCGCCGATCCGCTCGAAGCGATGAAGCCCGGCGCGCCGCCGGTCGCCGACGCGGGGACCGAGGCGGACACGAGCGAGGCTCAGGCTCACGGCAGCGTCGCGGGCGTGACGACCGAGGCCAAGCCGGCGAAGGCAGTGAACATCTCCCAGCAGGCGCGCATTCAACGCGGCAACGTGGCGAAGGGCTTCGCGGAGTCGGACGTCGTGATCGAAAAGACCTATCGCGTGCCGATGGTCCACCAGGGCTACCTCGAGCCGCACGCGGTGCTGGCCCAGTGGGACACGACCGGGTTCCTGACGCTCTGGGCGAGCACCCAGGGCTCGTTCAACACGCGCTCGGAGGTGGCCGACGTCCTGGAGCTGTCGGAAAACCGCATCAAGGTGATCCCGATGGAGTGCGGCGGCGGCTTCGGCGGCAAGATCCGCGCCCTCTGCGAGCCGATCACGGCGATCCTGGCGCGTGCCACCGGGCGGCCGGTTCGCTACGTGATGACCCGGCGCGAGGAGCTGGAGGCCGGCATGCCGGCGCCCCAGGTCATCATCCGCCTGAAGACCGGCGTGAAGCGCGACGGCACGCTCATGGCGATCGAAGGCGAGGCCGTTCTCGAATCCGGCGCCTTCTCGGGCGCGGTCCTGGCGGTGAGCGGCGTCTTCCTCGCGAGCCTCTATCTCTGGCCGAGCTTCGACGTCAAGGGATTCGAGGTGCTCACGCACAAGCCGAGCATCGCCGCCTACCGCGCGCCGGTCGCGCCGCAGACGATCTTCGCGATCGACTCGCAGATGGAGCAGCTCGCGAAGGCGATCGGCATCGACCCGGTCGACTTCCGGCTCCGCCATCTGCAGCGCGAAGGCGACAAGATGGCGAACGGCCAGCCCTGGCTGAGCAACGGCGGCGTTGAGGTGCTGACCCGCATCGCCGAGCATCCGCTCTGGAAGAAGCGCGCCGAGTGGAAGGCGAGCAGCCCGCCCGGCCGGCTGCGCGGGACCGGGCTGTCGCTCGGCGGCTGGCTCGGCGGCCTTCAGCCGACCGGCGCCACCGTGCGGCTCAATCCCGACGGCTCGCTCCAGGTGCTGACGGGCCAGGTGGACATCGCCGGGACCAACATCGCGCTGGCGCAGATCGCCGCGACGGCCTATGGCATCGACATCGACAAGGTGCGGATCACGACCGGCGACACGGATGTGGCGCCGATGACCGGCCTCAGCGCCGGCAGCAAGACGATCTACACCGTCGGCGTGGCGGTGATGGAAGCCGCCAAGGACGCACGCAACCAGACGCTCGAGATCGCCGCCAAGGAGCTGGAAGCGTCGGTGCACGACCTCGAGATCGACAACGAGAAGGTCGTGGTCCGCGGCGTGCCGGACAAGGGCATCACGCTCGCGCAGATCGGCAAGAAGGGCAACCTCTACATGTCGAAGGTGCAGCCGGTGTTCGGCATCAGCCATCCGGCCTTCTCGCAGCAGGCGCCGGCCTTCTGCGCCCAGCTGGCGAAGATCGAGGTCGATCCCGAGACCGGCGAGGTGACGCTGCACGACTTCGTCGTCGTCCAGGACGTCGGCAAGGCCATCAACCCGCTCGCGATCGAGGGCCAGATGCAGGGCGGGGCCGTCCAGAGTCTCGGGATGGCGCTGACCGAAGCGCTCGTGTACGACGACAAGGCGCGGCTGACGAACCCGAGCCTGCTCGACTACCGGAAGCTCACCTCGGCGGACCTGCCGAACATCGAGACGATCATCGTGGAGAAGCCGTCGCCACACGGTCCCTTCGGGGCGCGGGGCGTCGGCGAGCCGCCGATCGTGCCGGCGCCGGCCGCCATCGCTAACGCCATCGAGGACGCAACCGGCGTGCGGCTCACCGAGTTGCCGCTCACGTCCGAGCGGATCGCGCTGGCGATCGCGTCCGCGACCTGAACTCCTTGCCCTTGAAGGAGCGCTCGAAGTGGCGCCGGGCGGCCTCCTCGAGGCCGCAGCTGAACTTCTGGTAGCACGCCAGAAACTTCCGGCCGGCGGGGGTCAGACGCATGCCGCTCCGAGGACCGCCGCCGGGAGCGCGTTCGACAAATTTGAAATTGGCTGCCCGTTCCAGCTCCTGCAAGTAGCCCCACGCGTTACGGTAGGACATGCCGAACTCGGCCGCCGCCTGCCGGAGCGATCCATGCTTGTCGATCGATCGGAGAAGGTGCGCCCGGCCGCTGCCGAACTTCAAGCGCTTGCCGAACACCACCCAAACTCTTAGTTTAGGATCCATGATTTACAGGCTCGCCTCGCCTGCGGCTGCGGCTCGCACTACGATGGCACGAGGGTACGCCAAGATGAGGAGGTCGGCTCATGAAGGTGACGGCCGTCACGCCGTTCATCGTCGATCCGGGATACGGGAAGAACTGGCTCTTCGTGAAGGTCGAGACCTCCGACGGGCTGCACGGCTGGGGCGAGTGCTACACGCAGGCGGATCGGGACCAGTCGATTGCCGCTCACCTGCGGCAGCTCGGACGGTATCTCGTTGGCCGCGACGCCGGCCACATCCGTCACTTCACGCACTGGGCCTACCACGACTTCGCGTCCAAGCGCGGCGCCATGGACTTCTGGAGCGCCGTGAGCGGGATCGAGCAGGCGCTCTGGGACCTGGCCGGTAAGCGCCTCGGCGTGCCCGTGGTGAGTCTGCTCGGCGGGCCCTGCCGCGAGCGGATCCGCGTCTACGCGAACGGCTGGTACTCTGGCGCCAAGTCTCCGGATGCCTACGCGGCAAAGGCGAAGGAGACGGTGGCCCGGGGCTTCAGCGCGCTCAAGTTCGATCCCT
>WNGF01012057.1_pt1 | contig 10641 bp, 12 predicted proteins | sample 5400641 | NCBI WGS metagenome assembly WNGF01 (sample SAMN13153371, study PRJNA577476) | soil metagenome | isolation source: 80 cm soil or saprolite under grassland replicate 2 | place: USA:California | collected 2016-06-15
ATCAACGATACCCCGCCCATCCTGATGGTTGATGGCGTGTGGGGCCAGGTGCTCCAGCCCACCGGGGCCGTGTGGATCGACCAGAGCGGCCACGAGCGGCGCGAAATGCGCGGCGTGGATCAAGTGATCGTGACGGTCATGGGCGTATGGCCCTCTGGACGGCATCAGATTCTCCACTATCAGTTGGCCGCAGCCGAAGATACGGCTGCGTGGTCAGACCTGCTGGCAGCGCTGCTCGAACGCGGAATGGATGCCAGCGCGGTGCAGCTGGTTGTCAGTGATGGCAGTACCGGACTGCCTGCTGCGCTCGCGACGGATCTGCCGCACGCCAAACAGCAGCGCTGCGTGGTACACAAAATCGGTGGGCTCGAACGGGCCTTTTGCTACCGCAATCTGACCAGCAGCGATCCACTCACGCAGGAACCGCTCAGGCACGAGGCGGCGCGCCGCTTGCGGCGGCAGCAGCTTACGACGGAGGCGCAGGCGATCTTTGAAGCGCCCAGCCGGGCCGAAGCCGAAGCGCGCCTGGCGCAGTTTCGCAGAACCTGGGGCACAGTAGAGCCAGAAGTCGTGCGGCTGCTGAGCAAGGATGTGGACACCTGTCTGACGTTTTACCAGTGTGACCAGAGCCTGCATCCGCTGATCCGTTCAACCAATCTATTGGAACGCTTCTTCCGCGAGTTTCGCACCAAAGCCGATGAAATTGGTGCCTTTCCCAATGACCTGAGTTGCCTGGTCGTCTTTCACCTGATCGTCATTCGTGATGACGCCAAACACGATCGAGGGCAAACCGCGAAAACCAGATGACACTACCAAATAAAACCTATCAACGATACAAACCCATAATTAGAATGTTTAAAAACGCACGAGATAAATTGATTGACTTAAAGGTATTTGATAGGGGAAAAGCACCGTCATACTTTCTCGAAGGCCTTTTATAGAGGCTGTATAAATAAAACTTTTCACTTAGCGACCATTACCGCACAAATATCGAAGGTACTATCACAATCGCAAAAACATAACGATTCGTTGAAGATATACCTGTCAAGAAGCTGATGCGAGCACAGTTGCACTAATCAAAGGGAAAGCCAAAGGGAACCAATCATCGGCGTCAGCGTAGCGCGCTTGCGGCGTCGGCTCGAAGCGCTTGTTGGGCAGTGCAGACAAGCCGTCACGCCCGTCAGCAGTCGAACACCGACCAGCAGATTTCGTTTCGCAACCGCTGATCCTCCAGGACGAGTTCGCGAATCGCATCGGGGAGCTGTTCGCGCTGCCAACGGCACTCGAGCCGGCCGGCGCTCTCATCCTCGCATCCGGGGGCGGCCGCACGCGCGGCCTTGATCGCGTAGGCCGCAGCACCGAGCTCGTGTGCGGCGACATGCGCCACCACTGCCGCCTGGCCGGCAGCATATGCGGCGTGCCGAGCGGCTCCGCTCAGCTCTCTTGCCGCAGCGTTGGCAGCGCCAGCCGCCGCGCGGGCCTGAGACATCGTGATCTCGCCGCGCGCCCATGCCCGAGTCTGCTCGCAAGCCTGGCGGGGCCGCGGGTCCGAGGGCTGCACCGACTCGAAGAGGTGCAGAACGTGCTCTGCGCACGCGGCCGCCCACAAAGCCAGGAGCCGATGGTCGGAGTCCGCGAGCGTCCCCCCGCGGCGGATGGTGATGAAGCGGGGGTCGCGGTCTTTGGGGAGGATCACGGTTGCACCTTTCTTGTTGCATCTGCCCAACGCCGTGCCGTTCAGCCGCCCGCCGTGGGGAAAGACCCGATAGACCGGCACTATGTGAAAGCACAGGAAAGAGCCACAAAATTGCCCCGATCCCGGCGGGTCGGACTGGAACGGCGTGTTCGGCGGAACGCCGTTCGCACGCTTCTGCTTTCGCTTCGTAGTAGTGTGCCTTACCTACGTCCTTCATCTGTCGGTATGAGCGCATAAATGAGCTCATCTATCAGTGTACCATCAGCCTGCCGTGCGATATTGCGCAAATGCCCTTCCAAGCGAAACCCCAGACGTATTGCTACAGCAGCGCTTCGCTCGTTACTGGCTTCACACCGTATCTCAACACGCTGGGCGTGCAACTGCTCAAAAGCGTAGGCGACAACACTCCTGACTGCCTCGGTAATGTATCCGTGACCTTGTGCTGATGCGCGCACCCAATAGCCAAGCTCAAAGGCAGGAACGCTCCAGCCGTCCCCTTCACGCGGGCGAAGTCCGATGCCGCCAAGGTACTGGTTTGTCACTTGTGTCCAAATGCCGATTGCAAATCGTTTACGCACAAGCCAATCGGCGTTGGCTCGAATAATCCAGACTTGTGACTCAGACATAGAGCAACACGAGGTGGCTTGTTCTGGCTCATAGCGGCGCAGATGGTCACGCGATTCTTCAATCGCTTGCCAACGCGCCTCGGCATCGTCAAGATGATACGGACGCAGAACGAGGCGCTCAGTATGAAGCGTTTCAAACATTGGTTGGAGGATTGGATGAACAATTGGGTGATGTGACATTACCTCCCTCATCACTACGTCTCACGAATGGTTAGCGTATACGTGATCGTGCTGTACAAAGCGAGAAAGGATAAGAGAGTTTATCAAGGTTTATGGTAAACTGTCCGCTCCAAGATGAAAGGAGCGAAGCGCATGCTACGCTACGCAAGCGAACGAGATAAAGCCAATCAAATCCTGAACCTGACCAGTTTCACCGTCGAGCAATTCGAGCAGTTGGTCGAACCGTTTGAGCAGGCGTTTGTGCGGCATATGCACGTCTGGACTATGGAGGGCAAACCGCGTACGGCGCGTTCCTATACCCCGTATGTCAATTCGTCGCTGCCCACACCCGAAGACCGCCTGTTGTTCCTACTGACCTATCTGAAAGTTGCCTCGCTTCAGGTAGCGCATGCCGCTTTGTTTGGCATGACCCAGCCCAATGCCAATAAATGGCTTCATGTGTTGCTGCTGGTGCTCCACCAGACGCTACGTGACCTTGGCGATGCGCCCGCACGGCATCTGCTTGCATTGCGTGAACGGCTTGCCCAGCTTCAAACTGAACAGCAGGAACACGACGATACGGCTCCCCTTTTTATCACGATGGCACTGAACGACCGATCACCCGCCCGCACGACGATGCTGAGCAGAAAGCGTACTATAGCGGCAAGAAAAAGCGTCATACCGTGAAGAATGTCCTGCTTGGTGACGAGCAGTGCCAGGTTCCGTTTCTGAGCGATACCTATGAAGGCAGTCGGCACGACAAGCCAATTGCTGACCAAACACCCTATCCACTGCCCAAAGGCAGTGAATTGTTACAAGACTTGGGCTTTGTTGGTTTGACGCTTGAGGGCGTTGAGATCACCATGCCACATAAGAAACCGCGTGGTGGTGAACTCACCGTCGAGCAGAAGGCGGAAAACCGAGTGTTCGCCCATCGTCGGGTAAGGGTTGAACACATCATTTGCTCAATCAAGCGTCTACGGATTGTCAAAGACACGATTCGGCTGTGGAAGGACACGGCGCGTGATATGGTGATGGAGGTGTGTGTTGGCTTGCACAACTTTCGCCTCCGTCTCAAACCCTGGCCGGTCTATCAATAAATCTCGATAAACTCTAATCCAAGTCCTTGATAGAAATGTTACTTTAGCTCTGAAGGCGGATATAGTACGCCCCTGGTGATGAGCCAGGGGCGTCGTCGTAGAAGGGCACCATTGGTGGCGTAGACAACTACTGCTGTTCTCTCTGCTCACGCGCCATGGCTCCTGCTCCCTCCAATGCCGCCATCCGCTCAGCGCCCGGCGGTGCCGAGGTCGTCGGAGCGGCCGGCCGCGAGGCGGGACCACTGCGAGATCGGCCGCCCGTCGGGCCGATTGACGGCGCGGCCGTCGTCGTCGGTGCGCATCTGAGCGGACGTGGTGTTGAAGAACCGTTGCGGCCAGCCCTCGGGGGAGTCCTCCCAGGCCTCCTGGCGGCCGTAGACGGTCATGTCGAGCATCGCGTAGGAACTGCCCATCAGCTCGCAGCCGCGGCCGGTGGTCCAGTATGTCTCGAAGACTCGGTCATCGTCGCGCAGGTAGCAGACCCGCATCCCGAAATGCCGGCCGGCGATGAGCGCATCGACCGAGGTTGAAGGCACCGAGTACCAGGGCATCTCCCACTCCATGAACTCCCGGTACCGGTTACTCTCGTCGAACGGCCCCTGGCACAGCACCGCGAAGGTCACGTCTCGCGAGTGCAGGTAGCCCAGCTCCAGCACGTGGCCGATGTTCATGGTGCAGCCCTCGCACTGGTGGGCGGCGCTCGCGCCGTCGTACCACATCATGTACGACGCGAAGAGCTGACTCCTGCCCTCGAAGACGTCGATCAGCGGCACCTCCCCGTGTGCGCCGACAACCGGGGTCGAGGCGTCGACCTCGACCATCGGCAACCGCCGGCGGGCCGCTGCGATCGCGTCACCCTCGCGGGTGTGCGCCTTCTCCCGAAGGCGCAGCGTGTCCAGTTCGGCCTGGAAGATGGCCCGGTCGACGGCCGCGGGTAGGCTCGGTGCGTTGGTGGCGGCTGCTGGTGGCCTGAGGTTCTTCGAGACATCCTTCATGGCTCTCTCCTTCTGTCGTTACGTAATGGTTCAGGTGGGAGGTCGATCGTCGATTCCTGGGCGACTTGACACTCCCGCCGCTTGCTGACATACTACGCGCCATGCAGGACGAGCAGTCACCACCAGCCGGCATCACCCCCGCGGAATGGGCCGCGACCCCACCTGCCGTGCGCGCCGCTTTGCAGGCTGCCCTGGTCGTCATCGCGCAACTCCTGCCGCTCCACCAGCAGCTCGCCGCGTTACAGCAGCAAGTCGCCGAGCTCCAAGCCCGGCTCAATCAGTACTCGGCTAACTCGTCCAAACCGCCCTCGTCTGATCCGCCCAGTGCCCCACCGCGCCCGGCTCGTCCGCCGCGCGGTCGCGCCCGTGGCGCCCAGATAGGGCATCCGGGACAGCACCGTCCGCTCCTGCCACCTGACGAAGTGCAGGAAATCGTGCCGCATCATCCGCTGATCTGTCCCGCCTGCGAGGCCGATCTGCCCACGTCGTTGCCGGATGTGGCGCCCATCCTCCGTCAGCAGGTCTGGGAGATCCCGGAGCTGCGGCCTTCTGTGAGCGAGCATCAATATCACACCGTCTGTTGTCCCCAATGCCAGGCGCTCGTGCGCGCCGAGCGTGGGGCGGATGTGCCGCCCGGCGCGTTTGGCCCGCGCGCGGCGGCCACGGTTGGAGTGTTGCGCGGCAGTTATCACCTCAGCGATCAAGAGGTTGGCACGCTTCTCTTTGACCTGTTTGGGCTGCCGATTAGTGACGGCAGTGTGGTCACGCTGCAAACGACCGTCAGCGCCGCCCTGGCCACCCCATATGAATCGGTCCAGATGACCGTGCAGGAAGCGGCGGTCACCAATGTGGATGAAACCGGCTGGAAAGAAGCCGGCCAGCGCCGCTGGTTGTGGGTGGTAGTCACCGCGACGGTCACGCTGTTTCATGTGGCGAGCGGCCGCGGTGCGGGGGTGCTGAGGCATCTGCTGGGGGCGGACTTTGGAGGCATCGTCGGGTCGGATCGACTGAAAACCTATCGCTGTTTGGATGTGGACCGGCGGCAACTGTGCTGGGCGCATCTGATCCGCAATCTGTTGGCCTTGGCCGAACGGAAAGGAGCGCTGGGCGGATGGGCCGCCGATCTGCTGGCGCTCGCCGATCTCATGTTTGGTGTGTGGCACCAGTTCCGCGCGGGGGCGATCGACCGCTCGATGCTGCAAGCGGCGTTGGCACCGATCCAGGCGGCCATGCGCGCGATATTGGAGAGGGGCCAGCGGCGCTACGATCAGGCACAGGGCTTGAGCGACGAACTGCTGACCCTCTGGCCGGCGTTGTGGACGTTTGCCGAGGTCGATGGTGTGGAGCCGACCAACAATGTGGCTGAGCGGGCGCTGCGGCCGGCCGTGCTGTGGCGCAAGAAGAGTTTTGGCGCGCAGAGCGAAGCTGGCAACACGTTCGTGGAACGCATTCTGACGGTACGGGCGACCTGCGCGCAACAGAGGCGTCATCTGCTCACCTTCCTGACCGAGGCCGTACAGGCGCATTGGGCGAGCCAACCAGCGCCGAAGCTCATGCTACCCTCCTGAACCATTACGTCGTTACAACAACTTGGCCTCAATCGCTGGCGCAACAGCGCTTCGCTCCTTTCATCTTGGAGCGGACAGTTTACCATAAACCTTGATAAACTCTAAGGTAGAAAGTTTCAGGGAACAGGAGAAGCGTGCCGCCGAACGATCAACGTTCAGCCGCGCCGCCATAGGTAGATGGCACAGGCATTATAACAGATACCGACGCGCTAAAAAGCCCCGATCTTGCGGACGCGAAGCGGCGTCGGCTGGAACGTGCTGTTGGGTGGCGTGTCGGTTTTGAGTAACATACGGCTATAACGTTCAGTACTCAATTGGGCACCACGAGCATCAATCGGAACCACCGTCCCCAGATTTTCGGTTGAACTCTGTCTGAAGTATCTGTTGGAAGCCGGTACCTCGTCTCCAACTCACGTGATTGGCGATCTCAGTAATTCGCCACCCGCTTGCCCCCAAGAGCACGTGCCCGGTTATCACCCCACCTGCTAGAAAGTAGTTATCGTTTGGATTGGCGTTTGGATCACCGTGGCCCTCAGCCCAAAGGTGCATAGCAACTAAGTTCGCCCGGAACTCGGCGAAAGTGTCATTTTTCAGGGTAATGATGAAGCCGCTGGTGAGATGCTGTGTGGCTTGGAAACGGCTCAAACTACGGCCATGGCTGTCGCCGATTTCTTTCGGCCCAATTGTGGTTGTGCCATTAGGCCGCTGTATTTTTGCATCATCTGCAAAAATCCGACTCATTGTTGTTACATCAAATTGCTTCTGATCTAAAGCGGCAAAGTAGCGATTAATAACCTCGGTTATCGCAACAGTATGCATGAGTCTATCTTGGTCATTCATGTTACGAGTCCTTCCGTCTATCGGTATTTCTGCGCTGTACAAAGCCAAGCAAGGAAGTATTGATGCGCCACCCAACGATCCACGGATTCATGTGGCGCGCAGCCGCCACATAATCCTCGTTGAACGAGGCCGAAGCGCCTCGAGAGCATCTATTATATATGGAATTTCAAGTGGGGGTGGTGTGGGGAAGCGACTGCCCGAACGCTGCTCAACACTGCTCAGCGGCCTCAAATGCCCACTCGCCTGCCGTCGAGGACCACGAATTGGACTGTGCGCATTGCTCAACAGCACGCTCACTGGGCTGGGCGCAGCCTCAATCGCACGCAGGCCTGGTCGTGGGCGGGTGGCACGGCACACTGAAGCACGCATGCGAATGGGAAGTCGTGCGTAATCGACGCCACCACATGCTCGCGTGCGGCTTCAGGCTTTGGTCGGCGCGGCTGGGTGGCCCACGATTGTGCGGCAACAGCACTTGCTCCACCCGCATGGGCTGCCCACAGGTCGGACAGACCAGTACGCGCGAGGTATCGGTCCTGCGGGCCTCCGACGCTGGTGTTTGCAGCTCGGCGATGCGCCGCTGCAGGAGCAGGTGGCCGCGGATGCGGACCAGGAGCGGACGATTGCCGCAGCGGAACAGGCCGTAATAGCGCACCTTGACGAAGCCCTTAGCTAGCACGTACTGGAGAAACCGGCGGATGAACTCTTCCGCCGGCAACGTGCAGTATCTGGTCTGGCCGGTATCGCCGACTGTGTACCGAAACGTGACCTGGTCATTCTCCACGCGGATAATGCGGTTGTTGCTGAGTGCGACGCGAAAGATGTAGGGGGCCAGATACTTCAGAGCGGTTAGCCCGCTGCCTACTGGCCGGCAATCGACTACCCAATTCTGGCGCCACCCTTCAGCAGGAACCTGAGCTTCAAGGTGCAACTGCCGTAAGGCCGCCCGGAATTTCGCCCTCCACTCTCACGGCAAGTGGCTTGTCGTGAACCAGGAAGTCGGTTTTGGGCTGGACCAAGTGGCCGTCGGCTGCCAGTCCGATCGCTGGAACCAGATAATGAATGTGCGGATGGTAGCGCAGGTCGCGGGTCCAGGTCTGCAACACCCCGACCATGCCAATCTGGCCGCCAATGAAGCGCGGGTCGTGGGCGAGTTGCTGGAGAGCGGCTGCCGAGGCCCGGAACAGCAGCGAATAAATCTGCTGCTGATGGCTCCGGGCAACCTCGCGTATTTCGGCGGGTAAGGTAAAGGTGACCAGAAAATGCGCCACGGGCAGCAGCAGCAGCTGTTGCCTCGCCAGCCAGGTCTGCGCGGCATCCTGCTGACAGGTGGGGCAGTGGCGGTTGCGGCAGGAGTGGTAGCTGTAGCGCATCATCCCGCAGGCAGGGCAGATGTAGACCTAGCCACCCAGCACCTCAGTACGACAGGCTTCGATCGCCGTCATCGCCGCCAGATGACTGGGCAGCATGCGGTCGCCGAATTGCTCGCGGTAGGCTGGCCCATAGCGCCGGAAGATCTCGCCGAGCGTGATCATGACATGCCAGCGGTCATGTCGTCCAGCGCATCGCTGGCCTGCACCTCGGCGTTGCAGGTCAGATGAGTATAGATCGCCGTGGTGGTCGGCGAGGTATGGCCCATCCAGAGCTGGATCAAGCGCAGGTTGACCCCACGTTCGAGCAAGTGGGTCGCCCAGGAATGGCGTAAGGAATGCACGGTGGCAGGCGTGTTCAAGCCGACCTCCTGCACCGCGCGGTGAAAGGCTTTCTGGAGTGTGCTCTCATTCATCGGTGCGGTAGCGCTTCGGCGCTCAAAGCCATTCGGATCACGGCCGGGGAAGAGCCAGAGCGGATTGCGATGGCTCAGCCAGTGCGCGCGCAACAGCGTGAGGGTCTGCTCTGGCAATGGGACCGCGCGGTCCTTATTGCCTTTGCCAGAGCGAATGTGCAGCTGCATACGGGCACTATCAATCTGGGAAACCTGGAGCTGGACACCTTCCAGCAGTCGCAAGCCACAGCTGTAGATAACGCTCAAACAGGCACGGTAGTGTGGGAGGTGGATCTGAGCCAGGAGTTGCCAAACCTCCTCCACGCTCAGCACCACGGGCAGCTTCTGTGGCAGGTGCGGGCGGATGAGGTCGCGGAACGGCCAGGGGCGCACCAGCGTGTAGGCGTAGAGGAACTTGACGGCATTGAGGGCGACGTTGACGGTATTGGGCGCGAGGTGTTTGACATTGCGCAGATAGAGGAAATACTGGCGCACTTCTTCGTCGGTGATCAGGTCAGGGGACTTGCCGTAGTGCAAGGCCAGTTGCTTGACCGCGGCGAGGTAGGCTTCCTGGGTGCGGGCAGCCAGGCCGCGCAGCTGCATGTCCTCCAGCATCCGTTGGCGTAAGGGTGTCATGAGGATACCTCCTATCGCTTATCCAATCGTCGATAGGAGGAATGGTCATCCCAGTAGGAATGATTGGCAAGTGGGGACGAGCACGAACAGTGGGGATGCGACACCTGCGCGCAGCGCTTCGTTCAATTTGCACTCGTTCTGCATTTCACAATGAGGTTAGCACGTGCGACATGACTGAGGGCGATTCGGAGTAAAACGTGTTCTTGGCTTCGGGATGCGGTTATATGGGGTGAGGAGTCATGCTGAGGGCGCCTGTCCTGTACTGTCCTAAACGTCGATCGGAGGAATCACCGATGACCAGCCACCACTACACCGAAACTGCCACACCAGACGCGACCAAACGTTACCCAAGCGATCTGAATGACTGGGAGTTTGACCTGATTGCACCGCAGGTTGCACAAAAGGCCGGGAGTGGCAAGAAACGCACTGTCGATATCCGGTTCTCTTGAATGCCATCTTCTACCGTACCAGAACGGGTTGTCAGTGGCGTATGCTGCCGACCGATAAAGGCCTGGTATCATGTCTGGTATTAGTATCGAACCTGGCGCGATGATGGGACATGGGAGCACATCAACATGCTTCTCCGCCGCGATGTGCGCACCAAGGCCGGTCGAGAGAGAGAACCAAGTGTTGGGATTATTGACCCTCAGAGCGTGGCAACGACTGCAATGGGCGGGGAGAAGGGATGTAATCCGTACAAGCAGGTTTTGGCCGCAAGCGGCATCTCATGACCGATACCCTCGGTCTCATATTGTTTGTGGTCGTTTGTGCTGCGTCGATTGCGGGGTCGTTCCGGTGCCTCCTCCATTTTTCATGAAACAGAAGGGCGCTTTCCACGGCTGCACAGCGTCCTCGTGGATCAAGGCGAGGGGGGCTGGTTAGTCGGGTTTGCCAAGCGATGGTTTGGCATCATCGTCGATATCGTGAGCCGTTCACCAGAACAACGCGAATTTGTCGTGCAGAGGCAACGCTCTCCGATTGAGCGGACCTTTGGTTGGCTCTACCCATGTCGCATCCTCAGCAAGGAGTATGACCGAACCACCGAATCGAGCGAATGTGATATTTACCTCGCCTCCATTCGTTTAATGCTGCGAAGATTGGTGAGTTCACTGACGTAAGGTGGTTTGCTTGCAATTTGCGGCTTGTTCTCAGGAATATTGGGAGGAAAATGATGGAACAGCGACGTTTCGGCACTACCGATCTGATCTGTTCGGCAATTGGTTTTGGCACCTGGGAGATGAGTACGACGATGTATGGCA
>WNGF01010217.1_pt1 | contig 10640 bp, 4 predicted proteins | sample 5400641 | NCBI WGS metagenome assembly WNGF01 (sample SAMN13153371, study PRJNA577476) | soil metagenome | isolation source: 80 cm soil or saprolite under grassland replicate 2 | place: USA:California | collected 2016-06-15
CGGGGTCTGAGGCGGCGTGCTCGTCGGCGTGTTGGTCGGGGTGTTGGTCGGCGGAACAGGAGTATTCGTCGGGGTCTGCGTCGGCGTGTTGGTCGGCGTGCTCGTCGGCGGAACAGGAGTATTCGTCGGGGTCTGAGTCGGCGTGCTCGTCGGCGTGCTCGTCGGCGGAACAGGAGTATTCGTTGGCGTCTGCGTCGATGTGTTCGTCGGCGTGTTGGTCGGGGTGTTGGTCGGGGTGTTGGTCGGGGTGTTGGTCGGCGGAACAGGAGTATTGGTCGGGGTCTGAGTCGGCGTGTTGGTCGGGGTGTTGGTCGGCGGAACAGGTGTATTCGTCGGCGTCTGAGTCGGCGTCTGAGTCGGCGTGTTGGTCGGAGTGTTGGTCGGCGTGCTCGTCGGCGGAACAGGAGTATTCGTCGGGGTCTGAGTCGGGGTGTTCGTCGGTGTGTTCGTCGGGGTGTTCGTGGGCGGAACAGGAGTATTCGTTGGCGTCTGAGTCGGTGTGTTCGTCGGCGTGTTGGTCGGGGTGTTGCTCGGCGGAACAGGAGTATTCGTCGGGGTCTGAGTCGGTGTGTTCGTCGGGGTGTTGGTCGGCGGAACAGGTGTATTCGTCGGCGTCTGAGTCGGCGTCTGAGTCGGCGTGTTGGTCGGAGTGTTGGTCGGCGTGCTCGTCGGCGGAACAGGAGTATTCGTCGGGGTCTGCGTCGGGGTGTTCGTCGGGGTGTTCGTGGGCGTGTTCGTCCGCGTGCTGGTCGGCGTGTTCGTCGGAGTGTTGGTCGGTGCAGCAGGAGTATTGGTCGCCGTCTGAGTCGGTGTGCTAGTCGGCGTGTTCGTCGGAGTGTTCGTCCGCGTGCTCGTCGGCGTGCTCGTCGGCGTGCTCGTCGGCGTGTTGGTCGGCGGAACAGGAGTATTGGTCGGGGTGTTCGTCGGCGTGTTCGTCGGAGTGTTCGTCCGCGTGCTGGTCGGCGTGCTCGTCGGCGTCGCCGTTGCCACTCCCGCCACGTCGGTGAAGCAAACTGTGACATCGTTCAATGTCGGCGTGTTGGCACTGTTGGTCGTGCTGAGGTAGGCCTTGTACTTCAGGTAGCGGAGGCCGTTGAACTGAGCGAGGGACCCACCGCTGGTGGTGTAGAAGGTGGAGGCAGTGCCGTTAGGGCCGACGAAGTTGAATGGCCCATTCACATTGTTGCTGCCCGCCGCCTGGAACCTGAGCGCCGTGCCTGACGGCAGGGCTGCGTTTGTCCAGGACAACGTCGTCCAGGTGGGCGCAAAGCCGGCAGCCGGATTGGCGTCCTTCACCGAGGAGACGAAATCCCCGGACGCGGCAAAGGCGCTCTTCATGTAGGTGTGGAAGCCTCCATCCCTGGACGGGTTATCCGTGGTCCATGTCGATCCGCTGTCACTCGAGACAACCCGGGCGCCGCCCGCGTACGCATTGTTGTTGCTGACGGTCATCACATAGGTCCCCCCCTCCGAGGGATTTGACACGGGACGAATGACCAGCACGTAGACTGTACCGGCTATCAGGCCGGGAGGACTGTTGAAGGCCCCGCCGTAATAGGCCGGGGCGCCGTTCGAGAAGCCGGGGATCGTGAGGGACGCGAGATCCGCGCCCGTGGGCAGACCGCCACTCGTGGCCCTGACCGAAAGCGTGAGGTTCGGCGTCGTGCCGGTGCAAGAGCTGCACCACAGGCTGATGTCGGCCATCTCCAACGTTCCAGTGACGCCTGCGGTGAAGGTTTGACCATCCCAGGTCGTACTGTTAAAGGTGAAGCCGGACACGCCAAGCGATGTGTTCGACTGGTCGAGGGTGACGGGCCTCGCCAGGATGACGTTGCCCGGGCTGGTGGTCAGATCAGTGTTTGTCGGCACCCCTGTCTGGAAGTCAGCCTGTGTCGTATCTGTCAGGCAGCCGCTGACCGCCGCGGCGGTCAGCGCGAAGTTCCGAGTCGTGGTGTTGCCATCGGTCACCACGATGTTCGTAGTCGTGCTGGAGTTGTAGCCCGGATAACTGGCGGTGATGCTCGGGTACGTACCGGCGGGGATATTCAGGAACTGATAAAAGCCGCTCCCGTTGGTGGTCGTCGTCCGGCTCCCCAACGCCACGGTCGCGCCGCTCAGCGGACTGCTGTTGCCCGCGTCGGTCACCGTGCCTTGCACCGTGCCGCCGCTGCCGACAGCAGTGCACGACGGGTATTTGAACGAACCGATGCGAGTGAGGTCGTTCAGGCCGTCGACGGCGTAGTACTCGTTGGTGTACCAGAAGGTGCAACCGTCCGGATCCAGTGTCATCGCGGTGTAGTCGCCCCAACGGGTGCAGATCGAACCGCCGCAGTTGCCAGTCTGGGTACCCGTTCCCTGAATCAGCGTCTGCTCGGCCTGGCTGAACGTGTTGACTGGATCCGCCGCGAGCCGTCCCGCGTATTTGATCCCCGGATCGGTCGAGCTGTTGGATGTGGTGTATCCCAGTGCCATGTCGCCCATTCGGTCAACAGCCAGACTGGGAACGTATCGGTATATCAGGTCGGCGCCGTCAGGGTCCCAAGTCGCCGTTTGGACGGTGTTGGCGCCGACGCTCCCGCCGGTCACAGGAACCTGGTACCAGCGGGGTGTCGCAAACCCGTTTGCGGCTCTGCGCACCGTGTGGGTCGTCCAGAGCGACGCCACGCCGCCAATACTCGTGTACTGGTTCTGCGCCATGGCGCGGATCTGAATAACGTCCAGGCTGTTGCCCGGCGTCGCTGCATTGGGAACCGTCTGGTTTGGCCAACTACTCCCGGTGAGGGGGATGTCGGGCCCGGTGAAGGTCGAGAGCGAGATGCTGTTCCAATCGACGTGGAGCTTGTACACAGTGAGTGCATTCTGAAACCGCCACGTTGACACGAAGTAGTTGGGAGTACCGGCCACCGGTGTGCCCGTCTGGAGGCGCGCGTTGCTCGGGAGAATCGTAAAATCGGCCGCCGGTGCATCGAAAGAGACGACCTGAACGGTGGGCGCCCCGGCATACATCTGGGCCTTGTTGAGCGCCCATACCCGCGGGTTCTGGAAGGGCGCGGCGGCGGCGTAGCCGAACATGTTTGCCGACATGTACAGGCCGTCGGGCCAGATTCCGAACTTCGGATAATCGTCTATGCCGCCGGCGATCGGGAGGGAATAGAAGTTCCATCCGCCCGAGACCGGGTCGCCCGTCATGGAAGCCGCGAAGCACTGGAAGACTCCTGGCGGGTTGATGATGTTATTCGAGCCGTCGAGCTGGAACGCGAAGTCCGTGATGATCCACCGGTCTTCGAAGGTGTCGTACAGGACGACCGGGTCGCCGAAGTTGTCGGTGTCGCACAGGTTGCCGAAGTGGCCCTGGCTCATGAAGGTGTCGAAGGTGAACGCCGTTATCAGCGCACCAGTGCTCTTATTGAACACGCCAATGGATGTGTTGACTGTCTGGATGTAGTGATTCGGGCCCGCGTCGCCGTTGGGGTCTGGCGGATGACCATCGCCCCAGGTCGCAAAATCGAGTCCATCGAAAGTAATGTTGGGTGCCGGAGCCGGAGCGGCGAGTTCGGCGGTTGAAGTGGTCGCCTGAGCGGAACCTTCCGCAACCGCTTCGGTGGGTGACCCGTAGAGAGCGCGGATCGTATCGGGTGGCTCGCGCTCGGGACGCTCCTTATAAACGGGTTTGACATACGGCAGGTCGCGAAGGTCGCCGTTGAACGAGTGAGCCTTGATGAGGCGTGATTCGACGGGGGGCGGTCCGGCTTGCGCGGCCGCTTCGTGCTGGGGACTCAGCCCTGCGTTACGGCTTCCCCTGGAGAGATTCGCTGCGCCATCCGCCGTGCTCGTTCCACTCTCGCCACTCCCTCTTTGCGTGCTCGTTCCACTCTGGACGCCCACCATTCGAGAGAACTTGCTCACGAGCCCCTTGGCATGACCGGTCGTAGAGAAACCGACCGCCGCGCCCACCAACGCGACCACTCCCAGCAGCGCAAAGGCACGAAGATCCGATCCAAGTCTTCTCATGATTGCCTTAACAGGTCCGAGCCAACCAAGGTGACAGCGGTTTCTTCACGAGGTCCGGGAACGCTGGGATCCCGGCGCTTGAAGATCGCAGCCCGAGATCCATGGATGCTCACCCCCGATATATCCGACACTGTTGAGTGTTAGGACAAAGATTATTTGGCCGGCGCGGAACCGGGTCAAGGAGATTCTTCTTAGACTTTAGTCCAGCCCGCCGTTTGGCCCTCGCATCACCGCTGCCGGCCCGGCCGCGGTCGACGAGGCAAGTTCCTGAGAAGACGCTCTCTCCAGCCTCGTCGGCGCGGGGCTCGAGGCGGCGACCGACCAGCACAGATGCGGCACGGGCGTTAGACGCGGATCGGTAGCTAGGCCGGCGTTATTGACGCGGCTTCTTCCTGCCCGTTACGCGGCGGCGGGCGTGCGACTTCTGGCGGCGCAAGAGCCGGGAAGACGCGCTCACGTCGGACGCCGCGCCGTCAAATCCAGCGAAAGATGAGAGTAGGGAAGGTCTCGCGGGTCGCCTCGGAACGCGTTTCACCGCCGGCTCCACGGCGCGATCTTCCAAGCGGTCGCGGCGGCGAGCCGGCCCGTTCGCGGTTCAAGCCGGGGATCTTTCCTTGGGGTGAAAGTGACGCATTGCCCGGAGTTGTCTATCACAAAGGTCGGCTCGCCGCCGGCTTCTTGGATCCGTCTTCGTTCATGCTCCTCCGCCGGTTCCGTTCGGCTCGGAGATAATGCGGCGGTATGCAGACGCGCTGGAACGACGGACAATTTAAGGCGACGCTCGAGAATCTTGTGTGGACGTCTTCGCCCGTCGTCCGCCGCTATCTGCACCTGCTCGTCACGGGCGACCCCCTCTGCGACTGGGTCACCTACGTCGAGTGGAAGCACCTGGCGCCCTCTCTGGACCGCGCTCTGGTCCTCGGGTGCGGCTCGGGCTGGTTCGAGCGTGCGCTTGCTGAGCGGGGGCGATTCCGTTCCATCGTCGCCTGCGATTTCGCTCGCGAGACAGTCGACAGGGCCTCCCGGACAGCCGCCGAGAAGAAGCTCGACACGATCGAGTACCGGGTCATCGATCTGGAGAGAGAGAAGCTCGGCGGGCCCTACGACGCCGTCTTCGCCCACGACGTGCTCCACCACATCACGAATCTGGACGGCCTCTACGCTCGCATCCACGAGGCTCTCGCGCAGAAGGGGAAGTTGTTCTTCTGCGAATACGTCGGACCGAACCGATTCCAGTACTCCGATGAGCGGCTCGAGCTGGTCAACCGTTACTTTCGACTCTTCCCCGAACGCCTTCGCCGGGACCCCTTGACAGGCAAGTGCCTCTGGCGGCGGGAACGGCAGAACCCGGAAGATGTCCGTCGCGAGGACCCGACCGAGGCGGTGAGAAGCGAGGAGGTGCTTCCCATCGCGCGACGGACGTTCCAAACGGAGGCCGAGTACCCGGCCGGTGGAGGTCTCCTGAATCTTCTGCTCTTTGGTGTCGTCGCTAATTTCCGCCAGGGAGATCCCGGCGACGAGGGGTTCCTTCAGTTTCTCTGCGAGGCGGAGGACCGTTTGACCCGGTCGGGCGATATCGGGGCCGACTTCTCCGTTTTCGTCGGGAGGCGCAAGTCCTGAGTCGAAATCCGCCGACGAGTCTCGGAGGCGTCGGAGCGGAGCGACCGTTGAAGCTCTTTGTGGGGACATCTTGCCGCCGTCCTTCGCGAGGATCTCCACCCTCAGGGAGTGCGGACCAGCGGCGAATCGGGCGGCGCGAAAAGCCGGTCCGATCGTTGCCCGGGCTCCAGGCGTGTCTTCTTGACTCTTGGGAAAGGTTGTTCGTTTCGGGCCGGACCGCGCCTTTGTCGTCGGTCGCAGCGACCCGGAAGGTGTCTGAGTCTGTCCGGCGAGAGATCAGGACAAGCGCCGCCAGTATCCGCTCACGCCGCGCGGGAACGGCGCAGAAGCAGAACCAGGCTGATCATCAGTGTCCCCCAGGCCGACAACGGAGCCCGCCACGAAACTGTCGGGCATGGAGCGAAGGACGGCCGCGTGACGGCCGCGCGCCAGGCGGAAACCCAGGAAGGCATGGTTGTATGAGACGAGCGGCGCCCTGCCGCCGTCCACTGTCAGCTTCCACCCCGGCCATGCGGTCATGGGAGTGACGAACGGGGGATCTTTCGCCTCGACCGAGAGCTCTATCCGCTGCGGCAGGTAAGAAACGATCCCGATAGAGGTCTCTCCCACCCTCGGATTCCCGAAGCGGAGCGGGCGGGTTGTTTCTCTCCGATAGCCCCGCGGGCGGCGAAGTCTGAGATCGTTGACAAGAGCGCAAGGCGGCTCTTCGGGTCCGGTTCGTAGGCGAGTCCCCCCGGTACGAAGGCGCGCGGGAGGGCTGTCGGGTTTCGAACAGGATCCCGTCGGTTTCCTGATAGAGGACGGGCCAACCGGGGAAGCCTCCGCGCCGCGAGGATCAGGGCGGCCACGACGATCGGCGGAAATACCGAGCGGTCCTCTCTCCCAGATCCGTCATCGCGCGATCCTTCGGCGTGCGAGGTGCCACTCGCCGATGGTGACGTCGGGCTCGTAGTTCGCGACGAGGTATCGATCGACCTCTGGCGCGCGGTCCATGACGGAAATGCCGTCCAGCCCCCCGTACATCCCCGAGGGAAGAATGGCGATGGGTGGCCGCGTTTTCTCGAGGTCGGCGATGACCTCTCGCTGTTTTTCCGCGGTTTCGTACTGGGCCACCGTGTGGTAGCGGATGGGCAGCATCCGGTCCATGACGAAGTAGAGCGCGGGCTGGTTGTTGAAATCGAAGAAAGTCTCACCGGGGCGGAGATGAGCATCCAGGTGCCTCTTCAACGCGATCAGTCCCGCGGCCTGGTCCGCCGGGAGCAGGGCTCCGCCCGACCGGGGGGCCGGCTCGCCAGTCGAGGCCCGGTCTCGGCGAGCGGCGCCCTCCACCCAACTCACCATCGAATCCAAGGCCAGGACAGGGTGGAGCCGTACGAAGACGAGAATGCTCGCGCCGAGCAGCAAAGCGGCCCGAGCCTGCGGGGCGCGGGCCGCGCGCAGAAGCAACCAGGCTGAAGGCAGTCCCACAAACACCCCGTAACGGGCCACATGAGCCGCGTCAGGCCGACCGAGGATCGACCGTATCGAAAAGGCGGCCACCGCAAAGCTGATCCAGGCGGCCCGGTCCACCGCGTCGAACCGTCCCGAAACGCTCCGCAGCAGGATCGTCACTGCGGCGATCGCCAGCAGAGCAAGAAGGGCAAACCACGGCTGCGTTTCCCCCGCCGCCAGGCGCATCCATCCTTCCACGGTTTTCGTCGTTGTCAACAAGCGCCAGAGCGGCGGTGCCGGCAGACCCCACGCGGCGTTGACCCACCGCGGCAATTCCTGGAAGGATATCCGGAAGAAGCCTCCCAGGCCGTCATTCGCCGCGAGCAGGAGAAGAAAAGGAAAACCGCCGAGGCCGGCTCCCAGGAGGAAGGCTCCGCATTGCCTCAGTCCGGATCGGAGCGCGGGGCCGGGCTGCCGGAAGCCGGACTCCAGGACAGGCAAGAGGAGGAGACCCGACGCGCCGCCGGCGAGCACAAAGAGGCCAAACTCGAGACTGTGCAGAATCTCGAGTGCCGTGAGAACCCCGGCCACCAACGCGAAGCCGGTCCTGCGACTCCGGGCACTCCAGACGAGGGAGCCGAGAGCGGCAAAGGCGAGCATCTGCCTTTCGCTTGGCAGCGGACACAGACTGAGCGCTAGCAGAAAGGCGAGGGACCCCCATTCCAGGCCGAGGGCCGAGGCGGAGAAGACCGCCAGAAGCGCGAACGCCATCGTCGCTCCCGCCGCTTGCCGGACCTGGAAGACCTGGAGCGACGGCCCGAAAATTCGAAAGACAAAGGCGTCGAGCCCGCCGTCCGCGCCCCAACCGTGCAGTGGCGAGGTGTCCCCGTAAGGACGCGCACCGTGGAGATACGACTGCGCGAAGGCCAGGCTCTGGCCGTCTTCAAAGGGCTCGATCGGCGCAACCGGCACGCGCAGGATCCTCCAGCCGCAGACGGCCACGAACAGCAGAAGTGCAGCCGGGAGCGCGGCCTTCGGCACCGCGGCCTTCCCGGGCCAGAGCGAGAGCAGAAAGAAGGAAAGGAGGGCTGCCGCCAGAAGCGCCGTTGAAGTGCTCGGAAAGCCGATCGCGGCGGCCGACAGCGCGATGAGGATGGGAGCGAGACGCCCGAGCCTCCGAAACAGTGCCGTCGGCGGTTTGGCCAGGAAGAAACACGCCAGAAGAGCCACCGCGGGCAGGGCAAGCGCCGCCGCTTCGATCTCGATGAGTCGATCCTGAACCAGATGGCGGGTCGAGACGGGCGATGCCCGGCGCGCCAGATCGAAGGTGGCGCCCGCGAGCGCGAGGGCGAGCGCCGCGGCAGAATTCCGCCTTGCGAAGAACCGACGGAACCGGAAAGAGCCGCGAAAGGCCAGGACCCCGAGCACGACGAGGAGCGCGCCGGTCATTCCGGCCAGCAGCGCGTGCTTGGGCCGCACTCCCCGCTGCGCGAGGAAAAAGGAGATGACGAAGCCGGCTGCCGCCCACTCAAAGGAGAGACGACCCGGTTCAGCTAATTTTTCCAGAAGCCTGGGAAGGACGATTCCGTAGAAGAGCGCGGCCAGGGGAACGGCGACGAGCAGGACCGCCGCCTCCGCATAGGTCGCTTGCTTGACGTCCCCGAGTTGGCGCTCCATGCCCGGCAAAGCGGGAGGCGAAAAGAAGCGGATCGCTAGCCCGCTCGCGATGGGAAGAAGCGGCAGGACCCCGAGGCCTCCGAGAAGCCCTCCCACGATCCCGTCGGGGAATCGCGGCCTTGCGCGATGAGCCTTCGTCAATTCGCCAACCATGCCAGTCCTGGCCGGAGGGCTCCGAAGAACTCCGTCGAGAGCCCGTCCAGGCCTGATTCCGCTTCCACCGAGGTCTTAACATTGTCTCATCGGGGTTGCTCGACTCCGATGGTCGAATACGTCGGACCGAACCGATTCCAGTACTCCGATGAGCGGCTCGAGCTGGTCAACCGTTACGTTCGACTCTTCCCTGAGCGCCTCCGCCGGGACCCCTTGACAGGCAAATGCCTCTGGAGGCGGCAGCGCCAGGATCCGGAGGATGTCCGGCGCGAGGATCCGACCCAGGCGGCGAGAAGCGAGGAAGTGCTTCCCATCGCGCGACGGAGGTTCCAAACGGAGGCCGAGTACCCCGCCGGTGGAGGTCTCCTGAATCTTCTGCTCTTTGGCGTCGTCGCCAATTTCCGCCAGGGAGATCCCGGCGACGATGGGTTCCTTCAGTTTCTCTGCGAGGCCGAGGACCGTTTGACCCGGTCGGGCGATATCGAGCCCGACTTCTCCGTTTTCGTCGGGAGGCGCAACACTTGAATCCAAGACCGCCGACGAAGCTCCGGCGGCAGCGGACCGGAGCTACTGCACGTTGAAGCTTCTCGTGAGGACGGTGGTGCCGCCGTCCTTGGCGACGATCTCGACCTTCAGGGTATGCGGGCCGGACGGCAGGTCGGGCACGCCGAAGATGAAGCCGGCCTTATCGTTGTCAGGCATGGTCGGATAAGCCTCCTTGACACCCGGGAACGGCTGGCCGATCTTGGCGGGCACCACTACGCCATTGTCGGCGGTCGCCGTCACCTGGAAGACTCCTGAATCATCGAGAGCCCATCCACTGCCCCAGGACTTGTTCGGTACAGTGGAGCCTTCGCGTGGCGTGTCGAGAACAACGAAAGGCGGACGGGATTCAGGCGTTTTTTCCACTACCACCGGCGCGGCCGAGCCGCTGCTGGACGAAGTTTCGCTCTTCCGACACCCCATAAGGGCCGCGATCGTCATCGCGATTGCGACGACCGGCAGTCTGACACGAAGCTTCATTTGCAACTCCTTTTTACGTCTCGTGACGCTATCCGGATCATACCTTCCTCGGATTGGGCTGACCACACGCTTCAAGCCGATAGGCGCTGCAGCGACGAGTGCTAACGCCGCAAGCGGAAGCACCGTGTCCTGATCTCTTCCGTGTTCCGCGAGCGTGGCGTCATGGGGAACCTTCGCGCGAAGCGGCCGCGGATCCGGACGACAGAGAAGCCAGTCCCGCAGCCAGGATCGCCGCGGACAAGGCGGGCTGAGAGACCCGCGGCAGAGTCCACTCGACGCGAAGGCGTGGAACCGTCGCATCGTGGAGATAGTCGAAGAGAAAGAACGCGAGCAGCCCCCCGATCAAGAAAAGGGCTGGCGATACGCGCCGCCACGCTGCGGGGAACAGCAACAGAAGAGAAAGGGAAAGGACCCAGGGCAACCAGAGGCTCCCGGCGTTCAAAAATTGCAGCATCGCGGAGAAGGTGCTCCGGAGATTGTTCGCGTAAAGAGCGAATAGACCTCCGTGTGCATGGTAGCCTACGGGAAGTTTCCTGGATGCCTGGTACAAAAACCACGTACCGACCGCTGCGGTCGGAACCGAGCTCAGAAGCAGGGCGCGGGCCGCTGATCGCGCCAGACCGCGCCGGTCCGACTGCAGGAGAGTTCCGGCGACAATCAGCGCGACCGCGACGGAACCCTCCACCTTGGTGAGGGCGGCGCCGCAGAGCGCGATCATCGGGACG
>WNGF01010218.1_pt1 | contig 10638 bp, 8 predicted proteins | sample 5400641 | NCBI WGS metagenome assembly WNGF01 (sample SAMN13153371, study PRJNA577476) | soil metagenome | isolation source: 80 cm soil or saprolite under grassland replicate 2 | place: USA:California | collected 2016-06-15
AGCACGTCGCCGCTCTTCACACGATCGAGTAACTGCGCATAGCGAAACGCGTGGCGCAAATCTTCGGGCAGCGCTGCGAGCATCGTTTCCTGTTTCCGGGCTTCTGCGCTCGCTCCTGAATCGTCATCGTCGCCACCGGCATTCATCAATTGCTCGAAGAAACTTGGCGGCTGCGGCCGGATAATTCTCTGCACGCCTCTGTCGGCCGGAATTTTGGCGAGCTGTTTCGCAATCTCAATGGCTCTATCGAGGCCGCCATACTCGTCAACCAATCCGTTGTCTTTGCCTTGCCGGCCGGTCCAGACACGTCCCTGGCCAATGGAGTCGATATACGTCTTCTCTTTTCCGCGGCCGCTGGCCACCTTGGTCGTGAATTCGTCATAAGTGGTGTTGAGAAACTCCTGAAACTTCTTGCGCTCGCTGTCGCTGAATTTTTCCGACTCGCGAAACATGCCGGCATTGTTGCCACGCAAAACGTATTCGTTCGTTACTCCGATCCAATCGTAGAAGCCCTTTACGACCGGCTTCCCGCCGACGACACCGATCGAGCCGGTAATGGTCGAAGGCTCGGCCACGATCTTGTTTGCTCCCGCTGAGATGTAATAACCGCCCGACGCAGCTACATCGCTCATTGAAACCACCACGGGCTTCTTCCGTTTCAGCGACTCGATGGCGCGCCAGATGATGTCCGAAGCCAAACCCGATCCGCCCGGACTATCAACGCGAAGAACTACAGCCTTGATGGTTTTGTCATCGCGAACCTCGTCCAGAGTTTTGGAGAGCGAATCAGAACCGATGGTTTCTTCGCCGTTGCCGCCGAACTGAGACTTGCCTGACGTAATGTCGCCGGCCGCATAAACAACGGCAATGCGTTCGCCTTTATTGAGACCCAAAGACTCCTGCGAAATCTGACGATAGTCGGAACTTTTAACAATGTGCAGATCGTCGCTATCTTTGTAACCGAGGCGCTTCTTTAACTCCTTCTCGACTTCTTCACGATACGTGGCGCCGTCGACGAAGCCTGACTCCTTAGCTTGCGCCGCAGTGTAGGGAGCGTTGTCGATCAACTTCTTCACGTCATCGGCCGATTTCGATCTCCCCCTGGCGATTCCGTCAATATAGCGGCCATACAGATCGTCCAGCAGCGAATTCATGAACTCGCGATGCGCTGGCGTCATCTGTTTTTGCGTGAACGTGTCGCCGGCGCTCTTGTATTTTCCAATCTGATAAATATCCGGATAGATGCCGAGCTTGTCGAGAGAGCCGCGGAAGAACATTACGTCCGCGGCAAGTCCGGTTATGAAGAGTTCACCCGGAGGCGCCACAAAAATCTTGTCGCAGGCCGTCGCGATGTAATAGTCCTTGTTCAAACCCATTTCCATGTACGCATAGACCGGTTTGCCCGAAGTCCGAAAATCTGCAATGGCGCCGCGAATCTCTTCAGCCTTGGCCCAGCCGGTTTGAGAAGCATCAATGTCCAGCAAGATGGCGGTAATGCGCTTGTCGACCTTGGCTTTGCGAAACTGCGTAACGAGACTGGTTAACGATTGCGGCTGCCCGCCGAAGAGACGTCGAATGGGATCGTCGGGAACGTAATCAGGCAGCGGCCCGGAAACTTTCAAAGCGAGCACGCTGTTGTCGCGAATCGACGGGGGATTGCCGCGAAAGATGGAAACCAGGATCGCGAGTCCGACCACGACGACCAGAATCAGCGCGAGCACGATGCCGGAAATCGTAAGCACGATTTTGCGAGTTGTGGACATTGCCATAACGAATTCACCTGCTGTTTTCTAGAGATTATTGGCCGTTGTGAATACGGCTGAAGTTAGGAAAAGGTTTACAAAATGCAGAAGGCAGAAGGCAGTAAGCAGTAGGCAGGAATTCTTAATAAAGCGCCGTGTTTCGTCCCCTCCTGCTTACTGTTGTCTGCCTACTGCTGTCTGTTCTTAACAATCCACCCGCCGCCAACTACTTCGTCTCCGCGATAAAAGACCGTAGCCTGGCCCGGCGTAATAGCTCTCTGCGCCTGATCGAATTTGATATGCGCTCGGTTGCCAGGCTGCGGCGTGATCGTCGCCGGCGCGGCCGTGTGACGATAACGCACCCGCACTTCGGCGCGCACGGCTTCCGTTGGATCATCCAGTGCGATCCAATTTACGCCGCCGGCAGTGAACTCCTCGCTAAGTAACTCTTCCTGCTGGCCGACGATCACGCGATTCTTCGTTGAGTCAATTCCCAGAACGTATAGGGGCTGCGCGTCGGCGATGCCAATTCCACGGCGTTGACCGATGGTGTAATGATGAATTCCCGCATGCTCCCCGACTGCAACGCCGCGAGTGTTCACGATTTCGCCGGCACCTGGCAGGCGATCTCTTTCATGTTCGGCTTCAAGATAGCGATCGATGAAGCGTGCATAATCACCGTCGGGAACGAAACAGATTTCCTGCGATTCCGCCTTCTCGGCGACCGCAAGTCCGTTGCGGCGGGCCATGTCGCGAACTTCGCCTTTCGACATTTCGCCCAGCGGAAACAGCGAACGCGAAAGCTGATCCTGAGTTAATTCCCACAGAAAATAGGACTGATCCTTTTGCGAATCGCGCCCGCGCAACAATCGAGAACGATTCGTCGCTGGATCGAATTCAACTCGCGCGTAATGTCCGGTCGCCACCTTTTCGCAACCAAGCCCGGAGGCCAGACGATCAAGCGAAGCAAACTTCAGACGGCTGTTGCAGGCGACACAGGGAATCGGCGTTTCGCCATTCAAATAACTTGCGACGAAAGGTTGCACAACATCGCGCTCAAACTCGCGCTCGAGATTCAGCACGTAAAAGGGGAAGCCTAACTGCTCGGCAACGCGCCGAGCGTCGTAGACGTCATCGAGCGAGCAACAGCGCGAAGGCAAAGGATCGCCGTTCTCATCGATATTGATGCCGCGGCGCTGGTTCCACAACTGCATCGTAAAGCCGACCAGTTCATGGCCCTGCTCCTTCAAAATTGCTGCGGCGGCAGACGAATCCACCCCGCCAGACATTGCTACAGCGATTTTCATCAGATCCTTAGTTTCAGGTTTCAGGTTTCAAGTTTCAAGTTATGGTGAGGCCTTTAGCGCAATCTCGCGAACTTTGCTGGCCTTTCTGGCTAAGTGCTAAGATTCTGTCTTCCAACTTGAAACTTGAAACCTGAAACCAATTTCATGCCCGAACGCGCCATTGAGGAATATCGGATAGTCGACGAGCCTTTCTATCTGCCCGTCGATCACGAAATCGATCTGTTCGAAGCAGCGCACTCCTCGCGCCTGCCCGTAATTCTGAAAGGCCCAACGGGCTGCGGCAAAACGCGCTTTGTCGAATACATGGCCTGGCGTCTAGAGCGGCCCTTGATCACCGTCGCCTGCCACGAAGATCTTTCGTCAACCGATCTCGTGGGACGTTTCCTGATCGAGGGGCAAGAAACTGTCTGGCATGATGGCCCGCTCACTTCGGCTGTGCGCCACGGCGCGATCTGCTATCTCGACGAAGTGGTCGAGGCCCGAAAGGACACCGTCGTAATAATTCATCCGCTCACCGATCATCGCCGCCGCCTGCCGATCGAAAAGCGCGGCACCATTCTCGAGGCGCCGTCTGATTTCATGCTCGTAGTTTCCTATAACCCCGGCTATCAATCGATCCTGAAAGATTTGAAGCAATCGACGCGGCAGCGCTTTATCGCAATCGATTTCGACTACCCGCCGCCCGAGATGGAAGCCGAGATTGTCGCGCGCGAAGGCGGTATCGACGAAGGCAGCGCGCGCGATCTGGTTTTGATTGGTCAGAAGGTGCGCAACCTGCGCGGCCACGGATTGGAAGAAGGTGTTTCGACGCGCCTGCTGATTTACGCCGCGCAACTAATGGCCCACGGTATCTCGCCAACGCGGGCCGCTGAAGTCGCGATGTGTTCACCCATTACTGACGACCGCGATTTGCAAAGAAGCATTCGCGAGATTGTCACTACCGTAATCTGAACTTGCCAGACGAACTTCACAACAAAGAAATCAGCGGTCCGCTCGACGAACAGATAAGCGAGCAGTTGAAAGCGGTAAAGAACCCTGCTGAGCGCCGCACAATTGCCGGTTTGCTTCGCGAGGTGGGCCACCTGCCGCTTGAACATACGCGCGCAGCTATTGAGACGAGCGCCGGAATCGCGGCAGTGAATTTGCGCGTCGGCATTGAATTCCTGCGCGCCGTTCCGGATGTCGCTCGCATTCTGGACCCGGCAGAATTGCGGGCATGGGGTGAGCTGGGCCGGCGGCTGACAATTGGCGATATTGAAACTGGACTGACCTTCTTTGTTGCCGGCGTCGATGAATTCCGGAAAGTACCTTCAAGTGCGCGGCCCTTTGTGTTTCAGGTTTGTTCACGGCAAATGATTCTATCGGCGGCAACCGCTGCCGAAACATTTCGCAGCGCGCCGATTGTTGCTGAGGAGATTAGCGAGCCTGAGATTCTCTGTTTGATTTACGAAGTGGCTGCGGAAATTTCGCGACGATCGGCGAAGCATTGCGCGGAATTTCTAACCTCGACACCAGGAGTAATAGCTCGGCTTCGCACACGTGGAGATTTGAAAGACAACTTGACGTTTAGTGGCGGGCCACCGTCCGCCGGGAACCGATTCACGCCAGGCAGTAGCCCGCCTCTAAAGGAAGAGTCCGAAGGCGAGGCTGCGAGAAGGGAAATCATCAATGCCGCAATCGCACTAATCTCTACGTTTGCCGATCGCGCGGGCGGTATTGCCGCGGATGCCTGGGCTTTGCTGCCGGACGCGATTGAAGAACTAAGCATTGAGAAAGCGCTTAAGCTGATGCGCCGCGCGACCAGCTTTCTTGAACGCGGGGGCGCTGCCGCACTGAATGTGCTCATCGCCGGCGGCGAAATTCTGCGGATTCTGCCGGAATCGTTTGACGATTGGATCCAGCTGCTCTGGGCCGTTGCCGCACACGGAAATGCCGGCCTGGTTGCTTTTGTGCGCGCCAGTCCTCTCTTCTTTCAAACTGTCGCGATGCAAAATGATCGCCAAAAGGCCGCCGAGCTCGCTCGTCGAGTGATGGCCCTTACCCGTAAAGTTGCCCGCGTCGATGCCGAAAGTGCATTGGCTTGTTTGCGTTCCAGCTCGAAAGCGCTGCGTACAGTTTCGATTGGTCAGTTCGAAAGTTGGGCGCAGGCCGGTTTGATTAGCGGCGACACCCGCGCTCGACGAAGCTACTACTCGCTGGAAACACGCAGCAGCAACGAAGCGCTCCGTGTTGGCGGCGGCGGACTATCACTGGAATCAATTCAGTTGTTATTGCGCTTATATGTGGAAGGATTGACCGGGCGCGCGGTCGAGATTGCGCCGCTCGCGGCTGTACCGGTTGAGTCGCGCATAGGCGACGGTCGCACGATTCACCTCCCGACGGTGGTGGCTGAGTTTGGCGATGAAGAGCTCGATTTTAGACTTTACAAAGCGCTCGCTGCGCATGCCGCAGGGCAAATTGAGTTCGGAACGTATGCGCGGGATACATCTGATCTCCTGGCTGCGTACGCGGCGTTGAAAGACCTTTACGATCCGGACAAGCAGGACGCGCGTGATGCGTTCGCGCTTGACGGTTACCTCAACGACACCGGGAAACCCGACGCAACTGACGAATGCGAGACTCACGCAAAGGCGCAAAGGCGCAAAGCTGCAAGCGAGATTAAGCAACTTGATTATCGTCACGTCATAAATCTATTTCCCATTCCAGCGCTGGCGCGCAGAATTTTTGGCACGCTTGAGAACGGTCGCATCGATGGGAGCCTGCGACGGGCTTATCGCGGCCTGGCTCGCGACCTCGATCTGATTCGAGAACACTTGCGCGCGCGTCGCCCACGTATAGCCGATCTGCCGCCGGCGTTGGTTCCGTTCGAATTGCTGTTTCAAATCACCTTGCTCGGCGGCGCGCTTGCTGACGCGCGGCAGCTTTACCGTCAGGTTGTGTCGGAACTCGAGACTGTCGTTGCGGAATATCTCGGGGATCCGAATGCTTCCGTCGCTGATAGCTTAATGGCGACCAGCCGTGTCTATTCCCTGTTTCAATCAATCGCGCTGGAAAATTCCGAGCAACAGATCGAAGTTCCGGATGAATTGGATCAGGAGGAAACAAGCAAGCTGGCCCAGGAGATGCTTGCAGAGCGTGATCCGAAGCGGGAGCCGCAACGACGTGATGCGCGCGAGCTTTTCAACGCCTGGAACACCGATGCGGAAGGTGAATTCGACGAACTAGACGGCAGCGAGGCCCGGAGCGAAGGCGAAGTGCCCGAGCACGATCTCGAAGCTGGTGAGGTCGCCTTCAACTACGACGAATGGGACCGTGAACTGATCGACCATCGCGTCGGTTGGTGCCGGGTAATCGAAAAGAAAGTGAAGCGCGGGAATCGCGCCTTCGTCGATGAGACGCGCGAGCGATACAAAGGCGTCGTCTCGTCAATTCGTCATCAGTTTCAACTAATGAAACCCGAGAACCTTGCTCGCGTCACGAATGAACTCGACGGCGAGGACTACGATTTGAACTCCGTAGTGGACTTCTTCATTGATCGTCGCGCTGACGGCCACCAATCCGAGCGCATTTATACAAAGCGCTTGCGCCGGCGGCGTGATGTCGCAGTTTCGTTTCTGCTCGATCAGTCATCATCGACTGCGCGTACGATTGGCCGTCATCCGCTGCAACCTTACACACATCCGGGCCGCCGCATTATTGAAATTGAGAAAGAAGGCCTGGTATTGATGAGCGAAGCGTTGGAAGCCGTCGGCGACGCCTATTCAATCAATGGCTTCACTTCCGAAGGCCGGCGCAATGTGAAGTTTTACGTCCTGAAGGATTTCAGTGAGCATTATTCCGATGAGGTCATGCGCCGCATCGGCGGCATTACTTATCAGAATAACACGCGCCTGGGCGCCGCAATTCGACATGCGAGCGCAAAGCTTGAGCAGCAGGATGCCCGCACGCGCTTGCTAATCGTGTTATCGGATGGGAGACCCTACGATCACGATTACGGCGACGCGCGCTATGCTCGCGAAGACACGCGCGAGGCCTTGCGCCAGGCCAAGACCCAGGGCATCACGCCCTTCTGCATTACGATCGACCGCGAATCGGAAAGCGAACTTCGCGATCTTTACGGCGAGATTGGCTACACGATTATTGATGACGTGCTGTCTCTGCCTGAGCGTTTGCCGGGAATTTATCGCCGGCTAACCACGTGAAATGTGCTAGATGTGTACTCGGTCGGTTCGCGGTACAATCCTCACTTTGATGCAAAGGTTGTTATGTCGATAGAAGGTTCTCGGATTTGAATGAGGTTCTAGCACTTCCGGTTCACGAAAACTACACAAGCGGCAAGCTAAGTACGAGCGCAGAAAAGCTGCGAAAAAACTGAAAGTAGCGTGATTGTCACAAACTTGCTGCCGGAAAGGAAACGATCATGAGACGAACAATTCCACTATTGTTTGCAATCGCTTTGCTTGTCTGCATGGTACCACTGCCAGCCAAAGCACAGAGATCAGAAATACAGAAAAAATCACTGCGAGGGCTGAAGGGCGTTTATGTCCTTGTAGAATTCTTGACAGAGGACGGGCAGCGACAAGGACTAGACGACAGCCAACTGCAAACGGATGCTGAACTGAGACTGCGGAAAGCGAACGTCCACGTGGCAACACAAACCGAAATGATTCAGTCCGACAACATCGGGACGCTGTATATCAACGTGGGAACCATGCAGCTTCGAGACGTTTAATACGCGACAATTCAATCATAATCGAGAACGCTACTACTTACCGCATCAAAGAGACATTTGGGACCCACGCGCCCAGTCATCTGCGTGATGGAGTACGCAGTTCAATTAACGATAAGGTTGACGCGTTTATCAACGACTATCTATCGATGAATCCAAAGTGAGTTCACATTTTGTCCGCTCGCCCAAGCCGTGATAGTCTACGGCTGACAACAACTGACTCTAACCCTTAACCGGGTTGTGTAGCTTTTCAAAATCCAACGCTCATGTTTCCTTTGTGGGAAGTGCGAGCGTTTTTGCTTTTGAGGGGAGAAACTGAAATTTTCAGAGAAAGTTTGGCCGGATTGATCGATGAAGTCTTGGCTGAATGCAGCAGCCACATAGCCGTAAGCAACGTTCAGCAAGAAACTACTCGTACCGCAATAACGATTTACTTGGTTTTCAATCCACGCACTCATAGCTTCGGCGATCGCCTGCCTCCTATAGTGATTGACGAGTTAGATTGGGAGAATGACGACGAAATAAGACGTCGGCTTAGACAACATATTGATAACTATCTTGCAGAACGGAGTAAACGTAGACTTCAAACAGCGGTCAGCGAAGTATAAGATTTGGGCCGCCACGAGAATTCTAATCTTCTATCTTCTCCAGTGGGGTGATAACATAGGGCGACTAACGGTGCTAACGAGATGAGAAGCGAATACGTTGAACAAAAGGATGGCGCGTATAGAATCAGCGGCACTCGGGTGTCGCTCGACTCGGCCGTGTATGCCTATCGACGTGGCGCTTCGCCAGAGAGCATTCAACGTTCCTTCCCTTCCCTCACGCTGGAGCAAGTTCATGGTGCGCTCGCTTTTTATCTGTCACACCAAGCTGAAACAGATAAGTATCTCGCCGAGGGCGAATCGGAACTTGAGAAGCTGCGTCAAGCGTCGCGCGACGCTTATCCTGATTGGTATGAAAGACTGAACCAGGCGCGAAAAAAGGCCCAATATCTATGAGCCTAACAACTGCGTCAGTGCCTCTCTCAATGGATCAGGCAGGTGTTTTGCGCGTGGGTAGCACGCGCGTCTCGCTTGACTCTGTAATATTTGCTTTCAACGAAGGGGCTACACCTGAAGAGATCGCGCAGCAGTACACAACGCTTAGCCTCGCCGACATTTATTCGGTTATCAGTTACTACTTGCAGAATCACGATGAGGTTGTCGAATACCTGCAACGCAGGAAGACCCAACGAGCTGAGCTAAAGGAAGAGATTGAGTCTCGGTTTGATCCGCAGGGCATACGCGAGCGGCTTTTGGCTAGAAAACGATCCCGCGTTACTGAGTGATGCTGCGCCTCGCCACCGACGAAGACTTCAACAATCGAATCGTGCGCGGGTTGCAGCGTCGCCAACCTGACCTGGAAATCTCGCGTGTTCAGGATGCTGGTCTTGCTGGGAGAAGCGACGAAGACGTGCTCGCCTGGGCGGCCGAAGAAGGACGAATTCTTCTCACTCACGATGTCACCACGATGAAGCAAGCAGCATACGACAGAATCGCGGCTGACTTGCCAATGCCGGGAGTTTTCGAAATAAGCCAGGACGTTCCGATCGGCAGGGCCGTGGATGATATCCTGTTAATCCTTTTGTGCAGTGACCAGGACGAATGGCGCGGGCAAGTCAGATTTCTGCCACTTAGATAGATACGATGGTTGATAGGTCAAAAAGCTCATCCATTGACCCGTTCTCTTCGAACTACTCGAACCCCCGCACGCCAATCTTCATTGATGTCGAAGCGATAAATCTCGATGTCGGGCGCGATTGTTTTCGCCAGCGTCCGAAACGATGGATGAAAGCGAAGGGTGGGTGCAACCAGATAAACCAGCGGCGATTCGTTGCTGATTTGACGCTCGCCGAACAATTTTGCGGACGTGATATGGCCGCGGCGGCGATGCGCTTCGACCCGGCGCCAGTAGTCGACTCCTTGAAAGACATGCTCGCGATCCTCTGAAACTTTTAATTCGATGACAACCAGCCGCCCGTCATGACGCAGGGCCAGTAAATCGATTGGACGTGCGCCGGTTGGCCCGCCATGCGAAGTGCGAAACTGCGCATGCAAAGGAGCGACGATTAACCCCGGATCGAGCCTGGAGATGTCGCGTCGCAAGATTGATTCAAGCCAGGCCTCGCCCGAAGCTCGATAGAGCCATTGACGAGGATCCCGACAGTTTTCATCGCGATAAATTTCCAGATCACGAAACAGCTTGTGCCAATCCCGCTCAGCTTGCTCGACAAGCAAACGACGCCGCGATCCCTCGATCCCGAACCAGATGTGATCGCGATCCATCACTCGCCGCAGACGAATGAATGGCAGCCCGTGATAGCGAAGTGTCTGGCCATGCCGGGATGTAACGACATCGATCGCCTGCGGCGCCCGCGCCATGATTTGCATTGCCTCCTCGCTGGTCTCAGTTTCCATTACCGGTGGGAACCGAGTCAGCCGTTTCTTCCACAAGTCTTTTCGCTGGAGCGGCAGAACTGGAACTAGTTCTTCCCACGCTTCATCAATCTCGAACAACTCGATGGCCCTTCGAAGCGATTCCGTCAGAAGCACATGACGTTGTCGTGCGGCTTCCAGGATATCGCGCTCGACAACCATAAAAAGTTTTTCAATGAATAGCCGCTTAGCCTGCTGACGCACCCGGTTGAACCAAAGCAATGCAGATGAAAAGAGCGAATCAACATTACGCGCGTCGCTCTCAGCGACAGTAGCCGTGACTGTGATACGTTCATGCGGCTGATGCAGGATGATCCGGGCGTAGCGACCTGGCTGATCGCGTCTCATTCCCGGACTCAACCCGGCGCGTTCAATTTTCGCTC
>WNGF01017314.1_pt1 | contig 10637 bp, 8 predicted proteins | sample 5400641 | NCBI WGS metagenome assembly WNGF01 (sample SAMN13153371, study PRJNA577476) | soil metagenome | isolation source: 80 cm soil or saprolite under grassland replicate 2 | place: USA:California | collected 2016-06-15
GAACAGATCGCGAGGCTCTTCTCTTCGGTTCGGACCATCTCCGTCGACCCGCCGGCTCAGCTTTTCGACCACCCGCACGGCAGCCTCCTCGTGATCGACCGGGCGGCGCCCGGCCGATACCTGCCGGCCGGGCAGGGGGTCGGCCTCGCGCGCAAGATCGGGTGCGACCTTCTCCTTCGTCTCCGCGCCGACCGCCGCATCGCTTCGCCGTGGATCCACGCGACCGATGCCGACACGGTCCTGCCCGGCGACTATTTCGAGCAGGTGGCCCACGTCGAGGCGGAGCGGACTGCCGCGGCGCTCTATTTCTTCGAGCACCGCTTCTCCCGGGACGAATCCCTCGCCCGGGCCGGCCGGCTGTACGAGATCTCGCTGCGCTATCACACGCTCGGTTTGGCATGGGCCGGGTCGCCCTACGCCTACCAGAGCATGGGATCGTGCCTTGCGATGCGCGCGTCCGCATATGCAGAGGTCGGCGGATTTCCGAAGAGGAGCGAAATCGAGGATTTCACGATCCTGAACGAGCTCGCGAAAATCGGCCCGATCGAGCGGCTCGCGGGAAACCCCGTCGGGCTCGCCGGAAGGATCTCGACGCGGGTACCGACCTCGACCGGCCGCGCGCTCTCGGAGCTCGTCAGCAAGCGGGGCGCGCAGGAGTCGTTCCGTCTGCGTCACCCGCTCGCCTATGCCCACCTCGCCGCCTGGATTCGGGTGCTCGGAGCGATCGCGCGGCGGGCCGACGACCTCGAAGCGCCTCTGTCGGCGCTCCCACGCGGAAATCCGTTCTTCCGGGCCGACCTGCTCGAAGAGGCGCTCCGCAACATCGGCGCGTTCGCCGCCGTCCAGGCGGCAGTCCGCGACCCGGGCGACGAGACCGCGCTGCTGCACCGGCTCCACTCCTCGTTCGACGCGTTCTCGACGCGCGATCTTCTCGACGCGCTCGCGGACGGTGGGATGACCTCGCTGGCGTACCGCGAGGCGCTTTCGGAAGCGCCGTTCACGGGGCTGGCCGACTCCTCGGAGGAAGACGTCGAAGAGCTTCGGATGGCTTTGGCGCGGGAGGAGCGGGTCTTGTCGGCGGCGCCGGCCGGCGTCCCTTCGCTGGAAGCGGCACAGGCCTGACATCCCGAGGGCGGCCCCCTTCTTGCAATTAAACTCGCCTGTATGTATAAATATGCAGATGGGTAAGATTCGCGCGAGCATCGCGGGGGCGTCCGGTTACGCGGGCGGGGAGCTCGTGCGCTGGCTTGCGCGCCACCCGGGCGTCGATGTCGTGCACCTGACCGCGTTTCGCGAGCAGGGGCGTCCTCTCGCGGCCGTCTTTCCGAACTTGCGCGGCTTCGGCGATCACACGCTGAACGGCACCGGGTGGCGGCAGATGGCAGAGGACTCCGACGTCGTGTTTCTCGCGCTACCCCACGGCGCTGCGATCGAGGCGGCCCCGAAGCTCCTCGAAGGGAACGCGCGCGTGATCGACCTCGGACCCGATTTCCGCCTGAAGGACGCAAAGGCCTACGCCCGATGGTACGGCTCCGACCACGGCGCCGCGGGGCTCCTGCCCGAGGCGGTCTACGGGCTGCCCGAAGCCAACCGCGAGAGTGTGCGGTCCGCGCGCCTCGTCGCCAATCCCGGCTGCTACCCGACGGCTGCGGCGCTGGCGCTCCTTCCCCTGCTGGCGAGCGGCCATGTCCGGGGGCCCGTGATCGTGGACGCGAAGTCGGGCGTCTCCGGCGCCGGGCGTAATCCGTCCGCCGCGACGCACTTCTCCGAGGTCAACGAAAACTTCAAGCCTTACAAGCTGGGCGAGCACCGGCACGGCCCGGAGATGGAGCAGACTTTCCGGGAGGCCGGAACCCCGGTCTCCGTGTACTTCGCGCCGCACCTTGCCCCGATGACCCGCGGAATCCTGGCGACGTGCTACGCGCCCCTCGCGGACCCGCTCGATCTCGATGACCTTCTCGCGCTCTACCAGGAGAGCTACGCCGACGAGCCGTTCGTCCGCGTCCTGGACGTGGATCTCCCACAGACCAAGGCGACACTCGGTTCGAACTTCTGCGACGTCGCCGTGCGCGTCGACTCCGAACGCCGCCTCGCGGTCGCCGTCTCGGCGATCGACAACCTGGTCAAGGGCGCGGCCGGCCAGGCGATCCAGAACATGAACTTGATGTTCGGACTCCCTGAGACCGAAGGCCTCTGGTCCGCCGGGATGTATCCGTGAAGAAGTCGATGGAGTCCCGATGACACGCATGGAAGGAAACGCCGCCAGCCCGAAAGGCTTCCGAGCGGCCGGTATCCACTGCGGGGTCAAACCGGAGAAGCCGGACCTCGCGCTTCTCTTCTCGGAGGTCCCCGCCGCGGCGGCCGGCGTTTTTACGACGAACCGGGTGAAGGCCGCCCCGGTCAAGTACAGCCGGCGCGCGCTCGCCTCGGGTCGCGCGCAGGCGATCGTCGTCAACAGCGGCAATGCCAACGCCTGCACCGGGGAGCCGGGACTCACCGACGCCGCCGAGATGGCGCGAATCGCGGGCGAAGCGCTCGGCCTCGACGTCGGGCTCGTCCTCGTCGCTTCGACCGGGGTGATCGGCGTTCCCCTTCCGATGGACGCCATCCGCCGGGGCATCCCGCGAGCCGCTGCCGATCTTTCCGCCGACGGAGGGAGCGCGGCAGCCGAAGCCATCCGAACGACGGACCGCTTCGCAAAAACTTGCGCCGTGCAGCTCGAGATCGACGGGTTCGAAGTGACGATCGGAGGGATGGCAAAGGGCGCGGGCATGATCCACCCCAACCTCGCGACCACGCTCTGTTTCGTGACGACCGACGCCGCCCTCCCCTCCGCGGTCCTGCGGCGGGCTCTGACGCGGGCGGTCGGTGGATCGTTCAACTCGATCACCGTCGACGGCGACACGAGCACGAACGACACCGTGCTCGCGCTCGCGAACGGCCGCGCCGGCGGCCCTTCGATCACCAACGGGGAGTCTCTGTCGCGCTTCACGGCCGGACTCACCGCGGTCGCCTCGGAGCTCGCTCGGATGGTCGTCCGCGATGGAGAAGGCGCGACCAAGCTGGTTTCGATCACGGTCGACGGTGCGCTCTCCGACGCCGAGGCACACCAGGCGGCCATGACGGTCGCGAACTCTCTCTTGGTCAAGACCGCCCTCCACGGGGCCGAGCCGAACTGGGGAAGGATCCTGGCGGCGCTCGGACGCTCCGGCGTGGAGATGGCCGAGGAGACGACCGACGTCTCCTTCGGAGGGGTTGCGGTCGTTCGCGGCGGGCTCGGCGTCCCCGGCGTTTGGGACGCCGCCGCCGCCATACTCGAAGAAAAGGAGATCGCGATCCGGATCGGTCTCGGGCTCGGGACCGGCAATGCCTGCGTCTGGACCTCGGATCTCTCCGAAGAGTACGTGCGAATCAACGGGAGCTACACCACATGAGCGGAACCTGGAACGGCTTTTCGGCCAATCCCGACGCGATCGGGTCCTCGCTCGCGCAGGCGCTGCGCTACGTCGCGGCGTGGCGGGGCAAGACGGTCGTCGTCAAATTCGGCGGCAGCGCCGTCGACTCCGCCGCGGCCGGAACGGTTCCCGAGGACCTCGTCCTGCTGCAGCAGGCCGGGGTCCGACCGATCCTGGTGCACGGCGGTGGCCCGGAAATCACCCGCGAGATCCAGAACGCGGGAGGATCCTCGGAATTCATCGACGGCCTCCGGGTGACCGATGCCGGGACGATGGAGATCGTCGAGCGGGTCCTCGGCGGCGCGGTGAACAAGCGGCTGGTGAACCGGATTGCCCATGCGGGCGGCCGCGCCGTCGGCGTCTCCGGGAAAGACGCGCGTGTCCTGCACGCGAGGCCGCACGAGCGCGCTTCGGAGCTCGGCTTCGTCGGCGAGGTCGCCCGGGTCGAGCCGCGCATCGTGGAAGTCCTGCTCGGAGAAGGCTTCCTTCCGGTCGTCGCGTCGCTCGGCGTCGGGCCGGAAGGACACGCGTACAACGTGAATGCCGACACCGCGGCGGCCGCGCTCGCCGTCGCGGTCGCCGCCGACAAGCTCGTTCTGCTGACCGACGTTCCCGGCATCTATCGGGAAATCGCGGGGGGACGAGAGCTCCTTTCGGAGCTCTCGCCGGAGGAAGCACGCACGCTCCTCTCCGGCGGGGTCGTTTCCCGCGGAATGATCCCGAAGGTCGAAGCCGCGCTCGCGGCCGTCGAGGGAGGCGTCCCCTCCGCGCACATCGTCGGCGCCGAGACACCGCATTCGCTCTTGGTCGAGCTCTTCACGCGTTCGGGGATCGGCACGATGATCCACGCGGTCGCGCCGGAGCCCATGGCGCTCCTCTCCCCCGCATGATCGAGAAGCACTCGCTCGCCGACACCGCCTCGGTGATCCGGGAAGCCGACCGCGTCCTCTTCCGTAACTACAAGCGCGCCGCGGTCGCGTTCTCGCACGGACGGGGCGTCCGGCTGTTCGACCTGGAGGGCCGCGAGTACCTGGACTTCATCGGCGGAATCGCGGTGTCGAGCCTCGGCCACGCCCACCCGGCGCTCGTCCGCGCGCTCTCCGAACAAGCGGGGCGCTACGTCCACGTCTCGAACCTCTACCAGATCCCGGAGCAGGTCGAGGCGGCGAGGCGGCTCGCCGCTCTTTCCGGCCTCCCCCGGGCGTTCTTCTGCAACAGCGGCGCGGAAGCGAACGAGGCTGCGATCAAGCTTGCCCGAAAGCGCGGGAAAGCGGTCCGGGGACCGGACTCTCACGAGATCCTGGTGACCGACAACTCGTTTCACGGCCGCACGCTCGCGACCCTCGCGGCCACTGGAAACGCACGTTACCGGCAGGGGTTCGAGCCGATGCCGGCCGGCTTTCGGTTCGTCCCCTACAACGACCTCGAGGCGATGCGCGGAGCAGTCACGCACTCGACCGTCGCGATGTTGGTCGAGCCGGTGCAGGGAGAGGGCGGCATCTTTCCCGCGTCTCCCGGGTACCTCGCGGGCCTGCGCGCGCTCGCCGACGAGAACGATCTGCTTCTCCTTTTCGACGAGGTCCAGACGGGGATCGGGCGCACCGGGAGGATGTTCGCGTTCGAGCACTCCGGGGTCCGACCCGACGTCGTGGCGCTCGCCAAAGGCGTGGCCGGCGGAGTTCCTGCCGGAGTCGTCCTCGCCACGGAGAGCGCCGCGGCACATTTCGTCCCGGGGGACCACGGCTCGACGTTCGGTGGCAACGCTCTCGCCTCCGCCGCGATCTGCGCAGTGGTCGACGCGATCGAAAGGGAAGGTCTCGTCGAGAACGCGCGAGCCATGGGCGCGCGTCTCGTCGACCGGCTCGAATCGCTGCGGGCGAGCCAGCCGTTCTTGGGAGAGATCCGCGGCGTGGGCCTCCTCGTCGGCGCCGACCTCGCGGTCGATGCGGCGCCGGTCGTCGAGGCGTGTCTCGCGCGAGGACTTCTCGTGAACGCCGTCCGGCCGAAGACGCTGCGATTCGCCCCCCCGTTGGTCGTCTCCGCGGCGGAAGTGGACGCGGCAGTCCGAATCCTCGACGGAGCGCTCGGCTCGGTCTCGCCGCCGGCGACGCTATCGGAGAAAGGAAGGGAGATCGCGTGAAAGTCGGGAAGGTGGCCCTGGCGTACTCCGGAGGGCTCGACACGTCTGTCATCATTCCCTGGCTGCGCGAGGCGTACGGCTGCCAGGTCGTCGCGGTCGTGGCGAACGTTGGGCAGGTCGACGACTTCGCCGCAGTCGAGCGGAAGGCTCTCGCGAGTGGCGCGATCGAGTGCCGCGTCGTCGACGTCGCCGACGTCTTCGTTTCGGACCACGTCTTTCCGGCGCTCCGCGCGGGCGCGATCTACGAAGGCCGCTATCTGCTCGGTACGGCGCTCGCGAGGCCTCTCATCGCGCGAGTCCAGGTCGAAGTCGCGAAAGAGACGGGCTGCGACGCGCTCGCGCACGGCTGTACCGGAAAGGGAAACGACCAGGTCCGGTTCGAGCTAGCCTACCGCGCCCTCGCGCCGGAGCTCCCGATCATCGCGCCGTGGCGCGAATGGAGCCTCAAGTCGCGCGAGGACGAGATCGCCTATGCCGCACGGCACGGCATTCCCGTCCCCGTCACGGCGGCGAAGCCGTACTCGATCGACCAGAACCTCTGGCACACGTCGTATGAGGGCGGCATTCTGGAGGACCCCGCCGTCGCGCCTCCCGACGACATGTTCCAGACGACGCGCGATCCCGCGCAGGCACCCGACGAGCCGGAGTTCGTCGAGATCGAGTTCGAGCGAGGATTTCCGGTCGCCGTGAACGGCCGGAGGCTCGAGCCGGGAAAGCTCGTGGCGACTCTGAACGCGCTTGCGGGTGCGCACGGAGTCGGGCGGATCGATCTCGTCGAGAACCGCCTGGTCGGAATGAAGAGCCGCGGGGTGTATGAGACTCCGGCCGGAACCGTGCTCACGGCGGCTCTTCGGGACCTCGAATCGCTGACGCTCGACAGGGAGACGCAACACTTCTGCGAAACGATCTCGCCGCGCTACGCGGAGCTCGTCTACAACGGGCTCTGGCACTCTCCACTGCGTGCGTCCTTCGACGCCTTCCTCGAGAGCTCTCACCGATGGGTCAGTGGCCGCGTACGGCTGAAGCTCTTCAAAGGGTTCTGCCTCGCGATCGCCCGGACCTCGCCGTATTCGCTCTATCGGCAGGATCTGGCGACGTTCGGCGAGGACGGCGTCTACGACCAGAAGGACGCGGGCGGTTTCAACAACCTGTGGGCTCTGCCGACGCGGGTCGTGGCGGCCGTCCGCCGTGAGACCGCCTCCGCTGCGCCGGAGCCGGCACCGGTCACGAGCGAGTGAACGACGAGCGATCCACGGCGGCTCCGCCGCGCCCGCGGAAGCTCTGGGGCGGGCGGTTCGAGCGCGAGCTCGATCCCGACATCCACCGCTTCACGTCTTCGCTGGCGTTCGATCGCCGGCTCGTCCGACACGACCTCGTTGGAAGTCTCGCTCATGCGCGGATGCTTCGGGAGACCGGCGTCCTCTCGCCCGACGACGGCGCCGCGATCCTTTCGGGGCTCTCGTCCCTCCTGACCGATCTCGAGGAAGGAAGGCTCGCGGTCGAAGGCGAAGACGAGGACGTCCACTCCTGGATCGAAAGAGAGCTCTTCGGCCGCGTCGGCGAACCCGCGGGTCGCCTGCACACCGCGCGCAGCCGCAATGACCAGACCGCGACCGCGCTGCGCCTCTTCGCCCGCGAGGCGATCGAGCAGATCGTCGAAGCATTGCTGGCGCTCGAGGAGACCTGGCTGACTGCGGCTCGCGCGCACCGGGAGACCTGGATGCCCGGATACACGCACCTCCAGCGCGGGCAGCCCGTGAGCCTCGCCCACCACCTTCTGGCGCACTTCTGGTCGATCGCCGCGGACCGTCGCGGCGCTCGCGGGAACGCCCCACCCGATCAAGCCCGGCCGGACGGCCCGACTGCTCGGGTTCGAAGAGGTTTTCGCCAACAGCATCCACGCCGTCGCCGACCGCGATTTCGCCGTCGAGGCGGCTTTCGCGTGCGCTCTGACGGCCGTGCACCTCTCGCGCTGGGCCGAGGAGGTCGTCCTCTGGACCTCGCAGGAGTTCGGCTTCGCTTTCCTGGACGACTCCGTTGCGAAGGGTTCGAGCCTCATGCCGCAGAAGAGGAACCCGGAGCCGGCCGAGCTCGTCCGAGGAAAGGCCGGCCGCGTGATCGGGGATCTGACCGCGCTCCTCGTCCTTCTCAAGGGCCTTCCGCTCGCGTACGACAGCGACCTCCAGGAGGACAAGGAAGCCGTCTTCGATGCCCTCGACACGACCCGCGCATGCCTCGAAGCGACGCGCCGCGTGTCGGCCGGCCTCGTCTTCGATCGCGAGCGACTGTCCGGCGCGCTCGCACGAGGGCACGCGACCGCGACTGACCTTGCCGACCATCTCGTCGGCAGAGGCGTCCCGTTCCGCACCGCTCACGAGCAGGCCGGCCGCGCGGTGCGAGAGGCGGAGAAACGCGGCGTTTCTCTTGCCGGGCTGCCCCTCGAGGTCTTGCGATCCCTCTGCCCGGACGCCGGCGCCGACGTGGCCGCGTTTCTCTCGCCCGAAAGATCCGTCCGGTCCCGCCGCTCCGAGGGCGGACCGGCGCCGGAAGCCGTCTCGACGCAGATCGGGCTTGCGGAGAGGGAGATCGAGGCGGCCCGGGCATGGCTCGAGCGCCGCGAGGCGCCGCCGATCTACCGGGCACACCGGGAAGGCCGACTCGTCTCCGGGGAGATCCCGTGAACAAGCCGGCCCGGGAGCGCGCCATCCTCGAGATCGTGTCCGGCCATCTCGTGGGGACGCAGGAGGAGCTCGCGCGGGAGCTCGGCCGGCGCGGCGCCGCCGTGACTCAAGCGACCGTGTCCCGGGACGTGAAACGGCTCGGTCTGGTCAAAGTCGCGGATTCGACCGGCGCTTATCGCTACGCGATCCCGAACGGAACGCCAGCTGGCACGCCCTCTTCGGAGGAAAACCTGCGCAACGCCTTTCGGGAGTTCGTCACGGCGCTTGCCGCCGGAGAAGCCTTTTTCCTCATCAACACGCTGCCGGGGCGCGCGAACGCCGTGGCGATCGCGATCGACGAGGCGCGCCGGCCGGAGCTCGCCGGCACGATCGCCGGGGACGACACGATTCTCGTGATGGTGCGCAAGGCGCGAGACCGAGAGCGGGCGCGCCGAGAGCTCGAAAAGCTGGTGAGCTAAAACGGGTACCCGATCGAGAAGAAGAACCTTCCGGTCTCCTTGCGGGTGGCTTTCTCGAGCACAACCGGCTTTCCATTTTCATCCTCGACCGGCTTTCCGTTCTTGTCCACGAGGATCACGTTGAACGGGACCTTCCGGGCGTCCAAGGGCCATCCGTACTCGACCCGCACCGGGCCGATCGGCGTCATATAGCGCAGGCCGACCCCGAAGCCCTGCCGCAATCCGTCCTCCCCCTCGAGCGCGACCCGGATGTCGGCCGGCCGCTTCCAGACCTGTGCTGCGTCGTAGAAGACCGTGCCGCCCAGGTTCCCGAAGATCGGAAACCGGTACTCCGCGTTGAATCCCAGGAAGCCGTTCCCGCCGACGATCCGCGGGCCGGCGTCGCAGTCGTAACCGGTCCGGTTCGGGTAGGTATCGGCGCAGGATCCGACGCCGCCGTCCGTGTGGACCGTCGCCCGCGTGTCCGGATCGACGGTTTCACCCGGGATTCCGAGCAGGTCGGTGTCGAACGCGCGGTTCGTCGAACGGCCGCCGGCGAAGAAGCGCTCGGCGATCGGGACCGGAACGCCCTCTTCCTCTCCGTAAGAGGAAATCGCGCCGGCGCGCACGGACACCGCGAAGACTCCGCCTCCGAAGGGCCGGAAGAGCGCAGCCTGCCCGGACATCTTGAGGTAGTGCGCGTAACAGGTGTCAACTTTTGCGATCGGACACTTGGCAAGCGGGAAAGCGTATTTCGAGGACGCGGTCAGGTAGTAGCCGTCCCGCGGATCGATGATGTCGTCGCGCCTGTCGTAGAAAGCATTTGGGCCGATCGCCGATTGGAGTATCGGGCGATCGAACTTGCTGAACTCCCGTTCGATGGTCGAGAAATCGCTCGCGTTGACTGCGGAGATGCGCTGGTACTCGTAGCGCATGCTCAGTCTCAGATAACGGCCGAAAAGCTTCGAAGACTCGACGACCGAGCCCACGCGTTCGATGTCGATCTTCTGGATCGGCTCCCGAATGTAGAAACCCAGGACGTTCAAAGGAATGTCGTGGTTGAAGAGAAACGGCTCGCGAAACGTCAGGACCGCCCGTCCGCGTTCGGAGATCGGCGCGTACTGGACTTCGATCGAAGCGGAGCGCATTGTGCCGAACAGGTTGTTGTACGACACGCCGACGATCGCGAACGGGTCGCTGCGATTCTCGAGTGCGTCCGGCGCGTACTGATAGCCGAAGCCGTACAGCAGCGAGAGCGGCCGTCCCTCCCGCACCTCGACCTCGACGGGTCGCGTCTGGTTCGCCGGATCCGCCGCTTGCGGGCGGAGCTCGACGCGCCGGAAGACCCCTGTCCGGGTCAGGTTCCTCTGTGTCGTCAGGACTTTCTGCTCGGAGAAGGGGTCTCCTTCGTCCCAGGTGACGAGCCGCGTGATCCGGTCGGTGCCGGTCCGCGTGTTGCCACGCACGATCGTCTTGCCGAAGAAGGACCGCATCCCCTCCTCGACGTCGTACACCACGTCCGCCGAAGTCCCGTCCGGCGACAGCGTCCAGGTGTCCCGGACCGAAGCCTCCCGCCAGCCGCGGTCGCGGTAGTGATTCTGCAGGGAGAAGGAGTCCTGCCGGACCTGATTCGGGTTGAACGGCTTTCCGGGATCGACCGAGAGGATCTTCTCGAGCTCGTCGGGGGAGAGGTGCTCGGCGCCGACCACGTTCCGGCTCTCGACCACCGCCCGCGGCCCTTCGGTCACGTGCACGTTGACGATCAACCGGTCGGGCCTCGAGCCCTCCGTGATCGCCGGATCCGCGATCCGAGCCTTCACCCAGCCCCGGGTCTGGTAGTAGCCGAGCATCGCGTCGACGTCGTCCTTCAGGACTTCGTCGACGAGGTAGCCGGAGCGCAAGAGCGGCAGCCCTTTCTTCTGCG
>WNGF01010220.1_pt1 | contig 10634 bp, 11 predicted proteins | sample 5400641 | NCBI WGS metagenome assembly WNGF01 (sample SAMN13153371, study PRJNA577476) | soil metagenome | isolation source: 80 cm soil or saprolite under grassland replicate 2 | place: USA:California | collected 2016-06-15
CCCGCCAATTTCAAGATCGAATTCTTCGTGATACGAGTCGGCGAGTGGGGTGGGCATATGCTGGTGGAGTGCGACGATCCGGTGACCATTCACAAGTTTTGTTCGATGCTTCCTGCTTTCGTATTCGAGGCGCGACCCGTCATTACGGTCGAGGAGGCCGTCCGCGGCGAACTCGAGGTAATTGCCTGGCGAGATGGACTGAAACGCAAGTGATGGTGGCCCTCGCCTTCGGCTCGCGCCAGACCGCGGGCTAACAACGGCATGCAGCGGACGGCGCCGCGCTCCGCCGGCTGATGCCGAGCGTTAGGCCGCTCTCGTCAGCCTCCTGGCGATAGGTGGAGATGAGCTACGACCTGTACCTTTGGAGGTGGCGCCAGAGTAGCTATGTCTCCGCGGCCACTTGCTTCTTGCTCATGGCGGGGGCGTGCCGGTCCCGGGCGAGGCGTGCGATGGGGCATTCATCAATCATCCCGACGCCGACCTCGCGGACCCGGCCCTAAATACCTCGGGCGTGCCCTGGCACACGCTGTATTACAAGGCGAACTACCCGCGCCTTCAGCGGGTCAAGGAGCGGTGGGACCCGCGGGATGTGTTCTGGCATGCGTTGGCGATTCGGGTGGGATGATTTCGCAGAAGTGAGATCTGCCGATTGCGCAGGTCACGCAGATGTAGCTGTCATAGGATTTACAGCGCCCTCGCCGTCCTCGCATTCGCTCGGGCCGCTCGCTTTGCCTGCTCGGCTCGCCGCTGAACGCTCGACTGTCAGGCGGCTTTGCGTTACCACTCCATGGAGATCCGGAATGAACGGCAGCAAATCCAAGGCCAGCCTCTTCGCATCGCTGCTTTCGGCTGCCTTTGCGCTGCCACGGTTTCTCCGCCGCCGCCACAACAGAAGGAGTCCGTCGCGAGAGTCCTCGAGGCTTATGCGGAGGCCATGAAGACCGGTGACTACAGCAACGTCCACTTCGCCTCAGACGTGACCTTTCTGGGCCCGCTTACCAACGGTCCGATCACTGGCGAGGTCCAGGTCAAGGCCTTTCTTCTCAAGGTGTCTGCGGGCGTGAAAGCCGCGCGCGTGAAACGACAGGTGATCGACGGCGAATTCGCGTGCGTCATAGCCGATCTCGTGACGAAAGAAGGAAACGTAGTCCCCTTCTGTGAGTTCTTTCGGATCGTGGACGCCAGGATAGCCGAGATCCGCCCGTACTTCGACCCTCGCCCGTTGATTCGATGACGGGTAGCGATTGGCCGGCGGGGACAGGTGAGGAGCCTGCGATGACAATATCGATCTTTGTCGGCACCAGCGTCGACGGCTTCATCGCGCGACCAAACGGCGATCTCGACTGGCTGCCTGCCGGCGGAGGCGAACCCCACGGCTACGACGAGTTCATCGCGAGCGTCGATGCGATTGTGATCGGTCGCAAAACCTTCGAGACGGTTCTGACGTTTGGAGCCTGGCCATACGGTGACAAGCGCGTCGTCGTCCTGAGTAGTCGCCCCGTCGACTTGTACGCGGCTGGCGGAGGCGTCGTGGAACAGATGGCCGGGCCTCCGGCCGAGATCGTTTCGCAGCTCGCTGCGAGTGGTGCCCACCACCTTTACGTGGACGGTGGGATCACGATCCAAGGGTTCCTGCGTGCAGGGCTCGTTCAACGTCTCGTGATCACTCGCGTGCCCGTGCTCATTGGAGAGGGAATTCCTCTCTTCGGCACCCTACCGCGCGACATACGGCTCCGTCACGTAGCGACTCGATACTTTCCGAGCGGTCTGGTTCAGAGCGAATACCATGTCTCCGCTTGACGAATCGAGGAGCACGAGCTCGCTATCGCCCGGCTCGTCATTGCGCTCGCCGCCGGCGTCGGAACAGCGATTGTGGTCGCCGTCCTGCTCGCTCTGGCGGATATCTACGTCACCGGACACGGCAACAGCGGCACCATGTCCCGCGGCACACCGCAACTGACGATCACCGTCGTGCCGGACTCGGGAACCGATCAGCTGGTCGGTCTTGCGGGCAGAATGACGATCACGATCGCCGACGGCAAACACTCATACGACTTCGAGTACACGCTTCCCGAAGCTTCTCCGTGACCGGGCGGAGCGGGAAGGCACCGTGACGGACGCCGTGCGTCTGCGAGATGTGACGGAAGGCGACCTGCCAATCCTCTTCGAGCAGCAATGGGATCCGGAGGCGAACCGGATGGCCGCCTTCCCGGCCCGGAATCGGGAGGCGTTCATCGTCCACTGGATGAAGATCCTGGGCGACGCGACCGTCATCAAGAAGGCCATTCTCTTCAACGATCAGGTGGCCGGGAACATCGTGAGCTTCGAACAGTCCGGTGTACCGAAGGTCGGATACTGGATTGGAAAGAGCTATTGGGGCAAGGGCATTGCCACGAAGGCCCTGTCCGAGTTTCTCGGTTACGTGGAAGCGCGCCCTCTCTATGCCCATGTCGCGAAACACAATGTCGCCTCGATCCGCGTCCTGGAAAAGTGCGGATTCACGATCTGTGGCGAAGACAAAGTTCCCTTCGGCGCCCCCGGCGAAGAGGTCGAAGAATTCATCATGAAACTGACCTCGAAGCAGAAGGCCGAATGCACGGGCACGAAAGTCTGATCGACGGAAGGAGGTTTCGATGTCGGCCGAAGCAAACAAGGCTCTCGTTCGCCGCTTTTACGAAGAGATCGACAAAGGCAATCTGGATGCAATGGACGAGCTGGTCGCCGAGGATTACATCGACCACAATCCGCCTCCATTCCCCGGCATTGCACCGGGCCGGGAAGGGCTGAAGCAGGCCTTCAAGCTGTTCTGGGACGCGACTCCCGGATATCACCGCATCGAAGAGCCGATCGCGGAAGGGGACAGAGTCGTGACCCGGCTCACTTCGTTCGGGAAGCACGAAGGGGATCTTCCCGGCGCGCCTCGAACCGGCAACGATATGGAGATGACCTCGATCACGATCCACCGGATCGCCAACGGAAAGCTGGTCGAGAAGTGGTCGGAGAAGGACATGATCCGCCTCCTGCAGCAGATCGGCGTGATGCCCCCGCCGGGACTGGGCGGGGTGAAGCAGGAATAACCCATCCAACCAACGGAGCGAGATTCGTTCCTTACGAAAGGACCGCAGGGGCGAAACCCACCGGAGCTGGTACGCCATGTGCTGCACCGTGCGGGGTAGGCAGACGCCAGAGGGAGGAAGAGATGTCGAGAGCAGTCCGTTTTCTGATCGGTCTGGGTGGCACAGTTCTTCTTTTGCTCGTCTTCGGTCGGGACAATCCGTCCGTTGCGAACGCTGCGAAACCGCCGACGAGAACCCCGGTCCCCGTCGAACCGACACCGACACCGACACCGGGACCCGGGCTGCGCGCTGGGCTGAGGGCATCAGACTACGGGATCTCCCCATTTCCTTCGCCGTCGTGGTGGGTCGATTCGATCAATTCGATGTCGGCCCGCTTTCCCGGTTCGACGGGCGAGCAGGTGGCCGTTGTCGTCGAAGTGCTGGGGGGCGGGGGCAAGGGCAACTGCTGGGCACACTTCCCGAATCCCTCTCCGGGGACGACATGGCCGAACGTCGTCTTCGACGACACGGATCTGTTCGAATCGACTTTCACAGCGTTCGATCAGAACGGAATTCGAGTCTGGGTACAGGTCGAGCCGGCGAGCTGCGACGTGCCCATGCTGATCGATCTGATCCTGCAGCAGTACGGCGCGGCGCACCCGAGCGTGCTCGGCGCCGGCGTGGACGTCGAGTGGTACCGCAAAGACGTCTCCCACGAGGGAAAAGCCGTCACGGACGCCGAAGCGCAAGCCTGGGCGGACAAGACCCGCACCTACAATCCCAGCTATCAGCTCTTCCTCAAGCACTGGCTGCCGGAGAAGATGCCGCCGACGTATCGCACCGGACTGGTGTTCATCGACGACAGCCAGGGATTCAGCTCGCTCGCTACCATGGCGAGCGAATTCGACGTCTGGGGTCAGACCTTCGCGCCGTCGCCTGTTGGTTTCCAGTTCGGCTACCGGTCGGACCGGAAGTGGTGGAGGCGGCTGGCCGACCCGCCGCGGGAGATCGGGAACGCGCTCCTGTCGCAGATCCCGAACACCCGGGATCTGCTCTGGGTCGACTTCACCGCGTACGACATCTGGCCGCCGGAGTGAGCACGCAGACCCTCCCGTGAGGTCGCCGTTCGAGTCGCTCGACTACCTGTACCTGCCCGCTCCCGACATCGAAACGGCGATCTCCTTCTATACCGACGCACTCGGCGGCGAGCTCCTCTGGCGGATCCGCGACGGGAGGACGTGGGTGGCGGCCATTCGACTCACGGAAGCCAGGCCGCAGATCCTTCTGGCCCACCACCTCGAGACCGGAGGCGGCCTGTTGGTCTATCGCGTCCGAAGCCTGGCCGAAACGCAAAGCCGGCTCACCGGCCACGGGTGGTCGTTGGAAGGAGAGGCGTTCGACCTGCCGCAAGGGCCGTGTCTCGTATTCCGAGATCCGGGCGGCCAACGGCTCGCTGCTTACGAAAGAGTCCGGCCCGGGATGGACCAGCATTTTCTCGGACGATTCGACGAGCCCGAAAAAACCGGCCGATAGAATCGGAGTCATGAGTCCGGCCGTGACGATGGGCCTCGTGGTTGCGGCCACCGCCGTCCACGGTCTTCTCGCGGGCGGCAACTTCGAGAGGCTCTTCGTGCAGATGCCGGCGTGGCACCGCGTCGGCGCAAAGAGCTGGGCCGCTTTCAGCCGCCACGCTGATCTCGCGCGCGGACTCTTCGTATACCCCGTCGAGGCGATCGGCGGGACGATTCTCACGATCGCCGCCGTCTTTTCTTTCCGCCACGACCCCCACGCGCCGTCTTCGGCTGCGGCGCCGATCTACCTCGCCGCGGCGCTGGCGATTGGCGGTCTCCTCGTGACCACCCAGGCGGCGCCTCGCATGCTCAGTCTGCGGCGGCTTCCGGACGAGGACGTCGACGGGCTGCAGGCGGCGTTCGATGGCTTCGAATTCTGGAGCAGGATCCGCGCGGTCTGTCACATCCTCGCCTTCGCCGCGAACCTCTGGGCCCTCGTTGCTCTGGGCGAAGGCCGCTGACCGGGGAGGCATGACGGCCCTCGCGATTTGTCTTCTGGTCCTCGCCGCTTCGCCGGCTACTTCACCCTGATCGTGGGTGCCGTTACGGCCCTCGACTTTCTCTACTCCCTCTTCGAGCCCGTGCCTCCTGTTCTCTACGTCCTCGCAGCGCCCAAACTTCCGCTGTCCGCCGCCTGGAACATAGTCGCCGGGGTTCTCCTGCTTCGGCCTGGAAAGCTGACGACCTGACCCTTGATGTGGCAAGTGGAGACCTGACCCTCAATGTGGCAAGTGGAGACCTGACCCTCTCGTCCGCTCGTGTCCGGTTAAGATCCGACCCGGTGACCTCCCTCGCCCCGTTCCATCCCGCCGTCCGGAAGTGGTTCGCCGCTCGTCTGGGCGAGCCGACGACGCCGCAGCGCGACGGCTGGCCGTCGATCCGCGACGGACGGCACACGCTGATTGCGGCGCCGACCGGCTCGGGAAAGACGCTCGCGGCTTTTCTCTCCGCGATCGATTCGCTCGTCCGTCAGGGCCCGGCGCTCGCGGACGAAACTCAGGTCGTCTACGTGTCGCCGCTGCGCGCGCTGTCCAACGACGTGCAGAAGAACCTGCAGGGACCGCTCGCCGAGATCCGCGCGGGAGACCCGTCGATCCCGGAGGTGCGCGTGCTCGTCCGGACCGGTGACACGCCGTCCTCCGAGCGCACCTCCATGACGCGGCGGCCGCCGCACATCCTCGTGACGACGCCTGAGTCGCTCTACCTGCTGCTCACGAGCGACGGTGGCCGCGGAATGATCCGCACCGTCCGGACCGTGATCGTGGACGAGATCCACGCCCTGGTCCGCGACAAGCGGGGAAGCCACCTGTCGCTCTCCCTCGAGCGTCTCGAAAGGCTTGCCGGCCGGCCGGTCCAGCGGGTCGGTCTGTCCGCCACGCAGAAACCGCTGGAGGAAGTCGGGCGTTTCCTCGTGGGCGCGGGGCGCGAGTGCACGCTCGTCGACGCCGGCACGTTCCGCGAGCTCGACCTCGGCGTCGAGATTCCTCCATCTCCGCTCGCGACGGTCTGCTCCCACGAGCAGTGGGGCGAGATCTACGAACGGATCGCGGATCTCGTGCGCGAGCATCGCACCACGCTCGTCTTCGTCAACACACGCAAGATGGCGGAGCGCATCGCCGCGCAGCTGACGCGTCTCCTCGGAGAGGACGCCGTGACGAGCCACCACGGCAGCCTCTCCCGGACGCGACGCCTCGATGCCGAAGCGCTTCTCAAGGCCGGCCGGCTCCGGGCTCTCGTCGCAACCGCGTCGCTCGAGCTGGGAATCGACATCGGCGACGTCGATCTGGTCGTCCAGGTCGGAGCGACCCGCTCGATCGCCACGTTTCTCCAGCGCGTGGGTCGCTCGGGTCACGTACTGAAAAAAATCCCGAAAGGTCGCCTCTTCCCGCTCACGCTGGACGAGCTGGTCGAGGCGGCGGCGCTCCTTCGGTGCATTCGGGGCGCGGTCCTCGATCGGACACCGATGCCTCCGAGGCCCCTCGACATCCTCGCCCAGCAGATCGTCGCGTCCTGCGTCGCCGAGCCGTGGGACGAGGAGACGTTGTTCGATCTCCTTCGGACCGCCTGGCCGTATCGCGATCTCGACCGAAGCGATTTCGATCGGGTCGCGGCGCTCCACGCGAAGGGGCGCGGAGCTCTCCTCCATCGCGACGGTGTGAACGGCCGCTTGATGGCCACCCGGCGCGCGAGGCTCACCGCGCTGCTGTCGGGCGGAGCGATCCCGGACACCGCGGACTACCAGGTGCGGCTGGAGCCGGAGGGAACCCTCGTCGGGACGGTCAACGAGGACTGGGCGATCGAGTCGAACGGAGGAGACATCTTCCAGCTCGGCAATGCCTCGTGGCGCATTCTCCGCGTGGAACCGGGCACCGTCCGGGTCGCCGACGCGAAGGGGCAGCCTCCCAGCCTGCCGTTCTGGCTGGGCGAGGGTCCGGGGCGAACGCGGGAGCTCGCCGCCGAGATCGGAACCTTGCGCGAAGAGTGCGCGGGGCCGGAAGTCGACGCCGCGACTTCTCTGCGATCGGCATGTGGAAATGCGCTGCCCGAGGGCGCGGCGGTCCAGATCGCGGACTACGTCGGCGCCGGCCGCCGGATGCTCGGCGACGTGCCTTCGCAGAAGCGCGTGATCCTCGAGCGCTTCTTCGACGAGAGCGGCGGCATGCAGCTCGTCGTACACGCGCCGTTCGGCTCGAAGATCAACCGCGCCTGGGGACTGGCGCTGCGAAAGAAATTCTGCGTCGGCTTCGGGTTCGAGCTGCAGGCCGCGGCGAACGAGGAGGCGATCGTCCTCTCACTCGGCTCTCAGCACAGCTTCCCATTGGACGACGTCTTCGACTACCTGCATCCCGCGAGCGCGCGCGAGGTCCTCGTCCAGGCGCTCCTTCCAACGCCCATGTTCGAGACGCGGTGGCGCTGGAACGCGCAGCGCTCCCTTCTTCTCGAGCGATCCCGGAACGGCAAGAGAGTCCCGGCGAACCTGCTCCGGATGCGCGCGAACGATCTGCTGGCCGCTGCGTTCCCGCAGGTCCACGCCTGTCCCGAAACGCTGCCGGGCGGCCCGCTTCCTGTTCCGATGGAGCATCCCATCGTCGCACAGACGGTCGAGGACTGCCTGACCGAGGCGATGGACGTCGACGGATTCGTTGAAGTGCTGCGCGGACTGAGAGACGGCTCGATCGAGCGGAGAGCGGTCGATACGGTCGAGCCTTCCGCGTTCGCGCGCGGCATCCTCTCCTCGCAGCCGTATTCGTTCTTGGACGACGCGCCGCTCGAGGAGCGGCGCACGCAGGCCGTGCACTCCCGGCGCGTCCTCGACGTCCGCTCCGCAGACGAGCTCGGAACTCTCGATCCCGACGCGATCGCTCGGGTGCGCGAGGAGGCTTGGCCGCAGCCGGTGGACGCCGAGGAGGTCCACGAGGCGCTCCTCTGGATGGGTTACGTCACGGCGGAAGAGGGGAGACCCTGGCAGCCGTGGTTGGACGAGCTCGCCGCGGGCGGCCGCGTCGTCTCAGAGGGGGAGCGCTGGTTCGCAAAGGAAGCGTCGCGCGACCCGAAGTCGGTCCTCAAGGGACGGATGGAGGCGCTCGGCCCGGTCGCCGGCGACGATCCGCTCTTCCTCGAGCTCGAAGGCGAGGGAAACGTGCTGCGCACCCGGATCGACGGACGACAGGCGTGGTGCAACCGCCGCCTGCTGGCGCGCATCCACCACTACACGCTCGACCGCTTGCGCCGGGAGATCGAGCCCGTCACCGCAGCGGAGTTCCTCCGCTTCCTGGCGTGCTGGCAGCACGTCGATCCGGCGCATCGCCTCGAAGGTCCGCGCGGAGTGGCGGAAGCGGTCGCGCAGCTCTCCGGCTTCGAGATCCCCGCGGCGGCCTGGGAGGGGAGCGTGCTGCCGTCGCGCGTTCGCGGGTACCGGCGGGAATGGCTGGATCAGCTCACGTTCTCGGGAGAGGTCGCGTGGGGCCGGCTCTGGGGCGCGGGTACATCTGCGATCCGGCGGACTCCCGTCTGTCTCGTAATGCGCGAAGACCTGGAGGAATGGACGTCGCTCCTTGCAGTCGCCGCGCAGGGGCCGGCTCCGGCCCGCGAGCCCTCGAGGACTGCTCTCCAGGTCGAAAGGGCCCTGCTCTCGCGCGGCGCGATGTTCGTCCCGGAGATCGCGCGAAGGACGAGCTTCGCCCGCGATCTCGTCGAGGAAGGGCTGACCGAGCTGATCGCGCTCGGCCGCGTGACGTGCGACTCGTTCAGCGGACTGCGCTGGTTCCTCGTGCCCGCCTGGAGACGCCGGCCGGGAGCTCTGACGTCGGGGCGATGGAGCGTGCTTTCTCGCGAGACGAGTCGGCCCGCGTCTCCCGAGTTCGTCGCGCGGCGGCTTCTCACCCGGACCGGGATCGTCTTCCGCAAGACTCTCGCGCGCGAGAAGCAGCCGCTGCCCTGGCGCGACGTCGCCCGCGTGCTCCGGACTCTCGAAGCCCGGGGAGAGATCCGGGGCGGGCGCTTCGTCGGCGGCTTCGACGGCGAACAGTACGCGCTGCCGGAGGCGATCCCTCTCTTGCGCGCGGTTCGAAGACTCACGGACACCCCGGCTCTCGCGGTCTCCGCGGCCGATCCCTTGAACTTCCGCGGAATCCTGACGCCGCACGAACGCGTCGCGCCGACGGCGCGACAGCAGGTGCGGGTGGCTTAGTTTCGCTGGACGCCGAGCTTGGCGGCGGCCACGTAGAGGACCGCGACGCCGAGCGCCACGAGAAGATCGGTGCCGCGATTCTCCCGGAGGGAACGGCGCAGGGAGGACACGACTGTGACTAGTCTAATCTCCGGTGCGAAGCGAAGGAGGTGACCGATGGAGAGAGAGTCGCGGCGCACGGCGGGGATTCTCCTGGTCGTGCTGCCCACGGTGATGCTCGGAGGGGTCAGCCTTTTGCGGCTGCTGGCCGGAGACCCGGAATACATGGCCAACCCGCTGCGCCAGAATCTCTGGCGCGCCGGGCATGCGCACGCCGGCGTCCTTCTCTTGCTCGCCCTCGTCTGCTTGCGATACGTGGACGAGGCAGCTCTCTCGCACGCGATGAAGACTTTCGTCCGCTCTGCGATTCCCTCTGCGGCGATCCTGCTTCCGGCCGCGTTCTTCCTTTCGGTGGCGTCACCGGAGGCGACGCACCCGAACGGCTTGATCTCGCTCGCGTACGTCGGCGCCTTCCTTCTGGCGGCCGGCGTCGTCGTTCTCGGCGTCGGTCTCTTGAGGCGTCCGGCCGCTTCGTGAGCTCCTCCTTCTCCGACCACTTCTCCGGCGTCTCATCGGCGTACGCCGAGTTCCGTCCGCGGTATCCCGATTCCCTCTTCGCCTGGCTCGCGGGGCTTCCGGCGGGGCGCGGTCTGGCGTGGGACTGCGCGACCGGCAGCGGCCAGGCGGCGATCGGGCTCGCCTCGCGATTCGAGCGCGTTGTCGCGACCGACGCCAGCGCGGAACAGATCGGCGCCGCAGTGCCGCATCCGCACGTCGACTATCGCGTCGCGCCGGCCGAGGCGAGCGGTCTCGACTCGGAATCCGTCGATCTCGTGACGGTCGCGCAGGCGCTGCACTGGCTCGACTGTCCGGCGTTTTTCGCGGAGGTGCGGCGCGTGCTTCGACCGGACGGCGCCGTCGCGGCGTGGGCGTACGGCAATCCGAGGGTGGACGACGCGCGGGCCGACGAGGTCCTGCAGCGTTTCACCTCGGAGACGGTCGGCCCCTATTGGCCGCCGGCGCGCGCCCTCGTCGACGCGGAGTATCGGACGATCGATTTTCCGTTCGCCGAGATCGAGCCCCCCTATTTCCCGATGGAGGTCTGGTGGCCGCTCTCCGCTCTCCTCGGATACATCGGAACCTGGTCCTCCACCACGCGCTTTCGAGCATCGCGGGGGTACGATCCGTTGCCGGAGGTCGCGGCGCAATTGCGGCGGTTCTGGGGCGATCCGGAGACTCCGCGGCGGATCGAGTGGCCGCTCGCTCTGCGGGTCGGGC
>WNGF01014179.1_pt1 | contig 10634 bp, 8 predicted proteins | sample 5400641 | NCBI WGS metagenome assembly WNGF01 (sample SAMN13153371, study PRJNA577476) | soil metagenome | isolation source: 80 cm soil or saprolite under grassland replicate 2 | place: USA:California | collected 2016-06-15
TCGTGTTCGGCGGGTTCAGCTCCGAATCGCTGCGCGATCGCATCAACGACGCGCAGGCCGTGGCGCTGGTTACAGCCGAAGGCGGCTATCGGCGCGGACAGATCGTTCCACTGAAACAGATGGCCGACGAAGCCCTCGCCGGAACGCCATCAATCCGCCACGTCGTCGTCGTCCAGCGCCAGGCCGGCGCGCCCATTCCCGTGCACATGAAAGAAGGGCGCGACCACTGGTACCACAGCCTGATGCAGGACGCCACCGCGTTCTGCGAGCCCGAGGCCATGGACGCCGAGGACATGCTCTACATCCTCTACACGTCCGGGACGACCGGGAAGCCGAAGGGGATCGTGCACACCACCGGCGGTTATCTCACCGGCACGTATGCGACGACGAAGTGGGTGTTCGATCTGAAAGAGGACGACGTCTTCTGGTGCACCGCCGACATCGGATGGGTCACCGGTCACAGCTACGTCGTGTACGGGCCGCTGGCGAATGGGGCGACTGTCATGATGTACGAAGGAGCGCCGGATTGGCCGCAGAAAGATCGCTTCTGGCAAATGATCGAGCGCCACGGCGTCTCGGTCTTCTACACGGCGCCCACCGCGATCCGCGCGTTCATGCGATGGGGCACGGAGTGGCCCGCCAACCGCGACCTCTCGTCCTTGCGGCTGCTCGGATCTGTCGGCGAGCCGATTAATCCTGAGGCATGGGTCTGGTACTACCTGAACATCGGCGGCGAGCGATGCCCGGTCGTCGACACGTGGTGGCAGACAGAGACCGGCATGATCATGATCACGCCGCTGCCGGGCATCACGAGTTCGAAACCGGGCTCCGCGACGCTGCCGTTTCCAGGTATCAGCGCGGAAATCAGAGATCAGAAAGGCGCACGCGTCGAGCGCGGCGGCGGCCTGCTCACGCTGACGAAGCCGTGGCCGGCGATGCTGCGCGGCATTTACGGCGATACGGAGCGCTACCTAAAGCAGTACTGGAGCCAATGGGGCGACGGTTCGTACTTCACTGGGGATGGCGCGCGGGTGGATGACGACGGGTTCTATTGGCTGCTCGGACGAGTGGACGACGTGTTGAATGTGGCGGGACACCGCCTTGGCACGATGGAAGTGGAAAGCGCGCTCGTCGATCATCCGCGCGTGGCGGAAGCGGCTGTCGTGGGCAAGCCGCACGAGATCAAGGGGCAGGCCGTCGCCGCGTTCGTCACGTTGAAAGAGGGGAACCATCCGTCCGACGCGCTCGCGTCCGAGCTGAAGGATCACGTCGTGAAGAAGATTGGCGCGATCGCGCGGCCGGATCAGATTCTCTTTACCGCGGACCTCCCGAAGACCCGCTCCGGCAAGATCATGCGCCGCCTGTTGCGCGACATCGCCGAGGGGAAGGCGCTCGGGGATACGACCACGCTCGCGGATCCGGGCGTCGTCGCGAAGCTGAAGACCGAGTACGAGGACAAAGAGGGCTAGCGCGTGCTCTTGCGGACGGCCTCGATCTGATCGCGCTCGATGTGCAGGTGCCGGCCGCGGCGCGTGGCCGTGAGCGTGCGCGTCTTGATCATGTGGGCGACTTCACGCGGGGTCATGTCGAGCATCATCGACGCGCCGAAGATCGTGAGCGACGTCGGCAGCAGCGCGACGCGCTCGATCCGGATCCGGTCGTTCAGCTTCGCGCGCAGCACGGCGGCCTCCGCTTCGGCCATGACGTAAGCGGCGTCGAGCTCCGAGTTCACGAGATCGGTTCCCACGGTCGCGGCGCTCACCGTGACGATCTGCGTCATGTCGGTCTTGTGGTCCTGCAGGATGAGCCGCTGACATACCGACTCACAGAAACGCGCGGCGAGGATCGCCGCCTGGTCGACTGTCGTTTCGGGCAGCAGCACGGCGATCGAGTCATCGCCGCGGCGCGCGACCCAATCGTGCGTGCGGAAGAACTGCCGCGCGAGGATTCCGATACGTTCCAGCAGGCGATCCCCAACGCCGCGTCCGTGCTCGCGATTGATGTGCGACAGGTCGTCGATGTCGAACAGCAGCAGCACCAGCGCATGCTGGTGCCGCAGCGCGCGTTCGATTTCCTGCGCGAGCACGAGGTCGAACACGGGCCCTACAATGAGCGTGGTGAGCGGGTCGCGGACCACGAGAGGCACATCGCGTCCCGCGATCTGTTCAGCGTGCGCGCCGAGGATCTCGAGGGTCGCGCGGCGGATGGAGTACGCGATGAATGCCCATGGCTCGCTGGTCGATCCCAGCCGGGCATCGAGCGTGACCTCGTCGAGGATCGTGCGTTCCGAATGGTGCACGGCATCGAGCAGCTGGCGCGTCGTCAGCGGCGGGGAGTAATGGCCGAGATCGCGCATCGCGGCGCTCTGCGTGTCGAGAGATCCGGCGTCCACGCTCGCCGCGAAGAGGCGGAGCAGGAGCTCGGCGCATCCACGCCACTCCTCGGGACTGAGATCGTCGCCCAGCGTCGAGATGATCGTGGCGATGTCCGCCGTGAGATGGTCCTGCCGCTCCCGGATCAACGCGCTGATCTGGCTGCGGACGTCTCCAGCGGCTCCCGTTTCGTCCATCAACGTCGAAATATCTTAGTGCATCGGCTTTTTTACGGCTCAGGTTTACACCGGCGGTCGGTCGTGCGTTAATTAGGACTCCTCAACCATATAAATGGCCAGCATCACGGCGATTGAGCTTGGCGCCGACTCATGCGCATTCGCACGCACGTCCGTCCGCCGGGGCGCCGTTCGTGTGTTCGCGGTCGAGACACTCGATCCCGCGGCATTTCCAGGCACCGACTCGTTCACTGTGGCCGTCCGGCAAACCCGCCGCACGCTGAACCTGTCTCGACGCGCGCGCGTCGTGCTGTGGGGACTTCCCGAGGGTTCGAACCGGAAAGACGCGGCAGTCAAGCCACTGCTCACTCCGCTGACGAACGCGGGATTCAAAGTGGAACGCGTCGTGTCGCCGTGCAACGCACTCGCGGCGCTGGCCCGAGTCCGCGCGCCGCGCGCCGAGGGGGCCACCTGCTGGCTCGCGATCAATCGCGGCGGCGTCGCGATGATCGTCGTGCGTCCAGGCAAGCAGCTGTACGCGCACTCGTTCGTGTGGGATTCGACGGTCGGTTCCTCCGGCAGCCAGGCGCGGCTCCTTCAACGCTACTCGCTGGTGTCGTTTCTCTCGCCGGAGATCAAGCGCGCGCTCGCAGAAGCGCGCAAGCACGGCACTCCCGTCAACGCCGTCATCACCTGCGGGAACCTTCCGGACCTGCGGTCGCTGACGATGCCCCTCATCGAGGAGCTGGACGTCGAAGTGGAGACTCTCGATTCGCTCGATGGCCTCATCGTGAAGCCGCCCGTGGCAGAGCGGATCGCCGAAGCGGCGCCCGGGATCCGGCTCGCGTGTGCGGGCGCGCTCGCGCGCGGTTCGCGGCCGTGGGATGAATCGAAGCGTCCCGCCGCACAACGCGCAGGCGTCTTGTTTCGTGCCGCCGCCGTCGTCGCCGGCATCGCCGCGATCGGATTCGCGTGGTACGAGACGCAGCGTCGTTCGAGCTCAGGTCTGAGTTCCGCGCCGCCTTCCGTCATACTCACGGCGCACGTGGCGCAGCAGACCGCACCGCCATCCGCGGTGAAACCGAGTGTGCCGGCCACGACGGCCCGCGCGCCCGCGGTGAAACCGAGTGTGCCGGCCACGACGGCGCCCGCGCCCGCGGTGAAACCGAGTGTGCCGGCCACGACGGCCCGCGCGCCCGCGGCGAACCCAAGTGTGCCGCCGCCGATGGCCTCGGCGCCCGCGGTGAAGCCGACTGTCCCGGCCATCACGTCCTCTGCGCCGATCGTGAAGCCGAGTGTTCCGGCGGCGACGACGGTACCAGCGCCGATGCCGAAGCCCGTCCAGCCAACCGTTACGACGCAGCCGCCTGTCGCCACGAAGTCCGTCGCTGTGAAGCCGGCTCCGCCGCCTGTCAGTGCGCCCCCACCCGCGGTGAAACCAAATGTGCCCGCCGCAACAGTGCCGCCACCGAAGTCGAAACCCGTTTTACAGCCGTCTGCCGTGAAGGCGCCGGTCGTTGTCGCCACCGCGAAGGCGCCGCAACAACCCGTGAACCGGCCTCCGGCCCCCGGTTTCCAACCTCCGACGCCGCCTGTCTCCACGCCGAAAACGACGGCTCCACTGCAACCGCTAAACGCGCGGGCATCCGCGCCTACGGTGACGAAACCTCCGGCGCCTGCGACGAGCTCGCCTGTCGCTCCGCCAGCGGCGCGAATTCCGACTGCCCCGCCTCCGGCGCCGGTGAGCCAGGCCCAGCCGCCAGGGGTGAATCCACTACCCACATCAGCCGATAAACCGCAGGCGAGTAATGCCGAGCTGACGGAAATCAGCCGGCCGCTGCCGCCTCTGCTGAAAGATGCGGTGCCCCGGGTGACGGCGATTCTCGTAGCGAACGATCGCCGGTTCGCCACCGTCAACGACGGGCAGATTATCGGAATCGGCGACGTGCTTGGGCGCCGGATCGTGGTCGCAATTGACGACCGGGCGGTTGTGCTCCGCGAACCGTCCGGTGTGCAGATCCGTGTAGGCCTTGGAGGACGGGTGTTGGGGGTGGAGCGGCGCTGATCTGCTGAATCTGTGGAAATGGTTGCGGTAGAAGGGGACACGACCTAAGATCGCTGCCCCCACGGGCTGCGCCGCATATAGAGGGACGAGTGCGCAAAAAAATCGGGGAATGCCTGATTCAAGCCGGGCTGATCTCGGAGGAAGACCTCCAGGTCGCCCTGGCCGAGCACAAGAAAACCGGCGAACGCGTCGGCTCAGTGCTCGTACGCCTCAACCTCGCCACTGAAAAACAAATCACGAAAGCGCTCGCCTACCAGCTGGGCTTTCCATATATCAGCCTTGGTGATGAGCCACCGGATCCGGCCGCAATCGTCCTGATTTCGAAAGACGTCGCACTGAAGCGGTCTGCGTCGCGGTCAAGCTCGAGAAGAACCTGCTGACCGTCGCGATGTCCGATCCGTTGCTGTTCAGCCTGGTGCAGGACCTCGAGTTTCAGACGGGCTACCGGATCAAGCAGGTCGTCGCCACGCGCAGCGACATCCTGCAGGCGATCGAAACCGGATATCCCGACAAGGCGCTCGCGAAATACACCGGCGTGACCGCCGGACTGGCCGTCCCCGTCTCGGGGCAGAAGACAGGCTCCCGCGGCGAGTCGAGTCCGGGTTCCGCGCTCGTTTCACGCAGCGATCTCGACGTATTCGAACAGGCTGCGTCGACGACGGCGGCGGCGCGCGAAGGCAGCGACTCCGCGCCGATCATCGACCTTGTGGATCTTGTCGTGAACAGCGCGATCACGAGCCGCGCGAGTGACGTGCACATCGAGCCCTCCGAAAAGGGAGTGCTCGTGCGGCATCGGCTCGACGGCATCCTGAAAGAAGTGATGGACCTGCCGAAATGGGTCCATGAAGGCCTCGTCGCCCGCATGAAGATCATGGCGGGGATGGACATCGCGGAGAAGCGCCTTCCGCAGGACGGCCGGCTCCGCATCAAGACCGAGGACGGCAAGGAAGTCGATTTCCGTGTCTCGACGCTCCGCACGATGCACGGCGAGAAGATCGTGTTGCGCGTGCTCGATCATCGCAAGGGTGCGCCGCCGCTCGAGGAGCTGGGCCTCTCCGCCGCCGCGATGGCGGAATTGCGCTACTTCCTCAAGCACCAGCCCGGCATGATCCTCGTCGTCGGGCCCACCGGGTCCGGCAAGTCGACGACGCTGAGCTCCGCGATTACCTCGGTGAAATCCGGACGCACCAACATCATCACGATCGAAGATCCGATCGAGTACCAGATCCCCGGCGTCAACCAGACGCAGGTAAACGAGAAGGCGAAGCTCACCTTCGCCAGTGCGCTGCGCGCGATCCTGCGCCAGGATCCTGACATCATCCTGGTCGGCGAAATCCGCGACCACGAGACCGCGAAGATCGCGACGCAGGCCGCGCAGACGGGCCACCTCGTGCTCTCGACGCTGCACACCGACGACGCGCCGTCGACCGTCACACGGTTGATGGACATGAACCTGGAGCCGTACGTGATCGCATCCGCGCTCGTCGGCGTCGTCGCGCAGCGGCTCGTCCGCCGCCTGTGCAACACGTGCCGGCGCCAGTACACCCCGGAGGCGGAGACACTGCGCGCGCTGAACATGACCGAGGCGAGCGCGACTCATTTCGTGTTCTACAAGGCGGTCGGCTGCGAGGAGTGCAACCACACCGGCTATCGCGGGAGAATGGGCATCTACGAAGTGATGCGCGTCAGCGACAAGGTCCGCCGGCTCATCGCGCAGAAGGCGGGCGACGACATGATCCGTGACGCGGCGATCGCCAGCGGCATGATCACGCTCGGCGAAGACGCCCTGGCGAAAGTGAAATCCAGTGCGACGAGCGCGGAGGAACTGTTCCGCGTCGTGACCGAGGTGAAGGAAGTGCGGACGCTGTGTCCCGGGTGCTCGGCGGCGGTGGGAGTGGACTTCATGGGGTGCCCGCACTGCGGACATCGCCTGAACGCGGGTTGCGCGAAATGCGGCCGCTCGCTTCAACCCGGCTGGCAGTTCTGCCCGTACTGCACCACCAGCGCGCTGGCGCGCCCCTCGAAGAGACAGTTGCGCGAGCAGCGGCGGACGCCGGAGCTGCCCCCTAGTAACGTTGCCGAGTTCAAGAACCAGAATCGTTGAAGAACTACTACGACCTGCTCTCGCTGCCGGCGAATGCGCCGGGAGACGAGATCAAGAAGGCGTTTCGACGCGAGATCGCGCGCTACCATCCCGACAAGGTCCAGCACCTCGGCAAGGAGTTCCAGGAGATGGCCGCGGGAATGGCGGCGGATCTCACCGAGGCCTATCGGATCCTGATGGATCCGTCGCTGCGCGCGAAGTACGACGATGACCTGCGCGGCGGCGGCGCACCATCCGTTGCACACAAACCATCGCCCGCCGCGACATCGGCGCCGCCACGCGCGGAGGCTGCGCATAGTGCGCCTCCGCCGCCGGCCGCGCCGTCTGGACCGGGGGCGCGTCCGACCGCCGGAATCGATTTCGTCAAGCGCGCGACGATGTCGAAGATGCGCGACGCCATCGAGGACGTCCTGGTGAATGCCACACCGCTCATCGTCACAGGTTTCGATATCGCGCTCGCGACGAAGCCGAAAAAGGGCCTCTTCAAAAAAGCAGAAGATGCGCTGTGCCTGCTGGTGAAGTTCGTGCCGCAGGTGGATGCCGGCGCAATCACCGAGATCTGGCCCGCGGCTGCGCGGGTGAAGGTGCCCGATGTCGCGGGCTGCGTCCTCCTGTTGATAGGTTCGGGCATGTCGTCGGCGAAGGATCTATCCGCGGCCGTGACGGAGCAGCGCCGGAAGACGCGCGGCGCCGGACCTGTGCTCGTCCCCGTCGATGTGAGAGACTGGGAGGCACTGTTTCCCCCGGAGACGCCGACGGCCGTGCGCGCGATTCTCCAGCGCCTGAAGGATGAGAAACGCTGACGTGGAACTGCGGACCGCCGCTTCCGTAAAGAAACTCTTATGGGAATGATTACCACCCACGACCTCTGGAAGACCTACGTGATGGGCGACGAGCAGATCCACGCGCTCCGCGGCCTGTCCATCAACATCGACCGCGGCGAGTACGTGGCTATCATGGGTCCGTCCGGCTCCGGCAAGTCCACGCTGATGAACCTGATTGGATGCCTCGACACGCCAACGAAGGGCAGTTACCTGCTCAATGGCAAGGAAGTCGGGTCTATGAACGACGACGACCTCGCGCGCATCCGCAATGAAGAAATCGGCTTCGTCTTCCAGACGTTCAACCTGCTCCCGCGTGCAACCGCGCTGCACAATGTGGAGTTGCCTCTCGTATACGCGGGCGTATCCGGCAAAGACCGCATCGAACGCGCGAAGCTGGCACTGGAAAAGGTGGAATTGACCTCGCGCGCCTCCCATCGTCCGAACGAGCTGTCGGGTGGGCAGCGGCAGCGCGTCGCGATCGCGCGCGCGCTCGTCAACAATCCGTCAATCCTGCTCGCGGACGAGCCGACCGGGAATCTCGATTCGAAAACGGGCGCGGAGATCATGCAGGTCTTCGAGCGCCTGCACGAAGGCGGCAACACGATCATTCTCGTTACGCATGAAGCCGACATCGCGGCGCACGCGCATCGCGTGATCTACGTCCGCGACGGGCAGGTCGAGAAGGACGTGCAGCGGGCAGCTTAGGGTCCGCACGCGCGTCAATTCCAAGTCCCAATTTCCAATTCCCAAGTCCCAAGTCCCAAGTCCCAATTCCCAATTTCCAATTCCCAATTCCCAAGTCCCAATTCCCAATTTCCAATTCCCAAGTGCACTCGGGCGTTGGGAGTTGGGCTTTGGGAGTTGGGCGTTTGGCGTTGGGAGTTGGGAGTTGGGCGTTGGGAGTTGGGAATTGGGAGTTGGGGAGTTGGGGAGTTGGGAGTTGGGGAGTGGGAATTGGGAGTTGGGGAGTTGGGAGTTGGGAATTGGGAGTTGGGAATTGGGAGTTGGGGAGTTGGGAGTTGGGAGTTGGGAATTGGGAGTTGGGGAGTTGGGGAGTTGGGAGTTGGGAGTTGTTACGCGCCGCCGTCCGATCGGGGCGGCGCTACGTATACGCTGACCGTGCTTTCATGGCCGGCTGCATCCACCGCGGCCACTCCGAACACCCAGTCATCGATGTTCATCTTCGGGAAGGTAAACTCCGTCACGTTGCCGACCGTCATCTCGTGCTGCCAGTCCGGGGCCCAGGCATTCCGCCAGAAGATGCGGTAGCCGGCGGCGCCGGGCGACGCTTCCCAGCGCAGGTGCGCGTCGTAGCCGGAAGGGCGTCGATCGATCGTCGGCGTCAGGCGCTGGCTGTTCGCCGCCTTCCGCACGACCACCGGAGGCGGCGGTGCGAGCGCGAGCGTGGCCATTGCTGCTGCGTTGACGCGCGCGTCCTGGGCCAGGTAGCGGAAGTCGACGCCATCGATCGTGTCGTTGGGACCGTGCTGCTTCGCGTAGTTTTCCTTGGACTCGCGGAAACCGATCGCCGCGAAACCCTGCGCGTTCAGCGCGCTGTGATCGCCGCCGCGGCTGAACCTGTCGGAGCGGGCCATCAGGCGCACGCGGTGCGACGGCACGTACATCGCGCCGATGCGCGCCGCGAACTGCGCCAGCGATCGTGAGGGCGAGTCCTCGGGTCCTTCGGAGTAGATACGGATCGACGAGCCGTCGAAACTGCCGTCGCCGCCTCGGGAATTGCCGACGATGTCGTTGTTGAACCACGCCTGGACGGGAAGGTTCTGCTCCTTGGCGGCTTTCGCATGCGCGCCGGATCCGATCAGCCCCTGCTCTTCACCCGCGACGGTCATGAACACGAGCGTCGCGTCGAATTCGATGCCGCTGTTCGCGAACACGCGCGCGAGCTCCATCGACAACACCGTACCGCTGCCGTCATCGTTCGCACCTGGCGCGTCGATGTTGTAGTTCTGATTCCGCCGCGTCTGGGGATCGACCGGAGCTGCCGGCTCACCGGGCGCTTGTGGCGCCGCGCCCGGACGGGTCTGTCCGGCACCTGGCGCACCTCCAACTGCACCCGGCGCACCTTGCGCACTACTCGCACGCCTCGCACCCCCCGCGTTGGTCGCTTCCTGTCCGCGGGCGCCGAGGTTCACCGAATCATAGTGGCCGCTGACGTAGATGCGCCGCGGCGTTTTTCCCGGCAGGATCGCCATCACGTTGCGCAGCTCCACGTCCCGCGTAATCCGCCCGCGCGCTGGAATCTGGTGCGTGTCGAAGCTCACCTGCAGCTTCGGGCTCGTACGTTTCAGCTCGTCATAGATCCACTGCCGCGCCGCTCCGATCCCGCGCGTCGTCGACGTCGCATCCGAAAGCGTGTTGCGCGTCCCGAAGCTCACAAGCTTCTCGAGGAGCTGCTGCAGACGCTCTTCCGAAATGGATTCCATCAGCTTCACGATGCTCGGATCGACTGAACCTGATGCCGCGGGAGCCTGTGCCTGCACCCTTGGCGCCATCAGCACCGTTACCACCAGCAGCATTAGCGCCGTCTTAACGAACTTTGACATGCTCGAGATAGTCTCCAGACGGAATCCGCGGCGCGCGGCCGAGCGGAGCGTTGTAAAAGTAGACCCATGCACGCGCCTGCGTGCCGTCCGGCAGCGCGACGTCTTCCTGCTGCCGCAGATACAGGCTTCGATCGGGATCTTCGTGCCGATACCCTTCGATGCCGTCGAGCGCGGCGAGCACCGTCGGCGTGTCCGCCATCTCGTAGACCTCTCCCCACACGCTGCCTTCCGCGGCAGGAATCGCGGCGGGATAAAGGCCGAGATCGAAGAGCGATCCCTGGATCGCTCCGCGCCCGATGTAGCGCAGCTTTTCGTCGATGCCGGCGCGCCGCCGGCGATCGAAGCCAGCCATCAACGTGCCGTAGAAGAAGACGAGATCGCCCATGTAAGCGGGAAGCGTAACACGGAAAAACGAAGGGCCGGTCCCTGCGGACCGGCCCTGGAGGATCAAGCGAAGCGTGCGAGTTTACCGTTCTGGCGTCGGAGGAGTCGGAGGCGTCGGAGACTTCGGAGCGCGCAGATCGTGCAG
>WNGF01015125.1_pt1 | contig 10633 bp, 7 predicted proteins | sample 5400641 | NCBI WGS metagenome assembly WNGF01 (sample SAMN13153371, study PRJNA577476) | soil metagenome | isolation source: 80 cm soil or saprolite under grassland replicate 2 | place: USA:California | collected 2016-06-15
GACCGAATGCGTGGCGCCGATCCGTGCGCAGGCCTGCATCGCGACGACGCCTTCGACCGACATCGGGATGTAGATGAGGACGCGGTCGCCCTTCTTGATCCCGAGCGACTTCAAGCCGTTGGCGAGCCGGCAGACGCGGTGGTAGAGGTCGCGATAGGTGACCTTGGTCACCGCTCCGTCGTCGGCCTCGAAAATGATCGCGACCTTCTCGGCATTGCCGTTCGAAAGATTGCGATCGAGGCAGTTGTACGAGACATTGAGCTCGCCGTCCTCGAACCATTTGTAGAACGGCGCCTTGGACTCGTCGAGCGATTTCGAGAACGGCTTGTGCCACAGGACCTCGTCGCGCGCGTGCTTCGCCCAGAAGCCGGCGAAGTCCTTGGCGGCGTGCGCGTTGAGCGCGTCGAAGTCGGCCTTCTTGACGTTGGCCTGCGCGACGAATTCGCGCGGCGGCTCGAAGATCCGGGACTCGGTGGATACCGACTCGATCGTGGACATGCTGGATTCTCCTGTTGGGGTCCGGTCGGGCGCGCGGCGACCCTCGCGGGACGCAGCGTGACTTGTGAGTCTAACCAACTGCCCGCGTCCCGCGCAACGCACGAAGGTTGATACAGCGCAAGGGTCGTCGTTCGACCTTGGCGCGGCTCGACGGGCCGCGGAGTCGAGGCAGCAGCCGGTGCTAAACTCGGCAGGCTACCCGCCCCCTTTCTGTAGGACGATCATGGTCACCATCCGCCAGCAGGATTTCATCGACAGCGTCGCCGATGCGCTGCAGTACATCTCCTATTACCACCCGCAGGATTACATCGAGGCGCTGGGCGAGGCCTATGCCGCCGAGCAATCGCCCGCGGCGAAGGATGCGATCGCGCAGATTCTCACCAATTCGCGGATGTGCGCCGAAGGCCATCGCCCGATCTGCCAGGACACCGGGATCGTCGTCGCCTTTGTCAAGGTCGGGATGGACGTGCGCTGGGAAGGCGTGACGATGCCGGTCGCGGAAATGGTCAACGAGGGTGTCCGCCGCGCCTACACCCATCCCGACAACAAGCTGCGCGCGTCGATCGTCGCCGACCCGGCTGGCGCCCGCAGGAATACCAAGGACAACACGCCCGCCGTCGTCCATTTCGACCTGGTCCCCGGCAATACCGTCGAAGTGAAGATCGCCGCGAAGGGTGGTGGCTCCGAGAACAAATCGAAATTCACGATGCTGAATCCGTCCGACTCGATCGTCGATTGGGTCATCAAGACGCTGCCCACGATGGGCGCGGGCTGGTGTCCGCCGGGGATGCTCGGCATCGGCATCGGCGGCACGGCGGAGAAGGCGGTCCTGCTCGCGAAAGAGGCGCTGATGGACCCCATCGACATGCACGAGTTGAAAAAGCGCGGACCGAAAACCGCGCTCGAGGAATTGCGCATCGAGATCTTCGATGCCGCGAACGCGCTCGGCATCGGCGCCCAGGGCCTGGGTGGCCTATCCACCGTGCTCGACGTGAAGATCCTCGACTATCCGACGCACGCGGCGTCGAAGCCGGTCGCGATGATCCCCAATTGCGCCGCGACCCGCCATGCGCATTTCATCCTCGACGGCAGCGGCGCGGCCGAGCTCGCGCCTCCCGATCTGGGTCGCTGGCCGAAGGTCGAGTGGGCCCCGTCAGCCGAAGCGACGCGCGTTAATCTCGACACGCTCATGCCAGCGGAAGTCGCGTCGTGGACGCCGGGCCAGACGCTGCTCCTCAGCGGAAAGATGCTGACCGGCCGCGATGCCGCGCACAAGCGCATCGCCGACATGCTCGCGAAGGGTGAATCGCTGCCCGTCGATTTCACGAATCGCGTCATCTATTACGTCGGTCCCGTCGATCCGGTGCGCGACGAAGCAGTGGGTCCCGCGGGTCCGACCACGGCGACGCGGATGGATAAGTTCACCGAAATGATGCTCGCCCGGACGGGCCTCATCGCGATGATCGGCAAGGCCGAGCGCGGCCCGATCGCGATCGAGGCGATCCGCAGGCACAAGGCCGCCTATCTGATGGCGGTCGGCGGTGCCGCGTATCTCGTGGCGAAGGCGATCAAGCGCTCGCGCGTCGTCGCGTTCGGCGATCTCGGCATGGAAGCGATCTATGAGTTCGACGTCAAGGACATGCCGGTGACCGTCGCCGTCGACGCCAACGGGATCTCGGTGCATCAGACCGGCCCGCGCGAGTGGCAGCAGCGCATCGGGAAGATTCCGGTTGCGGCGTGAGCCTGGAGTAGGCACGGTGGCGCGTGGGCCCGGCGCCGTCGCGCCATTCGTCGTCGAGTTCCGTTCCGGCGCATGGCACGGTGTATGCTTATAAACCGCGTGCGTTGAGGCCAAAAAAGCATACGCGGCAGTGCGGACTGCCGCGATCCGCCCGGACGATTCCGCTGCGACTCCGGTGCGCGAAGGCACGAGAGCAAGGGTGATCACGACCGGAATCGAAACGCGGGAGGCTCACGCCGGCCCGCCGCGGGATGCCTGCGCGGCGCGCAGGCGCGCGCTTGTCCACCCGCACCATTGCGCGATCCCCGGGGCGACAACATGAAACGCCTGCGCCGGCATCTCACGTCGCTTGCGACGGACACGATTTCGCCGCTCAACCTGCCGCCGGTAAAGATGGGCTTGCTGACCAAGCTCAACCTGCTCACCGTCGGGCTGATCTTCCTGACGGCGATCCTGACGACCGGCTTTTACCTCTGGCAAAAGTGGCAGCTCGACGAAAGGGAGTTGCGCTCGCAGGGGTCGACGGTACTTGCCATGCTGACCGAGATGTCCGAGCGCGGCCTCTCCACGACCGACCGCGCGCGCCTCGATGCTGTGCTCGACAATCTCGAGGCCGACGGCGATTACGCCTACGTGACGGTGCTCGGCCCGAACCGCATGCCGATCCTCGATCGCCGGTTCGGCGAGTCGCTGCGCAACCTCGAGCTGCCCGACCTCGGGCCGGACGCTGCGGTCCCGACGGCGGGGGCAATCGGCTCGTCCGACGTCACCATTCAGGGACGGCGCTACATCGAGCTGATTGCGCGCGTCGCAAACGGCCGGACGGCTGCGCCAAGCGGGCCGCCGCGAAGCGAAGGCGATCCTCCGCCCGACGCCGCGGGGACGGTCTCACCGATCGCACGCGTTCCGGTCGGCCTCATTCGCGTCGGCATGACGTTCGAGCGGCAGCAGGTGCAATTCAGGAAGACGCTGATCGGCGCACTCTCGGTCGTCGCCCTGGTCGTCGTGATTGCGATCGGCGTGACGCTGCTCCTGACCCGGCGGCTCGTTGCGCCGATGCGGCGGCTGATGCGCGCCGCCCGCGCGGTGGGCTCCGGCAAGCTCGATGTGTACGTGCCGGCAAGCTCGGCCGACGAGCTCGGCCTGCTCACGCACACCTTCAATCACATGACGCAGCGCCTGTCCGAATCGCAGGCCGAGGTCGCGAGCTACCAGCGCACGCTGGAAGACAAGGTTGCGCAGCGGACCAAGGAACTCGAAATCGCGACGGCCCATGCGTACAAGCTTGCGCAGCACGACATACTGACGGGGCTGCCCAATCGGTCGCTCCTGAACCAGCGGCTGAAGCAGATTCTCGCGCAGGCGGCGCGCGACGCCACGCACGTCGCGTGCCTGTTCCTCGACTTCGATCACTTCAAGCGGATCAACGATACGCTAGGCCACGACTGCGGCGATCAGCTGCTGCAGGCCGTCGCGCAGCGACTCACGTCGGCTGTCCGCGAATCGGACACCGTCGCGCGACTCGGCGGCGACGAGTTCGTGCTGATTCTTCCCGGACTCGATCCCGCTCATGCGACCTTCGAGACGATGACGGTGCTGGCGCGCGTGCGCGAATCGTTCCTCGCGCCGTTTCGTCTGTCCGACCAGACGCCCACGCTGACGTCGTCGATCGGCGTGTCGATGTATCCGCTCGACGCGACCGATCCGGTGATCCTCATCAAGCAGGCCGATACGGCGATGTACGCGGCGAAGGAAGCCGGGCGCAACGCGTACCGCTTCTACACCGCCGACATGAACGCGCGCGTGCAGCTGCGCCTGCAGCTCGAGACCGACATGCGGCGCGGGCTGATGGACGACGAGTTCTTCCTGGTCTACCAGCCGCAGATCGAGATGCAGACCGGACGCGCTGTCGGCGTCGAGGCGCTCCTGCGCTGGCGCGACCCCGAGCGCGGCGTCATCTCGCCTTCCGAGTTCATTCCGATCGCCGAGGAATCCGGAATGATCCAGGCGCTGGGCGCGCGCGTGTTGCGCGACGCGTGCCGTCAGGTCGTCGCGTGGCACCGGCAGGGAATGATGCTGCGGCTGTCGGTCAACCTGTCGGTACAGCAGCTGCAGCATGACAGCTGGCTCGGCATCGTCGACGAAGCGCTCGCGGCGAGCGCCCTGCCCGCCCATTATCTCGATCTCGAGATCACCGAAAGCGTCATCATCACGCATCCGGAAAAGGCCGTCGCCACGCTGGTGAAGTTGAAGCAGCGCGGCGTATCGATCACCGTCGACGACTTCGGAACCGGCTATTCGAGCCTGTCCTATCTCGCCCGGCTGCCGATTCAGGCGGTGAAAGTCGATCAGCGATTCGTCCACGGCCTCGAGCAGAACCGCAACGACGAGGCGATCACGCAAGCGATCATCGCCCTGTCGCATTCGCTGGGCTTGCGGGTGATCGCCGAGGGCATCGAGACCGCGGCGCAATTCGCTTTCCTCAAGCGCCACGGCTGCGAGGAAGCGCAGGGATTCCTCATCTCGCGCCCGCTCGAGGAGCCTGAGCTCCGCAACTGGTGGCGAATGCAGGAAGAGGAAAACCGGATCGTCGGCCGGCAGAGCGACATGTGGCAGCCGGAGGGCTGACGCGCGTCGGGACGCCAGCGCGTGGACCGAGTGATTCTCGAGCGAACGACTCTGGATTCCCGCCTTCGCGGGAATGACATCAGGTTCGAAGATCTTCTGGCGTATCCACGTCGCGCAGAATCCCGGGATCGTCGACGTCGATGCGCACGACGCGGTCGCGATTCGCGGCGACCAGTCCTTTCGCGCCTTCGTCGCCCGTGAGGGCGGCCAGCGCTTCGTAGAACGACTTCCCGAATCCGACGGGATGGCCGCGCTCGCCGTCATGAAACGGCGCCGCGACGCTCGCTCCGTCGGCAAGCGCCGCGACGACGCGCGCGATGGTCGCCGGATGGATCCACGGCATGTCGGCGAGCGCCACGATCCAGCCCGCCGCGTTCGAAGTCGCGTGCACGCCATGGGCAAGGCTCGCACCCATGCCGTCGTCGGCGTTCGCGCAACGCACGACGCGCGCTCCGACTGCGCCCAGCGCCGAGGCCAGCGCCGGATCGTCGGGCCGCACCACGGCGATCACGTGCGACACTGCCGCGAGCAGATGCCGCGCCGACGTTGCGCCGATGCACTCGCCGGCAACGTCGCTTCCCGGCAGGACGCATAGCAACTTGTCGCTGCCGAAGCGCGTCGCACGGCCGGCGGCGAGAAGGATTCCGACAATTGTGGAAGCGGGGATCAGGAGACTTTCGGCGTGTTCAAGGACGCCGCTCAATCGGGCAGGAGCCTGAACTTGCCGTCCTTCACGGTGACGAGCACGCGCGCGCGCTCGTCCATCCCGTTGTGATTGGTCGGCGACATGTTGAACACGCCCTGGCAGCCGACGATCTCGCGTTCTTTTTCGATCGCGTCGCGGAGCGCCGTGCGGAACGCTTCGGTGCCGGGCTTCGCCTGCGCGAGCGCGACGGGAATCGCGCGCTGCAGGATGATGCCGGCGTCCCAGGTGTTCGCACCGAAGGTCGCGGGCTTCTGCTTGAACTGCTTTTCGTAGGTCGCAATGTAATTCTGGGCGACTTTCTTCACCGGATTCGCATCGCTGATCTCGTCGATCACCAGCATCGGTCCGGCGGCGAGTACCGTGCCTTCGACCTTGTCCTTGCCGATCCGGATGAAGTCGTCGGTCGCCACACCGTGCGTCTGATAGATCGCACCCTTGTAGCCCTGGTCACGCAGCGTTATCTGCGGCAGCACGCCCGGACCGCCGACGCCGGCCACGAGAACGGCGTCGGGCTTCGCAGCGATGAGCTTCAGCGCCTGGCCCGTGACACTTTGATCGGTGCGCTGGTAATACTCGGTGGCCACGAGCCGGATGCCCGAGCGCTCCGCAATCGGCATGAACACCTTCTGCCAGTTCTCGCCGTAGGGGTCCTTGAAGCCGATGAACCCGATGCTCTTCACTCCGGCCTTCACCATGTGCTTGACCAGCGCGGCGGCGATCAGGTCGTCGTTCTGCGTCGTCTTGAACACCCACCTGCGCTTCGCGTCCATCGGCTCGATGACGCTCGACGTGCCGACAGTCGCAAGCAGCGGCACCTTGCCATCGGCGACGAGGTCGAGAATCGCGAGCGCATTGGGGGTCGTCGACGGTCCGATCAGCGCATCGACGTTGTAGTCCTGCAGCAATTTTTTCGCGTTCTGCACCGCGCGCGTCGTGTCGCCGCCATCGTCGAGCTGGATGTATTCGACCGTCGCGTTGCCGATTCGCGTCGGCAGCAGCACGCCGGTGTTTTGCTGCGGAATGCCGATCGCGGTCGTAGGACCCGTCGCCGACACCATGAGCCCGACCTTGATCTGGGCGGCGACCGATGCCGAGAATGCGAGCGCAACGAATGCCACGACATTACGGACCCACACGGAAGGCTCCTATGCGACGCGGAGGGTTTTTCTCGAGGTGCTCATCGTAAGCGGTGTCGCTCGCGCTAGGCAAACTGGCCCGCAGCATGCCCCGAGGCCCACGCCCACTGGAAATTGTAACCGCCGAGCCATCCGGTGACGTCGACCACTTCGCCGATGAAAAAAAGTCCCGGCACTGCCGACGCGCCCATGGTCTTCGAGGACAGATCGCGCGTATCGACGCCCCCCAGCGTGACCTCTGCCTTGTTGTAGCCGAGCGTCCCGGACGGCAATACCGTCCAAGCCTTGAGGAGCGCGGCAAGCTTCCACAGCACCTTTTCCGCAATCTCCCGCACCGGCAGCGCCGCACCGTGCGCGGCACACCATTGCTGCGCAAAGCGCTGCGGCAGGTGCTCCGCGAGAACACTCGCGAGCTGCGCGGCCGCACCGCGCCGGTCGACCAGCCACGCCGCTGCGTCAGTGCCCGGCAGAAGGTCGATCGTCAACGGATCGCGGCCGTTCCAGTACGACGAAATCTGCAGGATCGCCGGACCCGAGAGCCCGCGATGCGTGAATAGCAGGTTCTCGCGGAAGCGGCCGCCATTGCAGGACACCTCGGCGTCGAGCGAGACGCCGGCGAGCTCGCCGTAACACGCGAGCGTCTCCGGCTGGAAAGCGAGCGGCACGAGCGCGGGCCGCGGCACTACGACGCGCAGCCCGAATTGTTCGGCGATGCGATAGCCGAACGGCGTGGCGCCGATCTTGGGGACCGTCAGACCGCCGGTCGCGACGACGACCGATGCCGCTCGCACCGGTCCCGCCGGTGTCGCGACGCACCACGCATCGCCTTCACGCGTGATCCCGTCCACCGGACAGGGCATCCTCCACTCGACGTTTCCCCGCTCGCACTCGGAGGCGAGCATCGCGATGATGTCGTGCGCCGACTCGTCGCAGAAGAGCTGGCCCAGCTTCTTCTCGTGGTAGCGGATTCGGTAGCGATCGACGAGGGCAATGAAGTCGCGCGGCGTGTAGCGCGCGAGCGCCGAGCGACAGAAATCCGGATTCTGCGACAGGTAGTTGGCGGGTTCGGCGTTGACGTTCGTGAAGTTGCAGCGGCCGCCGCCGGAGATGCGGATCTTTTCGCCGAGGATCGGATAATGCTCGATCAGCACGACGCTTCGGCCGCGCCGACCCGCCTGGGCTGCACACATCATTCCGGCCGCGCCCGCGCCGATCACGACCACATCGCATGTCGTGCTGCGGTTCAACGCTCGGTCCGGCGCTCGATCACGCCATGCAATCTAACATGCGATCTAGGCGAAGCGCGGCGGCCGAACCATTTCCTCGTCTCCGCGGGCCGGCCTGGCCGTTCGTATTCACTCGTGTGGGTCGTTGCCATCACCGGCGTCAGCATGCACTGCGGCTGGAGCGAGAACGAGGCCCGGTCGACCGGCTTATTCGTAGCAACCCCGTGCCGCCATGCGTTACGCTATCGCCATGCATTGTCGCCTGATCAACTGCTGGCCCTCTGCGCGAGCATCGTGAAAAATAGATCGCCGCGATTAAAAGCGGTGCAACACGCGTCCGACGTGACCGAGCCCACTGTCGCGGCCGTCGTTCGCCAGCAGACGGGAGCCGCGTGGTCGCGTGCGCGCCGGCTGTGCACCGAGGGGCGCGTCACGCTGAATGGCGAGCGCTGCCTCGACCCCGCATGGCGTGTCGCGCCGGGTATGGTGGTCGCTGTCGACCCATCGGCACCGAAGCTCCGCGCCGGTCCGCTTGCCGAGAGCGCCATCGTGTTTTACGACCGCGACATCGTCGTCGTCGACAAGCCCGCAGGGATGCTCAGCGTTGCCGATGAGCCCGGGAACAAGGAGACCCTCGTCGACTACGCTCGGACGTTGCTACGACGGATGGGCGGGGCCGACGCTAAGCTCGGCGTGGTTCACCGCCTCGACAAGGATACGAGCGGCCTGATGGTGTTCGCACGGACGGCCCATGCGAAGCATAGGCTGGCAGCACAGTTCCGCGAGCACACCATCGATCGCGTCTACCATGCCATCGCGCACGGTGCCGTCACCGCCACGCGTGTCGACACGTATCTCGTCGCCGATCGTGGCGACGGAATCCGCGGATCGCATGGAGATTTCCGACGTCGGTCCGCCAACGCTCCCCCCGAGGCGAAGCGTTCGGTTACGCACATCAGACCGATCGCTCCCCTTGCCGGTGCCACGCTGGTCGAATGCCGCCTCGAGACCGGACGCCAGCATCAGATTCGGATCCACCTGTCCGAGCTCGGCAATCCGTTGGTCGGCGAACGCGTGTACATACGCGACTACGCCGGCCCGAAGATCGAAGCCAGCCGTCCGATGCTTCATGCGCGGACACTCGGATTCGTTCATCCCCGCACCGCCGAACGCATGGCGTTCCAGCGCGAGCCGCCCGATGATTTCCAGGCCATGTTCGAATCGCTCCGACTGACTCGCCGCTGACGCTTACGTGCTGGCGCCGCGGCGTCGCTCGCCCAAGCCCTGAATCAAGGCGTTCAGGAGGCTGCACGCAACGACGCAGGCGGCGCGCCCCTGCCGAGCGGTTCCCGCCTCGCGGCCCAGATGAGATACAAGAACAAGGCAACGAAGATCGCGCCCGCCGCCGCGGCTTCCAAAGGATTGCGGCCAGAGACAACGCAAAGCACCGACGCGAAGAGAGAGAAAGTCAGATCGTCACCCAGGCCGAACAGAAGCAAGTCGGGGACGGGCCGCCATCTGGCCCGTGCCATCAGTGCCGCGGAAAACACGATGACCGCTGCCGAGACGGCGAGATAAAGCGCGAACGGTAGATGACGCGGCGACCAGAACTGAAACACATAAAAGAGGATCGTGCTGCCGCCCAGCACCGCGGGCCACAGGTATGTTCTCGCAGGCGAGGCCGAGGGCGATGCGGGCCGGGCCCTGCAAAATCGCACGGCGCTTGCCGCCAGACCGACGCTCGCCGCGGCATAAAGAAGGAAGACGCTCAAATCGCTGCCCACCGGATTCAGAAAATACAGCGCATAGAGACCGGTCAGGATGACGAGCAGCACATAGAGCAGCCAACGGGCGCGTCCCGAAGCGAACCAGCGTCGCCCCGCCGCGGCGGGAAACATCCAGCGGCTCACGAGAATCGGATACAAGACGCTGTGCAGCGCGTGCCAGAAGACGATGAAGATCGCCCATCCGCCCTGCAGCGGGCCGATTTGGCCGTAACCGGCAAAGTCATCCAGTGGCGACCCACCCGGCTGTGTCAGCGTCTTCGCCAGTACGCCTTCGTTCAGGATGCCGTACGCGAGCCCCAGCAGCACAAGACCGATGGCGTTGAGCTCGCGAGCGACCGTCAACTCGCGGATCAGCAATACAGGCACGCCATAAGTTACGGTGACCAGGAAGAACGGCAACGGCTGAAGAAACGTCAGCAACGGCACGTTCCCGGACAGGACCTCGGCCAGCGGCCCGGTGGCAAGCAAGAGGAAGAGCGCCGCGCGCTTCGCTTGCGCATCCATCAGCGCTTTTCGACAGCGGGATCGTCGTCGATGCCGACGCGGAGATTCGGTGCGATGACCATGGCCTGGGGGACAATCTCCTGCGGAACAGCAGGAACGCTCTGCGAGCGGTTGCGAGAGTAACACTCGCCGGACGCGTCCTACACGCAAATCAGGGTGCCACTGATTCCCGTCGCGATACCCGTGATCTACTGTGCACACATGTCCAATCGCAGGACAACCGGGCGACCACCGAAAAGCACCACCGGGCCGTCGGCGATTGGCGGTCGACGAGCATCCATGTGACGAAAGCACGTTGAACGAAATGCCCAAGCCGTTGCAGGTCTACGTCGTCGAGGACTCACCGATCACCCAGCGGTTCCTCGCTTCGGCAATCGCGGCGGCCGGGGCGGACTTGAGCGGCAGCA
>WNGF01011877.1_pt1 | contig 10632 bp, 9 predicted proteins | sample 5400641 | NCBI WGS metagenome assembly WNGF01 (sample SAMN13153371, study PRJNA577476) | soil metagenome | isolation source: 80 cm soil or saprolite under grassland replicate 2 | place: USA:California | collected 2016-06-15
TATTACTCCGGCAGGCAAGCTCCTCACACGGTGTTGGCAGTCGCATCTTGGACGGCGGGATGGCAGAAGTAGCTCAGGATCCGCTGCGGCCACTAGGCCCACTGGTGCAGGAAGGCGTCTCCATGCGCCTGCCATTCCGCCTGCGTCTCTGGCCAGCCCTCCGCATTGACCGCGGCCTTCACGTCGTTGTTCAGGTACGCCACGGGATTGCGCTCCGGAGCCTACTTCGGCAGGGGGATCACCTCGATCCGGTCGCGCCGCGCTGCGACCCACGCCTGCACCGCGGCGTTGTCCGGCGCCCGCAAACTGTCCAGGATCAGGAACACCTTCGTGCGGACCGCGGCCAACAGCCGTGCCCAGAACGTCCGGAACACGGCGGTGTCGCACGGCGGTGGGAAGGTCAGGAAATGGCCTTCCCCTGGGTCATGGAGCGCCGAGACCACGTTGACCCGCGCCTGGCCCCCCGTCACTTCTTTCACCGCGGTGTGGCCCGGCCGGGCCTGGCCGCGGCCGCGCTCAGCGTCGCTCCCGCTCCCCTCCGCGGCACACCCAAAGATCTCCGCCCCCGCGGCCGCAGCCCTTTCCACCACAGCAGGATACGTCTCTTCGAGCCAACGCCGCACCTCCTGGGGGTCTGGTTTCCGGGCCTTGCGGGCGGGGCGTTGGGGCGTGGACCCGCAACGCCGCAGGGAGGCACCGCCGGTGCGGCTGGCCAACGGGACGCCGCACTCCTGCTGGAGCAACTTGGCCACGGCCCGCCGGGTCCCCAACGGGGAGGGGATGCCCAATTCCTGGGGTTGGCGGTGGTCCAAGAGCGCGTGGCGGGGGGTGGCTTGGTCGTCGCTGCGGAAACGCCCCGCGCCGAGCGGTCGACCGTGGCGTGGTGGCGGCAGCGCCTGCAGACCGCCTGGGCCGGAGGCGGACCAGCAACGGCAGACGGTCGCGCGGGCGACACCGAGGAGGTCAGCGCTGGCGGCCTCGGGGAAGCCCCGTTCGCGGGCCCGCAAGGCGCGCAGACGCAAGGCGTCGAGGACTTCGTCGCTGAGCCAACGGGCAGCGGGGAGTTCGAGCGCCAGGACGGGTCCCGCGGCAGAGTTGGGCCAACGCCCGCGGCTGCGCCACGAACGCCAACGGGTCGGGCCACACCATCCGAAGTGAGCAGTTTCCATGCCGGATTAATACAGGGACCGTGCGTTGTCTAAGCCACCCGGAGGTGTGGGCGCGCAGGGATTGTGCGTCCATCCCGGCCCCCGACGGCAAACCGTTCCCGAACCTGGCCCAGCACGCCTTGCGCGAGGCCAAGGTGCTGGCCCGGAACCTCTTTGGGGTCTTCAATGGCCGGTCTCCCCAGCCGTTCGTCTACGATACCCTGGGGATGATGGGTTCCCTGGGCCACGGCAAGGCGTTCGGCCAACTCCTCAAGGTACGAATCCGTGGCGTCCTCGCGTGGTTCGTGCGGCGCACGTATTACCTGCTCCAGATGCCTGGTTGGGGCCGCCGGTTACGCATCATGATCGACTGGACCTTCGCGCTGCTGTTTCGGCCGGACACCACCAAGATCAGCATGGATACCGAGGCGGCTTTGCTCCTCCGCGAACTGGAAGAGGGGGCAGCCCGAACCGGCGCTCGCGCCGACGGCGACAAGGATGGCGGTGTTTCAGCGATCCAGCTCGCCAATGCACCCCGCGCGGACTCCAAGCGGGCCGCCGGTTCACCGCAAGCGACGGGAGGGAGTGTATGGAAGTCGATGCCGTGTTGCCGTGCATGCCTTCTCTGGTGCTGCCTTTCGTCCTGGGTCTGGGCGGTTGGCTGTCGGGCATGGGCGCCCTGGCCCTCGGCGCCGGCTTCCTCTACAAAGTTCTCGGCTTCACCCGCACCGGCACCGTCCAGGCGGCGCGCCAGGTGTTCCGATCGTCCTTGCTGTTTCTGCCGGCTCTCTTCCTCCTCTTTGTCCTGGACGCACTACTCGTTCACGGGATGTGAGGCATGAACCCTTTGGTGTTACTGGCAACCAGCACGGGGCCGACGCAAAACCTATCGATCTTCGACCCGGCCTCACCGCCGGCCGAATCGATCCGTCACCTGTCCGTCCTGGTCTTTGCGATTACCGGGGTCATCTTCCTCGTGGTGGAGGGGATCCTCCTCTATGCAGTCGTGCGCTTCCGCCGACGCGGCGCGGCCGGGACGGAGCCGCCGCAGGTCTATGGGAGCAAGCCGATCGAGATCGCCTGGACGGCGGCGCCGGCCCTGATCGTCGTCGTCCTGATCCTGGTCACGGCGCGCACGCTCTGGGAGGTGACCCCCGATCCGCCTGCGCCCCGCTCGGGGGACAACACGCTCTTCGTCACTGTGGTTGGCCGCCAGTGGTGGTGGGAGTACCGCTACGACCGTTACAACGGGCGCGAACTCGGTTTCATCACGGCCAACGAATTGCACGTCCCGGCAAGCGACCCAGGGGAGAAGGGCGTGAAACGTCCCGTCTATCTGCGGCTCGAATCCGCGGACGTTTGCCACAGCTTCTGGGTGCCGCGGCTGGCGGGCAAGGTGGACCTGATTCCGGGGCGCACCAACACCCTGTGGTTCCAGACGGACAAGCCGGGTCTGTACCTCGGGCAGTGCGCCGAGTACTGCGGCACCCAGCACGCCGGCATGCTGCTCCGCGTCAATGTCGATGCCCCGGCGGACTTCGAGCGCTGGCTGGAGAACCAGAAACGGAAGGCGGTGGAGGATCCCGCGGCGCGCGCGGGCAAGGAGGTGTTCCTGTCGCAGTCGTGCGTCAACTGCCACCGCATCCGCGGCACGCCGGCCAAGGGAACTTACGCGCCGGACCTGACGCACCTGATGAGCCGTCAGACCCTCGGCTCCGGCACGCTCAAGAACGACGAGGCAACCCTCCGTCAGTGGCTGCTTGACCCGCAGAAACTCAGGCCAGGCTGTCTCATGCCGGCGTTCCGGCTGGACGACCGGGAGTTGCGACTGGTGGTCCAGTACCTGCGGACCCTGGAGTGAGTGCTTCTCCCCCTCACCCCCAACCCCTCTCCCACCAGGGGAGAGGGGAGTATTTTGCTCCCCTCTCCCCTGGTGGGAGAGGGGTTGGGGGTGAGGGGGAGAAAGAGGATCCAGAGATGGCTGTCGCCGAACAAGCCGTGCAGCCCGAGCGCCCGCCCTGGACGGCCGTGCTCCATGAGTGGGTGACGACGGTCGATCACAAGAAGATCGGCCTGATGTACATCCTCCTGAGCCTCGTGTTCCTGGTGATCGGCGGCGTCGAGGCGCTGCTGATGCGCTGGCAGCTCATCGTGGCTCGCAGCGGCTTTCTCGGGGCGGACACGTTCAACCAACTGTTCACGATGCACGGCACCACGATGGTCTTCTTCATGGGCATGCCCATGCTGATCGGCATCGGCAACTACCTGGTGCCGCTGCAACTCGGGGCGCGCGACATGGCCTTCCCCCGCCTGAACGCGCTGGGCTTCTGGGCGACGCTGTTCGGCGGCCTGCTCGTCTACTACAGTTTTGCCACCGGCGGCGCCCCCGCCATCGGCTGGTTTGCCTACGCGCCCCTGACCGAGCGCACCTTCGCCCGCAGTTCGGCCACCGACCTCTGGGCACTGGGGCTGATCGTCAGCGGCATCGGCACCGTCGCGGCAGGGGTCAATTTCATCGCCACCATCCTGGGCATGCGCGCCCCCGGCATGACGCTGCGCAAGCTCCCCTTCTTCGCCTGGACCATACTCTGGACGGCCGTGCAGATCGTCATCGCCCTGCCGCCGCTGACGGCCGCCCTGGTCATGCTGCTGCTCGACCGCAACCTCGGCGCCCATTTCTTCGACGTGCAGAACGGCGGCTCGGCGATCCTGTGGCAGCACCTGTTCTGGTTCTTCGGCCACCCGGAGGTGTATATCCTCATCCTCCCGGTCTTCGGCATGATCTCCGAGGTGATCCCCGTCTTTGCTCGCAAGGTGCTATTCGGCTACGAGTTCATGGCGGCCGCGACCATGGGCATCGCCTTCATCAGCCTGGGCGTCTGGGCGCACCACATGTTTTCCGTTGGCATGAGCCGCGCTCAGGATATGTTCTTCGTGGCGTCGAGCCTGCTGGTCTCCATCCCGACAGGCATCAAGTTCTTCAACTGGCTGGCCACCCTGTACGGCGGGCGGATCGTCTTCGCCTCGCCGATGCTGTTCGCCTTTGGGTTCCTGTCGATGTTCCTGATCGGCGGCCTGACGGGCATCATGCTGGCGGTCGCGCCGTTCGACTTCCAGCTGACGGACACCTACTTCGTGGTGGGGCATTTCCACTGGGTGCTGATCGGCGGCACGCTGTTCGGCGTGTTCGCGGGCCTCCACTACTGGTATCCCAAGGTGACCGGCCGCATGCTCTCGGAGCGGCTCGCCCGCTGGCAGTTCTGGCTGCTGTATGTCGGCTTCATCCTGACGTTCGGGCCGATGCACCTGGCGGGGATGCTCGGGATGCCGCGGCGCATCTTCACCTACGAGGCGGACCGCGGGTGGGACTTCCTGAACCAGTTGACTACCCTCGGGGCCCTTATCCAGGTGCCAAGCTATGCCATCTTCGTGTACAACGTGATCGCGTCGCTGCGGAAGGGCCGGCCGGCCGGCGACAACCCGTGGGACGCCTGGACGCTGGAGTGGGCGACCACCTCGCCCCCGCCCGCGTACAACTTTGAGACCATCCCCACGGTCCACAGCCGCCGGCCCCTGTGGGATCTGAAGCACCCGGACGACCCGGACTGGAAATACGAATGAGGAGGTCGCGCCTTGAGCGAAACCAGCCTGTCTCCGGCGCCTCCCGCCACGGGACCGCACGAGACCAACGCCAACAGTGGCAGGGCCTCGGACCTGCCCGTGCCGCCCGATGTCGCGCCCGAGAAAACGCTGAACGCCGGCCAGTGGGGGATGGTCGCCTTTTTGGTCTCGGAGGTGGCGTTCTTCGGCACGCTGATAGCGACCTACCTGTCCTTCCTGGGGAAGGACACCGTAGGGCCGACGCCCGCCGGGGCGCTGTCCCTGGGTCTGGTGCTGTTTACCACGGCCTGCCTGCTGTCCAGCAGTGTAACGATCCACCTGGCCGAGCAGGCGCTGGGCAGCGGCAGCGAGGCAGCCTTTCGCCGCTGGTGGGCGGTCACGATTGGGCTTGGGGTGATCTTCCTTCTGGGGACGGCCTATGAGTGGCACGGGTTGATCTACGAGCAAGGTCTCACGATCAGCCGCAACCTGTTCGGGAGTACCTACTACACCCTGGTCGGCTTCCATGCGCTGCACGTGACCGCGGGAGTGGTAGTCATGCTCATCGTGCTGGGCCTGGCCCTCCGCCGCCGGGTGACGGCCGCCAACCGCGGCGGCGTCGAGTTGGTGTCCTGGTACTGGCATTTCGTGGACGGCGTTTGGGTCGTGGTGTTCACCGTGGTCTACTTGGTTGGGAGGTAGCAGCGCATGGCGACCAGTCCCCATCCCGCCGCGAGGTCCGACGGTCCAGCCGGCCCCAACGGCGTCGAGATGCCCCGGCCGACGGTGGCCCCCCTGACGGTGTCCCTGGGCGCCGCCCTCATGGGCATCGGAGTCGCGACCAGCCTGGCTTTCCTGGTCGTGGGCGGCGTCGTCCTGGCGACCGGCCTGGGGATGTGGGTGGCGGAGCTGTTGCCCGGCCAGGGACACCAGCGTGAGCCCCTGGTCGAACCGGCCGAGCGCCCCGCGCCCGTGCAGGCAGCCCCCGGGACCGTGGAACAACTGCGGCCGGGCCTGCCGGGGTATCGCTTCCGCCTGCCCATGACTGTCCACCCCACCTCAGCCGGCGTCAAGGGCGGCCTGATTGGCGGCCTGGTGATGCCGGTGCCGGCCCTGCTTTACGGGCTGCTGAGCGAGCACGGCATCTGGTATCCGATCAACATGCTGGCCGGCATGGTGCTTCCCGGCATGGGCGACTTACCACCCGAAGAACTGACGGCAACACTTCAGCAGTTCAGCCCAACGCTGCTGATCGTGGCGCTCGTCATCCATGCGACCATGTCGGTCGTCTTTGGCCTGCTCTACGGCGTGCTCCTGCCGACACTGCCGGACATTCCCAGCCCGGTGGCCTGGGGCGGCCTGCTGATGCCTCTGCTCTGGACGGCGGTGAGCTTCACCCTGCTGGGGGCGGTCAACCCGGTGCTGGCGCGCGGCGTGGACTGGCCCTGGTTCATCGCCTCGCAGTTTGTTTTCGGCATCGCGGCGGCTGCCGTGGTCATGCGGGCTGCAAAGCGCGGCCCGCTCCGGGCGGGCTTGCTGGGTGGCGCCGCCGGCGCGTTGCTAATGCCGATACCCGCCCTCCTCTGGGGCCTGGCGACCGGGCGCGGCGTTTGGTATCCAATCAACCTGCTGGCCGGCCTGGTGGTGCCGGGCATGGACCAGGTAGCGCCGGAGGAATTGAGCCGGTTTCACGGCGACTGGCTGGCTATCGGTGTGGTCATCCATGCGGTCCTGTCGCTGGGCTTAGGGATGGCATACGGCCTGGCATTGCCGAGACTGCGGCCCCTTCCCGGGCCGATTGCCTGGGGCGCGCTGGTGCTGCCGCTGCTCTGGACGGGCATCAGCTATGGCCTGATGGGCATTGCCAACCCCGTCCTCCAGCAGCGCGTGGACTGGCCCTGGTTCGTCGTCTCGCAGTTCGTGTTCGGGGTGGCGGCCGCGTTCGTGGTGGCCCGTTCGGAGGTGGTCCACATTCCCCCAGCGGGCTGATGACAAGGTGACCAGGTGACAAGGTGACAAGGTGACGGAGGGGAACTATGAACGCAGTCAGCAGCCGAGCCAAAGGGAGCAAGGTCCTTGTCACCTTGTCACCTTGTCACCTTGTCACCTTGTCATTCCTCCTGGCTGGCTGCAGCTGGCCCGGGAAGCCGGACCCCGCCGACCGGCCGGTCCCGGACAACCAGGTCGTCAAGTTCGCGAGCCTCTACGGGCAGCACTGCGCCGGTTGCCACGGAGCGGACGGCAAACTCGGGCCGGCGCCGCCGCTCAACGACCCACTGTTCCGGGCCGGCATCGAGGAGAAGGAATTGGAGCGCGTCATCACCTCGGGGCGGCAAGGCACACCGATGCCTGCCTTCGCCAGGGCCAAGGGCGGGCCCCTGACACCGGCACAGATCCAAGTGTTGCTCTGCGAGATCAAAGGGATCGCCTACAAGGTCGTCCGGAAACCCGACGGAGAAGCCGGCAAGGCCGAGGTGGTGCGGGACGCTCATGGGGCCGCCCCGAAGTGGGGCTCACCCGGTACGTTTCCGGACGGCGCTCCGCCCCTGCACGTCAGGGCGGATGAGTCCCGTCGAAGCCCGACCGAGTACGAGCAGATCCGCAAAAGCGTCTTTGCTCGGGCCTGCGCTGTCTGTCACGGCGATCGGGGGCAAGGAGTCGAGCAGGACGGCCGGCTGAGGCGGACCCTCAATGACCCCGCCTTCCTGACGCTGATCAGCGACCAGGCCCTGCGCCGTTACGTGATCACCGGCCGGCCCGACCTTGGGATGCCGAGCTATGCCGGTGTACGTCCAGGGGAGCCGCATTTCAGACACTTGGATCCCCAGGAGGTCGCTGAGCTGGTGGCACTCCTGACGGAATGGCGGCGGGCGGGAGCGACCAGCGGGAAATGACCCGCGTCCGTTACGAGGCACACCAATGGAACATGAACCCGATCCGAAATCCGTGGTGCCCGCTCCGGGGCGGCGGACGTTCCTGCAATGGCTGACCTACGGGCTGTGCGGCGTGGCCGCGGCGGTCCTGAGCATCCCCGTCGTCGGCTACTTTTGCGGAGTGCGCAAGCACAAGGTCCGGTGGGTGACCCTGGGCCCGCTGAGGCAGTTCCCGGTCAACGAGACGCGGCTGGCAACCTTCGACAACCCGCTGCGCGAACCGTGGGACGGCATCACCGCTCACACCGGCGCCTTCGTCCGTTACCTGGGCAAGGACGAGCAGCAGCAGGATCAGTTCCTGGTCTTCGCCGTCAATTGTGCCCATCTGGGCTGCCCGGTGTCCTGGTTCCCCGAGTCGGGGCTGTTCATGTGTCCGTGCCACGGGGGCGTCTACTACGCCAACGGCGAACGCGCCTCGGGGCCGCCGCCGCGCGGCCTCTTCCACTGCGTCTGGCGCGTGCGCGGCGAAGAACTCGAGATCCAGGCGCCGCACTACCCGACGTTGCAGGATCCCCTGCGGAAGCCGGCGTGAGGTTTGGCCGCGGTTCGGAGAACCGCGCTCCGCCGCGCGGTTCTCCGAACCGCGGCTAAACGGGGGTGGATCCTTGGACGTGCCGAATGAGGAGGACCGATCATGCCGCGATGGCTGCGTGCTGTTGGGAACTGGCTCGACGCCCGCCTGAGCCTGCGCGAAAGCCTGGGGCCAGTGATGAACCACCCCGTGCCCAAGGCCCTCTCCGGGCGCAAGGGCTGGTGGTATGTCTTCGGCAGCGCTTCCCTCACGCTGCTGCTCATTCAGATCCTCACTGGCATCGGCCTGGCGATGGTATACGTCCCCAGCGCCGACCGGGCCTACGACACCTTGCTCTATCTCAACTACGAGCAGCCCCTTGGCTGGTTCCTGCGGGCGCTGCACTACTATGCCGGGTCCGGGATGGTCGTGATGGTGCTGGTTCACATGACGCAGGTCTTCCTGCACGGGGCCTACAAGTATCCGCGCGAACTGACCTGGGTCGTGGGCGTGGTCCTGTTCTTGCTCACGCTGGGCATGTTCTTCACCGGCCAGGTGCTCCGCTGGGATCCGGACGCTTACTGGGGCCTGGCGGTCGGTGGGTCCATGGCCGGGCGCGTCCCGGTGGTGGGCCCGTCGCTGGTGGACCTGCTGCTGGGCGGGCCGATCATCGGCGGCAGCGCACTGAGCCGCTTCTTCGCCCTGCACGTCTTTATCATCCCGGGGTTACTGCTGTTCTTCCTGGCGATCCACCTGTGGCTGGTGATCAAGCGCGGGATCAGCGCACCACCCGTCCCCGGCGAGAAGGTCGATCCCAAGACCTACGACGCGGAGTACGAGAAGGAACTGAAAACGGGTGTCGCCTTCGCGGGGGAGGCGATGCGGAAGGACATCCTCTTCTCCGCGCTGACGGTGATCGTGGTCGTGCTCATCGCCGCCCTCGTCGGGCCGAAAGGGCCGAGTGGACCGCCCGACCCGACACTCGGCAACGCCAATCCGCGCCCCGAATGGCCATTCCTGTGGCTGTTCGGGCTGCTGTCACTCAGCCCCGCAGGAGCCGAGACGTTCTTCATGCTGATCTTCCCCGTGCTCCTGGTCGGCGGCCTGTTCCTCGTCCCGTTCGTGTCCAACCGGGGGGAACGCGCCCCGAGCCGCCGGCCAATCGCCGTGCTGGCCGTGGTCGTGATCTTCGCCGTGCTGGGCGTCCTGACGTACCAGGGGGCGACCGCGCCCTGGTCCCCGGTAATGACGGCCTGGAGCGGCGACCCGGTGCCGGAACCCATCGTCCGCCAGAGCAACCCAGTGCAGCTGCAAGGGGCCCTGGTGTTTCAGAACAAGAACTGCCGGAACTGTCACGCCCTGGAAGGCAGCGGCGGCCGGCGCGGCCCGGATCTGACCCGGGTCGGCACCCGCCTGACGCGGGAGCAACTCATTGACCAGGTCAGCAACGGCACGCCGGGCGGCGGCGACATGCCGGCCTACGGGCGGCAAATCCGGCCCGCCGAGATGACGGCCCTGGTCGAGTTCCTGGAGAGTCTCCGGCCTCCGGGGCAACCGCCGCCGCGCTCGCCCGCGTCTGGGGCGCGGCAGAAGGGACCGCAATGAATCCCACCCTCGACGCCGCGTTGCGCTCGTGGCCGCTGGAACCGTGGCTGCTCGCGGCCCTGCTGCTCACCGGCGGGATCTACGTCCGCGGCTGGCGCATCCTCGCGCGCCGCGATCCGTCCCGCTGGCACTCCGGCCGGCTCGCCGCCTTCGTGGGTGGGTTGGCGGCGGTCTACCTGGCGCTGGCGTCGCCGCTCGAACCGTTTGCCGCCCTGCTCCTGCAAGTCCACATGGCGCAGCATCTGTTGCTGATGATGGCTGCGCCGCCGCTGCTCTGGCTGGGAACGCCCCTGTTCCCGTTGCTGCGCGGCCTGCCCCAGCCGATTCGCACGTACTGGGTCGCGCCCCTCCTTCGCTCACGCGGACTCCGCCGGGCCTTCGCGGCCTTGACGCATCCCGTCCTGGCGCTGCCGATCTTCGTGGCCGTCACCTGGCTCTGGCACGCCCCCGCACTCTACGAACTCGCCCTGGGCTCCGGCGCCTGGCATGAGGTGCAGCACGCCTGTTTCCTCGGGGCGGGCCTGCTGTTCTGGTATCCCGTCGTTCGGCCTTACCCCAGCCGCCCGCGCTGGTCCGCCTGGCTCCTTGTGCCATACCTCATAGTGGCCGACGTTGCGAACACGGTCCTGTCGGCCCTGCTGACGTTCTCCGACCAGGTGTTGTACTCGCACTACACGCAGGTGCCACGTCTGGGTGGCCTCTCCGCCCTCGAAGACCAGGCCGCGGCAGGCGTCCTCATGTGGGTGCCCGGTTCGGTGGTGTTTCTGCTGCCCCTGTTCGGGATCGCCTTGCGGCTGCTGTCCGCCCCAGAAGATGACAAGGTGACAAGGTGGCA
>WNGF01021821.1_pt1 | contig 10632 bp, 8 predicted proteins | sample 5400641 | NCBI WGS metagenome assembly WNGF01 (sample SAMN13153371, study PRJNA577476) | soil metagenome | isolation source: 80 cm soil or saprolite under grassland replicate 2 | place: USA:California | collected 2016-06-15
ATGGCGGCGGGGTCGCTGAAGGGCAGCTCGAGGTACCCGCCGCAAAGGGTCAGTCCTCGCGAGGCCAGCGCCTCGGCGAGCACGCCGCCGCGGCCGAGGTAGCCGATTGGCCCGAGGTCGATGCCCTCATATCCGGCCCGCGCCACCTCGTCGAGCACGAACGCGGGCGGGGGTGGGTCGGGATACGTTCCGGCGTCGAGCTCGAAGGCGCCAAAGCTGACAGGGGCGTTGGCGACCCTGATGCCCGCGATGCCCGCCGGCATCGGCTCAGTGTGCAGCGACGGGAGCAGGGTCCGAGGGGCGCTCAAGGGGCGTCCGGCTGCTATGGACCCGGACGATCGCTTCACAAAGCGCGATGTCGCGAAGGCTGTCGACCCCGGACGTGACCGGCTGACGCCCAGTGGTCACGCACTCATGGAAGTGGATCAGCTCCCGCTTGAACGCCTCCTCGTATGACGTGATCTCCTCGGTGCGCGACGAAGCGGCCGTGCCGGCGGACCCGGTTTCGGAGGTCAAGATCGTCGGCGCGCTTCTCAGGAAAGGCGACGGAAATGCGAGCACCAGCCGGCGCTCTGGGGAGTAGAGCGCAAATTCCATGGAGTAGCGAGCGATTCCCGGCAGGTCCACCCGCGCGATCAAGCAGTGCACAGGGCCGTAGTTGAAGGCTGCTGTCAGGCCCGTCTCTCTGATGTCGGCGTAATCGAGCCGGTCGGGCTCGCCGAACAGGCCGCGCATGGCGTTTAGCTCATGGACGAGGCTGAGGAGGAGGACGTGGCTGTATGCGCGCCGCGAAAGCGGGTCGGCCTCGCCGATCGCGGCGGTGATGCGGATCTCGTCGTCCTTCGTCAGCCGCTCGACGACATCGGGCGCGACGTCGCTCGCCCGATGAAGCTCGTAGTGCTTGACGTACGGGTCGATCGGCGACTCCAGCGTTGTGATCCTGACCAGGCGCAGGTCGCGCAGCGAACGCGCCTCCTCCATGAGCCGCAGGTATGCGGGGTCATAGCGCTTCATGTACGCGACCATCAGGGTCACGCCGGCGGCCTGCGCGGCGTCGATCATCGCCTGGCCCTCGGCGACCGAGTAGGACATCGGTTTCTCGACGAGCACGTGTAGCCCCGCCTTCGCGGCCGCGATGGCCTGCGGGGCATGGCTCCCCGAGGTGAGAACGAGGACTGCGTCGAGAGGCTGCGCGACCAGCTCCTCCCACGTCTCGAGCTGCGCGGGCACGGCGTAGTCGCGAGCAACGGCTGCACGAACTTCGGCGGACAGGTCGCAGACAGCGGCAATCTCGAATCGATCCGCGAGCTCGCGCAGGTAGTGGAGGTGCATCACCTGGGCGATCACGCCGCAGCCGATCACGCCGACTCTCAGCCGCTCAGCCAATGTGACCTATGGTATGCGACCATCGCAGCCGCTCTGATCCGAGCCGGGTCACCCATACTCGACCGAGATGAAGGTTGCCGGGGCGCCCATCACGTGGGGGGTCAGCGAAGCGCCGGGCTGGGGCCACCGCATGACGCCGTCCCGTGTGCTCGCGGAGATGCACGACCTGGGGCTTGGCGCCACAGAGCTCGGCCCGCCAGGGTATCTGCCCGAGAACATAGAAGAGCTGCGCGAGATGCTGTCCCGAGAGGGGCTCCAGCTCGCCGGCGGCTTCCTGGCGGTCGTGCTCCACGAGCGCCACAGCAGAAAAGCAGTCCTGGCCGCCGTGGAGAAGCAAGCAGCGACCATGGCCGCGGCCGGAGCGGACATGCTCGTGCTGGCCGCCGCCTACCCCGGCGGCGACTACGGGCGACACGAGAGCCTGACCAGGGAGGAGTTCAAAGTTCTGGGTGAGGCGCTGGGGGCGGCGGAGGCCATCGCGGGCGGCTACGGCGTGCGGCTGGCGTTCCACCCGCACGCCGGCACCGCGGTCGAGCAGGCGGGGGACGTCAACGCATTCCTGGAGATGACCAACGTGGACCTGTGCCTGGACACAGGCCATCTTCTTTTGGGTGGTGCCGACGTGGCCCAGCTGGCGCGCGACGCCGGGTCGCGTGTGTCTCACGTGCACCTGAAGGATGTCGATGAGGAGCTGGTCGCCCGCGTACGGTCGGGTGACATCACGTACTCGGCCGCGGTGCGGGCCGGACTGTACCGTCCCCTCGGCCAGGGTGGTCTCGATGTCAAGGCCGTCCTCGATGCGCTTCGTTCGAAGGACTACTCCGGCTGGTACGTCCTGGAGCAGGACACCGCCCTCGACGCCGAGCCGCCGCCCGGGAACGGTCCGATCAAGTCCGCCAGGCAGAGCCTGGAATTCTTCCGCGCGATCCACAGCGGTGGGCGCAAGATCTAAGAGATGATCGCCAACCTGATCGGCTCACAGTGGCGACCGGCTGAGGTCGAAGCCTCGCTGCCGGTCTACAACCCGGCCACCGGTGAGGTGATCGAGAAAGTCCCGCTCTCAGGGAAACGCGAGGTCGATGCCGCGGTTGCGGCAGCAGTCGCCGCGTACGGTCCGTGGTCGCGGACGAGCGTGATGGAGCGCGTGCGGCTGATGTTCCGCTTCAAGGCCCTGCTCGAAGAGCATGTCGACGAGCTCGCCGCGATCATCACGCGTCACCACGGCAAGACGCTGGAAGAGGCGCGCGGCGAGGTACGCCGGGGCATCGAGGTCGTGGACTTCGCATGCGGGGCGCCGACCTTGCTGCAGGGGCGCACGCTCCGAGATGTCTCTGCCGGCGTCGACCAGGACATGTATCGGTACCCGGTCGGGGTTTGCGCCGGCATCCCCCCGTTCAACTTCCCCGTGATGATCCCGCTCTGGATGTTCCCTCTCGCCGTCGCCGCTGGGAACACGTACGTGCTGAAGCCGTCCGAGCGCACGCCCCTTGGTGGCGCCCGGCTGGCCGAGATCTTCCTGGAGGCCGGATTCCCCGAGGGCGTCCTCAACATCGTCCACGGCGCCCGCGACGCTGTCGACGCGCTCCTGGCCCATCCCGACGTGCGAGCGATCTCCTTCGTCGGTTCGGCGCCCGTCGCGCGCCACGTCTACGAGACGGCGGCCGCCAACGGCAAGCGTGTGCAGGCGCTGGGCGGGGCCAAGAACCACATCGTGGTGATGCCGGACGCCGACCCTGAGATCGCGGTGCCGGCCATCCTCAACTCGGCGTTTGGCAACGCCGGCGAGCGATGCCTGGCCGGCTCGGTCGCGGTCGCGGTCGGCAAGGCGGCCGACCACCTGCTGGACCCGCTCGCGGACGCGGCCTCCAGGTTGGTGGTGGGTCCGGGGGACGAGCCAGGCGTGCAGGTCGGCCCGCTCATTCGTGCCGAGCATCGCGACCGTGTTGCCGGCTACGTCGACAAGGGCGTCGCAGAGGGCGCTCAGCTGCTTGTCGATGGCCGCAGCCACATGTCGCGCCAGGGTTTCTTCCTCGGCCCGACCATCCTCGACCATGTGACGCCTGAGATGGCGGTCGGCCGCGAGGAGATCTTCGGCCCCTTGCTGTCGGTGGAAAGAGCGTCGACGCTCGACGATGCCATCGATCAGGCCAACCGGATGGCGCTCGGCAACATGGCCACGATCTTCACGCAGTCAGGTCGCGCCGGGCGCGAGTTCCGCGAGCGTGTGGAAGCAGGAATGACCGGGATCAACGTGCCCATTGCGCAGCCGTTCGCCTTCTTTCCTTTCAGTGGCTGGAAGGGATCGTTCTACGGAGATCTCCACGTGCACGGCACCGACGGGATCGAGTTCTTCACCAGGAAGAAAGTTGTGGTGACGCGCTGGTGAAAGTCACCTACAAGAGCCCGCTCCACGAGATGACTCAGACAACGCCGACGTGCTTGTGGAACGACTCGGCGGACATCGACGAGCTCAATTACGCGATCGAGAACGGCGCTGTGGGCGCGACCTGCAATCCGGTCATCGCCGTCACGATCCTCAAAAAGGAAATCTCCGTGTGGGGGCCTCGCATCGACAGTTTGCTTCGCGAGCTCCCGGGCGCGACCGAGGACCAGATTGGCTGGACGCTCGTCGAGGAGATGTCGGTCAGGGCGGCAAAGCTCCTCGAGCCGGCGTTCGCGGCCCATGACGGCCGCAACGGCCGCCTCTCGATTCAGACCGACCCGCGTCTGTTCGGGGACAACCGCGCGATCCTCGAGAACGCGATGCGGTTCAGCGTTCTCGCGCCGAACATGATCGTGAAGATTCCTGCGACCAACGCCGGAATCCTGGCGATTGAGGAGGCGACCTACCGGGGGGTCAGCGTAAATGCGACCGTCTGCTTCACCGTGCCGCAATGCATCGCGGTTGCGGAAGCCGTCGAGCGAGGTCTGCGGAGGCGCGAGAGCGAAGGCCTGGACGTCAGGTCGATGGGTCCGGTCTGCACGATCATGGTCGGCAGGCTTGACGACTGGCTGAAGGTCTTGTTCCGCAACCACATGCAGTGGAGCGAGCTGATCGGCGCGGATGCGGTCATCTCGCCACCATCCGCATGGCAGAAGAGGTTCAACGCTGGAGACATCGAGGTCAAACCGCGAATCGAGGACCCGGTCGACCCGAGAGCCGTGGATGAGCTCCTCACGCATTTCCCGGACTTCCGGAAAGCCTACTCAGAGGGCGGGCTGGCCCATGAAGAGTTCGACTCGTTTGCGCCGACTGTGCGCACGCTGCGCCAGTTCATAGGGGCCTGCACCGACCTCGCCGGCCTTGTGCGCGACGTGATGCTTCCAGATCCCACGTAAAGGGACACCCGAGTGAAGACGCTCAAGCTCACCACAGCGCAGGCGTTGGTGCGATTTCTCTCCGCGCAGCACGTCGAGCGCGACGGCGTCGAGCACAGATTCTTCGGCGGCTGCTTCGGAATCTTCGGTCATGGCAATGTGACCGGGGTCGGCCAGGCGCTGGCCGAGCACCCCGACCTGCTGACGTACTACCAGGCGCGCAATGAGCAGGGCATGGTCCATGCGGCGGCGGGCTACGCGCGCATGCGCAACCGGCTGGCGACCCTCGCGTGCACGACCTCGATCGGACCCGGCGCAACCAACATGCTCACGGGGGCCGCCGCCGCCACGATCAACCGGCTCCCTGTGCTCTTGCTGCCGGGCGACGTGTTCGCATCGCGACGCCCGGATCCGGTGCTGCAGCAGCTCGAGACGCCTTCTCGTGGAGAGCTGAGCGTGAACGATTGCTTCCAGCCGGTCTCGCGCTACTGGGATCGCATCCAGCGGCCCGAGCAGCTCGTGCCGTCCGCGCTGGCCGCAATGCGCGTTCTGACCAACCAGGCAGAGACCGGGGCCGTCACCCTGGCGCTGCCGCAGGACGTCCAGACCGAGGCGTTCGACTACCCCGAGAGCTTGTTCGAGCGGCGCGTCTGGACCATCGGCCGTCCTCTGCCTGACGCGGCCGCTGTCGTCCGAGCCGCGGAGATGATCCGCGCCTCGCGCCGGCCGATGATCGTTGCGGGCGGAGGCCTCATCTACTCCGAGGCGACCGACGCCCTGGAGCGGCTCGTCAGCCGGACCGGCATCCCGGTCGGGGAGACCCAGGCCGGCAAGGGCTCGCTCCGGTTCGACCTCACGGGCGCGGTGGGAGCAGTTGGAGCCACCGGCACCCTTGCCGCCAACAAGCTCGCCGCGGAAGCCGACCTGGTGATCGGTATAGGAACGCGCTACAGCGACTTCACGACGGCCTCCAAGACCGCGTTCCAGGAATCCGGCGTTCGGTTCATCAACGTCAACATCGCCGACTTCGACGCCCACAAGCACGCTGGGCTCGCGCTGGTGGGGGACGCGCGCGCCACGCTGCAGGCGCTCGACCAGAGGCTCGAAGGGTGGTCGGTGGATTCCGCATACAGGGAGCTGATCTCCAGGCTGCGGGCGGAATGGGATGAAGAGGTGAACCGCCTGTACCACCTGGGCCACGGTCCGCTGCCCGCGCAGTCCGAGGTGATCGGCGCCGTCAACGAGCTGTCAGGACCGCTGGACGTGGTCGTCTGCGCGGCCGGGTCCATGCCGGGCGACCTGCACAAGCTTTGGCGCACGCGCGACCCCAAGGGCTACCACGTCGAGTACGGCTTCTCGACGATGGGCTATGAGATCGCCGGCGGGCTTGGCGTCAAGATGGCCAGCCCCGACCGCCAGGTTTACGTGATGGTCGGCGACGGCTCGTACCTGATGATGGCTCAGGAGCTCGTGACCGCGGTCCAGGAGAAGATCAAGCTCAACGTGGTCCTCGTCGACAACCAGGGCTTCGCTTCCATCGGCGCACTGTCGCGGTCGAAGGGCACAGCGGGCTTCGGCACCCGCTACACATATAGAAAGGACGGCGCGCTCGGCGACGATTCCGGGGCGGATGAGGCAGATCCCCTGCCGGTAGACCTCGCGCTCAACGCCGAGGGCCTGGGCGCCCATGTGATTCGCACCCACTCCATCGAAGAGCTGCGTGACGCCCTGATCGCCGCTCGGAAGATCGACCGCACGGTGGTCATCCACGTGCCAGTGGACCGCTACCAGGGCGTGCCCGACTACGGGAGCTGGTGGGAGGTGCCCGTGGCGGAGGTCTCCGAGTCGCCGGACGTGCGCAAGGCTCGTCAGGAGCACGAGCGTGCGGCCGCCCGGCGGCGCTGGTACCTGTGACCTCACCCCTGCTCGTCCCCAGCCGGCGCGAGCCGGGCCTGGACGGGCTGATGGTGTCGGTGACGCCGAAGTCCGCCGGATGGACGTATGTCGGTTTCGACGTGTACCGATTGGAAATTGGCGGACGCGTCGAGCGGGCGACCGGCAGCCAGGAGGTGTGCGCGGTGATCCTCACCGGACGAGCCGATGTCTCCTTCGACGGCCACCGGTGGCACGGGGTTGGCCGCCGGCCCACGCTTTTCGACGGCCCGACCGACTCGGTGTATGCGCCGCCGGGCGGCCGGTTGGCAGTTGTGGCGCTGACCGAGGTGTGCGAGGTCGCGCTGTGCTGGGCCCCTGCCGGAAAGGGAGTCGAACCGGCGCTGATCGGGGCGCAGGACGTGGGTGCTTTGACGCGGGGTTCAGGCCGCACCGAGCGGACGATTCACAACATCCTCATGGAAGACCGGCCGGCGGAATCGCTGCTGGTGACCGAGGTGGTGACTCCGGGCGGCAACTGGTCGAGCTACCCGCCCCATAAGCACGACACCGACGACCCGCCTCGCGAGAGCTACCTCGAGGAGACCTACTACCACCGGACGAAGAGGCCCGAAGGCTTCGCGGTGCAGCTGGTCTACACAGACGACGGCTCACTCGAAGAGGCGATCCAGGTGGGGGACGGAGACGTGGTGTTGGTGCCGCGCGGCTACCACCCGGTGGCCGCGGGCCCTGGCTACGACCTCTACTACCTCAACGTGATGGCGGGGCCGCGTCGGGAGTGGCTGATCACGACCGACCCCAGCCACCGCTGGCAGCTGGATTAGCGCAAACCTCTTATCTCATCCATACCGGCGTCTCATATGCCGATCGGCGCCAACCGAGGGCCGGTTGCCTTGATGGTCAACGTCGCCCTGCCGGCGGCGGTGGTGCGGCCGCTGTGGGGACGAGGGATGCGAGCCGTTTTCTCGCGCGGCCGGGGCTAATCCTGGCTTTTCTGTCCGCTGCGCTGCAGCGCCTCGTTGGCGCGCGCGAGGTCGACGTACAGCTGGCGGGTGCGAAGGAGGTTGCGCACCCGCAGCACAACCTCCTCGCGCTCGAGCGGCTTGGTCAGGAAGTCATCCGCACCGAGGATGAGCGCGCTGTTGCGCGCCACTCTTCCTGTGTCGCCCGTGAGCATGATCACCGGGAGGAAGCCCACGCTCTCACGAGCGCTGCGCAGACGGCGCAGGACCTCGAGACCATCTGGCTCCGGCATGTGCAGATCGAGCAGGACGATGTCGGGCTCGAACTCGATGAACACGTTCTCGACCTGGCGAGAGTCGCTCAGCCCCCGGATCTCACTTCCCGAGTCCTTCAGAAAGGACTCGAGCAAGAGGACGTTGGCGGGGTCGTCGTCGACGATGAGGATGCGGCCGCTCAAGACATCACGCCGCTGTCTGCGGTCCCTGGATCGGGATCGTGAAGTGGAATTCCGACCCTGCACCAACGGCACTGTCGACCCAGATCTTGCCCCCGTGCAGTTCCACGATCTGCCGCGTGATGGCAAGACCAAGGCCCGTGCCGATGATGGTGCCCTTGCCGATGGTCTCGAATCGCTCGTAGCGACCGAAGAGCTTGCTCAGATTCTCGGGAGCGATGCCGAGCCCGTGGTCGCGCACGCTGACGTGCGCCTTGCCATCCTCGAGGTGGCTGCTGAGCAAGACCTCACCCCCTTCGGGCGAGTACTTGATGGCATTGCTCAGCAGGTTGGATGCGACCTGGAACAGGCGGTCTGAGTCACCGCGCACCGCGGGCACGGCAGGGTCGAGGCTGATGTTGACTGCGTGCTTGTGGGTGGTGCCGCGGGCACGCTCAACCGCTTCGTTAAGGATCAGGTTGAGGTCGATGGTGCCCAGGTGCAGCGACATGCGGCCTGCCTCGATGCGATCCAGGTCGAGCATGTCGGTGATCATCCGGTTCAGGCGCTCGGCATCCTTGTTGATGTCGCCGGCGAAGGACTTGACGTCGGCCGGCTCGAGGTCCTGGTCGCGGATCATCTCGCTGAAGCCCTGGATGCCGACCAGCGCGGTCCGAAACTCGTGGCTGACCAGGGAGACGAACTCGCTCTTAAGGCGGTTGAGGCGCTCGAGCCCGGCGAGGTTTGCCATCGCCGCTTCCTGCGCCACGTGCTCGGTCGTGTTGTCCTCGAACATGGCCAGGAAGAAGTCCGTGCCTCCACTTGTCTTCCGGACTGCGGTTGCGGTCCAGTGAAGCCACACCGCGGTGCCGTCCGCGCGGAGCGCGTGGCTGTCCGACTCGAGGGTCTCGACCTCGCCCTTCCACAGGGGCTGGAACGTATCGACCACCTGCTGAATCTCGTCAGTCGGAAGGAAGCGGGCGACCGTATCGCCCACGATGTCGGCCGGCTTGGCGCCGAGGAGCAAGCCCAGGCGCGGGTTGGCATCGATGATCTTCATGTCGACGCCGACGCGCGCGATGCCCAGAGGCGCCTGCACGATGACCTGGTTGAGCAGCGCCGTGCGCTCCCGGAGCTTGCGTTCGGCGCGATGGCTCACCTTGAGCAGGTCCAGAGAGTCCCTGTGCGTGAGGACCTGGTTGCATACGAACAGGACCCCGATGCCGCCGGCGAGGACGGTCATGAACCGATCCAGCGCCTGATCGCTGAAGGCGAGCCAGACGGCGGTCAGAGCCGCAGCCAGAACCGCGACCCAGGGCAGCGCAAGCTGCCAGAGCCCGATCGGCCCCTCCTCCGAGCGGCGTTCCACCGACGGCGCCGGCCACAACGGGGCCAGCGCGATCAGGAGGTAGCCGGCGACCCAGCCGGCGTCCAGGACGCTGCCGATGGCGCCGTACTGGTCGTTGGCGGTGAGGTATGCGAAGGCGCTGTCGGCAAGGGCAACCGATGCCAGGCCCCCCAACAGGAGAAGGATCCGGCCGAGCTCTGAGCGTGTCGCGCGGCGCACAGCCATCATCAGGACGGTGATGGTGATGATGTCGGCAACCGGATAGGCGAGCCCGATCAGCTGCGCCACGGGGGTGGCGGCTGAGGTCTCGTACACGGCGCCCAGCCCCAGCGCCCACCCGACAAACAGGAGAGACAGGGCGACGATCGCGCCCGCCAGGATGGCCTCCCCCCTGGTGGAGATCCGCCCGGGCGCCGACGCGAAGGCGAGAACGCCTGCGATGGCGAGGGGAACCGCCGCCAGGAAGCCGGCGTCAGCCGCGGATGGGAACGGCACGTCAACGCCCTGGCCGACCTCGTAGACCGACCAGACGATCTCGCCCGCGGTCCAGCTGGCTGCCGACGCCGCGAACAGCGCCCAGGCCATGCGGACCCGACCCGATGAGCGCAGCGCGGCGAGGGCGCAGCTCGCGGCGGCGAGGCCGGAGGCAACCGCCTCCCCGATGTCGTCGACGGCAATGGTTGTTGCTTCGCCCCCGATCTGCAGAACCGTCCAGAACAGGAACGCCGCCAGGGCGAGGGCGGCGAGAACGGCAGCGGCGGCAAATGTCCTCCAGTCTCCGAGCTGGAGTCTCAGCCCAGGCGCCCCGGTCACAGGCTCCGTGCGCACAGGGGGATCAGCCGCTGGCGTGAGGTTTGCGGTCAGGCGGCGGCCGCCGTCGGCGGGGGAAGGTTGCCAGGCCACTTATCGGGACCCTTATGTTAATTCAAGCCAGTGTCAGTTAACATTAGCCCCGCCGCAGTAACTGATAGCCGCCAAGGGGGTGCTTGAGAGGTCGGATCGGCTATGAGGGGCACTGCCATCGCCCAGGGCGTCTTCGAGGAACAGGGTCCGGACAGCTTGGCGTACGAGGACGACCGCTTCGGTGACGATGGCGGGCTTGCCCTCCGCGCCGCGCTGCTCGGCGTCTGCGGAGCTGCGGTGGCCCTGGCGCTGCTGCCGGCGCTGGTGGGGATCACTGTCCTCTTCGGGACGACACTACCACTCCGATTTGAGCCTCAGATCGGCTTAACAGGACTGATCAGCTTGAAGGTCCTTGCGGCCGGCTGGGGGATCGCCTCCGCGATGCGGG
>WNGF01010224.1_pt1 | contig 10629 bp, 7 predicted proteins | sample 5400641 | NCBI WGS metagenome assembly WNGF01 (sample SAMN13153371, study PRJNA577476) | soil metagenome | isolation source: 80 cm soil or saprolite under grassland replicate 2 | place: USA:California | collected 2016-06-15
GCAAGAAGTTCAAGCACTGCTGCGGCCGCTGAACTCGCATCCTTCCTGCCACGATCCGTGAGGGCGGTCGGCTATCGCCCCTCGGCCACCGTGACCGGAAGCCGGCCGCCTCGCCATCGCGTTGCTTGCTCGGGCTCACGTGGCGCACTGCGAAGTCATCAAATATCTCAAGCCGGAGGCAAACGACATATTGGGGATTGCGGTGGACCCTCGTTCGGACGAGATGACAGAGGACGTGGTCTACATAGACGTCCGCGACTGGACGCCGGAAATGAACGAGAACGCTCGGGTTCTGCATGAGCGCGGCGGGATCTTTCGGGCGCCGACTCGGCAAGAAGCGCGATATTGGGAGTTTCCGTTGCCAGGCGAGAAGCCAAGTGCCACCGAGGAACCTGGGGCCGATCCGGGACCGGAGGGTCGCAAGCAGTAGTGGGCGTTCCCCGGAAACCCAGCTACTTGCGGCCATGACGTTCCAGAGCGGCAACCAGGTCGGCCTGTGTGAAGCGCACGGTGTTTCCAATTCGGATACGAGGAAGGTCGCCGCGCTCGACCATCGAGTAGATCGTGGCCCGGCAGACATTGAGGCGGGCTGCGACCTGCCTGACAGTGAGTAGGCGTTCCACGCCGAATACGAGGGAGGCCCGCCCAACCGGCGCCCAAGATTCGATGCCATCCTGTCCGTTTCGTGCCACTCCCTCAGGCGCCGAGCCGGAACCCGCGCCGGAAGTGTCGAGCGAATCCGGCCCGGTGCCACTCGGTCCCAAACCGTCCACCAATGGTGAAGCAGCTTCGGGACCAAGGGGTCGCAGGTTCAAATCCTGTCTCCCCGACTCAGCAACCGCCCGTCACTCGGAGGGTTTCCGGGTGACGGGCGTTGTGTTTCCGGGCTACGGGGTGCGTTCTGTGGTGCTGTCCCTCGCCAAAAAGCGTTCCATCGAGAACTGTTGACGTTTTCGGCAATGGCCGGCAGCCTCGCCGGTCTCCATGATTCGACTTCTCTGGGCGATCATCGCCGCGCTTTTCTCGGGGTTCCGATCGCAGGGCGCCCTCATGATCGAGAACCTCGCCCTCCGTCAGCAGCTCTCCACTTTCCTGCAGAAGCGTCGGCCGCGGATCGGGCCGGTGGATCGGGCGTTCTGGGTCGTGTTGCGGCGCGTGTGGGCAAGATGGTCCGATGCGGTCGTCATCGTGAAACCGGAGACGGTGATCGGCTGGCACCGCGCGGGCTTCGCCCTCTACTGGAGGTCGCTCTCCAGACGGGGAAGGTCGCCTGGCCGGGCAGCGGTCGGACGGGAGGTCCGAGATCTTATCCGGAGGACGGCGCGCGAGAACGGGTGGGGCGCTCCGCGGATCCATGGCGAGTTGCTGAAGCTGGGGCTCAAGGTCTCCGAGCGCACCGTCTCGCGCCACATGCGACGGCTGGGGCGCTCACCGGAACGAAGGCAGAGTTGGCTCACGTTCCTCCGGAACCACCGGGAGGTGATCGTGGCCATGGACTTCTTCACGGTGCCGACAGCGACTTTCCGCGTCCTGTACGTCTGGTTCGCGATCAGGCATTCCCGGCGCGAGATCGTGCACTGGAGCGTCACGGAGACTCCGACGGCACCGTGGGTGGTGCAGCAACTGCGGGAGGCGTTTCCCTTCGACGACGCGGGCGGCCGCGCGAGATACCTGGTGCTCGACCGGGACACGATCTTCTCCGCAGCGGTGGTCGCCGCGATCGAGTCGATGGGGCTCGAGCCCACGTGGACGAGCTACCAGAGCCCGTGGCAGAACGGGGTGGCCGAACGATTCGTGGGGACGGTACGGCGCGACCTGCTCGACCACATCATCGTTCTCGACGACGAGCATCTTCGGCGGCTGCTCGGCGAGTACCTGGCCTACTACCACGGGGATCGGACGCATCTCGGGGTCGACAAGGACGCGCCGGTGGTTCGTCCCGTGGGCATGCGCCCTCCAGGCGCCGACGCCGTACACGCCCATCGTCGGGTAGGTGGCCTCCACCACCGGTACGAGTGGGCCACGGCCGCGTAGGCAAGCGGCTCGAAGGCCGGCACGCCTGGGCAGCTATCCCGGTTCGCCAGTCGGCGGACCGGGCAGGACGGATGCGCGCGGACGCCAACCGCCCGAGGCGGCCCAGTCCCCCAAGCAATCGCACACCGCTTGTCTCCGGCTACTTGAGCGGCGGATCGAGTAGTGGCGAGGCACAGGTCCTCGACGCTGTGGTTGGCTCGGTTCGACGCCAACATGGCCGCCTCGGCCGCGCCCTGAGCGCGCCGTTGGCTGGTCGTTGACACGCTTGGCGCTGGACCGTCGCGACGCAAGCGGGCACGTCACGCGCCGGTCGTCGCGTGCTCCGTGCCTCTCCGCGGCTTCACACCCGCATCGGCCTCGAGCCGGTGGCCGGTCACCTGGCGCGAGCGCGTCAGGTCGATCCGCCAGCGCCTCTCGAACTCCGCCGCGAACGGGCGGTCGTCCACGACGACCGAGCCCTCCTCGAGCCAGTTCATGGAGAAGTAGTCGAGGTTCATGGACCCGATGACGACGAGCCGGTCGTCGACGAGCATCGTCTTCGCGTGGATCATCGACGGCTGGTATTCGTAGACCTTCACGCCGCCGCGGTCGAGGCGGGGATACAGCCGGCGCTGGACGAGCGTGACGGAGGGATGGTCCTGGTGCGGACCCGGCAGCAGCAGACGCACCTCTACGTCTTGCTGCGGGCGCGCGCACAGCGCGCCGAGCACCTCCGGGGGCGGAACGAAGTAGGCGTTGGCGATCCACACCCGCCGCCGAGCGGCGGCGAGCGCGACGTGCGTGACCCATCGCGCGTGGGACAGCCCCTTCACGTCCGTGCTCGTCACGTAGGCGGCGCGGGCGTCCCCCGCCGGCTGGGCCCGCTCGAACTCGCCCGCGGGCAGGCCCCAGCCGCCCGTCTCGAGCCAGTGGCTGGCGAACGCCACCTGCATCTGGCGGACCACCGGACCCTCGACCTCCACGTTCGAGTCACGCCACTCGCTCGGGGAGAGCCCGTTGCCGGTCCACTCGGGCGCGATGCAGAAGCCGCCCGCGAACCCCACGCGCCCATCGACGACGACGAGCTTGCGGTGATTGCGCCCGGTGAAGGAGAGCGGGCGCTGGCGGTTCGACCGGAAGTAGTGCACCTCGCAGCCAGCCTTCAGCAACCGGTCGCGGAGTCCTTCGTGGAAGCCTCTGCTCCCCATGGGATCCACGAGGATGCGCACCGCGACGCCCTCGCGCGCGCGGCGGCAGGCGACGTCCGCGATCCGGTCTCCCGGCAGCCCTGGCTTCCAGATGTACACGTCGACGTGGACGCTGTGGCGCGCGGCGCGGATGGCCTCCTCGATCGCGTAGAACACCTCACCGTTGTCCCGCGGCGTCAGGCGGTTGCCGCCGACCATCTGCGTCCCCGTCGTCTGGAGGAGCGCGAGGTCGACCGAGTCCACGCCTCGCGAAAGGCCGAAGGCGACCGAGCCCCACGGGCCGTATCGCGTCTTGCGATCCCACCGGCGCCGCGCCAGGATGCCGAGCGCCGCGCCCGTCGCGAGCCCTGCCGCAAGCGCGATCTTCATGATGAAGTAGCTGCGCATCGCGTGAGGGCCGGGCAACGTTCGCGCGCTCGCCCCGCGGACGGACCGGCGCCGGCGCAGCGATGGCGCCGGCGACCCGGTTCACGCGGAGCCGCTCACAGGCTCAGGCCCACCGACAAGGCGGCGAATGGTCGGGCGCTCCCGCCATAGAGAACGTAGACGGTCGCCTCGAACCTGCCGATCGCGACGCCGAGCATCGGGCCGAAGGAGACCTCGCGTGCGGCGTGGAACCGCCTCGTCCGCTGCGCCACGAGACCGACGCGCAGCCAGCCCGTGGGCCGGACACCCAGCTCCGACCATGCGTAGAAGAAGCTCGACCCGGCGCCGCCGAACGCCAGCATGTACTCGCTCTCCGAGTAAAGCTCGACGCGCCCCCAGGACAGCGTCAGCTCGAGCCCGGGAGCGATGCCGTCGGTTCTCCCGGCGACCACACCGGCCATCGGCGTGACCTCGAGCCTGGGCGCTTGCCCCATCGTCGCGCTCCACCCGGCGAAGAGCGAGAGCGTCTTCCGATCCTCGTAGGCGTAGCGACTCTCGAGGTGGAGCGAGCCGCGGTCGGCGGTCAGCTTCGGCTGGACGTAGTCGGCCTCGTCCGGAAGGAAGTAGGCGATCGCCGTGACGTCGAATCCCCAGGCCGGCGCCTTGGACCCGTCGCGTCCGTCCCCCGCCGCCACGGCGCCTGCCGGGGAGACCAGGGTGGTCCAGAGGAACGCGAGCCCCACGCTCCGCAGCATCATCCACCCAGGGCGACGGTCAGGGCGAACAGGACGACGCCGATGCTCATCGTCGCCAGGCCCGTCCGGACCGCTCCGAGCTCGGCATCGCGACCGAGCGCGCACCCGCCGAGGAAGAGCAGCACGACCGCCACGGCGTGGGAGACCCGGACCGCGAGCTCCACGTCCCTCAGCAAGACGAAGGGCAGCGTCGCGGGCAAGGTCGACAAGACGACAATGAAGAAGACGGCGCCCGAACCGAGCAGGTCCTCGCGAGCGAGACGAGGACTCTCCGGGGGCTCGCGGGAGGCGATCCTGCTGCGGATCGCCTCGAGCTCGGAGTCTGCCAGGTCAGCGGCCACCTTGCCGGGCAGCGCGTCGGCCAGGAGGCGGCGTCCGCGCTCGGCGTCCGGTGCCGCCCGGATGGCTCGCTCCGTCGCGCGGACACGCGCCCGGCGGAGGACGTTCCCCAGGACGTACATCACGGCATCGACGATGCCCCACGCGACGTTGGCCCCCAGGGCGCCGACGAGCAGCAGCCGGACGCTTCGGGCCCCGCCGGTGCCCACGCTGAGCGACCCGGTGATCGACAGCGCGATGATGAGCCCGTAGAGCACCTCGGAGAACCGATCCACCGGGTCCAGCACGGCGCTCCAGCCCGAGCGGTTTGTCGATCGGGGTGACGGAGCAGGATCACCGCCGCCGGTTGCCGGGTCACGAGGTCGCGAGGGCGCCACCGGTACTCCGCGCTGGCCAGCCCGGCGTCCAAGCATGCCGGGAACGACGATCGCACGATACGGTGGACATCGGACGCGCTCGCGGCCGACCGAGCGGCAATCCAACCCCGATGTCCATCCTTGCCCGAGGTAATCCATGGCGACGGCAGCCCAGGATGCGGAGCGCGAGCGGCTCGCGCAGGCGGCGCAGGGGAAGGCGGACTGGCGGCGCTTCGGGCCCTACCTGACGGAGCGGCAGTGGGGAACTGTCCGGGAGGACTACTCTGCGAACGGCGACGCCTGGGGTTCGTTTCCCCACGAGCACGCGAGGAGTCGCGCGTACCGGTGGGGCGAGGACGGGCTCCTCGGGATCTGCGACGACCAGGGCTTCCTCTGCTTCGCGCTCGCGCTCTGGAACGAGAAGGACGCGATCCTCAAGGAGCGGGTCTTCGGTGTCGGGAACCCGGAGGGGAACCACGGCGAGGACGTGAAGGAGTGCTACTACTACCTCGACGCGACGCCCACGGCGTCGTACCTGAAAGCGCTCTACAAGTATCCCCAGGCCGCCTTCCCCTACGCGCAGCTCGTCTCCGTGAACCGGGCCCGCTCGAAGGCCGAGCCGGAGTACGAGCTCCTCGACACCGGCATCTTCGACGGGAATCGCTACTTCGACGTCTTCGTCGAGTACGCGAAGGCCGCGCCGGACGACATCCTCGTCCGGATCACCGCGCACAACCGCGGCCCAGCGCCTGCGCCGCTGCACCTGCTCCCCACGCTCTGGTTCCGGAACACCTGGTCGTGGAAGGGCGGTATCGAGGAGGACATCCCGAAGCCCGCGATCCGCCTCGTCCGGAAGGACGGTGTCGTCGCGGAGCACGCGCGGCTCGGCCGACTCAATCTCATTGCTGCCGCGGCGTCGGGAACCGTCGACGGGCCGCGCTGGATGTTCACCGAGAACGAGACGAACGCGCAGCGGCTCTACGGCCAGCCCAATCCCTCGCCCTACGTGAAGGATGGCTTCCACGCCGCGGTGGTCGAGCGCCGCGCAGAAGCCGTTCGCCCGGAGGGCGGGACGAAGTGCGCCGCCCACTTCCGCGCGGACGTGCCTGCCGGACGTAGCGTCGAGCTACGGCTGCGGCTGTCGCCCCGGGCCTCCTCTCCCGCGGCGGCGCTCCGGGAGGGCTTCGACGAGGTACTCGGCGCGCGCCGGCGAGAGGCCGACGCCTTCTACGCCGGACAGGCGCGCCCGGACGACGCAGCCACCCTGCGACAGGCCAGCGCCGGCATGATCTGGTCGAAGCAGCTCTACTACTACGTGGTCCGCGACTGGCTCGATGGCGACCCCATCTTCTCGCCGCCGCCGGAGCGCAAGCATGGCCGGAACGCGCGCTGGAGGCACCTGTATGCCCGCGAGGTCATCTCCATGTCGGACAAGTGGGAGTTCCCCTGGTTCGCGGCCTGGGATCTCGCCTTCCACACCTTCCCGTTCGCCTTCCTCGACCCGGACTTCGCGCGCGACCAGCTCCAGCTCATGCTGCGCGACTGGTACATGGCCCCGTCGGGCCAGCTCGCCGCCTACGAGTATGACTTCGGCGACGTGAACCCGCCCGTCCACGCCTGGGCGTGCCGGAAGCTGTTGACCTTCGGAACGGGTCGTGCCGAGGCCGACGTGGCGTTCTTGCGCCGTGTGTTCCCGAAGCTCCTCATGAACTTCACCTGGTGGGTGAACCGGAAGGACCCGGCGGGCGAGAACCTCTTCACCGGCGGGTTCCTGGGAATGGACAACATCGGCATCTTCGACCGGAACGCGAAGCTCCCCGGCGGCGTTCAGCTGGAGCAGTCCGACGCGACGGCGTGGATGGCCTTCTTCTGCAACGAGATGCTGGCCATTACCATCGAGCTCGCCCGCGTCGATCCCGAGTACGCGGAGATGGCGAGCACCTTCCTCCAGCACTTCGCATCCATCTCCGAGGCGCTGAACGGGCCGGGAGGGCTCTGGGACGAGGAGGCGGGCTTCTACCACGACCAGCTCCGCTCCGGAGACCGCCGGCTGCAGCTCAAGGTGCGCTCGCTCGTCGGGCTCATGCCGCTCGTCGGAGCCGTCTCGATCCAGGGCGGCGGCGGGCTGGAGGGCGTGCGCCGCCGGCTGCTCGAGTTCGTCGACCGCTTCCCGTGGTTCCGCAAGCAGGTCCAGGGTCCCGTGGAGCGGCCGGGGCCGGACGGACGCCATGTGCCGACTTGGCTCCTCTCGCTCGTCCCGCGCGATCGCCTCGAGCGGCTCCTCCGGACCATGTTCGACGAGAGCGAGTTCCTGTCGCCGCACGGGATCCGGTCGATGTCCCGCGTCCACCTCGAGCGTCCCGTCGTTCTGGAACTCGAGGGGCAGCGCTTCGAGGTGCGCTACGCATGAACCTGCGCCAGGCCGCGTTGGAGCTCGCGACCCGGCTGCTCGGGCTCTTCCGGGCCGACGCGTCCGGGCGGCGTCCTTGCCACGGCGGCGAGCCTCGGTACGCCGAGGATCCGAACTGGAAGGACCTCATCCTCTTCAACGAGTACTTCCACGGCGACACGGGGCGCGGCTGCGGCGCGAGCCACCAGACCGGGTGGACGGGGCTCGCGGGGGTGCTCGCCCACCTTATCGCCGTCGAGCGAGGTGGCCGTGCGCGATGATGTTCGGGGCCGCCGACCCCTCCTGTACCAGGTGAACACCCGCATCCTGCTCGGCGAGCGGGGCCGCGCGCTCGGCCGTCCCGCGACCCTGGATGACTTCCCGGACGTGATGCTCGACGACGTTGCTGCGCGTGGCTTCGAGTGGGTCTGGTTCCTCGGGGTCTGGACCACCGGGCCCGCCGCACGCGCGGTCTCCCGCGCCCGGAAGGACTGGCGCGTCGGGTTCGCGGGCGATCTGCCCGACCTCCGCGACGAGGACATCACCGGCTCGCCGTTCGCGATCCAGGCGTACGACGTCTCGCCCGAGTACGGCGGCGCCGCCGCGCTCGCGCGGCTGCGTGCACGGCTCACGCGGCGAGGGCTCCGGCTCCTCCTCGACTTCGTGCCGAATCACGTGAGCCCGGATCACCCCTGGGTGAACGCCCACCCCGAGTACTTCATCGAAGGGACCGAGGCGGACCTCGCGCGCGAGCCGTCCAACTGGTCCCGCCCGCCCGGCGCGCGAGGGCGAGTATTCGCCTGCGGCCGCGATCCGTACTTCCCGGGTTGGCCCGACACCCTCCAGCTGAACTACCGACACGGCGGGCTCCGGGAGGCGATGCGGCGCGAGATCGCCCGCGTCGCGGAGCGCTGCGACGGCGTGCGCTGCGACATCGCGATGCTCGTCCTGCCGGACGTGTTCCGGCGGACGTGGGGCGACCGCGCCCTTCCCCGCGACGCGACGGCCCCGGTGGAGGAGCCGTTCTGGCCGGAGGCGATCCAGCGCGTCCGGGGAGGGCGCCCTGGCTTCGTCTTCATGGCGGAGGTGTACTGGGACCTCGAGTGGACCCTGCAGCAGCAGGGGTTCGACTTCACCTACGACAAGCGGCTCTACGACCGCCTGCACGCCGGGGACGCGCGTTCCGTGAGCGAGCACCTGTGGGCCACCCCCGAGTTCCAGGAGCACTCGGCGCGGTTCCTGGAGAACCACGACGAGCCGCGCGCCGCATCGGTGTTCTCGCCGGAGCAGCACCGGGCCGCGGCCGCCATCGCGTTCCTCACGCCCGGCCTCCGCTTCTTCCACGAGGGGCAGCTCGATGGCCGACGCGTGCATGTCTCCATGCACCTCGGTCGGCGGCCCGACGAGTCGCCCGATCCGGCGCTGCGGGCATACTACGAACGTTTGATTCGGGTGCTTGGGCGCGAGGAGGTGCACACCGGCCGGTGGACGCTGTGCGAGTGCCGTGCGGCGTGGAGCGGCAACCCGACCAGGGACCGGTTCGTGGTGATGGCGTGGGACGGCGGAGCTCGCGCGCGCCTCCTCGTCGCGGTGAACTACGGCGCGACGCGGGCGCAGTGCTGGGCGCAGGTCCCGTTCACGGGGCTCGAAGGCCGGATCGCCCTCCGAAATCTGCTCGGGGACGAGCGCTACGCGCGGGATGCGGCGGAGCTCGCGTCGAAGGGGCTCTACCTCGACCTGCCGCCGTGGGGGGTGAATGTCTTCGCGGTCGAGCCGGATTGGAAGGGCTAAACGGCGCGCGCCTCGAGCTTGCCCGCCCGGATAGCCTTGCACAGCCGCTCATGGTCGGCCTCGGTCTGGTCGGCGTAGGCGAAGGCAAACTTCGCCAGCGCCTCGTCGAGCTGGTCGCCTCGCCCGCAATAGCCCGTCAGCATCGCGGCGTCGCCCGTGCGAGCGTGGGCCTTGGCCAGGACCTCTCCGCAGAGGATCGCGTACTCGCCGATCGAACCTTCCGATACGTTGCGCACGTCGGCGGACGCCTTGTGGTCGGACCACTGGCGAACGAGGAAGGCCTTGGAGCCGATGGTGGTCCAGCTCAGGAAGGGATCGGAAACGGTCTGGGTGCGGAACTGGCCCTCGGCGACTCGCCTTCCCTGGTGCCCCTGGAATCGACGTTTCCGGAGGTACGGCGTCCAGCAGGACGCGTCCGCCTCCTTGAACTGAAGGAAGAGGGGGTCTCGGGGCCCGTTCCCGTACAGCAGCACGACGTAGTCGTCCACGCCCACGCTGCCGGTGCCCACGACCTTGAAGGCGAAGTCCCACGGCACGTACGCGTCGATGAACTGCTGATGGCCCGGGCCGAACGTGGCCCGGTAGGCGGGCAATGCCTCCACCACCGGCCGGGCTTCCCTCGCGCGTAGCGGAACGAGCAGCGGCGGCTCGCTCCGGAACCGCGCGAAGCCCCCCGTGTCCGGGACCGTGACCCTCTCGATGAGCTGCTCGGGGGTGTGCCGCGCCGCTCGCCGGAAGATCGGCGCGAGCGGCCTCGTCCGGGACTCGGGCGTGATCTGGAACCGAGCCAGCTCCAGCGTGCGCATCCCCGAGAAGCGGTGTAGGCCGTCCCTGTAGGCCTCGACCGTGGCGAGGACCGCGCCACCGCAGGCCGAGTCCTTGAGCCCGGCGGTGCGACCGCCGACGACGAGGCTCGCCGAGAGCCGCTTCAGGTCCCACTCGAATGGACCGCGACAAGTCTCGTCGAAGTCGTTCAGATCGAACACCAGGTGGCCGTCCGGAGCTGCGTAGGCGCCGAGGTTCAGCAGGTGGGCGTCCCCGCAGACCTGCACGTCGAGGCCGCTGGCCGGGAGCGGGCCGATATCAGCGGCCATGAGATCGGCCGCGCCGCGGAAGAAGCCGATCGGCGACGCTGCCATCCGCGCCCAGCGGATGGGGAGCAGGTTCGCACGGCGGCCCTCGACCGTGGCGCGCAGGCGATCCACCAGGTTCCCGGCGCGGCGGCGTACGGTCCAGTCGGCGTGCTGGCCGCGTGGAAGACCCTCCCGCAGCGCCTTGCCCCTCGCCCTTCGTTGTGCGCGGGGGGGGAGGGGACGCGGCAGCAGCCCTTGCAGCCGAGGTGACGTGGCGAGCTCCCACGGTCCAGACCGTCAGGACGGGAACCTGGGATCAGGTCCCGTCCGTTGGCCATC
>WNGF01010225.1_pt1 | contig 10629 bp, 9 predicted proteins | sample 5400641 | NCBI WGS metagenome assembly WNGF01 (sample SAMN13153371, study PRJNA577476) | soil metagenome | isolation source: 80 cm soil or saprolite under grassland replicate 2 | place: USA:California | collected 2016-06-15
CAATGGCCGCGAGGTGCGGTGGACCGTCGGGACGCTCCCGATGGTCACTGGCGACGCGGCTCTCCTTCGGCAGACCTTCATCAACCTGCTCTCGAACGCTCTGAAGTACACACGCCCGCGCGAGATCGCCTGCATCGAGATGGGATCGGCCGGCGGCAAGCGGGACGAGGTCGTCTGCTTCGTGCGCGACAATGGCGTGGGCTTCGACATGAGGTACGTCGACAAGCTCTTCGGCGTCTTCCAGCGCCTCCACGGGCCCGAGGAGTTCGAAGGAACGGGGATCGGGCTGGCGAACGTCCGCCGCGTGATCCAGCGGCACGGGGGCAGGGTCTGGGCGGAGGGCGAGGTGGATGGCGGAGCGACCTTCTATTTCACGCTTCCTCGAGGAGCGGCGGAGACGACATGAGCGAATTGAAGAGCATCCTGCTCGCCGAGGACAACCCGAAGGACGTCGAGCTGACGTTGACGGCGCTCGCCGAGAACAACCTCGCCAACGAGGTTGTCGTGGCGCGAGACGGCGAAGAGGCCCTCGACTACCTCTTCCGGCGAGGCCGCTTTGCGCTGCGCACCGATGGAAACCCGGCGTTTGTGCTGCTCGACTTGAAGATGCCCCGGGTGGACGGTCTGGAAGTGCTGCGACGGGTCAAGGCCGATGAGGGATTGAAGACCATTCCCGTCGTCATGCTGACCTCCTCGCGGGAGGAACGGGACCTCGTCGAGAGCTACCGGCTTGGAGCGAACGCTTACGTCGTCAAGCCGGTCGGCTTCGAGCAATTCGTCGAAGCCGTCCGGGAGATCGGGGTCTTCTGGGCGATCCTGAACGAGCGGGCGCCGGGCAGCGTCCGCAAGCCGGGCTGAAGCCGTGTGCGCTCGAGGAATGAGGTGGACTGGGCGGCGGCCATGATGAGCGCTCCTATCCGAATCCTCCATGTCGAGGACAACGCCCGCGACGCGGAGCTGCTTCGGGAGGCTCTCACCGCCGAGGGGCTGGACTGCGAGATTGTCCGCGTGGAGACGCGGGCCGAATATGCCACCGCGCTGTCGCAGGAAACCTTCGACTTGATCATCTGCGACTACACCCTCCCGTCGTTTCAAGGAGGGGAAGCCCTAGAGATCGCGAGATCGAGCTTTCCTCATGTCCCCTTTCTCTTCTTCTCCGGGACGATCGGCGAGGAGAAGGCGGTGGAGACTCTCAAGAGGGGCGCCGCCGAGTACGTCCTGAAGAACAATCTCACGCGGCTTCCGTCCGCCGTGCGGCGGGCGCTCTCGGAGGCGAGGGAACGCGCCGAACGCCGGAAGGCGGAGGAAGCGCTGCGCGCCTCGGAGCAGCACACCCGTGCCCTGATGGAAAACGCGAAGGACGCGATCCTCGTCACGAACATCCAGGGGATCGTCGTCGAAGTCAATCGCGCCGGCGAAGAGCTCTTCGGCCGACCCCGCGCGGAGTTCGCCGGCTGTCACTTCTTCGATCTGCTCGTCGCCGACGAGCGCGAGAAGGCCCGACAACGTTTCGAGGCGGTCCTCGCGGGCGGAGCCCCGGGGGGGCAGGAGACGATCGCCATGACCGCGGACGGGCGGGCCGTCCCGATCGAGATCTCCGGCTCGCTCGTCGAGATCGGGGGCGAGCGTCTCATGCTCGCGATCGTGCGGGACGTGTCGGAGCGCAAGCAGCTCGAGGAGCAGTTCCGGCAGGCGCAGAAGATGGAGGCGGTCGGACGACTGGCGGGGGGCGTCGCCCACGACTTCAACAACCTGCTGACGGTGATTCTGGGCTACAGCGACGTGGTGAACAACCAGCTGCCGGCCGAGCATCCGCTGCGCCAGGAGATCGAGCAGATCCGGAAAGCCGGGGAACGCGCCGCCGCGCTCACACAGCAGCTTCTCGCCTTCAGCCGGACGCAGGTCCTCCTGCCCCAGTTGATCGACGTCCGCGAAGTCGTGACCGACATCCACAAGATGTTGCGTCGCGTGATCGGCGAGGACGTCGATCTGTTGATGGTCTGCGATCGAGAGACCGGCCGGATCAAGGCGGACCCGGGTCAGCTCGAGCAGGTCCTCATGAACCTGGCGGTGAATGCCCGCGACGCCATGCCCGGCGGGGGCAAGCTCACCATCGAGACGCGCAACGCGGCGTTCGGCGAGGCCGATGCCCGGGAGCACGTGACGGCGCAGCCCGGGTCGTACGTCCTGATCGCCGTCAGCGACACGGGAGCCGGGATGGACGCGGAGACCAAGACGCACATCTTCGAGCCCTTCTTCACGACGAAGGAGAAGGGAAAGGGGACCGGCCTCGGCCTGGCGACCGTGTACGGGATCGTGAAACAGAGCGGCGGCTTCATCCAGGTCTCGAGCGAGCCGGACCACGGGACCGCCTTCAAGATCTACCTGCCGCGCGTCGAGGAGGAGTTCGGCTCTCATCGCCGGCCCTTGCCCCCGGCCATCGGGAGTGCTCGCGGCACGGAGACGATTCTGCTTCTCGAGGAGGAGGAGGGGCTCCGCCGGCTGGCGCGCGACGTGCTCGAGAATCACGGATACACAGTCATCGAGACGCCCGGGTGGCAATCGGCACTCGAACTCGCCGCGCAACACCGGGGTCCGATCGATCTGCTGCTTGCCGACGCCGTCATGCCTGACACAAGCGGCGTGGAAATCGTCCCTCGCCTCTCGGCGCTGCGTCCCGGGATCAAGATCCTCTCGATGTCGGGCGAGGCGAACGACGCCGTCCTGCGCCGAAGTCTCACGGAAGCCGGAGTGGGGGTCCTTCAGAAGCCATTCGCCCCCGGCGACCTTGCGCGCCGCGTGAGGCAACTGCTCGACGCTTCATGAGCGGCCGCTGCCGACAGGCGGAGGAACGCGGGAGAGGTCCCGACTCCCGGCGCGCCAGTCCATCAGGAGCGCTTCCTTGAGCGAACAACCCGCCGTCTCCGGCCGCGGGAGCGTGCTCATCGTTGATGACGACGAGCACATCCGGAGTCTGATCGTACGGCTGCTGCGCCCGATGGGACACCTGCTCGAAGAGGCGGCCTCGGCGGAAGAAGCGCACGAGAAGCTGCAGGCCTCGCCGCCGGACTTGGTCCTTCTGGACATGCAGCTTCCCGGCCGGAGCGGCCACGAGCTGCTTGCCGAGATCCGGGCCGATCCACGCACGCGCCTGATCCCCGTCGTGATGATCACCGGCGCGGCGACGCAAGAGAGAAAGTTGAAGGCCATCGAGGCGGGCGTCACCGACTTCATCGCCAAGCCTTTCTCGGCCGAGGAACTGGCGGCGAGAGTCCGGGCGCTCCTGGAGCTCAAATTCGTGACCGACGCGCTCGAGGACGCCGAGCAGGTCATCGTCCTGCTCGCGAGGACGATCGACGCGCGCGACCGGTATACCTACGGCCACAGCGCTCGTGTCTCGCTCTACGCGGGCCTGCTTGGCGAGCGCATCGGGCTCGCGGGCCGGGCCCTGGCCACGGTACGCCGGGGAGGGCTCTTCCACGACTTCGGAAAGATCGCCGTGCGCGATGCGGTGTTGCTCAAACCGGCCAAGCTGACCACGGAGGAGTACGCGGAGATCAAGCGGCACCCGACCGAGGGGCGCCACCTTCTCCGAAACATGAAGACGCTCCTTCACGCCATGCCGGTCGTCTACCACCACCACGAGCGTATGGACGGATCGGGCTATCCCGACGGGCTGTCCGGCGAGGCCATCCCGATCACCGCCCGCGTGACAACGATCGGAGACGTCTTCGACGCCCTGACGACGGCACGCGTCTATCGCGGCGCCCTCTCGCGCGAGGAAGCCCTCGGCATCATGGCCGAAGAAGTCCGCAAGGGATGGTGGGACGGGCGGCTCCTCGAGGAGTTCCACGGCGTTCTCTCGTCGCTGCCCGAGGACGACGAGAGAATCGCGCGCGTGACGGACGTCTGAAGCTTCTCTCGAGCTGGAGGGCCGGCGTCCTCCCACCTCTATACTGGCGGCGACCCCTCATGAAACCCCTCCTCTATTCGGTGCTCCCCCGTCCGGCGCACCCGACGCGCGATGGTCTGGCTATCCGCAACTACTTCCTGCTCGCCGGGCTGGCGCAGGAGTTTCGGGTGCGTGCGCTGGCCCTCGTGCCGGCGCACCTGCGGGGCACCGGAGAGTATCCGACGGGCGTCGAGATCGAGGAGATCCCGCGGGCGGGGAGGGTGACGAGGCGCGCCGCGGCTCTGGCGCAAAGCGCTCTCACGGGCCAGGCATATCCGGCGGTGCTCTACCGGTCGCGGGCGCTCTCCTCGCGCCTTTCGCGCTGGACCGCCGGGGAAAGGCCGGCCTGGGTCGTAGCGCATTCCTACCACGTCGCGCCGGCGATCGTGGGCCGCGGCCCGCGCGCGTGGGTGGACTTCCACAACGTGGACTCGGAAATCTGGCTGCGAATGGGGGAGAGCGCGGCCTCGGCGGCCTGGCGAGCGCTCGCGCGCTGGCAGGCGCCGCGCGTCGAGCGGATGGAACGCCGGATCCTGCGGCAGGCTTCGGGAGCGTCCTGCGTGTCGGAGCGGGACGCGCATGTCCTCGCCGCGTTCGGCGGCAGGGCTCCTCTGGTCGTCGCCAACGGAGTGGACCTCGGCCGGTACGTCTTTCGGGCGGAACCTTCTTCCGAAGAGATGATTTTCTTCGTCGGCGATCTGACCTGGCCGCCCAACGCCGACGGGATTCGCTGGTTCTGCGCGGAAGTCTGGCCCGTGCTCAGGCAATTGCGTCCCCCGGCCCGGGTGGAGATCCTCGGCCGGGGCGGCCGGGCGTCGCTCGGACGGCAGGCGGTGGCCGGCTTCTCCTTTCTTGGAGAAGGAGACGACACTCGACCGTACTGGGCGCGAGCCGCGGTGGCCGTCGTGCCGCTGCTGGCCGGGGGAGGCACGAGGCTGAAGATCCTGGAGGCAGCCGCCTGCGGCGTTCCGGTCGTTTCGACCCCCGTCGGAGCCGAGGGGCTCGATTTCGCCGGCGGCTCGGAGATCCTGATCGCGCAAGGAGCGGAGGAGTTTGCGCGCGCCGTCGCGAAGCTGCTCGCCGATCCTGATGCGGGGCGCTCGCAGGCGACTGCGGCGCGGCGACGCGTCGAGATGCTCTACGACTGGCGAGAGATCGGCCGCGGCTTTGCCCGAGAACTGGTCCGAAGAGCGTCGGAGAAATGAGCGCGCTCGCGGTGACACTCGCGGCGCTCGCGGTCCTGATGGCGGCCTGGTCGTATCTGGGGTATCCGGCCCTGATCGCGCGCCTCTCGCGGCGCTCGAGAGGGGGAGTCGGAGGCTCCCCGACGCGGCTTTCTCTCGAGGTCGTTCTCTCCGCGGCGGACGAGGAAGATGTCATCGAGGCGCGCGTGAAGAACCTGCTCGCGCAGGAGCCGGTCCTTCCGTTTCGCATTTCCATCGGGTGTGACGGCTGCCGCGATCAGACCGCGGACCTGGCTCGCGCGGTCCTCGGGCAAGCTGGACGCGTCGTGGAATTCCCCGAAAAGCGCGGCAAAGCGGCCGTCTTGAACGATCTCATTGCCGGGTCGGCGGCCGACGTCATCGTCTTCACCGACGCCAACACGCGGTTTGATACGGGAGCGGTCCGGCATCTGGCTGGGGCGTTCGCCGATCCCGCCGTGGGCGCCGCGTGCGGAAGGCTCGTTCTCGAACGGGCGGCGGGCGGCGGCACCTCCGAGACCGTCTTCTGGGACCGGGAAACGCGCGTCAAAGAAGCCGAAGGGCGCCTGGGTGTGTGTCTGGGTGCCAACGGCGCGATTTATGCCGCCCGGCGAAGCTGGATCGAGCCTCTCCCTGCCGCGACGGCCCTGGACGACTTCCTGATCCCCGCGCGCATCGCGCGGAAGGGGAAGAAAATCGTCTTCGCCGGAGAGGCCGTGGCCCGAGAGGAGACGGGGCGGGACGTGGCGGCCGAAGTCGCGCGGCGTTTCCGGATCGGAGCGGGAGCGGGACTGGTCCTGAGACAGGAAACCTGGCTCTTCAACGTGCGCCGGTGCGGCCTTCTCTCCGTCGCTTTTCTCTCTCGAAAGGCCGCGCGCTGGATCGCGCCGGTCCTCGCGCTTGCCGCCATTATTGCCGCCCTGGGCGACGCGCGACTGCGTCCGGCCGGATCGGTCGTTCTTGCCGTGGCGGCGTTGCTGATGCTTTCCGTTGCCGCGCGTCCGCGCGTACCGGGTCTCCCCGGCAAGCTCTATGATTTCTGCGTGATCAATATCGCTCTCGCCGCGGGCGTCGTCGCGGGATTGGCGGGCTATCGCCGGCCCGTCTGGCGGCGAACACGGTGACACGGTCGCATTCTGCGTTCCGACCGACTGCCCTGGCGGGCGACGTGGCCATCGCCGCTCTCTGCCTCTACGGAGCCTTCCTCTTGCGGACCCGGATGGCGCTGCCCGGCACGGAAGGACTGCTCCCCTTGGGCAAGGTCCGCTATAGTTTCGTCAACGTCCTGCTCGTCGTCTGCGCTCAGGCCTTTTTCCTTTCGCTCTTCGGTCTCTATCGCGCCAGAGAACGCTTTCGCGAGCCGCTGGCGAGACTGCTCGTTCCCGCCCTGTTCTTCGAGTTGTTCGCCCTCTCCGCCGTCTACTTTCTGGCCTTCGCTCAGGCCTATCTCTTTCCGCGTTCGGTCCTGGTCGTCTACATCCTGCTGGACGCCGTCGCACTCGGGATCTGGCGAATGCTGCTCGACCGGCTGTTCCCGCAGCCGCGGCGGCGCGCGGTGATCGTCGGGACCGGGAAAGCCGCGTCGCTCATCGCCGACACGATCCGGCGCCATCCCTGGACCGGAGTGGAAGTGGTGGGGTTGATCGGCGCGGCCGGGGGAGGCAGAGCCGACCTTCCCGTGCTCGGTCCTGTGGAGGGCCTCATCGAGATCAGCGAACGCGAGAAGATCGACGAGGTGATCGTGACGCCGGAGGAATCGAGCTGGAAGGACCGGATTTCGGAGCGCGTCCCCCGCGACTGGCAAACGGACCTCCTCGTGTGGCCTTCCCCCTTCGAGACGATGATCGGGCGGCTGAGGTTCCGGATCGTGGGGGATCTGCCGCTGCTCGAGGCGAGGACGCGTCCCCTGGAGGGAATCGGCGCGGCGCTCAAGCGCGCGTTCGACGTGATCGTCTCCGCGGGCTTGCTCGTTGCCTTCCTGCCGATCCTGTTGATCGCCGCCCTGATCGTCGCGATAACATCGCGTGGAGGCATCTTCTACCGGCAGGAGCGAGTGGGCAAGGACGGCTGCCCCTTCCAGCTCTGGAAGCTCCGGACCATGCGGGAGGGAGCGGAAGGGAAAACAGGCGCCGTCTTTTCCTCTCCGGGAGATCCCCGCGTCACGTCGGCCGGCCGCTGGCTGCGTTCGCTGCGCTTCGATGAGATCCCGCAGCTCTGGAACGTCTTCATCGGAGACATGAGTCTCGTCGGACCGCGTCCCGAACGTCCCGAATTCACCAGGCCTCTCGAGGAAGCCGTGTCGGGCTACAAGCTGCGCCTCTCCGCCCGGCCCGGATTGACCGGCCTGGCGCAGGTTTCGGGCGACTACGCGACCGAGCCGGAGATCAAACTGCGCTATGACCTGGCGTATTTGAACAACTGGTCCTTAGGGCTGGATCTGTCGATCCTGCTTCGAACGATTCCCGTCATCCTGACGCGGCGCGGAGTCTAACGCCGTCAAGAGACCTATGATCCCGTCCCAATGAGCGATCCGGAGAAGGAGCGGCGGCCCAGGGTGGCCGTCGTGATGCCGGCCTACAACGCGGAGAAGACTGTCGCGCGCACGTATGCCGACATCCCCCGGGACACCGTGGACGACGTGATCCTGGTGGATGACGCTTCGAGCGATCGCACGGTCGAGGAAGCGCGGCGTCTGGGGCTTCACGTCGTCGAGCACCCGGAGAACCGTGGGTACGGAGCCAACCAGAAGACCTGCTACCGCACGGCTCTCGAGCGCGGAGCGGACATCGTCGTCATGGTCCATCCGGACCATCAGTACGATCCGACGGTCATTCCGCATCTGATCGAGCCGCTTCTTCACGGCCAGTGCGACGCTGTGTTCGGCAGCCGGATGCTCGGCGGCCGCCCGATCCAGGGAGGTATGCCGAAGTGGAAATACCTGGGAAACATCTTCCTGACGGCGGTCGAGAACGCGACCTTCCTGATCTACCTGACCGAATACCACAGCGGCTTTCGCGCCTACAGCCGCCGCTACCTGGAGACTGTCGAGCTGGAGCAGAACTCCGACGGCTTCGTGTTCGATACCGAGATCATCGCTCAGGCGATGGCCCGGGGGCTCACGATCCGCGAGATCCCCATCGAGACGCGCTATTTCGACGAGGCTTCCCAGATCTCCTTCGGGCCCTCGGTGCGCTACGGCTTCGCGATCCTGAAGACCATGCTCCTCTACAAGCTTCACGTCTGGGGCCTCTACTCCGCCAGGATTTTTCGCTCGCGCGACAAATCCTAGGGGAGAGGGGGAGGCGAGGCGAGCCGGCCGGCGCGCAGTTGCGCTTCTAATCGGTTGTATTGCTCGAGCGCCTTGGACTGGACATCCGGCAGCAGCACCGGAGAGAGCGCCGGGCTGATCCACAGAGCGCGCAGGAACGCGGCCGCCGCCTTCTCGGTCTCCCCGTTCGCCTCGTAGGCGCGGCCTACGTTGAGATCGATTTCGGCCCTCTCACCCAGAGCGAGGGCCTTTCGATAGAACTCGAGCGCTCCCGCGGTGTCCGCACCGACGAGCCGGCAGGACCCCGCGAGGACGAGCGGGCGCGAGTCGCCGGGAAGTCCCGGCGCCGCGGAGAGGGCGATCTGTTCGATGCGGTCGAGCGCGCCTCGAGGATCGGAGACCTCTCCCGGGTGGCTGACGAGATAGCGCAGGGCATCCGTTGCGGGCCGCAGCGTCCTTTCCGCCCGATACCTCTGGAGTTCCGGCGCGAGCGACCAGGCCAGCGCGCCGGCAAGAAGGAAACCGCGAAGGATTCTCATGCGGCCTTCACCTTCACCGCGCCGGCCCGCGCGTATGGGATGGAGATCTTCCACGCTCGGCCCGCGGCCAGAAGCAGCGGCACCGCGGAAATGGGACGCTGAAGGGGAAACCACGTTAGCGCGGCGACCGCTCCCGCTCCGAGCAACGCCAGGAGAAAGACGGTCTCGGCGCGCGCGGCCGTCGGGTCGCGGCGTCGGGCCGCCCTGACGAGCCCCCGGAAGAGGAGAACAACCATCGCGAGAACGGCCACGCCCGCCGGAACTCCCGCCTCCGCGAAGGGCTGCAGGTAGTCACAGTGCGCCTCGCCGTAGGACGCGGTGACGAGGGGATTGACGAGCTTCGAGCGCAGGGCGATCTCCGCGCGCAGGCGGTGCGGCACGAACTCCGCTCCGAAAGTGCCGGGCCCGAATCCGGTCCAGGGGCGCTCGCGCGCCATCTCGACGGCGGCGCTCCAGGCTCCGAGCCGGTATGTGAAGAGACGATCCCAGTCTCGATCCCGGAGCGCCGATACTGTCTCCGCTGCGCGCTGGCGCAAAGGCCGGTACGCCAGAGCGCCGACGCCGACCAGGAGAAGAAGCGCGGCGATTCCCGGCGCGGCGCGGCGGCCGTAGCGACAGACGAGCAGAATGAGCGTCCCGGCCACGAGAGCCGTCCAAGATGTCAGATTACGGTTGACGAGAAGGCCGCCCACGAAGACAAGGACGCCCAGCGCGGCCGCAGCGCGCAGCCCCGTCCGGCCGCTCCAGAGGAGAACGCCCAGACAGGACACCGCGGCCAGCGCCAGCGCCAGCGCGAAGGAACCGGGGTTGCCCACGAAGGCACCCGTGGCCTCGCGGCTTCCCGGAGTGATGAGCGCGAAGGGCCGGTAGATGTTCTTCGCCTGCAGGACCGAGACGCCCGTGTTGACCGCGGCCACCACCAGGAAGACCGAGAGGAGAAGCGTCCGGTGCTTTTCGAGGACGCGGCTGGCTCCGAGCGGCAGAAGGAGCGCTGTCAGGAGGAGGGGCCGCGTCGCATCCAGCGCCCCCACACTCCGCGGAGATGAGAGCGCACTGACAACGGCCGCGGCGCAGCAGAAGACCAACAGCAGCAAGGCCGCGGAGCGGAGGCGAAGGCGCCCCGCCGGCGTCGCGGAGAGCGGGTACGTCCATCGCGAGAATCCGAAGGCCGCAAGCGCGGCGATCCCGACTGCCACAAGCGTCGTCAGTCGCTTGGGAGCGTCGAAGGCGGCGTCAGCGCCGGAGTCCACGGCCAGCCCCGCGCAGACAATGGCCAGGACCAGCGCCGCCGCGGCAATCGCCCCGCCGATATCCGGCGCCGCCGGCGCCGCTTTCTCGCGCCGGGAGGACTGCCGGCGTTTCCTGGACATGCCGCTTCATTAGAGCAGGTTCCGGGGGAAGAACCGAGGAGAACCAGGCACCCGAATACCTGATGCTCTCGGTTCGTTATGCTCGTTGCCTGTCATGAGAACCGGATCTGCTCCGCGCCGACGCCGCGTCTCCCTCCAACTCTGGGTGTACCGGCACCGCGTGGTCATCCTCGCGACGGTGGGCGCCGTGTTGCTGTCGGGCCTTGCCGTTCTCGCCCATTTCACTTCGGTCGTGGTCAAGCGGTTCGAAGGACACCGGTGGAATCTGCCGTCGCGGATCTACTCCGACATGTTCGTG
>WNGF01014871.1_pt1 | contig 10629 bp, 5 predicted proteins | sample 5400641 | NCBI WGS metagenome assembly WNGF01 (sample SAMN13153371, study PRJNA577476) | soil metagenome | isolation source: 80 cm soil or saprolite under grassland replicate 2 | place: USA:California | collected 2016-06-15
CCTTGACCAGGCGACCGTCTGGTACTCGTTCACGCCAGCGACCAACGAGTCCCTCCTCGTGGACGCCAGCGCAAGCTCGTATCCGGTCGGTGTGAACGTGTTCGACACCGTGGCCGACCAGGATCATCTCGTGACGTGTATCGAGGGGAGCGCGATCTTCGACGCGGTCGCCGGGACCACGTACCTGCTGATGTTCGCCGACATCGACGGCGACACGACCAACGGCGGCGACCTGGCAGTGACCCTCGACGTCGCTCCGGCCCCCATCGCGGTCAGCCTGACCGTGGACGGAACGGCCCGCCTCTCCAATAACGGTGCGATCGTGACCGTGAGCGGCACGATCGCCTGCAACCGCAGCGCAGAATTCGCCGAGGTCGATGCGTTCCTGACGCAGACGGTCGGCCGGTTCAAGGTCGTCGGCTTCGGCTTCAGCGAGACGAGCTGTGGGCCCTCTCCAACGGCCTGGTCGCTGGACGTCAGCGGCGACACGGGTCGCTTCGGCGGCGGAGCGATCGATGCGCAGATCTCCGCCTTCGCCTGCGACGCCTTCAGCTGCGGCGACGCCTTCGTGCAGACCACCGTTCGCGCTCGCCGCTGATCGTTCTCTCCGCCGTCCACGGGCCGCCCGGCCGCCGTTCCGGCGCCGGGCGGGCCTCCGCTCTTCGGGCTGCCCCGATTCGGCGTGTCACCCGGGCTGCCAGCCCCTATGCTCCGTCGGCAGGGGCCGAGGGGAGGCGCCACAGGTGATGAAGCACTCCGTGGAGTCCGCGACGAAGGTCGCGCCGGACGTCTACGCCGTGCCGCTCCTGGGCGCCTTCGGCTACGTCATCTGCGAGGACCGCCTCACGCTCATCGACGCCGGCCTGCCGGGCTCGGGCGTCTTGCTGGAACGTTCGGTCGCCGGTCTGGGACGCTCGCTCGACGAGCTGACGCGGATCATCTGCACCCACGGTCATCCAGACCACGTCGGCGGGGTTCGCGAGCTGGCCGGCGATCGCGTGGACGTGCGTATGCACCCGGCCGATATCGCCGGGCTCCAGGTGACACTCGGCGACGCGGTCCGGCGCCCATCGCGCGGCCGGCTCTTCGCCTATCTCGCGCGGACGCCGGCCCAGGTCGTCCCGGTCCTTGACGGCGACATCCTCCCGGTCATGGGCGGCCTCGAAGTCATTCATACGCCAGGTCATACGCCGGGCAGCATCTGTCTGTACGCGGCCCGTGATCGGCTCCTGTTCGTCGGGGACGTCCTGACATTCCGCCGCGGCCGCGTCTCGTACGCCAGTCGCATCTTCAGCGACGACCTCCGAGCGGCGCGCGCGAGCGTCCAGCGCCTGGCCGATCGAGACGTGGAGACCATCATCTTCGGCCACGATCCGCCCTGGCGGAACGACGCGAAGGGCGTGCTCAAGGAGCTGGCCGCCCGGGCGTCACGCGAGCGCTCCCGCGACCAGCTGGCGACCAGCCAGGAAGGCGCGCCATGGAAAACCTGATCGACCTGGTCTCGGAATCGGCACGCCGGTACGACACCCACCCCGCCCTCATCATCCGACCCTCGTTCCGGACTCGGCGCTGGCGCTTCCGCGATCTGGGTCGGGTCGTCCCGCGCGCAGCACGGGTCATCGCCGAGCACGGCGTGGGTCCGGGCGACCGCGTCATCCTGTGGGCCGTCAATCGGCCCGAGTGGGGGATCGCGTTTCTCGCGGTCGCGCATGCCGGCGCCGTCTCGGTGCCCCTCGATGCCCGCCACACGAACGAGTTCGCGGCCAAGGTCGCGAAGCGGACCGGCGCGAAACTCGTCCTGGCGAGCCGGCAGACGGCCGATGGTGCCCGGGCGCTCGGACTGCCGATCGTGTGGATCGAATCGCTGCCGGACCACTCCCGGCGGGCAGAGCCGCTGCCGCCGGTGGCCGTCCGGTCGGACGATCTCGCCGAGATCGTCTTCACGAGCGGCACGACCGGCGACCCGAAGGGGGCGATGATCTCGCACGGGAACCTGCTCGCCTGTGCCGCCTCGATGACCCGGGTGTTCGCGATCGGCACGAACGAGCGCCTCCTCTCGGTCCTGCCCCTGTCGCATCTCTACGAGCAGGTGATCGGCCTGATCACCCCGATCATGTCGGGAGCGAGCGTCATCTACCCGGTGAGCCGCCAGCCGGCCGTGCTACTGCGGGCTTTCCGCGACTTTCGGATCACCATGCTCCTCATCGTCCCCCAGGGATTGCGGCTCCTGGACCGGACGATCGAGCGCCGTGTCGACGAAGCCGGCCGGCGGGCCAGCTTCGAGCGCCTCCACCGCCTGGCGCGTCGCCTGCCGCAGCCGCTGCGACGGCTCCTCTTCCGGCCGGTCCTGTCACGGCTCGGCGGCCGGCTTCGCACCGTCGGCGTCGGCGCGTCCGCCCTGGACGTCGAGCTCGGGCAGCGGTGGATCGACATGGGGGTGGACGCAGCTTCACGCGCCCGTCAGACAACCGGCTCGGGACCGTCGGCCAGGCGATCCCCGGGGTCGAGATCCGGATCGCGCCGGACGGCGAGATCCTGGCCCGCGGCCCCAACCGCTTCCAGGGCTACTGGCAGAACCCCGAGGCCACGGCCGCGGTGATCGATGGCGACGGCTGGTACCACACCGGCGACCTCGGCGACCTCTCGCCGGACGGATTCCTGACGATGCGCGGGCGGAAGAAGGACATGCTCGCCCTGCCGGACGGCCAGAAGGTCTACCCCGAGGACGTCGAGGCGGTGCTGGCTACCGACGAGCGCCTGCGCGACGCCGCGGTCGTGGGCTGGCCGATCGGTCCGGACCTGCGCGTCCACGCGTGCCTCCTCCTCGACGATGCGGAGACGAGGGATCCGGCGCTGGCCCAGGCGATCGTCCGCGACGCGAACGCCCGGCTCGCCCCGCACCAGCAGATCCGTGGCTACACCGTCTGGGCCGACGAGGACTTCCCGCGTACGCACACGCTGAAGGTTCGCAAGCACGAAGTCATCGGCCGGCTGGCGGCGATCGCCGCCAGCGAGTCCGGGGTCCGAGCCGGACACGCCGCGCGGGGCTCGTCCGACGAGGCGCCAATCGCGCACACGACAGAGGACGCCGCCGACCCCCTCGTCGAGCTCATCGCCCAGATCGCGGCCATCCCGCCCGTGAGCATCACCCCGACGTCGCGCCTGTCGGGTGATCTGAACCTCGATTCGCTCCAGCGGGTCGAGCTCCTAGGGGCGATCGAGGAGGAACTCGGAGCATATATCGACGACGACGCGCTGCAGCCGGAGGCGACGGTCGCCGAGCTCGAGAGCATGGTCGAGGCGGCTCGCGGAGCGAAGCACGAGTCCGGCATCTACGGCTGGCCCCTGAACCCGGCGGTGCGTGCCGTGGGACTGGGCTTCCAGGTCGCGATCATGCAGCCGCTCGTCCGGGTCTTCTATCGGGTCCGGACCACCGGCGCCGAGCGGCTGGTGGGCCTGGAGGGTCCGGTCGTGTTCATTCCCAACCACTGCCTGCACACAGACAACGCGATCATCCTCAGCCGCCTGCCGGTCGGCTGGAGATGGAAGCTCTCGGCCGCGGCTGCCGCGGACACGATCTATGCGAACCCGCTCAAGGGCATTCTCGCGTCGGTCCTGGCCAATGCGTTTCCGTTGCGCCGAGAGGGCGGCGTCCGGCACAGCCTCGAGCTGCTCGGCGCCCGGCTCGACCGAGGGTTCAACATCCTCCTCTATCCGGAGGGCAAGCTGACCGTGGGCGGTCCCATGCAGCCGTTCAAGCCGGGCGTCGGGCTCATCGCGATCGAGGGCGCGACGCCGGTCGTGCCCATGAAGATCCACATCAACCGCATGTCTCGACTGGATGCGCCCAGTCCATCGTGGCGGGGCGACGTCGAGGTCGTGTTCGGCGATCCGCTCTGGCTTGACGCGGACAGCGATCCCGTCGCGGCCACCACTCGGCTCGAGGACGCCGTGCGTGCGCTCTGAGGCGCATCCGATGACGGCGGCGTCCCCGCGGGATCGAGACACCGCGTGATTTCTCGGTGCCTTCGGGCGCCATACGGACGCTACCCTATTGACCGGCGAGCAGGGCCCGTCGACACTGGCGACCCCCGTGGGTGGAGAAGGGGCACCATGACTCGCGCCGCTGCCGTCTTCGCGCTGATCCTGCTGCTGCCGTTCGCGGCGCCGGCGGGAGTGCTCGCGCGCGAGGCGAACGCGGCCCCGGCGGGACCGGCCACGGACTGGATCGTGACGATCCAGCGCGGGTTGGATGTCCGGACGGTCGCGCCGGCCCTGGCCAGGCAGGCCGGCGGCAGGAGCGGGCGGATCTACGAGCATGCCCTCCGCGGATTCGTCTTCCATGGCACCGCCGGGGCGGCCGACGCGTTGAAGCGCGCCGCGGGGGTTCGAACCGTCGTCGCGGACCGACCCCTGAAGATCGTCGCCGACACCCTGACCCCGGGCATCGAGCGTATCCGCGCCGATCACCCGACCGCGGACGATGCCCACCAACGCGGCTTCATGGGCGCCGGCGCACGGGTCGCCGTCATCGACACCGGCATCGATCTCACGCACCCGGACCTGGTCGCCGGGATCGACGCCAACCTCGGCCGCAACTGCATCACCGCCGGACCGCCGCAGGACGGCCACGGCCACGGCACCCACGTGGCAGGGATCATCGGCGCGCGGGTGAACGGCATCGGGGTCGTGGGCGTGGCCCCCGAAGCCCGGCTCGTCCCCATCAAGGCTCTGAACGACCAGGGCGAGGGTGAGTGGTCGAACGTCATCTGTGGCATCGACTACGTCACGGGGCTCGACACCGACGGCGATCCCTCGAACAACGTCGACGTCGTCAACATGAGCCTCGGCGACACGGGCGACGTCGGGAACTGCCAGGATGGCGGCCTGCGTGAGGCCATCTGCCGGTCAGTCGCGGCGGGTGTCGTGTACGTCGCCGCCGCGGGCAACTCGGCGGTCGACGCGTCGACGTTCATCCCGGCGGCCTTCCCGGAGGTCATCACGGTGTCGGCGATGACCGACTTCGATGGGGAGCCGGGTGGCCGCGCCGGCTGCCAGTTCATCATCGAGCTGTTCTGGTACGCCTGCGACGACGAGCTCGCGTTCTTCTCGAACAACGGGCCCAAGATCGATGTCACGGCCCCCGGCGTCGCGGTGTACTCGACGTGGACCGGCGGCACATACCAGAGCATCAGCGGCACGAGCATGGCGGCGCCGCACGTCGCCGGCGTGGCCGCGCTCGTCCGGGCCGCACATCCCACCATGACCCCGGCCCAGGTCGAGACGCTCCTCGAGCGGACGGGCGAGCTCCCGGACGGCAGCTCCGCCGCGCCAGGGTGCGGATCGACGGCCCAGTGGGGTGGCGACCCCGACGGGATCGCCGAACCGCTCGTCAACGCGCTCAACGCGGTGCTGGGTTCGTCGGGCAGCACCCTGCCGACGGTCACGCTTTCCCCCGCCGACGGTACGACCGGCCTGACCGGCACCGTGACCCTGTCGGCGGTCGCGAGCCATCCGAACGGCATCGCCAGCGTCCAGTTCCTCGTCGACGGGGCATCGGTGGGCACCGACACGAGTGCCCCGTTCCAGGCCACGTGGGACACGGTGTCGACGTACGACGGGTCTCACGTCATCCGGGCCAAGGCGACCGCCACCTCCGGCGAGATCAGCTGCCAGACGAACTCGGTGACGACCGGGGCGGACATCAAGGGCGACTGGGTCGGCACCTACGGCGCCGACGGCTATGCCCTGGGCGGGTGGAACAACTCGAGCTCGACCGGCGACCTCGTGGTCATGCCGCACGCGACGCTGACGGTCGAGCAGGGCAACCGCTACGTGTGGGCCAACCCCACGAGCGACGTCCGGGCCCTGGAGAGCCCCGACGAGACCGAGCGCCGGGCGGCAACCTGGTTCCACGACACGCAGCTCCGGATGCGTCTCGACTTCAACGCCGCCTACTCCGGGACCATGCACCTCTACGTGATCGACTGGGACACGGCGACCCGCCGCCAGAACGTGACCGTCACGGACGGCACAACGACCAAGTCGATCGCGATGACGAGCTCGTACGACGGCGGAGCCTGGCTCCACTTTCCGATCACCGTCCCGGCCGGTGGCTCTGTCCACATCACCGCCGACTACGTGGCCGGCTGGAACCCCAACATCGACGGCATTTTCCTGGGCGGACCGGGTGCACCGCCGGGACCGCCACCGCCGCCGCCGAACGAGGTGGATTCGCCCGGCGTCCAGGGCAACTGGGTCGGCACGTATGGCACGGACGGCTACGCCCTGGGCGGCTGGAACGGCGCGACCGATATCGTCGTGCTGCCGACAGCGACGCTGACGGTCGAGCAGGGTACCCGTTATGTGTGGGCCAACCCCACGACCGACGTCCGCGCGCTCCAGAGCCCGGACCAGTCCGAACGCCGGGCCGCGACCTGGGTGGACAACACGCAGCTGAAGCTGCGCCTGGACTTCAGCGCGGCGTACGCGGGGACGATGCACCTGTACGTGGTCGACTGGGACACGACGACGCGCAGGCAGAACGTCACGGTGACCGACGGCACGACGACCAAGACGATCGCGATGACGAACTCCTACAACGTCGGTGCCTGGCTCCACGTCCCGATCAGCGTGGCGGCGGGCGGGACGGTACGGATCACGGCCGACTACGTCGCCGGCTACAACCCGACCATCGACGGCATCTTCCTCGGCGGGAACGGCCCGCTGCCGCGCCCGCCGGGTGACTGGGTCGGCATCTACGGCGTCGACGGGTACGCGCTCGGCGCCTGGAACGGGGGCACCGACCTCGTCTCGTTGCCGAACGCGACGCTGACCGTCGAGCAGGGCAACCGGTACGTGTGGGCGAACCCGACGACCGATGTCCGCGCGCTCCAGAGCCCCGACCAGAGCCAGCGCCGGGCGGCGACCTGGTTCCACGACTCGCAACTGCGGCTGCGCCTGAACTTCAACGGGGCATATTCGGGGACCATGCACCTGTACGTCGTCGACTGGGACACGACGACCCGCCGGCAGAACGTCACGGTGACCGACGGCACCACGACGAAGACCGTGGCGATGACGAGCTCGTACAACGGGGGAGCCTGGCTGCACTTCCCGATCACCGTCCCGGCCGGTGGCTCTGTCCGGATCACGGCTGACTACGTCGCGGGCTACAACCCCAACATCGACGGCATCTTCCTGGGCGGCGCGAGCAGCTCGGCCACCGTGCCCGGCCAGCCGACGCTCAGCGCGACCGCCGGCAATGCCCAGGTCGGCCTCTCCTGGACGACGCCGGTCGACGGCGGCAGCCCGATCAGCGGCTATCGCCTGTACCGGGGCACCGTCTCGGGCTCGCTCAGCCTCTACCAGAGCCTGGGGGTCACATCGAGCTATACCGACACGGCGGTCAGCAACGGGACGACCTACTACTACCAGGTCAGCGCGGTCAACGCCGTCGGCGAGGGCACGCGTTCGGCGGAGCGCTCGGCGACGCCGACAGTGCCGGCCACGGTGCCGTCGGCACCCGTGGGCTTCACGGCGTCGCCGAGCTTCCCGAAGGGCATCGATCTCGCCTGGTCGGCTCCGGGATCGACCGGCGGCTCGGCGATCACCGGCTACAACATCTATCGCTCCACGACGTCCGGCACCGAGACGTTCCTCGCCACCGTTCCCGCCGGTTCGACGACCTACCGGGACAGCTCGACCAAGAAGAACACCCGGTACTACTACATCGTGCGCGCGGTGAACGCGGTCGGCGAGGGTGCGAGCTCCACGGAGGCGACCGCGGTCTCCCGCTAGCCCCCGCGACCGGTTCGCTTGATCCGGACCGAGCGCCGCGAGCCCGGACCTGCCCTCCGATCCGCGCCGGCTGGCCCCTTGACAGGATTCGGCTGTCAATACCCCCATGGAGTATGGAAATCACGAATTTGGGTGTAGAATGGCCTTCGTTGCGGCCTGTCAAGACTTGACAGGCCCTCAGTCATGTCCGGGAGGTCGCCCCGGAGCCCGTTCCGTCGGGGAACGAACCGGCGGACCGCGAGCGCACGGAACCGACTGACGCGAACGGAGGTGCGGCACGGCAGCTGGAGTAGCCGCGGAGGTCAAGAGCCGGCTCCAGATCGCCGACATCGTCGGTGAGACGGTCGCGCTCAAGAAGGCCGGCACGACCCTCAAGGGACTGTGCCCGTTCCACGGTGAGAAGACGCCGTCGTTCGTGGTCACCCCGGCTCGCGACGGCTGGAAGTGCTTCGGCTGCGGGCTCGGCGGTGACGTGTTCAGCTTCGTCATGCAGCGCGACGGGGTGACGTTCCCGGAGGCCCTCAGGGTCCTCGCCGCCAAGGCCGGCGTGGAGGTCGACGAGCGGACCACCCGGGACGACGCCCGCAAGGCCCGCCTGCGCGAGGTCCTGGAGACCGCGATCGCCTTCTACCACGTCGTGCTGATGAAGTCACGAGCCGGCCAGCCGGCCCTGGACTACCTGCGCGGTCGAGGATTCACCGACGAGACGATCGAGCGTTTCCAGCTGGGCTGGGCACCGGGCGGCTGGGACACCATGAGCCGCCAGCTCGAGGCGCGGCGCCAGATCCGGCCCCAGGAGCTGGCCGAAGTCGGCCTCACGACCGCCCGGGCCGGAGGGCGCGGCGCCTACGACCGGTTCCGCGAGCGGATCATCTTCCCGATCCGCGATCAGAACGGCGGCGCCGTAGGGCTGGGCGGCCGCTACCTGGTCGCCGATGGCGACGACCGCGACCACGGACCGAAGTACCTCAACTCCCCGGCAACCGCAATGTTCGACAAGAGTCGCACGCTGTACCTCATCGACCGGGCCAAGGGACCCATCCGCAAGGGCGGCCAGGCGGTGATCGTGGAGGGCTACACGGACGCCCTCATCGCCCACCAGGCAGGCTTCGATAACGTCGTCGCGAGCCTGGGCACGGCCCTCACGCCCCAGCAGATCGGTCTCCTGACGCGATACGCCAAGCGGGTCGCGCTGGCCTACGACGTCGACGCGGCCGGTGAGAAGGCAGGCGCCTTCGGCGTCAGTGCCCTCGAGGGGATCGTGCCTCTCCTCGCCCGTCAGGACAGCGGCGTGGAGCTGGACCAGGTCCGCGTCGTTCGGCTGCCCGACGGCAAGGATCCGGATGAGGTCCTGCTGTCGTCACCGGACGAGTGGCGGGAAGACATCCGCACCGCGCAGCCGATCGTGGACTACCTCATCGACTACCACGCTCGCAGCGCGGACCTGCGCACGCCGGCCGGCCGGGCCCGGTTCGTGGACGCCATCGCGCCCGTCCTTCGCTCGCTGCCGCCGGTGATGCGAGACGGCTATCTCCAGGAGGTCCACCGTGTGAGCGGAGTGGAGGAGCGGACGCTCCTGGAGGTGCTCTTCCGGCGTCCGGCCCCGGCGGTCGCGGTGGAGGGTCGCTTCAGCGCCGACGCCGTCATCGCCTCGCCGGACGCCCTGCCGGTCAAGGAGATCCTCCGCTCCATCACCGCCGTCGAGGCCGAGCTGCTTCAGATCATGCTGCTCGTGCCCGACGAGCAGCCCCGCGTCGCGGTCGCGCTCCGCGAATCGAGCCTGGATCTGCCGTCCACCGTGGCCCGCGAGCTGTACCGTGCCATCGTCGCCCAGCGTGGCCTGGACACCGAGGCCGGCGTCTACGCGGAGCCGGCCCCGTTCGAGCGTGGCCGGCTCCTGGACGCGCTGGACCCCGAGACGCGGGCCCTGGCAATCGCGCTCTACGCCCGATCGGGGCCCGATCTCGCGCAGCTGCCCCCCGAACGCATCGCCTATGCCATCGACAAGTGCCTCCTGACCCTTGAGGCGGATCAGCTCGAGCAACGGATTGCCTATACCCAGGCCGAACAGGCCGACGCGGAGTTGCGCGGCGACGAGGAGGCCATGGACCGCCTCCTGCAACAGGAACGCCAGTACCACGAGGCGCGCCGATCTCTGGACCGTCGGTCCGAAGAGACGCGCCTCCTTGCACGCACGATTGGAGGCTGATCGTGACCGTCGACCCCACCGACAAGCTGCTCGTCGAGGCCGTCCTCAGCCGCCCACGACGGGCCAAGGACGACATGGAGGCCGCCCGCCTCGCCAGCATGCGCTCGCTCAAGGCGCCTGCCGTGGTCGACGACGAGGACGAAGACGAGGCGGAGGACGACGATCTCGTGCTCGCGCCGCCCGACCCCTTCGCGGATACCGCCGAGCTGGGAGTCGAGGTCGGCGTCGAGCCCGACGCGGACCTGAAGGTCCCCCTCGACGCGCCCGCCAAGCTCGACGCCAAGGAGCTCGAGGAGCCCACGCCCGAGGAGCTCGAGGCGCTCTCGGCGGACATGATCGGGATCGACGACCCGGTCCGGATGTACCTCAAGGAGATCGGCAAGGTCGCCCTGCTGACGGCCGAGGAGGAGGTCGTCCTTGCCAAGGCAATCGAGCTTGGCGAGTTCCTCGTGGAGGCGCCCTGGAAGGGAATCGTCTCCCTGCATGAGTGGACGCTCCACGACACCGAGCGCAAGACGCGGACCGCCAAGACACAGCACCGGCTGCCACTCGGGCCGGAGGCCACGAAGATGGTCCGCGACGCCATCGGCGATCCGGCCGCGGCGGACCTCCTCGTCCAG
>WNGF01030806.1_pt1 | contig 10629 bp, 11 predicted proteins | sample 5400641 | NCBI WGS metagenome assembly WNGF01 (sample SAMN13153371, study PRJNA577476) | soil metagenome | isolation source: 80 cm soil or saprolite under grassland replicate 2 | place: USA:California | collected 2016-06-15
TCGGCGACCGTCACGCCGACCCAGTCCGCCACCTACGGCCTCACCTGCAACGGTCCGGGCGGCGCGGCTTCGGCCCAGACTACCGTCATCGTTGCGTCCAATCTGATCCCCGCGGCCAATCTGACGGTCTATCCCGCTGCGATCGCCGCGGGAGGACAGGCCGCGCTGTCCTGGTCCGCCACCAATGCCACCGCCTGCTCGGGCTCCGGCTTCGACACCGGCAATGCGACCTCAGGCTCGATTCCAATATCGCCCGGCAACACCACAACCTACGCCGTCACCTGCCCCGGCCCGGCCGGGGCAGCTTCGGCCTCCGCCACCGAGACGGTCGGCACACGCTCGGCAACGCAATAGCGAGTTCTTTAACCCAACCGTCTGCCAACTCGACCTCTATCCGCCAGTGGCCGGCGGGTCCATTTCCCGATTTGCCGGGCTGCCCTCACGGCATCGATGCCTGCAAATCAGGTCCACGCTTGGACTGAGGGCCCCCGCGGGTCTCGGACCTGAAGCGGGGTGGCCGCTGGATCCACGACCTCTCGCTGGAAACAATCGCGGCGTCATTCGACTCATTCTGCCTTCATCCTATCGGTGTACGCCGATCAACATATAGGCGACATGATGCCAGCGTGTCCAATATATAGTAGTTTAATACTTAAGGAGTATTTTTATCGACATTTTTTCTGATATATGTGTATAAAGCTGTGGATTGGCCGTTAATAATCCTTAACTCACAATCCCTTACGGAACGGGAGGGGTCGCGTAGTGCTCGATAACTACACCGACAGTGATTGTTTCGCGGTTTGCCAAGATCGTTAGCAGGAAGCACGTTATGGCGAAGAGCCTGCAGCAAGACGCCCGAGCGTCGTCCACCCCGCAGATGCGTGCGCGCGGGCGCGACTTCGTAAGCAACGGTCCTCAGCGCTTCGGCTGCCAGGCTGGAGCTGCGCGACTGAACGGAGATGCTATTGCCGGCACAAGGTCATGCATCGCTGTAGTCGATCGCTTCCCATTCACGCGGGAGTGCATTGCAACCTCCCTACAAGCCGTCGCCGACGAGCTTGACATAGCCCAATTTGCAACCGTTGAAGAAGCGTGGCAAGACGGCAAGCGCTATGATCTGATCCTTTGTTGCGTGCATCCGGACGATCCTGAATTAGACGGAAACGGGTTCGCGCCTTCTTCACTCGATCTGCTTGTCGGGATAGCGCCGGTGATCGTGTTGAGTTCAGGCAAAGCGCCCGATTTCATCGTGGATGCATTTGAGAAAGGGGCACGGGCGTACTTCCCGATAGAAACGATGACCCTTGAGCTGGCGATTGAGATCCTGCGTCTGGTTAAGGCCGGCGGAATTTTCGTCCCGCGGCCAAGCCGACCATTGCGGAGCGCCAATGCTGAACCTGCCGCGCCAGCAATCGGTCAATTTACGGCGCGGGAGAGGGCGGTACTTGCTCATTTGCAGCATGGAAAAGCCAATAAGATCATCGCACATGCACTCAACATAAGCGAAAGCACCATAAAAGTACATATCCGCAACATCATGAGAAAGATGAACGTCAATAATCGTACAGAGGTCGTCTCTCGTTATTTTGCGATGGAGTGGGGGGCGCTCGTGCTGGGCGGAGTTCAGAAGCGATCACCGTCATCGTTACTTTCAAGGACACCGTGAGACAGACCGTCTCCTAAACTCCATAGCTTAAGGGGTACTAAATTGCGTCGGTCCAGGCAGCATCCGTCGGTCGCCACCGTGATCGTCGACCCGAGCGCTCTGTTTCGCGCCGGGTTGATGCACATCCTTGCCGGAACTCGGTTTCGGATCGTCGCTGATTGCTCTAGCTTGGCTGAACTTCCGCTCAATGCATTGAATGGCGATCAGTGCTTAGCTTTGATCAGCCTTGACAAAAATGCTTGTGCCGTCCTGCCGCAAGTGTCGGCTCTGAAGGCACAACACGAATCTCTGCGTGTCGTCATGTTCAGCGACCAGTTGGATCCCGAGAATTTTCTGGCTGCGATTGAGATAGGCGGCAACGGATATTTGTTCAAAAATGAGATCAGTCCGGATGCCTTGTTGAAATCTCTCGAGCTGATTTTACTGGGGGAAGTGGTAGTGCCGCATGGATTCATCCAGCGTGTCAGGGGCTGCGGGCCCCTCCAGCTAGAACCGGCATCTAACGGAAACCGGGCGGAAGGCGGCTGGGAATATGCTCCGGCACAGTTGCCACCGCAAACTGATAATGTCGGCCGCTTGTCCAACCGCGAGCAGACGATCCTATGGCAGCTTACGCAAGGCGCTTCCAACAAGCACATCGCGCGTGACCTCGAAATCGCCGAAGCGACCGTCAAGGTCCATGTCAAAAGCCTGCTCCGCAAGATCCGGGTGAGGAACCGCACGCAAGCGGCTATGTGGGCCATAAATCATCGCGCGCCCACGCTTGACCGACAGAGCCAGTCTGGGTTTTCGGAGAAGGGCGGCGGGTGATTGCAAGTACAGTCGGACGATAATTTACGAGAATTTCAATCTACTCACTAATCCTCGAACCGCCAATCGTCGTCTCCCTAAAGAGATCGCCCCATCACTGCGGGCATTGCGCAATCAATAGTTGCTGCAGCCCTGCCACTATGCAATCGACGAGTACGCTATCAGCAAAGCCAATGTGGGCCTTTATAACCAATTTGGGCGATACCGCGGTCACGGTGCCGCTCGCGCTGCTTACCTGCGGTTTTCTCTGCGCGTGGCGCGAGGTACGCTTGGCACTTGGTTGGGGTTTGGCGATCCTCGGCTGCGCCGGGGTCATCGCGGTATTGAAGCTGCTGCTCGCCGCTTGTGGGCATCGGCTGGGGGTGGCCGGCCTGCTCAGCCCGAGCGGACACAGCGCGATGAGCGCCGCTGTCTATGGCTCGTTGTGCCTGCTGATCGCCAATCCCTCGCCCCCCTTGGTGCGGACGATGGTCTATACCGTCGGCGCCCTGCTGATCGCGGACATCGCGGCCTCGCGTGTCGCGTTGCGCTATCATGCGCCTGCGGAAGTGGCCGTAGGGCTCATCGTGGGTTTGGTCGAAGTGGCCGTATTTCGTACCATCTTGGTCAAGCGGCCGGTCACGACGCTGCGCGTTCCCTGGCTGGTCGGCGCAGCGGCGATACTGGTCACGCTGCTGTACGGGACGCGGTGGCCGGCCGAACAGGCGTTAGGAAACCTTGCGGCGGCTCTACAGCTCCTGCTGCCCTGGTGCCGTTGAGCCCTGACCAATACGACGAGGGCCACGGGGACGCGGGGCCGGTCGAGGGCGGTGCAGCCCGCTCAGCATGTCATAGTGGTTTGCCTAGGTTCCGTTATTGACGTTCGCGCCGCCGCCGCCGATCGCGCGTTGGCGATCAGGGTACCGGTGCCGTTAACGATCGTGTTCGCGCCAAGGGAACTCGTACTACATTCCCTGTTTTCTCGACATCAGCGCCTCAGCTCCGGATCCAGCCTCACCGAGCCGAAAAATCGCGATGCGGCCCCGCTGTGGGCTTCACTAAAATGCCTCGTTGTCATGCAGAACCAGTCCGATGGTCCGCACGATAATCCACAGGTCAAACAGCAAGGACCAATTCTCGATGTAGTAGAGATCGTGCTCGACCCGGCGCACCGCCTTCTCCAGCGTGTCGAGATTGCCCCGGCATCCACGGACCTGCGCCCAGCCCGTGATTCCGGGCTTCACCCGGTGCCGGGTCATGTAATCGGCGACCGCCAGCTCGAGGTTTTGGCCAGCGGCTGTTGTCCCCAGGGCATGTGGACGCGGACCCACTAGCGACATGGTACCGCCCAACACATTGAAAAGCTGCGGCAGTTCATCCAGGCTGTGCCGCCGCAACAGCGCGCCGACGCGTGTAACGCGGTCGTCGCCGCGCGAGGTTTGCCTCGAAGCGAGAGAGTCCTCGAGCTGCGCATACATGGTCCGGAACTTCGAGACTTCGATGACCGACCCGTTCAACCCATTGCGGGGCTGGCGGAAGAACACGGGCCCGCGGGATTCGAGTTTGATGGCAATACTGGCAAGCAGCATCAAAGGCCCGGCCGCAAGCAGCAGAAGAGAAGACAAAACGATATCTTCCGTGCGCTTCAGCAAGGCAGCGGCCAGGCTCAGCGGCGGGTCGCAGACGTGGAGAACCGGGAAACCGGACTCTAGCGAGACACCGCGCGATGGCGCCGCGATGGCGGCAACATCGAGAACGAGCCTGATCGCGACCGGGAAAGCCGCCAGCTTTGCAAGGAGCGGGCCGATGGCGTCGCCGTCACCATCGGCCGTCGACACCACAATGAACACCGTCCGGACGATGCCGTCGCGCACGAGCCCGACCACTTCGTCGGCGCGGCCGTCCAGGTCGCAAACGACGCCTACGACCTGCGTTGTTTCGGATTTTCTTTGCAGAATATCGACAAACGCATATACGGCCGCGCCGGTGCCGACGACCACGGCCGGGTCTCTCGCAAGCTGCCGTACGACCCGCGGCCGCAGCGCCAACCAGAGCGCGTTGCGGCCGAGCACCGCAGCCCCCCCGGCAGCGACAAAAGCAAGCAGCGTGACCGGACGCAGAAGACCGCCGTGCTCAGCCACCACAGAAACGCCTAGGGCGTCGAGCGCATAGATCCCGAGGACGAGCAAGCCCGCGGTATTCAGTCAGCATCCCCTCAGGGGAGATGCGGCTGGCGAGATCCACGGCAGAGGAAGCTCCAGCCAGGCAAACAAAGGCTCCGATGCCGCTGACGAGGAGCAGATCCGATATCAGCAGCGCGAAGACGCAAGCGGATGGGCTGATCCGGCGCCCCGAAAATCGGACCAGGTGATCTGCCGGCTGCTCGCCTTCTCCAGCCGCTGGCCGAACAGCCGGCTTCTTCGGTGAGAACGCAATCCCGCGATCATGGAGCTCCCCATTACGGCGGGCCTCAGCCGCACGCAATGGAAGGATACGATTGGTGTCGCCCATTCCTGGCTCTCTCGCCTGGAAATTGACTGTCACCGTCCGCGTCTCACTCCGCGGCCTCTCTTGCCCGGCCTGCCCTGTCGGCTGCGACCTGTTCTGCAATCCATCGATAGGTGGGCACACAGCCCTGCCGCAAAGTTATCTTCGGCTCCCATCCCAAGACAGCGCGCAGCCGCGTGTTGTCGCTGTTCCTGCCGCGCACTCCTTGCGGACGCGACGTATCATGGCACTTTCTAATCGGTTTGCCGGCGATCTCAGCCACGATGTCGACCAGCTCGTCGACAGTCACCAGTTCGTCCGTACCGAGATTGAGGGGCAGGCCGTGGTCGCACTGCATGATGCGAAAGATGCCCTCGACGCAATCGTCGACGTACATAAAGGAGCGGGTTTGCCGGCCATCGCCCCATATCTCGATTTCGTCTCCCGGCCGGCAGGCAGCGATCTTGCGGCTGATGGCAGCGGGCGCCTTTTCGCGCCCGCCATCATAGGTGCCCAGTGGTCCGTACACGTTATGGAAGCGGACGACGCGCGTCGCCATGCCGTGGTCCTCGGTGGTGTACTGGCACAGCTTCTCGGTGAACAGCTTTTCCAAGCCGTACCCCTCTTCCGGATCGGCCGGGAAAGCACCCTCTTCCTTCAGCGGAACCGCAGGCCGATGACGAAAACAGGAAACGCTTGACCCGTTGCTGCCGAGCCGCGCTCAACATGTGCGCATTGATCAGGATGTTGTTGATCGAAATATCCGCATGGGAAGACGTGATATAGCCAATGCCTCCCATATCGGCGGCAAGCTGATAGACCTCGTCGATGCCAGCGCACGCCAGCATGCAATCTTCTGCGGAGCGCAGATCGCAGACCATGAATTCATGGGCATCCGACACCTCGAATTCTGGCAGCTTCAGATCTGCGCCAACGACGCGATAGCCGCGTGCCACGAGGTATTTGACGAGGTGGTGGCCGATGAAGCCGCCGGCGCCGGTCACAAGCGCGACGCTCTCTTGCGCCATGTTCGTTCTCCCCTCTTCTTCAAACCTTGATATTATCTTTGTTGAATGGGGAGACTGCCTGACATGAAGGAGTAACTCCGGCTAATAGCCCTTTTGGTTTAGCGTATATGGCTCGTCCTGCGCGAGCGAACGAGGCTTACACACACCTGCCGCCTTCCTCGACCGAGCCGGGGTGAACTGCCGCCCCGCTGACCAAAACCACGTCTGGCAGTTCTCTGACGTCGCTTCCAGCGTCGGGATTGCCTATTTAACGCATGCAAGTATGGAGAGCGTGTTGTGGGACACTGCCTTGTGATGGAGGGCTGCGGCTTCATCGGGGTCACACTTGTCCGAATCCCGGTGATCATGACCGACGGGTCCAGTCGCGCAAGCCAATGGACATAATCGACCAGGGCCGGTCGACCAGCTTGTTCCAGGCATAGCAACGGCGGTCGAGGATGGCCTCGTAGGACCGGAAGATGCCGTTGGAGAGTCAATTGACCCGCATGTACTGCCAAATATTTTCGACCGGAGTGAGTTCGAGCGACTTGGTCCGGCAGCGGGTTGGGCAGATCGCGCCAAAGATATAGGCCGAGCGGGTACGCTGATCGTGCGGTGCCGGGGCCGGATGCCGCGCCGCGTCCACCGTCTGGTGATCTTGTTCTTCTGGCCGATCCGGGCCTCATCCTGCAACCAGATCTCTATCGGCTTGCCCGGTGCCGCGTCGGAACATCAAAAAAAAACCCACGGCTTGCGTTGCAAGATGTCATCCAGCTACAGTCGCGGGGCGGCCAGCACAGGCGTTATTGCTCACTGTCCCCAGTGTCGCCGGACCGACAGCACAGAATGTGAGCCCCGGCGACTTTAGCGCCGGGTCATAGACGCCCATAATTCCAATGCGGCCTATGCCAACACCCGACGCAGCCCCCGCGGGCGAGATCCGTGGTCAGTTTCGGCGGGGTGTGACCGCGAAGGCGACGACGTGACATGCATCTTGTAGATGGCAAAGCCGGCGCTAAAACGCGGAACCACGCCATTTATGAGATCGAGTTGCGCCGATAGGCCCGGCAGCCTTTGTAAGATCACTTTCGTGTCGTCATTTGCTTAAACTCCTATTCTATAACTCAACCGCCGTCATAACAATATCATATAGCTGCGCCCAACCACCGAAAACTGCCGCTTGGATCACATCGAACCAGTATGTTGTTCCAGGTGTTAGTCCCGAAATGATGTAGGTAACAGCTAAGGCATTTTCTTCTTGGTAAGTAGATGAGGTCGCGGTCTGCCACCAACCGACTGCAGTTGCCCCAGCGGGGGGCGCTACGACCCCGTTTGCTGGGGGGTTACCAGTACCATAATCGATTTGCACAGATATGCCATAGCCTACAGTAGTGCTGCTATTCTTACCTGTTGCTTGCACGATAACCTGTACAACACCGGAGGTGTTCGGCGTGAATTGCAGCCCCAGCCCCGCCTGCACGCCACCAGTATTACTCGTCGGATCAACTGAACTTGTATTTACAGAGGTGTAATTTGGGCCATCGGCTTGCGCTTTTACAGCAACCGGTTGAGAAATTCCGATCGTCAGCGCGGTCAACGCGAGTATCACGATCCTGGTCACGATAGTCCTCCTCTTCGTCTCTTTGAATGTTTGGTAGTCGCCCATTATCGCCTCCCTCGCCTACCGCCACGTAAATGTGGCGATCATTGGAGGACGAGGTTAGTTTGTTGAGTCCATCCGGTGCAGCCATTATCATAGGCGACATTCCACCAAGTGAAGCCTTGAGCGTTCTTAGGGCCATTCTTGATCGTGCCCGTCGATCCCGCCGCCTCGGTGCAGACCGTCGGCGCGGTCGTGCTGGGCTTGCTCCGCACGGTTACGGTGGCCGTGGTCACGACACGGGCGCCGACGGCGAAGGCTTTTGAAACCGTCACGGTCGCGCTTGCAGAGGCCGATCCGCCCGCACCGGTGCAGGTGACCGAGTAGGTCGTGGTCGCTGTCGGGCTCACCTTCGCAGAGCCGCTGGTGACGTTGTTGGTGTTAAAACCGGAGCCCGTACAGGAGGTTGCATTGGTTGAGCTCCATTTCAGGGCCGAGGTCTGTCCCACAGTGATGCTATTGGGAGTGGCAGTGAGGGAGACGGTTGGCGCAGGACTCGCCACCGTGACCGTCGCACTTGCCGAGGCCGAGCCGCCCGCTCCGGCGCAGGTGACCGAGTAGGTGGTGGTGTTGGCGGGAGCAACCGCAACCGATCCTGAGGTCGCATTGTTGGTCGAGAAGCCCCCGCCCGAGCAAGAGGTCGCATTGGTCGAGCTCCAGCTGAGGGTCGAGGACTGTCCCTTAGTGATGCCGCTGGGGGTGGCAGTGAGGGAGGCGGTTGTAGGGCTCGCCACCGTGACCGTCGCACTTGCCGAGGCCGAGCTGCCCGGTCCGGTGCACGTCACCGAGTAGGTGGTGGTAACGGTTGGGGCAACGGCAACCGATCCTGAGGTCGCATTGCCGGTTGAGAAGTTCGTCCCAGTGCATGAAGCGGCGTTTTTCGAACCCCAGGTAAGAGTCGAGGATTGGCCAGTCAGGATCGCAGTGGGGCTCGCCGAGAGGCTCGCTGTCGGAGCGATGCCGCCGCCGGTGAGCTCAACAGCCGTCACTACGATAGAATACAGTTGCGCTGCACCCCCGGAAAGTGATGCTTCGATCAGATCGAACCAATATGGTGTTCCAGGTGTCAATCCAGAGATAATATAATGAATCTCTAGGGCATTCTTTTCGCCGTTTGTAGATGAAATAGATGTTTGCCGCTGACCTACCGCGGTTGCACCAGCGGGAAGCACTACGTCCCCATTCGTTGGGGGCGTGCCGGTACCATAGTCGATTTGAATAGATATGCCGTCGCGTGCGGTGCTATTTGCACCTGTTGCGTGCGCGATAACCCGTACAACGCCGGAGCTGTTTGGCGTCAATTGCAGCCCCAACCCTGCTTGCACCCCACCAGTATTAGTTATTGGATTAACTGAATTTGCATTCACAACGGCATAATTTGGGCCAGCGCTTTGAGCTTTTACAGAAACTGGTTGAGCAAGTCCGATTATCAGCGCGGTTAGAGCGAGTATAAAGGTTCTGGTCACGATGGTCCTCCCATATTGTTGATCGATATGTCGGCATGGGAAGACGTAATATAACCAATGCCTCCCAAATCGGCGGCAAGGTTATAAGACCCCGTCGATGCCGGCGCACGCAAACACGCAGTTTTCTTTGGAGCGCAGATCGCAGACCATGAAATCATGGACCTCCAATGCCTCGAATTTCGGCAGTTTCAGATCCGCGCCAACGACGCGATAGCCGCGTTGCACGAGGTATTTGACGAGATGGTGGCCGATGAAGCCGCCGGCACCTGTCACAAGCGGGACGCCCCGCCGCGCCATATTCTTTCTCCGTCATCTCCAAATCCCGATATTACCTTTGTGAACCGGGGAGACCTGCCTGAGATAAAGGAGTAACCCTGGCTAATACCCCTTTGGTTTAAGCGCATAGCTTCGCGCTGCGCGAGTGACGATGCTCGCACAAAAAACGCGAGCCCGTTTCGGAGGTTTGACTAGCGGCTGGATGTGACGGATTGCGGTTTGCGTCGGGCTTTCGGACTGCGGGGAGGGCGCCCGGCGGAACCAAACCCCCCAACTCAACAGCCGCTCGCAGCCCGCTGATAGATCGTCATGAGAGTGTCATAATTGGAATCGGCGGTGAACCTCTCCGTGAATTCCTGACGAGCGGCTTGCCGCATCCGCATGAGCTCCACGGGGTTCGCCAGGATCCGCCGTACCTTTTCCGCCAGATCGGCCGGATCCCCGGGCCTAAAGTGCAATCCGGTGCGGCCATGCTCGACAAGTTCGGCCATTGCCCCCAGTTTGGAAGCGACTACTGGCGTACCTTTCGCATACGCCTCAATGATAACCCGCCCAAAGGTTTCGTAGCATCGTGACGGCAGCACCAGAAACGCCGCCTCGCCGAGCAATTCATAGACCGCCTCGCTTGGCAATCGCCCCAGCCATTGGATCGTGGCGTCCCTTGCCGCAACCTCCTGGACAACCGCCGCCAACGGGCCATCGCCGACGACCTTGAGGGGCACGCTGCCGCCAAGGTTTTGCCAAGCCTCGATCAACGTCTCGATCCCTTTTTCCGGCGACAATCGGCCGACGAAAAGGCCGTAACCTCCGCTTCCTTTGCCGGCCTCGGGATCGCTGTCTAGAAAGTTGGGCTTAACCGCGATCTTCGCCGCGGGCAGCCCCCCTTCGACAAGCTTTTGTCGAGCGAACTCCGTCAGAGCGATGTAAACGTCGACTGCGCGTCGCCAGGTGCCCATCGCTCGATGCACGCCCAACATGGCTGTCACCGCGTTGGTGGCGGCGAAGCTATCCCGGTAGCATTTGTGGACAATCCCTGGCCAAGTGATCGACTTCCCGATACAGTCCTCGCACACCTCGCCGTTGCGGAACAGCAGCGCATTGCCGCACAACAGACGAAAATTGTGCAGCGTCTGGACCACCGGCACGTTTTCCGCCCGGGCCGCGTAGTAGGCGGCTGGAGAAATTAACGGGAATGTATTGTGGAAATGGACGATTTGCGGCCGGTGCCTGCGGAAGAGTTCCCTCAAATCACGAAAAGCAGCTCGGTTCCATATCGTG
>WNGF01011558.1_pt1 | contig 10619 bp, 11 predicted proteins | sample 5400641 | NCBI WGS metagenome assembly WNGF01 (sample SAMN13153371, study PRJNA577476) | soil metagenome | isolation source: 80 cm soil or saprolite under grassland replicate 2 | place: USA:California | collected 2016-06-15
ACGAGTGGGCGATTACACCTGGATCGGTGAAGGGGCGTGGATCGACAACCTGGCGCCGGTGGCCATTGGGTCTCACGCCTGCGTTTCGCAGGGTGCCTATCTGTGCACTGGCAATCACGACTGGAGCGATGTGGGCATGCGACTTGTTACGAAGCCGATCAGTATCGGCGATGGGGCTTGGGTGGGAGCCTTTTCGCTGGTCGGCCCGGGTGTTCGCATCGGTAAACAAGCGGTCACCACGCTTGGATCGGTATTGGTCACAGACGCAGAGCCCGGGGTCATCTACTCCGGCAACCCTGCTGTCGCGACGCGGAGGCGGCAGGTCCGCGAGACAGGTCTTGTGGGGAAGGGCAGGAGTGACATTTAGGAGGGCAGTCCCCACGAGTGGTCACACGTCAAGAGCCACCCTACCGTGGAGAGCCGAGTCTCATAGCCCGACGCAGGATTCGTGATGCGGATCCTGATCCTCAACCAGTACTTCTATCCCGATCTCGCGTCGACGGCCCAGTTGCTGACGGAATTGAGCGAAGACCTCGCGCTGCACCACCACGTCAGCGTCGTGTGCGGCCGCCCCAGTTACGACCCGATCGAGAAGCACGACGTGCGGGGCTTGGTCTTCCCAGAACTGCATGGGCGCGTTCGTGTGCTCAGGACATGGTCGACGTCGTTTCGTCGGGCCTCGATGGCCGGGCGGCTGGCCAACTACGGGACGTACATCAGTTCGTCGCTCGCCGGAGCGATGCGGGCGGGGCGTCCGGACGTCGTCCTCGCCATGACAGACCCTCCGGTCATCGCGGCCGCTGCAGTGCTGACCGCTCGGCTTCGTGGTGTGCCGTTCGTCTATGTCGTCCAGGACCTCTTCCCGCAGGTGGGCGTGGCGCTGGGCAAGATCCGGAACCGGACCCTGATCCGGTCGCTCGAGGCCCTGAACCGGTCGCTTCGCCACCGGGCCTCGGCGGTCGTGGCCATCGGTCGGGACATGGCGGCGAGCTCGGGGTCCCGGAGAGCAAGCTTCGGATCATTCCGAACTGGTGCGACGGATCGATCGTGCGGCCTCTTGACGGGCGGTCGAAGCTTCGAACCGAGCTCGGTCTCGACGGTCGGTTCGTGGTGATGCACTCGGGGAACGTGGGGTTCTCTCAGGAACTCGACACGCTGTTGGACGCCGCAACTGCCCTCCGCAACGACCCGGAGATCCACTTCCTCGTCGTCGGTGGCGGAGCAGCGAGGCCGTCACTCGAGACGAGGGCGCGCGCGCGCCGGCTGGCGAACGTCACGTTCCTCGGGTACCGCCCGAAGGTCGAGTTGTCGGACGCGCTTGGGGCCGCCGATCTGCACGTGGTGGGCCTCCGGCGAGGCCTCGAGGGATTGATCGTCCCGAGCAAGATGTACGGCGTGATGGCCGCAGGCAAACCGTTCATCGCCGCGGTGGACCGGCGAAGCGAGATCGCGCTGGTCGTCGAGGAGACCGGGTGCGGGATCCGGGTCGAGCCCGGCGATGCGGCGCAGCTTGCTTCCACCATCGCGGAGGTCCGACACGAGGAGGGACGTCTCGCGGGAATGGGCCGGCGGGGACGATCACGCCTGGAGAGCGAGTTCGAGCGCTCTCGTGCGACGGGCGCCTATCGCGACCTCTTGCAGTCCCTCGTCCGAGGCAGCGGGAGTTCCTGGGAGGCCTCGACCGATTCACCCACCGACGGGTAGGGTCGGTCGGGCCCAGCCCATTCCCCCGCCGAACTATTTGATCCGCAGGGCTCACATCGGTAGCATCGGCCAGCCACTGTTGTCCTGATATTTGGAGAATCCACGAAAAAGTACCTGATCACTGGCGGGGCGGGGTTCATCGGCTCTCATCTGGCCGATGCGCTCACGTCCACCGCCAGTGGGGAGGCCGTCGCCCTGGACGACATGTCCACGGGCAGACAGTCCAACCTCGACTCGCTGGTCGAGCGAGACTCGTTTCGCTTCGTCCACGGCTCGATCTCCGACGAGGAGCTCGTCCGCAAGCTGGTCGGCGAGGTGGACGTGGTGGTCCACCTCGCTGCCTCGGTGGGCGTCCAGCTGATCATGAAGCGTCCGCTCGAGACCATCCTCAACAACATCCGGGGGACGGAGATCGTCCTCCAGACCTGCGCCGAGGAGTCCCGCAAGGTCCTCGTGGCCTCGACCTCAGAGATCTACGGCAAGAACGCGAACGGACCGTTGCGCGAAGAGGCGGACCGGATCCTCGGTTCGCCGCTCAAGTCCAGGTGGTCCTACAGCACCTCCAAAGCCGTGGACGAGATCCTGGCACACGCCTACTGGCGAGATTGCGACACACCGACCGTCATCGTCCGCCTGTTCAACACTGTCGGACCCCGACAGACAGGCGACTACGGCATGGTCATCCCCAGGCTCGTCGGCCAGGCCCTCAGTGGAACCGCGCTCACGGTCTTCGGAACCGGGGAGCAGCGCCGGAGTTTCTGCCATGTCGCCGATACCGTGGCGGCACTGGTAACGCTGCTGAATGAGGACGCAGCCGTCGGCGACGTCTTCAACATCGGCTCTCCGCAGGAGATCAGCATCAACGACCTCGCCCGTATGGTCCATCGATATGACGGGGTCATCCTCGGCCGTGACCCACGTCCCGTACGACATCGCATACGAGGAGGGTTCGAGGACATGGAGCGACGGATCCCCGACATCGGAAAGGTCTCAGGTCTCACCGGATGGGAGCCTCGTTTGACGCTCGGCGACATCCTCCAGGACGTGATCGCCTTCGAGCGTGCCCGGTGGGGCCGGTGATGAAGATCAGTCTCCTGCGGTACGTCGCGGCCTTCGCCGCCCCCTGCGCAGCCACGCTGCTCCTCACACCGGTCGCAGGTCGGCTCGCCCGTCGGTGGGCCATCCTCGATCATCCGGCGAGCCACAAGGCTCACGCGCAAGCAACGCCCTACCTCGGCGGCGTGGCCGTGGCGGCCGGCCTCATCCTCGTGGGGAGCTTCGCGGCGGACGCCTCGGGCCAGCTGCTCACGATCCTGCTCTGCGCCGTGGCGATCTCTGCCATGGGGCTCGTGGACGACTGGCGGACGGTTCGACCATCAGTGAAGTTGACCGTGGAGTCTGCTGCCGCAATTGCCCTGTGGGGGGCCGGAATCCGGGCAGGGCTGTTCGGGGTCCCGGCGCTGGACTTCGTTCTGACCCTGGCCTGGGTGATCGTCGTCACCAACGCGGTGAACATCCTGGACAACATGGACGGCGTGGCCTCCGGAGTGGTCGTCCTATCCGCCACGGGCCTCTTCGCCATCGCCGCCAAGCAGGGAGACTACCTGGTGGCATCGATGGCCCTGGCCGTCGCCGGCGCGTGCATGGGGTTCCTGCCACACAACTACCCGCCGGCGCGGATCTTCCTCGGAGACGCCGGATCCCTGCTCCTGGGGTTCCTGCTCGCGTCCCTGGGGCTCAAGCTCGACCTGCTCGGCGCCAACGGACTCATCCGATCGTCGGTCGCGGTACTCATCGTGGCCGTACCCCTGTTCGACATGCTGCTCGTCGTGATCAGCCGCACCCGGGCCGGGCGGCCCGTCTACGTGGGGGGAACCGATCACTCCGCCCACCGCCTCTCGTCCCTCGGCTGGTCTGATCGGCGCGTCGCATGGGCCCTGTACGCGACCCAGGGGATCTTTGCCTTGAGTGCTGTCTGGGTCACGCGCCTCGAAACGGTCGCCATCATCCCGCTGATCTCGCTCGGGGCGGCGTTGGGCCTGGCCGTACTCCTGATCCTCCTGCGAATCGAGACGCAACCCCCGCCCGGTGTCCCGGAAGGTGAGCTGCCCAAGACCCTGGAGCTCGTCGCCGATACAATGCCGCGAACGTAGACGCCCCTCGACCAAGGAACCCCGTGCAGACGGATCAGACCAGCACCGAACAGACAGACATCCGAGCCTACCTGGCCGTCATTCGTCATCGGAAGTGGACGATCCTCCTCGTCACGCTCGTCGGGGTCGGAGCCGCCCTGTTCTTCTCGTTCAGACAGACCCCCGTGTACACGAGCCACGCACGGGTCTACGTCACGCCCATCGGGCCCAACGCCACGACAATCACCACCACCCTCAACCTCGACACGGAGCGCGGACTGGTGGATTCCGTTTCCGTCGCATCCATCGTGAGATCCGATCTGGGACTCTCCCAATCCGCCGACTCTCTTCTTCGCAACCTCGGCGTCAGCGTGGAGACGAACACGGCGATCCTCGACATCGGGTACACCGACCCGGCTCCCCGCACCTCCCAGCAACTGGCCAATGGATTCGCAAACGCATACCTGACATTCCGTCGTGAGCAAGCCAGCCAGCAGCTGCAGGACCAGGCTGCACCCATCCAGAGTCAGATCGACAGCACGCGGGCGGATCTGGCCCGCGTCGAGGGCAACCTCCGCCGTGCCAAGGAACCGGCAAAGCAGGGCCAGCTCAACGCCGATCGGGACTCGCTCATCGCCAGACTGGGTGCACTGCAGCAGCAGCTCCAGGCTCTTCAGATCTCGTTTGGCAGCCAGAGCGGCGGCAGTGTCGTGCAACCGGCGAGCCGTCCCACGAGCCCGTCCAGCCCGAACCACGTGCGCAACGGGACATTGGCGCTCATCCTCGGTCTCGCTCTCGGCGTGGGACTCGCGTTCCTCCGCGAGCGCCTCGACGATACGCTGCGTGGCCGAGACGACCTCGAGGAGACCGTTCAAGCGCCCGTCCTCGCTGTGGTTCCTCGGGTACCAGACTGGAAGGACCACGAATCGCCCGAGCTGGTCTCCCGCGTCGCGCCCAAGAGCGGTCCCGCGGAGGCGTACCGGGCGCTTCGGACTAATCTCCAGTTCCTCGGGCACGACGACGACCTTCGCATTCTCTGCGTCACGAGCCCGTCGCTCGGGGATGGGAAGACGACCACCGTGGCGAACCTGGGCTTCTCCCTCGCCCAGACAGGCCGGAGGGTCATCATCGTGTCCTGTGACCTTCGACGACCCCGCCTGCATCGGTTCTTCGGCGTCGGCAACGAGATCGGACTGTCCTCCGTGCTGTCCGGGCAGGCGGCCGTGGCAAGCGCCATCTGTCGCCCCGATGTCGAGAATGTCCTCATCCTGCCGAGTGGGCCCGTGCCCCCGAACCCCGCGGAGCTGCTGGCGTCGAACAGGATGCTGGAGCTCCTCGAGGAGCTCCGGCGGGCGAGCGACATCGCCATCCTCGACACGCCACCGATCCTCGCGGTCGCCGACGCGCTCCAGGTAGCCGCGAAGAGCGACGGGACCCTCATCGTCGCCGACGCCGAATCGACGCGGCGGGCCGCAGCCCGGCATGTCCGGCAGCAACTGGACCAGATCGGAGCCAGGGTTGTCGGGGCCGTCCTCAACAACTTCGACGCGTGGTCACCACGGTACTCCGCATACGACGGCTACAGGTATACGTACGCGGATCGCTACGAGAAAGCGGGCAGGGGGAGGGACAACGACGTTTCCGACAACGGCAAGCCTGGCACCGCTGGCTCGGCCCAAGAGACGTCCTACCCGGTCACGCGGCGCTGAGGCGGGAAGCGCGAGGTTCGACGTGTTCAATTCGATCCGGGAGCAGCCGACCCGACGTTCAGTCCTCGCCCCAGAACAGCTCGCGGAGCGAGGCATCCTCGCCACCGGCCGAGTAGCCGCTGCCCGCCGGCCGGTCGGGGTGCTGAGGCCGCTGGGCCACCTCGATCCGGCTGCTCGGAGGGAGCGTTCCCGCCACCGGCTCGGAGCGCGGAGCCGACTCGGGCAGGCCGGGAACCCGGATGTGGGTCTCCGCGGAAGGTGGATCCTGGGCGGCATCGGCCACTGGCGGTGACCCCTGCGCTGGGCGCGAATCGGTGGCGGCCACCCCTCCGGAGGACACGGCGGTTCCTCGGGCCTCTCCCGGGGAGGACGGCCCCCGCGCCTGCCCGACGGAGCTTCCACTCCCACCGGACTCCCGGCTGCCGCCCGTGGGCCCCGACGAGCCCCCCGACTCCTGGACGGGCCGTGCCCCTGCCTCGCCGGATCCCTCGGAGCCAGACAGTTGGGTCCCCACGGATCTTCCGCCGGACCCGGCCGGAGACGGTGCGCTCGAGGCCGCGGCCGGTTCGCGAACCGAGGCCACCATCTCCCTCACCGTCTGGGCGTGGCCCTGCACCAGGGAGGCCAGCTGCTGGAGGAACTCCCGCTCCTTCGTCACGAACCCGGCGACGCCCGGGCCCGAGCCCGTCGCCGGTGCCGCCGGAGCTCGTCCTCCCGCCGCCCGCGCCTCGGCGTCCCGGACGATCTCGGCGGCGCGTTGCTGGGCCTCGCGCACGATGGATTCGGCCCGCTCCCGGGCCTGGGCGACGAGCTCCTCGGCCTGGCGCGACACAGCGGCGGCGTCGCCCGCGCTCTGCACGCGGATCGTGGGCAGCTGCCCGGCCCGCTCGGTGAGCGCCCGGCGCTCGTCCAGGAGGCGGGTCAGCTCCTCGGTCACCCGGTCCAGGAAGTCGTCGACCTCCTGCTCCTCGTAGCCGCGCAGCGCGCGCCGGAACTGCACCTGCTGCACGTCGACGGGCGAGAGGCGCGCGCCCGCCTCCGCGCCTCCCTCGTTCTTCTTCCTGGCCATTTCGGATCCTTCCGCCGCCTGTCGGGAATCCGGGACAGGATAGCGACGGAGCCCCCACCCGGCACACGAGGCGAGATTGCGTGCGCGCCGCCCGCACGAGCGCGGTCGTTCGCTCGGATGCGGCCGGTCAGATGCAGCCGATGACGCGCTGGATCACCGACAGCCCGATGAACACGATGATCGGCGAGAAGTCGATCGCCATCATGCCCATCCGGGCCGGGGGGATGAGGTTGCGGAGCGGGCGGAGCACCGGATCGGTCAGGTCGTACAGCACCCCCACGACGGTGGCCATCGGTCCGGAGCGGGGAATGGGGAACCACGACAGGATGATGCGGATCAGCAGGATGAACGTGTAGATCTGCAGGGCGATGCACGCGACGCGCAGCCCGGTCGACAACCCGATCGCGGCGCAGCGATGGGGCAGGAACCACGCGAGCACGCTCATACCGGTCGCCGTTCCCCGTGGGGCGGATCCGAGGGAGCCGGGAGGGGGGGCCGGGCAGCGCGCTCGGTCGCGGCTCGCACCTGGTCAGAACTGGTTGTAGACGCTGCCCGACAGGCGCTGCCGCTCCTCGGCGGAGACCTCGACGTCGGCCGGCGTCAACAGGTACACGCGGTTCGCGGCCATCTCGATCTTCCCGCCGAGGCCGAACACGAGGCCGGAGGCGAAGTCCACCAGGCGCCGGGCGATGGCGTCGTCCGTGCCCTGCAGGTTCATGATCACCGGGATCCCCTCGCGGAACTTCTCGCCCAGGTCGCGGGCCTCGTTGAAGCGCTTGGGCTCGGCCTTGTGGATCGTCGTCGCGGGGTGGGGGCGGGGCTGCGGGATGGTCCGGACGACGCCGTGTCCGGACTCCGGCCCGGGCGCCACGGCAACCGGCTCGCGGGAGCCGCCGAAGCGCCGCGAATGGGAGGCGGGGGCGTATGCGCCCTCGTCGGGGAGGTCCTGGACGTCGTCGTCCTCGTCCTCCTCGACGAGCCCGAGGTAACTGAGGGTCTTCCTCCACGCTCCCGGCATCCCTGCCTCCTACTCCGTCGGTCGGGACCCGAACAACGCTGTCCCGATCCGGACCATCGTAGCGCCTTCCTCCACGGCAACCTCGTAATCCGCGGACATTCCCATCGACAGCTCCGGCAGGTCGCCGGCGTTCGGTTCGGCACGGTCCCGGAGCTCCTTGAGCCGCCGGAAGTACGGCCTCGACTCCTCGGGGTTCTCCGCCATGGGCGGCAGCGTCATCAGGCCGCGGAGGTCGAGGCCGTCCATGCCCCGGAGGTGCTCGGCCGCGGCCTCCACGTCGCCGGGGGGCACCCCGTTCCGCCCGCCGGCGAAGTCGACCTGGATCAGAACCGGGAGGCGCCGGCCGCCGAGGCGGGCCCGCCGGGCGAGGCGGCCGGCCGCGTGCATCGAACCGATCGAGTGGACGACGTCGGCGAGATCGGCGACGCGGTGCGCGGTCGAGGACTGCAGCGCACCGACGTAGTGCCAGCGCACGCCGGTCGTCGTGCCGGCGTCTACCTCGGCACGCTTGCTCGCCAGCTCGTTGACGTAGTTCTCACCGATGTCCGTGACCCCCTCTTCGACGGCCCACCGGACGAGCCGGCCGGGCATTCCCTTCGCCACGGCCACCACGGTCACCTGGCCGGCGTCCCGTCCTGCCGCGTCCGCGGCGGCCGAGACCCGTCGCCGGATACGCTCGAGGTTCCGGTGCAGCGCGGCGGCCGAGTCTATCACTCTAGTTCACAGAAGTTCCCACAACAGGGCCAGGGTTTCCAACGGGCACGGCAGTGGGCAGAACTCACAGCCGGACCGCGACGAGGGCCTGGCGGCCGGTCCGGCCGCCATCGCGGCGATGGGAGAAGAACCGGCGCCGCTCGCACGCGGTGCACACGCCGGCGAGGTCCACCTTCTCGATACCGAGCGCCCGCAGCGCGCCTCGGGCAGTCGCGGCGAAGTCGAGGAACACCCGGCCGCCCCGGCGCTGGGTGACGGCGCCCGACCCGGAGCCCGCCGAGACCGCCGCCACGACCTCCTCCCCCACCTCGTAGTGGTCCGGTCCGATCGCCGGCCCGATGGCCGCGTGGACGTCGCCGGGATCGGCGAACACCGCCGCCGCCCCGGCGAGGATCCCGGCGGCCAGGCCCCGCCACCCGGCGTGCACCACCGCGAGGACGCCCGACCGCGGCGACGCCATCGCGATCGGCAGGCAGTCCGCACCGAGGACGGCGAGCGGGACGCCGGCCGACGACGTGAACAGGCCATCGGTGTGGGCGACGCGACCGGCCGGGTCGTCGAAACCGGCGCCGGCGCCCCTCGCCCCCACGCGCACGACCCTCGCGCCGTGGACCTGTTCCGGCAGCGCGAACGGCCGGGGAAGCCCCAGGCCGTCGACGATGCGGGCCCGGTTGCTCCGGACGTTCTCGTCGTCGTCGCCCACGGCCTGCGACAGGTTCAGCGAGTCGTAGGGCCTCGCGCTGGCCCCGCCGGTCCGCTCGGTGAACGCCGCGAGGAACCCGGCGCGACCGAGGGAGCCCGAGATCAGCGCGGCGCCGCGCCGCCCGAGCGACCGGTGTTCGAAGGAGTGCGAGGACATGGCGTCGGCCGAGGATGGCACGGCGCGGAGGGCGCCTCAACAGCCGGCTCGGAAAGGGAAGTGGGGGGCGGTCCCGGGCGGCGGGCCCGAGGCGGGGGAAGGGCGCCTCGGTCGCCGGCCCGCTCCGCCCCCCACATGACCGCCGGCCTGCCGCACGCACCCGGCGGAGTGGTTCGCGGGAGCGCTCCCGCTAGTTCTTGAGGAAGTCCGGGATGTCCAGGTCCTCCTCCGCGTCGAAGACCACCGTCTCCGGCGCGGGCTTGAAGATGTCCTCCTCCTCGTCCTCGTCGAGGAGGGCGGGCAGCGCGGCCTCGTCGGACGACGACGCCCCCGCGGGCTCCTCGAGCAGACGCGAGAGCCGGGAGTCCATGCCGGACACTCCGGAGGGGACGAGCTTGTCGAACCCGGCGGCGATGACCGTGACCCGGACCTCGTCGCCCATCGCGTCGTCGATGACCGCGCCGAAGATGATGTTGGCGTCGGGGTGCGCGACGCGAGTGATGGACTCGGCCGCCTTGTTCACCTCGTGCAGGGACAGGTCCTGCGGACCGCTGATCGACAGCAGCACGCCCTTCGCCCCCTCGATGGAGGACTCGAGCAGCGGGGAAGAGATGGCCGCCTTCGCGGCCTCCTCGGCGCGCTTCTCTCCCGACGCGTGGCCGATGCCCATCAGCGCGGAACCCGCGGACGTCATCACGGCCTTCACGTCGGCGAAGTCCAGGTTGATCAGGCCGGGGGTCATGATCAGCGAGGTGATGCCGTCCACGCCCTGGAACAGGACCTGATCGGCCATCCGGAACGCGTCGACCATGGGGGTGAGTGGGTCCGAGACCTGGAGCAGCCGGTCGTTCGGGACGATGATCAGGGTGTCGACTGCCTTCTTCAGCTCGGTGATCCCCATCTCGGCCTGGGTGGCCCGCTTGCGGCCCTCGAAGCCGAATGGCCGAGTGACGACGCCGATGGTCAGCGCGCCGAGGTCCCGGGCGATCTCGGCGACGATGGGGGCACCGCCGGTGCCGGTGCCGCCGCCCTCACCGGCCGTGATGAACACCATGTCCGCGCCCTTGAGGATCTCCTCGATCTCGGAGCGGTGCTCCTCGCTGGCCCGCTTGCCGACCTCGGGATTGGAGCCGGCGCCGAGGCCCCGGGTCGTCTCCCGGCCGATGTCGAGCTTCACGTCCGCGTCCGACATCAGGAGGGTCTGGGCGTCGGTGTTCACCGCGATGAACTCCACGCCCCGCAAGCCCGCCTCGATCATGCGGTTCACCGCGTTCACGCCGCCGCCGCCCATGCCGACGACCTTGATCACGGCGAGGTAGTTCGATGGAGACTGCATCAGCTGGATCTCCTCCGCTCGCGGGGCGGTCCCGGCGGGAAGGCCCCTCTACCTGGGGAAACGCCGTGTCGAATCCCC
>WNGF01010236.1_pt1 | contig 10618 bp, 8 predicted proteins | sample 5400641 | NCBI WGS metagenome assembly WNGF01 (sample SAMN13153371, study PRJNA577476) | soil metagenome | isolation source: 80 cm soil or saprolite under grassland replicate 2 | place: USA:California | collected 2016-06-15
AGGATGCAACCGCGCACGAGCCCATAGCGGCGCAGCGCGTCGAGTGCGTACTGCGAGCAGCTCGGGTGGTATTTACAGCGGCCGCCCCAGAGGACGCCGAGCGTCCGGCGGTAGGCGTAGATCAGCCCGAGGCCGGCGTAGGTCGGCACCCTCAGCGCGTACCTCAAGCTTTCGCCTTTCCGAGGATCTCCTCGACGCGCTCGGTGAGCCAGTCGAAGCCGCGGGTCTCGGCCGCCTCGGCGAGACCCGGGCGGACGACGAGCACGTAGTCGTGGTCCTGCGGGAGCTCGCCGGAACCGGCTCGGAAAATCTCCCGTAGGCGGCGCTTGATCCGGTTTCGCACGACTGCGGTTCCGACCGCCTTCGGCACCGCCAGCCCCAACCGAGGTCCGTCGCCGTCCTCGTCTCGCTCGAACCAGTAGAGGACGAGGTAGCGCGTCGAGACGGAGCGCCCGTGACGGTAGACGGCGTCGAAGTCTCGCGAGCGCGAGAGGCGGTGGCGGCGGTTCACGCGCGGGCCCTGGGAACTACGCGGAGAGGCGCTTCCGACCTCTCGCGCGGCGGCGCTTGAGGATCGCGCGGCCGGCACGCGTGGCCATGCGGGCGCGAAATCCGTGCCGCCGCTTGCGCCTGCGAACGTTGGGCTGATAGGTCCGTTTCACGAGTCAGAGGGCCGAAGAACCGCCCGGCAAGAGGGCGGCTGAAGGCCAGTATAGACGAGCCGCCGGGGGTGGTTCTCCACAGATCCTGGGACCCACAAGCGGGCCCGAAATCGTGGCGCGGCAGGGACTACGGAAGGCGCAAGCGTCGCCTGTCCCGACAGGACCGTCCACACCTGTGGAGACCGATGTGGACGGCGTCGATTTCCCTGCAAATTGCTTGCTTTCAGACGCCGCCAGGGCCCGCCGCGAGGAGCAAAACCGACCCGTTGAGCGAGCGCGTAGACGCTGCTATGCTCGGTCGCTCGCCCGTCCCCCCACAAGGAGCATGCCGGCGGCGTGGAGCCCTCAATCGAGCTGACTGCGGATGGCCTGTGGAGCGAGGTTTCGAGTCGGCTCAGAGGCGCCCTCAACGAGACCACGTACCGGACGTGGTTCGACCATGTGGAAGGGGTCGAGCTGGACGACGACCAGTTCGTCCTCTCGGTTCCGAACGACTTCACGCGCGACTGGATCGAGGGCCATTTCCTCGGCCTGATCCGCGCGGCCATCGGCGACGCGACCGGGCATGAGCGAAGAGTCCAGCTCGCGATCGCAGAGCGGGAGCACGACGCAGCGGCCGCCTCGCCGGAGCCGCCGCCGCGTGAGGTGGTGGCGGGAGGGCTCAACCCGAAGTACACGTTCGACTCGTTCGTGATCGGCTCGTCGAACCGCTTCGCACACGCGGCCGCGCTGGCCGTCGCCGAGGCGCCGGCGCAGGCGTACAACCCGCTCTTCATCTACGGCGGCACCGGGCTCGGCAAGACCCACCTCCTGCAGGCGGTCGCGCAGTACGTCAGCGAGCACCAGGGCGAGCTCACGGTGCGCTACGTGACGAGCGAGACCTTCATGAACGACTTCATCAACGCGCTGCGGGACAAGCGGATCGAGAGCTTCAAGCAGCGCTACCGCGCCTACGACCTGCTCCTGATCGACGACATCCAGTTCTTCGAGCACAAGGAGCGGATCCAGGAGGAGTTCTTCCACACCTTCAACACGATCTACGAGGCCGGCGGGCAGCTCGTGATCTCGTCCGACCGTCCTCCGCGCGAGATCTCGACGCTCGAGGAGCGGCTGCGCTCACGCTTCGAGTGGGGCCTGATCACCGACATCCAGCCGCCTGACCTCGAGACTCGGATCGCGATCCTACGCAAGAAGGTCAAGACCGACGGCATCCACGTCCCCGACCCGAAGGTGCTGGAGTTCATCGCCGGCCGAATCTCCTCCAACATCCGCGAGCTCGAGGGTGCACTGACCCGCGTGGTCGCGTTCTCCTCGCTGACGGGGCGGCCGATGAGCGAAGACCTGGCGCAAGACGTGCTCAAGGACGTCTTTCCCCAGGGCGAGGTGCCCGAGGTCTCGATCGAGCGGATCCAGGAGCTCGTCTCGGAGCGCTTCAGCCTCTCGCTCGAGGAGCTCTGCGGCGACCGGCGCTCGCAGAACATCGTCTACCCCCGCCAGGTCGCGATGTACCTCTCGCGGGAGCTGACGGACTCGTCGCTACCGAAGATCGGGCGCCAATTCGGCGGCCGCGATCACACGACGGTGATTCACGCGACCACCAAGATCGCGCGCCTGATCCGCGAGGACCGGTCTGTGTACAACCTCGTGCAGGAACTGACCAAAAGAGTCAAGCAGGCGCACTGAGATGGGGATTTCTCGCTCCGTCCACGCGGCGCCTGTCGAAGAAGCGTCTTTCTCCCCAGATCGCGCCCACACGACAACGCGGCTTGCGGAGCGGTTCCCGGGTGTCATCCCCGTCATCCACACTCCCTATGACTACTACAAAGGAAATTCATAGATGATCGAAGCAGAAGCTGTGGTTGCTCGAGGAACGCTCAACGCCGTCTGCTCGCGGGACGAGCTCCAGCACGCACTGGGGATCGTCGCGCGGGGGGTCTCGACACGGACGACGGTCCAGATCCTGGCCGGCATCCTGCTCGAGGCGGACGAGGGGAAGCTGCGCCTTGCCGCTACCGACATGGAGCTCTCGCTGCGAACGTCGCTCGAGGCGAAGGTCGAGTCGGACGGCTCGGTGGTGGTTCCAGGTCGCCTGCTCCTCGACCTTGCGCGCCTGCTGCCCGATCCCGAGGTGACGCTCGAGCACAAGCCCGAGGAGGCCGTCGTCGAGATTCGCTGCGGCTCCGCGAGCTACCGGCTGCACACCTACAACCCGGAGGACTTCCCGCGGCTACCGGAAACGGAGGGAATCGAGCTGCACGAGGCCGACCGTGCGACCCTGCTCGAGACGGTTGCGCGGGTAAGCCGCTCGGCTTCGCGCGACGAGTCGCGGCCGGTGCTCACCGGGGTGCTCGTCCAGTTCGAGCCGGGGAAGCTGGTGATGGCTGCGACCGACTCCTACCGGCTCTCGGTCAAGGAGACCGGGCTCGAGGGCTCCGTCCCCGAGCTGGAGGCGATCGTGCCGGCGCGCGCCTTGGGTGAGCTCGCGCGGATCGCCCCCGAAGGTGAGCGCATCACGCTCGGCGTGCACGAGAACCAGGTCGTCTTCGGAACCGGCTCGGCCTGGCTGACCACGCGGCGCATCGACGGCCAGTTCCCGAACTACAAGCAGCTCGTGCCAGAGACGTTCGAGCACGAGGTGCCGCTGCCGCGCGAGGAGCTGCTCGACGTCGTCCGCCGCGTCTCGGTGATGGCGCAGCGGAACTCACCGCTGCGGCTCCGCTTCGCCGAGGGCGAGCTGACGGTGTCGGCGCAGACCCAGGACGTCGGCGAGGCACGGGAGTCGCTGCCGGTGGCGTTTACCGCCGAGCCGCTCGAGATCGGCTTCAACGCGGAGTTCCTGCGCGACGGGGTCGAGTCGGTCGCGGGCGAGCAGCTGCGCCTGAAGCTGATCAGCCCGCTTCGCCCCGCCGTCCTCCAAGGCGAGAGCGACGACTTCCTGTATCTGATCATGCCCATACGCCTAGCTGGGTAGCGCCGACTCCGATCATGTCGACCGGTCATTTCAGACGGACGTACGGGCAAAACCCGCACGTCCTGAGCCGGCGCCGCAAGCGGCGCCTCAGCGGCTGATCGTCGCCACGGTCTCGCTTCGGGACTTCCGTTCCTACGCCAGGCTCGACCTGGAGCTGGAGCCTGGGCTGGTGCTCGTGACCGGCCCGAACGGGGCCGGGAAGACGAACCTGCTCGAGTCGTTGCACGTCGGCACGCAAGGCTTCTCGCCGCGGACACGCGCGGATGCGCAGCTCGTGCGCTTCGGCCATGACGTAGCCCGCGTCGCCTTGCGCGGCGACCGAGGCGGCGTGCCGGTCGAGCTCGAGGTGACGCTCGAGCCCGGCTCGGGCAAGCAGGCGAAGCTCAACGGCGCGCGGTTGCGCGCGGCCGAGCAGCTCCGGACGGAGGTCGCGGCCCTCGTCTTTACTCCGGACCGCCTCGTGGTGGTCAAGGGCGGCCCCGCCGCTCGCCGGGCGTACTTCGACCGAGTGCTCGGCCGGCTCTCGCCCGCGCGGGCCGGGCTGCCGGCGGAGTACGGAGGCGCCGTCGGCCAGCGGAACGCCGCGCTGCGTCGGGTAGCGCTGGGGCTCTCGTCTCGCGAGGCGCTTGCGCCCTGGAACGAACAGGTCAGCCGGCTGGGCGCGGAGCTCGTTGAGCGGCGGACCGAGACGGTTGCGCTCCTGGGGCCGCGATTCTGCGAGCTCGCGGACGAGCTCGGCCTCGCCGACGGTGAGCTCGCCTACTCGGGCCTGGCGCCGACCGTCGAGGAGCTCGAGGCGCGAACGGCGCGCGACCTCGCACGCGGCACGACCGGGCTCGGGCCGCACCTGGACGACGTCGGCGTCCTCGCCGGCGACCGTGACCTCCGCGCGTTCGGGTCGCAGGGAGAGCAGCGGCTGGCCGTTTTGGCGCTGCTGCTCGGCGAGGCCGAGCTCCTGGAGGAGCGGCGGGGCGACCGACCGCTGCTGTTGCTGGACGACGTCCTCTCCGAGCTCGACTCCGATCGCCGGAGGATCCTCTCCGACCGGCTTCGCCGCTCCGGGCAGGCGTTCGTCACGAGTGCGAGCAGAAGCGCCTTGCCGGGAGAGCCGGCGCAGACGGTCACGGTCGCCCAGGGGGAAAACGGATCGAGCGTAGAGGTCGCATGATGGAGCGGATCGGAGACGCGGTTCGCCGGGAGCTCGGCCGCTTCGGAACGGCCGGCGAGATGACGGACCTCGTCGGCGCCTGGCCTGGGCTCGTGGGCGCGCAGGTTGCCGCGAACGCCTGGCCGGCGCGTCTCGCCCGGGACGGGACGCTGCACGTGAACACCAGCTCGTCGGCCTGGGCGTTCGAGCTGGGCCACCTCGAGGCGGAAATCCTGCCGCGGCTGCAGGAGGCGCTCGGAGAGGCGGCGCCGCGCAGGCTCAAGTTCGCGCCGGGACTGCTTCCCGAGCCCGTCGCAGGGCCCGTCGAAGGGGACGAATCGCCGCCCCCGCAGCCCACGCTCGAGCAGGCTCGGGAGGCCCGCTCCTGGGCCGCCGCGATCGAGTCCGAGGAACTACGCGCGAGAGTGGAAAAAGCCGCGCGCGCAAGTCTCGCGAGGGCCTCTTCCGGCCGCTCTGTCTGGTAGACTTCGATTAGCCCGGAAATGCGGAACTTGCAGGGCTTTTTTCATGACTAAACCGACGTATACCGCTAAAGACATCACCGTTCTCGAAGGCCTCGAGCCCGTCCGTCTGCGCCCGGGCATGTACATCGGCTCGACCGGCGCGCGAGGGCTCCATCACCTCGTCTACGAGGCTGTCGACAACGCCGTCGACGAAGCCCTCGCCGGGCGCGCCGACAGGATCGAGGTGACGATCCATCCGGACGGCTCGGTCACGGTGACCGACAACGGCTCCGGCATTCCCGTCGACCGCATGGAGGAGCAGGGGATGTCGGCCCTGACCGTGGTCCTCACGAAGCTCCATGCGGGCGGGAAGTTCGGCGGCGACGAGGCGCCGTACAAGGTCTCGGGCGGGCTGCACGGCGTCGGCATCTCCGTCGTCAACGCGCTCTCGGAGTGGCTGACCGCCGAGGTGCGGCGCGACGGCGAGATCCACCGCCAGTCGTTTGCGCGCGGCGAGCCCACGAGCGACCTCGAGGTCGTCGGCAAGACGAAGGAGACCGGCACGACCATCTCCTTCCTGCCGGACGTGGAGCAGATCTTCGAGGACGGCGACTTCTCGTACGAGACGCTCAGCCAGCGTCTTCGCGAGACCGCCTTCTTGACGCGCGGACTCCGAATCGTCCTGACCGACGAGCGCGCCGGCGGGGAGCGCGAGGAGTACCACTACGAAGGCGGCATCAAGGACTTCGTCGCGCACGTCAACTCGCCCAAGGATCCCGTGCACAAGCGGATCGCCTACTTCGAGTGCGAAGGGGAGCAGGGCACCATCGAGGTGGCGATGCAGTGGAACTCCTCGTACCAGGACTCGCTGTACACGTTCGCCAACAACATCAACACCCACGAGGGCGGCTCGCACCTGTCCGGCTTCAACGCAGCGCTGACGCGGACGATCAACCGCTTCGCGCGCGACCTGGGCCTGCTCAAGGAGAAGGAGGACAACCTCGAGGGCGAGGACGCCCGCGAGGGCCTCGCCGCGGTTGTCTCGGTCAAGCTGCAGAACCCGCAGTTCGAAGGCCAGACGAAGACCAAGCTCGGCAACCCGTGGGTGAAGGGTTTCGTCGAGCAGGCCGTCAACTCGAAGCTGGCGGAGTTCCTCGAGGAGAACCCGCAGGACGCCAAGCAGATCATCCAGAAGGCGATCTCGGCCGCGCGCGCCCGGCAGGCTGCGCGCAAGGCCCGCGACCTGACCCGCCGCAAGGGCGCCTTCGGCGGCGAGATCGCGAAGAAGTTCGCCGACTGCCAGGTGCGCGACCCCGAGCTCGCGGAGCTGTTCATCGTCGAGGGCAACTCGGCCGGCGGCGCCGCGAAGGAGGCGCGCGACAAGTCGAACCAGGCGATCCTGCCGCTGCGCGGGAAGATCATCAACTCCGAGAAGAACCGGATCGACAAGGTCCTCTCGAACTCCGAGATCCAGCTTCTCGTCCAGGTGATCGGCACCGGCATCGGCGAAGAGTTCGACATCGCGAAGCTGCGCTACCACCGGGTCGTCGTCATGACCGACGCCGACGTCGACGGCGCACACATCCGCACGCTAGTCCTGACGTTCCTCTACCGGCACATGGAGGAGCTGTTCGAGCGGGGCCACATCTACATCGCCGTGCCGCCGCTCTACCTCGCCCGCTTCGGTCAGCGCGAGAACTACCTGGAGAAGGACTCACAGCTCGAGGAGCTGCTCGTGCGCGAGCGGTTCGGCGAGCTGGAGGTCGAAGCCCGGGACGGGACAGCCGTGAAGTTCACCGAGAACCGCTACCGGCGCTTCTCGCGCGCGCTCATCGAGTACCTCGGCTGGGTGGCGCGGCTGCGGTCGGACTTCGGCCCGCAGGCTTCCGATTTCGTGCTCGCCCATCGTCTCGTCGAGAGCGATGCGGCTTCGCTGGCGGATGCGTCGCAGGCGCTTGCCGCGGCTGACCAGAACGGCTTCGGGCTCGAGGCTGCCGTCGACGGCGACGCCTTGAAGGTTCAGGTCGTCGAGCTCGGCACCAACGCCACGATCAACGTCGTCGTCCCGAGCGAGCTGCTCGCGTCGCCGATTTACGAGCACGTCCGGAGGGCCCACGCTCGCCTGGCCGAGATCGTCGGCGGGCTGCCTCCGTTCACGCTGCGTTACGGCAAGCAGTCGGAGTACGCGCTGACCTTCGAGTCCCTGCGCGAATGCGCGCTGTCGCTCGCCAAGAGCGGCATCCAGCTCACGCGCTTCAAGGGCCTGAGCGAGATGAACGCGCCCGAGCTCTGGAAGACGACGATGGACCCGGCGCGGCGGATGATCGTCCGAGTGGACGTCGAGGACGCGGCGGCCGCCGACCTCTGGTTCTCGCGGCTGATGGGCGACGAGGTCGAGCCGCGGCGTGAGTTCATCCAGCAGAACGCGCTCGAGGTCAAGAACCTGGATGTCTGAGCTCGAGACCGGCCCGCTCGGGGCCGGAAGAATCGAGAGTCGCGAGCTCGACCAGGAGGTTCGCACCAGCTTCCTCGATTACGCAATGAGCGTGATCGTGAGCCGGGCGCTGCCCGACGTCCGGGACGGGCTGAAGCCGGTCCACCGGCGGGTGCTCTACGCGATGCACGAGTCCGGGTTGCAGCCGAACCGGCCGACTCGCAAATGCGCCCGCGTGGTCGGCGAGGTCATGGGCAACTACCACCCCCACGGCGACCAGGCGATCTACGACGCGCTCGTCCGCCTGGCCCAGCCGTTCTCGTTGCGCTACCCGCTGGTCGACGGCCAGGGCTACTTCGGCTCTGTGGACGGCGATCCCCCTGGCGCGATGCGCTACACCGAGTGCCGATTGTCACGAATTGCGACCGAGATGTTGCGGGACATCGACGCCGACACCGTCGACTTCGTCCCGAACTACGACGAGTCGCGCCGGGTGCCGGTCGTGCTGCCGTCGCGGTTCCCGAACCTGCTCGTCAACGGGTCGGCCGGGATCGCGGTCGGGATGGCGACGAACATCCCGCCGCACAACCTCGGTGAGGTCGTCAAGGGAATCCTCGCGATGATCGACGACCCGCAGATCAACGTCGAGAAGCTGATGCGGCACGTCAAGGGGCCGGACTTCCCGACCGGCGGGACGATCGTCGGCTACTCCGGCATTCGCGACGCCTACCGCACCGGCCGCGGCCGGATCATGGTGCGCGGGCGCGCGCACATCGAGCAGCTCCGCGGCGGCAAGAGCGCGATCATCGTCACCGAGCTCCCATACGGGGTGCGCAAGGCGGGCGAGGGCGGCGTGATCGAGAAGATCGCGGACCTCGTCAAGGCCGGCACGCTGACGGAGGTGCCGATGTCCGACGAGGCTCTCCAGGACCATTCGGACAAGGAGGGCATGCGCATCTACGTCGAGCTCAAGCGCGACGCGGTGCCTCAGGTCGCCCTGAACAAGCTCTTCAAGCTGACGCCGCTGCAGACGACCTTCGGCTACAACGCGGTCGCGCTGGTCGACGGCGTCCCGCGGACGCTGTCGCTGCTGGAGCTCATCCGGTACTACCTCGACTACCAGCGCGAGGTCGTCACCCGCAGGTCGAAGTACGAGCTCCGCCAGGCCGAGCGCCGCGCGCACGTCCTCGAGGGCTACCTCAAGGCGCTCGACAACCTCGACGCCGTGATCGCGCTGATCCGCGCCGCCGCCGACACGGACGAGGCGCGCGAGGGCCTGATGGGGCAGTTCGAGCTCTCTGAGGTGCAGGCGCAGGCGATCCTGGACCTTCGGCTTGCGCGCCTCACCGGACTCGCGCGGAAGGAGATCGAGGACGAGTACAAGGATCTGCAGGAGCGGATCGGCGAGCTGCGCGCGATCCTCGGCGACCCCGCGAAGGTCGACGGCGTGATCAGGGAGGAGTTGGGCGAGCTCGTCACGGCCTACGCGCGCGTTGACGAGCGGCGGACGGAGATCGTCGCCGGCGAGGAGGAGCTCGAGCTCGAGGACCTGATCGCGGAAGAGGACATGGTGATCGCGATCACGCGCTCCGGCTACGTGAAACGGCTACCGGTGAGCGCGTACCGCGAGCAGCGCCGCGGCGGGATCGGCGTCATGGGCATGGACCTGAAGGACGAGGACTACATCGAGCACCTGTTCGTCGCCTCGACGCACGACTACCTGCTCTTCTTCACGTCCGTCGGCAAGGTCTACCGGCTCAAGGTGCACGAGCTGCCGCTGGGGACGCGCCAGTCCAAGGGCCGTGCCATCGTCAACCTGCTCCCGTTCTCGCAGAGCGAGCAGGTCCGCGCCGTGATCGCCACACGCGACTTCAAGGAAGCCGAGTACCTCGTCCTCGCGACGCGGAAGGGGATGGTCAAGAAGACGCGCTTCGAGGAGTACAACACGCCCCTCAAGGCCGACGGGATCATCGCGATCAAGCTCCGCGAGGGCGACTCCCTCGTCGACGTGCTCCACTCGTCGGGGACCGACGACATCATGCTCGTTTCGCGGAAGGGGCAGGCCATCCGCTTCCACGAGGACCAGGCACGGCCCATGGGCCGGGCGACGTCCGGCGTCAAGGGAATGGGCCTGCGCAAGGACGACGAGGTGATCTCGGCCTCGATCGCCCGCGAGGACCAGGACATGCTCGTCGTCACCGACCAGGGCTTCGGCAAGCGGACGCGGATCTCGGACTACCCCGTGAAGGGGCGAGGCGGGCTCGGCGTCAAGACTGTGCAGCTCACCAAGGCGCGCGGACAGCTCGCGGGGGTGGTCGCAGTCCGCGAGGGTGAGCAGCTGATGCTGATCTCCACCGGCGGGACGATGATCAAGATGCCCGTCGGCGAGATCAAGCGGCTCGGGCGCTCGACCCAGGGCGTGATCGTGATGCGGCTGCGGGGCGCCGAGCGCGTCTCCAGCATCGCTCGGGTCGCCGAGGCGGATGACGCGGCGAGCGAGCCCGAGACGGCGCCTGCCGCAGAAGAAACGCCCAAGAAGCAGTAAGTTCACCCCGAAAACGCCTGCCGCCCCTTCCCAAACTGGAAAGGGAGCGATATACCTTTCAACACAGGCGACGATTTTCTGCGGGAGGTAACCCTCGATGGTCTACGACAAGGCAGCCGATTTCCTCGACCCGATCGACATCGCAGAGCACCTCGACAAGATCGAGCTCTATCTCGGCCAGGTCTGCCAGATCGCGGGCATCTCGAAGATGCAGCTCGACTACTGGACGAACAAGGCGCAGATCCCGACCAAGGGCAAGAAGCAGCGGATCTACGACATGGACGCCCTCGAGACCGTGATGCTGATCAAGCAGGCGAAGGACAAGGGCCTGAACCTCGGCGCCGCGATCGAGGCGGCGCGGACCTTCCGCTCCGCCAAGCCGTCCATCTCGGACG
>WNGF01039439.1_pt1 | contig 10616 bp, 12 predicted proteins | sample 5400641 | NCBI WGS metagenome assembly WNGF01 (sample SAMN13153371, study PRJNA577476) | soil metagenome | isolation source: 80 cm soil or saprolite under grassland replicate 2 | place: USA:California | collected 2016-06-15
TTCGGGCTGAGATCGAGGGTACGGGACACGAACGCGATCCGAGACGGGCCTCGAGGGTACGGGTCGGAGCTCGACCCTCGGCGACAGGCGGACGTTGGCGGTGGCTCGAGGCCGACCTGGGCGCCCGTGCTGGCTCAGTCTATCTGTTGCTCGACGAACGCTCGATAGGCGGTGGCGTCCATCAGCCCACCCAGGGGGGCCGCGTCGGCGACCTCGAGGACGACGAGCCAGCCGTCGCCGTAGGGCTGTTCGTTGACGAGTTCGGGACGCTCCTCCAGGAGCGGGTTCCGCTCGACGACCGTCCCGGAGACGGGCGCGTACACGTCCGAGACCGACTTGGTCGACTCGACCTCGGTGAACGGCTGGTTCGCGGTCACGGTCGCCCCCTCTTGCGGAACGTCGACGAAGACAACATCGCCGAGCGCCTCCTGCGCGAAGTCGGTGATGCCCACGCGGACACGGTTCGAACCCTCGTCGCGCGCCCACTCGTGCTCCTTGGTGTACCGCAGATCCTCGGGGAACTCCATACGTGTCTCCTTGAGCAGTGTCTCCTCTGCCGTAGGTCCTTGGCGTCACGTCACCATCGCGTGGGGCTGGAAGGTAGCACGTCGAACGGGATGCACCGCCCCCGGCTCACGTCGCGGGGTCGGTCGAGCGTTCGACCGGCGCCCGCCAGGCACGTCGTAGATCGCCCACGTACAGGACGGTTGCCACGTAGTACTCGACGATCCCCGCGGCGTAGATCGCCCACCCGCACGCGAGCGCCGCAGGCGCGAGTGGGTAGCCGAGACTCCCCCACGCGATGCAGGCGATCGCAGCCATCAACGCGAACGTCGCGACCTTGCCGAGATAGCGCACCTCGATCCGCGCTCGGCGCTTCGAGAGCAACACGAGCCCGGCGATCAGCACCGCCACGTCGCGGACCAGGATCAGGAGCGCCGCCCAGAGGGGGAAGGCGTCGACCACCACGAGGGCGATCAGGCCCGCGGCGATCGCCAGCCGGTCGGCGACCGGGTCCAGGACCTTGCCGAGGTCGGAGACCTGCCCGGTGGCACGAGCGAGCGCCCCATCGATCCAGTCGGTCGCGACCACCACCACGAACAGCACGAGCCCCGCGCGCGTCGTGTCCGGGTCCACGATCAGGACGACGAAGGCGGGGATCAGGACGATGCGGAGCGAGGAGATGAGGTTCGGGATCGTCAGGACGCGGTCGGTTTCGGCCGGCTCGCTCATGGCGCGGCGAACCTACCACCGCGTCGGGCCGGCGGGATTCGAACCCGCGACCTCCTGACCCCCAGTCAGACGCGCTAACCAAGCTGCGCCACGGCCCGTGCCCGCGAGTCTACCGGTAGGTGAGCGGAGCCGGTGCGGGCCGTGCGAGGGTCAGCGGGCGCGGCGGCGTCCCTTGCGGAAACGGACGCCGATCGGTACGCCCTCGAGGTCGAGCGCCCGGCGCAGGCGCCCCTCCAGGAACCGTTGGTAGCTCGCCGCCGGGGGGCCCGCGCCGAACAGGACGAACCGCGGCGGCCCGGCGGCCACCTGCGTGGCGTACCGGTAGCGGATCCCGCCCGGGGCCTGCTGTTCGGCCTGCGCGGCGGCGACCACCTCGTTCACCCTTGCCGTGGGCGCCCGGCGGTTCCAGCGCTCGTGGACCTGCGACAGCACCGCCGGCAGGCGGTGGACGCCGGTGCCCCCGATCGCGGAGGTGCGCAGCACCGGCGCTCGCGCGTACGAGGAGAGCAACTCGGTCAGCTCCTTGAAGCTCCGGTCGCGCTCCTCGATCAGGTCCCACTTGTTCGCGACCACGACCAGGCCGCGACCGACCTCCATCACGCGGGCGGCGATCCGCTTGTCCTCGCCGGTGAATCCCTGCGAGGCGTCGAGCACGAGCAGGGCCACATCCGCGCGCTCGATCGCGCGCTCCGCACGAAGGAAGCTGTAGTACTCCACGCCCTGGACCCTGGAGGGCCTCCGGAACCCCGCGGTATCGACGAAGCGCACCGGGCCGTCCGGCCAGGTCACGAGCGCGTCCACGGCGTCGCGGGTCGTCCCCGCCTCCTCGAAGACGACCGAGCGCTCCTCCCCCACCAACCGGTTGAACAGGCTCGACTTCCCCACGTTCGGCCGTCCCACGATCGCGAACCGCGGCTCCTCGGGTTCCTCGACCTCCTCGGCCTCCTCATCCGGCAGCACGGCGACCAACTGGTCCAGGAGGTCGCCCGAACCGCGCCCGTGCAGCGCCGAGACCGGGACCGGGTCCCCGAGCCCGAGCGAGAGGAAGGCCGGGACCTCGCTCTCGTCCCCCTCGGTGTCGACCTTGTTGACCACCACCAGGACCGGCACGTCCGCGCGCCGGAGCCGGCGGGCTAGCGCGGCGTCCGCCTCGACGGGACCGGTCTGGACGTCCGGCCTGATCCGAGACGAGCGCTTCGATCCCCTTCGCGTCCTGCGCGAACCCACCCGTATCGATGAGCTTGAGGGTTCGACCTCCCCACGTGGCCTCGAGCTCGACCCGATCCCGGGTGACCCCGGGCATCTCGTGCGCGATCGCCTCCCGGGAGCCGAACAGCCGGTTCACGAGGGTCGACTTGCCCACGTTCTGGCGACCGACCACGGCGACGGCGGGCGCCCTCACCGTACGAGCCCGCGCTCCCGGACCAGCGCGAGCGCCCGGTGGGCGACCTCGTCCGGCGACAGCTCGGTCGTGTCGAGCACGATCGCATCGGGGGCGGGCACGAACGGGTTCGTCCGCGCGTCCTGTCGGTCCCGCGTGCCGAGCGCCCTGGCGATGTGCTCGGCATCCTTGTCGCGTTCGAGCGCCCTCCTGCCGATCCGTTCGTCGGGGTGCGCCCGCAGGAACAGCTTGAGGTCGGCGTCCGGCGCCACGACCGAGCCGATGTCCCGGCCCTCCATCACGGCGCCGTCCACGGCGAGGCGTCTCTGCTCCCGGCGGAGCACGTCGCGGACATCAGGATGACGCGAAACCGCCGACACGCTCGACTCGACCTCGGCGGACGTGAGGGCCGGGTCGAAGGGCTCACCGTCGATCCTGAGCTCGGGAGGTCGAACGCTCGAGTCGAGCTCGAAGCGCATGCCGCGCGCCAGGCGTTCGAGCCTGGGTGCGTCCTCCGGGGAGACGCCCTCGCGGTGTGCACGGAGGGCCAGGGCCCGGTACATCACCCCCGTGTTCACGTAGGGCAGGCCGAGCTCGGCCGCCAGTCGGTGAGCGAGCGTGCTCTTTCCGGCCCCGGCGGCCCCGTCGATCGCGATCACCGTCGTCACGCCGAGATCTCGATCCTCGCGCCGAGCGCGACGAGGAGCTCCTCGAACCCGGGGAAGGACACCTCGGCCGCCTCGATCCCGTCGACGGCGACCGGACCCCGCGCCGCGAGCGCGGCCACGGCCAGGGCCATCGCCATCCGATGATCGCCGCGTGCCTCCGCCTCGCCCCCCAGGAGGCCGTCACCGCCGACGACCAGGTCGTCGCCCTCGAGATCTGCGTCACCCCCGAGCGCCCGGATCGCGTCGACGAGCCCTCCGAGCCGGTCGCTCTCCTTGACCCGGAGCTCGGCGCCTCCCTCGAACCGCGTCTGGCCGCTCGCGTGCGCGGCCACCATCGCCAGCACCGGCACCTCGTCGATCACCAGCGGAAGCTCTCCCGCATCGATCGTCGTCCCTTTGAGCCGCGGCCCCGGCTCGACCTCGAGCGTCCCCACGGGTTCGCCCAGCTCCACCCGCTCGATCCGTGATCCGAGCGACGCGCCCATGCGTTGCAGGACCCGGACGAAGCGCGTCCGGGTCGGGTTGAGCCCCACACCCTCGATCGCCAAGGCTCCCCCCGTGAGCACCGCGGCCGCGACGAGGAACGCGGCCGACGAGACGTCACCGGGCACCGCCGCGGCGAACCCATCGTGCTCGAACGCGCGGACCTTCGCCAGACCGGGCTCGAACTCGACCGGGGCGCCGAGCGCCGCCAGCGCCCGTTCGGTGTGGTCGCGGGTGGGGACGGACTCGCGCAGGGTGGTCGAACCCTCCGCGGCCAGGCCTGCGAGCAGGACGGCGCTCTTGACCTGGGCGCTCGGGACGGCCGTCCGGTGCTCGATCCCTCGGAGCGGCCCGCCGCGAACGACGACCGGCGGATGGCCGTGGGTGGTCCGCACGTCCGCGCCCATCGCCCGCAGCGGATCGGCGACGCGCTCCATCGGCCGTGCGGTCAGGCTGGCGTCTCCTCGCAGGATCGTCTCGAACGGCGCCGCCGACAGCAGGCCGACCAGCAGTCGCATCGTCGAGCCGGAGTTCGAGCAGTCCAGTGGGGCCTTCGGGGGGTGAAGCGCAGCTCGACCATGCCCCCCGAGCACGAGGTCTCGACCTCGAGGTCGAGGGTCGTTCGCCGTGGAACGGTCACGGTCCGCTTGGGGGAGGGGATCCGAAGCCCAACCGTCGAGTGCACCTCGAGCCTCCTGACCCACGAGTCCGGCCAGACAGGTCGCCGTCGCCTTCACATCGAGGGCCCCGGGGAGCCCGCGGAGCTCGCACCCGCCGAGCGCGGTGGCCGCGAGGATCAACCACCGATGAGCGATCGACTTGTCCCCCGGCACGGAGGCCACCCCGCCGTCGAACGCACCCGGGTGGACGATCGCGCGCACCGGCTCACGCCAGTCGCTGGGGTTCGAACCATCGCTCGCGCAGGGCGAGCTCGGCGTCCCCGGCCGCGTCGGCGGCGAGCGTGAGGTGCACCGTCCCCCGGCCCCCCTCGGGCGAGTGCACGATCTGCAGGTCCTCGATGTTCACGCCGGCGTCGCTCATCGTCGCCGTCACCTCGGCCAAGACCCCGGGCCGGTCGGGCACCGGGACCTGGAGGACCGCCACCCCCGCCTTGACCTGCGGCTTGGCGGCGAGCGAGAGGCGTGCCCGCTTGGCCTCGCCGAAGGCGCGCTCGACCTCGGCCGCATCGGCCCGGCCGATCAGCGTTCGCAGCCGGGTGAGGCGCTCGACGTACAGGTCGATCGCCCGCACGATCGCGTCGCCGTTGGCGAGCAGGATGTCGCTCCACAGGTGCGGGCTCGAGGCCGCGAGCCGCGTGAGATCGCGGAATCCGCCCGCGGCGAGCAAGAGGATCTCGGGCTCCCCCGCCTCCTCGGAGGCCGCCAGGCCCATGAGGGCGGTCGAAGCCACCTGCGGCAGATGGCTCACCATCGCCACGAGGCGGTCGTGGCGTTCCGGGTCCATCGTCACCGGGCGCGCGCCGACCTTCTCCACCCAGGCCGTCAGGCGAGCCACTGTGGCCTCCGGCACCGCCGGAGCCGGCGAGAGCACCCAGACCACCCCGTCCAGCACCGACGCCGACGCGTGATCGGGCCCGGACCGCTCCGAACCGCCCATCGGATGGCCACCGATGAACCGGTCCAGGTGCGCCGGGTCGGCGGTCGTGTCGACCCCGGACATCACCCGGGTCTTCACGCTCCCCACGTCCGTCACGATCGCGTCCGGCGCGAGCACCAGGATCTCGGAGACCAGGCCGGACAACTCCGGGATCGGGGTGCATACGAACACGAGCGTCGCCCCGGCGACACTGTCCTCCAGGGTTGCCGAGGGGGTGAGCCCCGAGCGTTCTGCGGCCCGGGCGAGCGCGTCGGGATCGGCGTCGAATCCCCGGACCGTCTCCCCCGCCCGGACGGAGGCCATCGCGATCGAGGTCCCGATCAGCCCCGTCCCGACGACCGCGACGCGTTCAGCCGAGGTCATCGCGCAGCGTCTCCGCGCCGTCGAGGTACACGTGCCTGACCTCGGCCGGCTCGCGTGTCGTGTGGAACTGCAGGAGGACGCGGATCACGCCGCGCATCGAGCCCTCGACGGGGATCTCCTGCGCGCAGAGAAGAGGGACGCCGCCGAGACCCATCCGGCGCGCGGCCTCTGCCGGGAACGCGGAGCGCAGGTCGTCGGTGACCGTGAAGAACGCGCTCAAGATGTCGGCGGCGGCGACCTCGTTGCGCTCGACCATCTGGGTCAACAGGCGCTCGGTGGCCGAGAGCACCGACTCGGAAGAATCCTCGTCGACGTGGATCGCCCCGCGCGCCGCTCGAACCCTGACCTCGCTCACCACGCCTCCACCGCACCGATGTCGGCGAAAGGCTACAGGCCGGGCTCACCCGCGGTCACGAACCGCTCCGCCGGCGCGATTCAGAGACCGGCGGCGCGGTAGAGCGCTCGGACGTCCCCGGGTTCGAGCTCCCGGATCTCTCCGGCTCGGAGCGTACCCAGGCGGATCGGCCCGACACGAACGCGGACGAGACGGCGCACCGGGAGCTCGACGGCATCGAGCATCCGACGGACCTCGCGCTTGCGTCCCTCGACCATCACGAGACGGACCCCTCCGCGTCCGGCGGCGCCTCCCGTTCCGCCCGATCCACCCGCCGAACGCGCGTCGAGCGCCCGCGCGGTCCCGTCGTCGAGCTCGACGCCGCGGCGCAGGCGCGCGAGCTGGCGCCGGGACGGGGGCTTGCCCACCTCGGCCAGGTACTCCTTCTCGATCTGGTACCGCGGGTGCGTGAGCCGGTGCGCGAGCGAGCCGTCGTTGGTCAGCAGCAACAGCCCCTCGGTGTCCCGGTCGAGGCGACCGACCGGGAACACGTGCACGCCCTTGGGGAGGAAGCCGCTGAGGTCACGGTCGCGGCCGGCGGCGATCACCTCCTCGCACGCGCGCCGCGACCCGAACCCGGCGCGGGCGAGCGAACGCTGGAGCCGCTCGACGGGCATCCCTCGTCAGTCGGTGTCGGCCGTCTCGGCCTCCGCGTCGCCCGCACCCGCACGCAGGAGCGGCGCGAGCGCGGGTAGCGCCGAGAGCGACGGCAGACCGAGGCGCTCGAGGAACACCGGGGTCGTCCCGTACAGGACCGGACGGCCCGGCGTCTCCTCGCGGCCCACCTCGGCCACGACCCCGCGGTCCACGAGCGCCCGCAGGACGCCCTCCGAGTTCACCCCTCGGATCCCCGAGATCTGGTGCCGCGTGACCGGCTGCTTGTACGCGACGATCGACAGCGTCTCGAGCGCGGCCTTCGTCAGCCGGACGTGTTCGGCCCCCAGGGCCTGGGCGAGGACCGCCGAGGTGACGGGTTCGTCCGAGATGAACAACAGCGCCTCGAGCGAGCGGAGCGACGACGCCCGGTCGTTCACGCGGCCTCGCCCTCCCACCGGACGTGGATCTCGCCGAACGTCGCGGCTTGCGCCAAGTCGACCATGCCCTCTCGGTAGAGCTCGAGCAGCGCGAGGAACCGAACGACGATCTGGATCCGCTCGTCGCAGTCCGCGACGAGATCGCGGAACGACGCCTGCCCGAGCCGGCCCAGGTGATCGCGGACCGCCTCGACGGCCTCGGCCATCGTGTAGCGGATCGGCGTCACGTGGGACAGATCAACCAGCGGCGGCGGGCGGAGGACGATGGCAGCGATCCGCGCGAGGTCGTCCGCGTTCACGCCCTCCAGGACGTCCGGGTACAGGTGCGCGAACTCGGCCGGGGGGGCGGCCTCCCGTGTGAACCGCAAACCCTCCTCGTCGAGCCCCCGCGCGATCTCGAGCGCCACCGTCCGGAACGCCGCGAGCTCGATCGAACGCGCGTACACGAGATCCGGCGACACGCCGAGCAGATCCTCCTCGTCCACGACCTCGTGCCGCGGCATGAGGCGGCCGACCTTGAGCTCGAGCATGATCGCGCAGACCGCGAGGAACCACGTCGCCTCCTCCAGCGACCAGCTCTCCGCCTCCTTCGAGTGCGCGAGGAACCTATCGGTGACCGTCGCGATCGAGACGTCGCACACGTCGATCCTCTGCCCGAGGATCAGGTCGGCGAGGACCCTGAACGGCCCCGTGAAGACCGGGAGCTCGACCGCGAACGCGCCGCCGTCCGGCCTCTCGGCGGACCCGGTATCGGCCGTCGACGTCATCCCGCTCCCGAGCCCGCCCCGAGGCCCATCCGATCGGCCGCGGTCTCGACCGTCTTTGCCGCGATCGCGCGCGCCTTCGCGGCCCCCTCGCGCAGGATCGATTCGAGTCGTGACTCGTCCGAGCGGATCGCGTCGTACGCCTCCTGGATCGGCCGCAGGTACTCGGAGGCGGCCGCACCGACGTCGTCCTTGAACCGGGCGTAGCCGGCGTTCCCGGCGTACTCGCGCTCGATGTCCTCGGGAGCGACGTCGTGCACGACGGCCATGATCTCGATCAGGTTCGAGATCCCGCGCTTGTCGGGCGCTCGCACGATCTCCCTGCCGGAGTCGGTGACCGCCGACTTGAACTTGCGTGTGACCACGTCTGGTGGATCGAGGATGTACACTGTGCCCTGCTCGGATCCGCCGGTGGTCGACATCTTCTTGTCCGGGTTCTGCAGATCGAGGATGCGTGCTCCCACCTCCGGGATCCGGTGCCTCGGCACCGTGAACAGCTCCCCGTACCGCGAGTTGAAGCGCTCCGCGATGTTTCGAGCCAGCTCGATGTGCTGCTTCTGGTCCTCACCGACCGGCACCTCGTCGGTCTGGTACGCGAGGATGTCCGCCGCCTGCAGCACCGGATAGAAGAAGAGCCCGGCGGAGACGAACTCCTTCTGCTCCGCCGACTTCTCCTTGAACTGGGTCATCCGGCCCAGCTCGCCGTAGGCGGTGACGCTGGCCAGCAGCCAACACAGGTAGGTGTGCTCGGCGACGTCGCTCTGCCGGAACAGGATGCATCGGTCCGGATCGAGCCCGGCGGCGATGAGGATCGACACCGTGTCGTGGACCTGCTGCCGGAGCCCCTCCGGGTCGTGCGGAGCGGTGATCGCATGCAGGTCGACCAGGCAGTAGATGCTCTCCCCTCGCTCCTGACCCTCGACGTACTGACGGACGCCGCCGATGAGGTTGCCGAGGTGCTTGCTGCCGGTCGGCTGGATCCCTGAGAAGATCCTCGGTCGGCCCCCCGTCCCCGGCTCCGTGTCGCTCACGATGCGGCCGATGATAGCGCCCGGGGCGGCCGGGTCCGGGAGCCGTCAGCCGAGGCAGTCGATGCCGGCCGCCAGGTTGCATGCCACGTTCGCGAACGTGTCGACGATCGAGAGCAGCGGACCGGACAGGATGAAGAAGATCACCAGGATGAACAGGACCAGGTACTGCTCGGCGTTCACGTACACCTCGCGAGGCCGAGGGGGCAGGAACGGCGCGAGGAGCTTCGCGCCGTCGAGCCCGGGCACCGGCATCAGCTGGAACCCGAACATGAACGCGTTCACGATCAGCCACGCGAGCGCGAACGTGCCGAGCTCCCCGGTCATCCCGGCCCTGATCAACAGGCCACCGAGGAGCGCGAGCAGGATGTTGGCGAGCAGGCCGGCGAGGACGACCAGGCGAAGGTCGCGCCGGGGGTTCTTGAACAACGTGGCGTCGACCGGCATCGGCTTCGCGTAGGCGAAGACGGGCAACAGAAGCACCCCGCGGGCGGCGACCAGGATCAGCGCGAGCGCCGGCAAGATCAGCGAGCCGAACGGGTCGATCAGGGGCTTGGGGTTCAGGGTGAGCCGGCCCCAGCGCTTCGCGGTGGGGTCGCCGAGCCGAACCGCGACGAACGCGTGGGCGTACTCGTGCAGGACGAGCGCCGGCACCAGCGAGATGCCGAGGTAGGCCGCGAACTTCAGGTCGTCCACTAGCCGTGCCACCCGTACACGAGCGCCGGCGGTTCGACCGGATCGTCCGAGAGGGTGATCGCGGCCTGGATCGATCGTATGCACGTCTCGGAGTCCGCGTCGCTCCGGGCGTGCACCTGCCCGAGCTCCTGTCCGGCCTCGAGGCGGTCGCCCACCTTCGGCAGGAAGACGATGCCGACCGCCGGGTCGATCGGGTCCCCCTTCTTCTTCCTCCCCGCGCCGAGCGCGCCGCTCGCGCGCCCGAGCGCCTCGGCGTCGACGGCCGCCAGGGTGCCGGCCCGCTCCGCCGCGAACGGACGAACCACGGGCGCGGCCGGGAGGAAATCCTCGGGAGCGTCCACGACGCGCGGGTCGCCGCCCTGGGCTTGGACCATCGCACGGAACGCCTCGAGCGCCTCCCCCGAGTCGAGCGCCGCGGCCGCCCGCGCCCGCCCCTCCCCCATCGGGACGTCCGAGAGCCTGGACACCGCCTCGCCGGCGAACATCACCGCCGCGTCGCGCAGGCGTCCGTGCAGCTCGCCGCGGAGCAAACGGACGGCCTCGACCACGTCCAGCGCGTTCCCGATCGCCTCGCCGAGCGGCTGCGACATGTCGGTCACCGCAGCCCGTGTCGGACGCCCCCAATCCTTCGCGAGCGCCGTGCACGCCTCGGCGAGCTCGGCCGCGTCATCGGGCGTCTTCATGAATGCCCCGCTCCCGGCCTTCACGTCGAGGAGCACGAGGTCGGTGCCGATCGCCAGCTTCTTCGACATCACGCTCGCCGCGATCAGCGGCACCGAGGGGACCGTCGCGGTCGCGTCCCGGAGCGCGTAGAGCGCGCCGTCGGCCGGCACGAGGTCGGCCGTCTGCGCCGCGACCGCCGAACCGACCTCCTCGACCTGTCGTTCGAAGACGTCGGGATCCAGGTCGGTGCGCAGTCCCGGGATCGACTCGAGCTTGTCGAGCGTCCCGCCCG
>WNGF01010239.1_pt1 | contig 10615 bp, 10 predicted proteins | sample 5400641 | NCBI WGS metagenome assembly WNGF01 (sample SAMN13153371, study PRJNA577476) | soil metagenome | isolation source: 80 cm soil or saprolite under grassland replicate 2 | place: USA:California | collected 2016-06-15
GACGATGTGGACCTTCCCCTCGAGCTCCATCTCGACGCGGTAGCTTCCGCCGACGCGGACGTCGAGCTGCGGAATCCGCGTGACGAACTTCTCGCTCGGCGCGAACCACTTCTTCAGGGCTTCCGCTTCGGTCCAGGCGTGGTAAACCTTCTCGCGCGGGGCCGGGAACGTCCGCGTGATCTTGAGCGCGATCGGCGTGGCGGCTTGGGGGGTGGCCATGACTTCTCCTCCTTCTGCTGCGTCTCGTTCAAGTAACGCTCGAGGGCGTTGAGACGGTTCTCCCAGAACTGGCGGTAACGCACTATCCATGCCGAGGCCTCGGCGAGCGGCGCCGCGTCGAGACGGCATCGGCGCACCCGGCCGTCCTTTTTTGCCTCGAGGAGACCGGCGCGTGCCAGCACGTCCACGTGCTTCAGGACGGCCGGCAGCGACATCGCGAAGGGGCGGGCGAGCTCGCCGACCGACGACTCGGACTGAGCGAGCCTGGCGAGGATCGCCCGGCGCGTCGGGTCGGCCAGAGCCGCGAAGGTCGCATCGAGCGCTGCGACGTCCTGATAGTTAACCATTCGGTTAACTTATACGCCGCCTCGGGACGCCCTGTCAAGACACTTTTCGACGGCCTGCTACGGACCGGCCAGCGTGGCGAGTGTTCGCGCGAGCTCGTTCTCGGAGGCGGCGAGGCTTTCGGAGAGCCCATGGCGCGCGCGGATCGCGACGGCTTCTTTCAAGCAAGCCGCGCTCTTGTCCAGCGCTTCAGACGAACGCACCGGTTCGAGAGCCGCCAGTCGCCGCCAGGCCAGACCCATGTTGTGGAGCGTCACGGCCCGGGCGATCTCGCGCTGCGCCGTGCGCCAGGCGAGAGCCTCGTCGAAGAGGCGGATGGCTTCGTCGAGCTCGGACGGCGTCGCGCCGAGGTTCGAGAGGGCCGTGGCGAAGTTGTGGAGCGCACGGGCGCGCCAGCCGTCCTCGCCGTGATCGGCGAAATGCGTGAGCGCGGCTTCGAAGCACTGGCGGGCTCGGTCGAGGTCGGCAGCCGGTCCGGGGCTCCCGAAGAACACGCCCGCGTTGTGAAGGAAGCGCGCTCGAGCTTCGTCGGACGGAAACGCGAGGCCGGGCACGAGGACCCAGAGGTCGTCCGCCAGGAGACGGGCGGTCGTGGCATCGCCTGTTTTGCGGAGCTCTTCCTGTGCCCGGAACCAGTCGCGGTACGTCGCACCGGGATCGGCGCCGAAGGCGGAGCGGAAATGGGCGAGGAGAGAGGCGGTGCGCGCGTCGGTCACAGGGTCCTCGACGGCGAGTGGGCCCTTCACCTCTTCCCTCTCCCCGCGGGGGAGGGGGTCAGGCCGGGAGCGGGGGAAGGCGACGCGGCCGGCGTTGTGGACGTCGGCGTGCGGTTCGGTCGCTCGTAGAGGATGCCGGGCTTTTCCTCGTAGATGGACGAAACGGGCGTCTGCTCGACCGGCATCTCGCCCTTTGCCGGCGGCGGCTCCTCCTTTGCTTCCTTCCGGCATCCCGCGAGCGCGAGGCTTGCGGCGAGCGCGGCGGAGGCGAAGAGAAAGAAAGCCGGGACGCCTCGGAGCACACGCTTCATTTCGGGAATCTCCCTGGCGCCGAAGTCTATGGCAGGGCGGCCATCGACGTTGCCAGATAATGGCGATCGATGTGGCGCGAGACGCTTCGCCTTCGGCTCTGGGCCTGGGCGAAGATCCGGATGATCTCCTACGTGCGCCCCGCGGTCGTTGACTTGACCGACGAACGCTGCGAAATTCGCGTGCCGCTCTCCCGGCGGACGCGCAATCACCTGGGGTCGATGTACTTTGGCGTCCTCTGCACGGGGGCCGACGCCGCGGCGGCGCTGATCGGCCTGCAAATGTCGCAGAAGGCGGGCGGACGAATCGCCGTCATCTTCAAGGACGTGCGGGCCGAGTTCTTGAAGCGCGCCGAGGCCGACGTCCACTTCGCCTGTGAGCAGGGTCGCGAGATCCTGGCGTTGCTCGAAAGGGCAAACGCTTCGGGCGATCGGGAGAACCTGCCGGTCGAAGTCGTCGCGACGGTGCCGACGCTCTTCGGCGCCGAGCCGGTCGCGCGCTTTACGCTGACGCTCTCGGTCAAGCGGAAGGGCTGAGAGAGAGGGCTGAAATGGTTGCCAAGAGAATCGCCGTGATCGGAGCGGGAAACATGGGGACCGCGCTTCTGCGGGGCATCCTCGCCTCGGGGTGGGGGACGAAGGAGAATCTGATCGCGTCGCACCCCAAGCGTCCGAAGTGCGCAGCGCTGGAGTCCGATTTGGGCATTGGCGTCACCGACCGCAACGACGAAGCGGCGCGGCAGGCGCAAATCGTCCTTCTGGCCGTAAAGCCTCAAATCCTCGAGTCTGTGCTCAAAGAGATCCGGGCCGCCCGGCGCCCCGGGGTGCTTTTCATTTCGATCGCGGCAGGCTTTCCGACATCCCGCATCGAGGCGGCTCTCGGCGGTTCGGTTCCGGTTGTTCGAGCCATGCCGAACGTCGCCGCGGTGGTGCGCGCCAGCGCAACCGTGCTCTGCGCGGGCCGGTACGCGAGAGCCGAGCATCTCGCTGACGCGCGTCGCATCTTCGAGTCGATCGGCCTCGTCGTGGAGCTGCCCGAATACCAGTTGGACGCCGTGACCGGCCTGAGCGGTTCGGGCCCCATGTATGTCTTCCAGATCATCGAAGGGTTGTCCGACGCGGGCGTGCGCGTGGGGCTTTCTCGCGAGGTGTCGACCGCGTTGACGGTTCAAACGGTTCTCGGAGCGGCCCAGATGGCCGAGGAGCTGAAGATTCATCCGGGCATTCTCAAAGACTCGGTCACGTCGCCGGGAGGGACGGCGATCGCCGCTCTGCACAGCCTCGAGAGGAACCGGCTGCGGGCGATCTTGATGGACGCGGTCGAAGTCGCGACCGCGCGCTCGAAGGAGCTGGGACAGGCAGCCGCCGCGACCGCTGCCGAAGCGTTCAAGAAAGCACGTGTCCGGAAACGCTGAAGACCCTTAGCAGCGCGCCGAAGAATGGTGTGAGGCGGCGTTGCGAGCGCTGGCGGGGGGATTTCCTGACGGCGACGCCAAAACACGAAGCTCTTCAAAAGGCGGTCGCTGAACTAGAGCAAGTCATTTATGCAGCCTGACTTGTTGCGTTTGGCTACACTTCATGATAAGTCATGGTTTGCAAGAAACTTAAATTCAGTATAAGTTTCGTGCATGTCGTGGGGTCGGGATCCGGCCGAGGCGTCGAGGCAGCTCTTTACCGTCGCTGACGGACAAGCCGGGTATTTCACGGCTGGCCAGGCTCGAGAAGCGGGCTACAGCTATCCGCTTCAACACTTTCACATCCGCCGCGGCAACTGGCTTCGCGCCGGCCGAAATCTCTACAGGCTGCGCGAATACCCCAGTTCGCTGCACGAGGAGTTCGTCCGCTGGACGTTCTGGAGCCTCAGCCGCGGTGTCATCTCGCATCAGTCGGCGCTGGACTTCCACCGCCTCGGCGACTACGTGTCCGATCGCGTTCACCTCACCGTGCCGCAGGGCTTTCGCAAACGCCACGGAGATGTCGCACTCCATAGAGCCGCGGTCGCACCTGGAGACCTCGAGAAACATCAAGGATTCCGGGTGACCGTTCCGACGCGAACGATCCTCGACTGCGCAGACTCCGACCTCGACCCTGACCGCTTCGAAGATACTGTGCGCCAGGCTCTCGTCTCCGGCCGCGTCCGCCGAAAGCGGCTTCTTGACGGTCTGCCCGACCTTTCAATACGCGGCCGACGCCGCCTCTCCGAAGCGCTCGAAAAGGTGCCAGCCGCTTGATCGGCCGCTTCGCCTCGCCCACCGCCTTCAGGCAGTCGCTCGAACAGCGGCTGCTCGCGGCATACGGTGGAGGCCGTGTGAATCAGGCGCGGAAGAGACTTGCCACCGAACGGCTCGTCGTGCGCTTCCAAGAGCAACGGCCATCCGGTTTCGTGGCGAAGGGAGGGTTCGCTCTCGATCTGCGCCTCGAGGGCCGCTTCCGAGGGACGAGGGATCTGGACGTCGCCGCCGAGCCCGAACTGACGGCCGAAGTCGATCCCGTCTCCGACGAGATCGAAGCGGCCTGCAACATCGACGTATCTGACGGCTTTGAGTTTCGGCTCGAAGGAGAACCTGAGATCTTGGCGGTGGACGGAGAGGCCCGAACACTTCGCTACCTGGTCGCGGTGCGCGTCGATGGCAGGCTCTTCGAAATGGTTCCGGTAGATGTTCGGACTGGCGATGCCATTCCTGCCCGCTTCGATGAGCTCCAGGGCTCCGATCTTCTCGACTTCGCGGGAATTAACTCGCCCCTAATTCGAGTCATCCCGCTCGAGTACCACTTCGCAGAGAAAGTGCACGCCTATACTCGGCAGAGAGACCGGCAGAACACAAGAATCCGCGACCTGGTGGACCTGCACGCGCTGATCGAGCTTGGAACCCCGGGAGGTTCGGCTACCAAGGAAGCGCTCCGGGAGATCTTCTGGCATCGAAAGACCGACGAGATACCGAGCTCTCTGCCGAACCCGCCTGCGGACTGGCGGGAGGGATTCGCGCTTCTGGCTCGGCTCATGGCGGGCGTTCCCGAAGACATCACGACAGCGTTCGAGAGGATCTCCGGCTTCTACGCCGGCGTCTGGAGGTAGGTCTTGCCGAAGAAGTCAGCCAAAACTCAGGACGTGACACAGCCATTCCGATCCTGGATCTGCCAATCCCGTCCCCGCCGCCGGCCGGGGCCGAATGGATCGAGGTGGAGAGAGCTTACTTTTCCCCTCGCGCTGGCAGGCCGAGCTCTCTCCGAATGAGCGCGAAGTCCATACCCGCCGCTCCGTCCGGCCGGGGGCGGGACTCCATCTCTTTGACGAGCGCGAGGACCTTAGCCTTCCCTGCTTCGGTGCGTACGAGGGTGCGCGGCTTGCGGTTGCCGAGGGCCGGGGTCGTCGTGTCGCACCAGCGCAGCGAATAGTCGAGAAACATCGCGGCGATCTGCGCCTGAACCTCGGGGCTGGCCGCCAGGTCCCGGTCTTCCCTCTCCAGCCGGAGTCGGTCCTTCTCTGACACCGGCTCGGACAGCAGGTCGGCAGCCGAGCGGCCGAGCGTGCGAAGGAACCGAAGATCGCCGCCGACACTCTCGAGCTTTTTCCGAATCTCCAGGTCTCGCTCCGTGGAGTTTGTCTCGACGAGCAAGGCGGCTCCGAGCTTCCACGTGATGCGCGCGACGAGCACTCGTTCGCGGAGCCCGCGTGTGGCAAGGGGCTTGCGCAGGTAGTGAGCCTCGAAGCTCGAGAGCTTGCCGCCTCGGTCGCGCTCGAGATCGACGTCCGGTTTCGGGCGCCAGGCCTCGATCTCGATCAGCACGGACTCTGCGTCCGATACTTCGTAAGAGGATGTCGTCTGAACCATCAGGTGACCGTCGTTGTTGACGATCGTGGGCATGGATCGTTGCTCGGCTTGACCAAATCTCGCCTGCGAGAATGGGCGAGCACTTGTCGGCTCACCCGCTCCACAGCAGCGCTTGAACTTCTTGCCGCTGCCGCAGACACAGGGATCGTTCCGGCCGGGCGACACCACCGCGAACTGTATCGCGCGTACGCAGCTCGGTCTCTCTGGGAGCGGAAACTCGGCTTCCGTTTGCCCCTCACCCCTCGGCCCTCTCCCGGGGGGAGAGGGGGAAGTTAGAGCGTTCGGACGAAGTCCGGGGCGTCTTTCTTCCACACGACGACGCCGCAGAAGCGTTCGCCTTCTGGGCAAACGGGGCGCACCGAGGCGTGGTGGCGGAGCGTGCAGGGGGGCAGGAGCCAGGGGCCGATCCGCGGATTGACGTCTCTGATTTGAAGCGCCTCGTCTAAAGAGGCGCGCCAGATCTCCTCCTGCGCGTTGTAGCAGAGGCGCATGGCGAACTTGTGGTGGAGGTTCAAGAGATCCGCCGACTCGGTGAAGCGGATCGCCACGGCGTTGGGCAGCAGATACGCCGCGTGCTCGTCGGCGACGCCGCGGGACTTGAGCTCGCCGATCGCCTTCCAGGTCTCCGCCATCGTTTTGCGGTAGAGCTCGTTCGCGTCGGGAACTTCGGCGACCAGCATCGGCACGATGTAATCGGGCTCCTCCGAGAGGTACGCGGGCAGAGCGGGCCGTGACGCCGGCGTCATGCGGTGGCGCTGGTCCTGGCTGTCCGCCGTGTGCGAGAGCTTCTTCCGGAACGTGTACGACGGATGGAACATCGTCCGCGAGAGCTTGTCGTGCGTCGTCAATGTCAGCGTCTCGCCCAGCAGGCGGTTTTTCGACGGATCGAGGACCATCCGGATCGCTTCGTCGTCGGACAGCGCGGCGCGCGGCGCGCCGAGGACCTCGCGCACGGCAGATGCCAGGACCTCTTCGTTGTTGGCCTTCCAGTCCACCAGGAGGGAAACGCGGCCCGAAAGCTCCCGGTCGAACTCCTCGCGGAACTCTCGGCTGGCCGTCGGCTTCGCGCCGAGCGCCTGGAAGGCCGCGTATTCAGGCATCTCTTCGAGTGGCATCGGGTCTTCGAGGACCGCCCGATAGAGCGGGTCGTGCGCGAGGACTTCTTCGACCATTCGGCCCACGACCTCGCGCTGCTCGGAGGGAGCGTCGAAGGACTCGCAGAGGCGCCAGTACCGGAAGAGCGTGACACCGGAGACCGTGTGGTAGAGGTACGCGAACGTCGCGATCGGCAGGACATAACGCGCAATCTCCTGCGCGCGCTTCTGCACGCCTCCGGCGTACTTTTGCCGCCCATCGCCGCGGGTTCGGCCAGGGAAGAGCGCGAAGTAGCGCTCGGCCACGAGCGGCGTCAGCAAGGCTGTAAGCTTCGCGTAGGCGGCTTGCTGCCGCCGCGCTGCAGCTTCGAAAATCTCCCGGGAGCCGGCATCCATGGGGGGCACGGCGTAGTTGCCGGCTTTGACCTCGACGTAGCGCTGCGAGACCTGCTCGGAGTTGTAGAACGGGTGGCTGTGCAAGAACGTCCAGAGGAACTGGCGCGAGACATTCTCGAGCGCGAACTGGAAATGGGCGTGCTGGAACGTGGTGTGGTGGCCGGCCCCGTAGATCGATCGCGCGAGCGCATCGCGCCGTTCCGGCTTCGCCGACGCCTGGTCTTCGGTGACGATCCCTTTTGCCGAGTAGCAGGTCCGCGCGGTCGCCACGACATTCTCGAAAGGCCGCTCGAACGCGTGCACGAGGCGGACGCGGGGAGAGGGAGAGGTGAAGGCGAAAGGCCTGTCGGTGCGGGGAAGGGAGGACATCGCTTGAAGAGCGATTATGCCCCTAATGGGAATCGGTTGATCGGTCCAACCCTTCGTCGGCGCGAGACGCGTCTCACGTGGCTTCGTTGAACCGATGAACCGATCGCCCGATGGCGCTGGCGCCCTCTAGCCTCTGGCCTTCCTCCGACCCACGAGCGGCGACAGCGCCTCCACCTCCTCCTGCGCTTCGCGGCTGACCGCGTCGCAGACGACGGCGCACAGGCGCTCGAGGGAAGGATCGGCGATCCAATAGACAGTGCGATTGCGCTCCTTGCGCCCGCGCACGAGGCCTCCCGAGCGCAGGACCGAGAGGTGCTTGCTCACGTTGGCCTGCGTTCCCCCCACGGCCTCGAGAATCTCGGTGACCGAAGCCGGTGACCGGAAGAGCCGCTCGAGGATCTTCAACCTCGTCGGCTCGCCCAGGGCTCGGAACCGCACGGCCATGCGCTCCCGGGCGCGGTCGGTGAGAGGGAAGGCCATGCTCAGAGCGTAGCCGAGCACCGCGTTTGAATCCATAGCTTGACTATATAACTAAACAATCATATAGTCAATCAGTATGAAGGAGAGAACATGAAACAGGTCGCCGCCGCCCTCGTCTTCGCCCTCGCCGCGGGCGGGTGCGCAAAGAGGCAAGCCGCGCCCGTCCGGGAAGCGATGCTCTCGCTCCAGACGGCCGCCGTCGAACGGCGGACAGCCGCCGGCCGGGTCGAGATAGACGGCGCCGTCGTGGGGAGGGTCGAGGCGGTCCTGTCGAGTCGGCTCGCGGCCGCGGTGGCCGAGGTGCGAGCGGTGCCCGGGCAAACGGTGCGCGCGGGCGCTGTGCTCGTCCGCCTGGAAGAACGCGAGGCGGATAGCGCCCTCGCGGGCGCGCGTGCCGGGCTCGATGCGGCCCGCGCGGCGCTCGGCCTGGCGAAGAGAAACCGAGAGCGCTACGAGAAGCTCGAGAGGGTCGGCGCCGCCGCCGTGGTCGAGCTCGAGCGGACGCGGCAGGAAGAGGCCGCTGCCTCGGCCGCCGTCGCCGGCGCGGAAGCGGCCGCTCGCCGCGCGGAGACTGATCGCACGCAAACGGTGCTGACGGCCCCCTTCGACGCTCTTGTCGTCGAAAAGATGGTCTCTGCCGGCGACCTCGCCGGTCCCGGCCGGCCGCTCGTGCGTTTGGCTTCTCTCGCGGGCCGGCGCGTTGAGGCGGCCCCAGGCGAGCGAGAAGCGGCCAACCTCAAGCCTGGTGACTCGCTCGAGATCGCTCTCGACAGGGGACTCGTCACCGGCCGCGTGGCGGAGATCGTCGGAGCGGTCGATCCGCAAACCCGGCGTCGGACCATTCGGGTGGATCTGCCGGCGGGCGTCGAGCCGGCGGTGGGCTCTTTCGCGCGCCTGCTGCTGCCCGGGTCCCCGGCCGAGCGGCTTCTCGTGCCCGAGCGGGCGGTCGTTGCCCGCGGCGGCCTCGAGCTCGCCTGGGCCGTCGGCCGCGACGGCCGCGTCGCTCTGCGCTACGTCCGCACGGGCGCCCCGGCTGGCGACGGAAAGCTCGAGGTCCGCTCCGGCCTCGAAGTGGGCGAGCGTGTGGTTCTCGATCCGCCAGCGGATCTCGAGGCCGGAGCACGGGTGCGTTCGTGACGGCAGACCCGAAGACGCGCCTCACGCTCGAGCGCCGGCCGCTCGGCGCCGCCGGAAGGCTGGCCCGCACGTTCGTCGAGTCGAAGCTGACGCCGCTCGTCGTGCTCTTTGCGCTCGGTCTTGGGGCCCTCGCCATCTTCGTGACCCCTCGCGAGGAAGAGCCGCAGATCAAAGTGCCCATGATCGACGTCTTCGCCACGGCTCCGGGCCGCAGTGCCGTCGAGGTCGAGCGCCAGCTCGTGGCGCCGCTCGAGAAGGCGTTCTGGTCGATCCCTGGCGTCGAGTACGTTTACTCGACTTCCTCGCCCGAGGGCGGCTTCGTCGTCGTTCGGTTCCGGGTGGGCGAGGATCCCGACCGGGCCGCGGTGCGCGTGCGCGCCAAGCTCGACGCCTTCGCGGACGCGTGGCCGCGCGACCTTTCCCCGCCGCTCGTCAAGCCGCGCTCGATCGACGATGTCCCCATCTGGGCCCTGACCTTCTGGAGCCGGGCGCAGGACCCGGCGACGCTGCGGCAGCTCGCCGCCGAGGTCGAGAACGAGATCAAAACGATCCCCGAGGTGTCCGATACGGCCCTGATCGGAGGTCTGCACAGGCAGTTCCGCGTGGAGCTCGATCCGGCGAGCCTCTCGGCCCGGGGCCTCGCGGCGGTCTCCGTGCTGCCCGCGATCGAAGGGGCGAATAGGCGGCAGCAGGCGGGGCCGCTCGTGTCGGCCGACCGCGAGGTCCTCGTCGAGGCCGGCGGGTTCGTGCGCTCGGCCGCGGAGCTCGCCTCCGTCGTCGTCGCGGAGAGCGCCGGCAAGCCCGTGCGCCTCTCGGACGTGGCGCGAGTCTTGGACGGGCCCGAGGAGCCCGTGGCGTACGTGACTCACGGGGAACCGGGCTTGCCGGGGCGGTTCCCTGCGGTGACCCTCTCGGTGAGCAAGCGCCGGGGCGCCAACGCCATCGCTGTGGTGCGCGCGATCGAGAAGAAGCTCGCCCTCCTCGAGCCCAGGCTCTTCGCCGCGAACGTTCGGACGACGGTCACCCGCGACTACGGCGAGACCTCGTCCGAGAAGTCGAACGAGCTCTTGAAGCACATGGGTCTTGCGACCCTCTCGGTCGCCCTCCTGATGGCCTTCGCGCTCGGCCGCCGCGAGGCGGGCGTGGTGCTTCTCGCCGTGCCGGTCACTCTTGCCCTGACCCTCTTCGTCTTCCAGCTCTTCGGCTACACGCTGAACCGGATCACGCTCTTCGCGCTCATCTTTTCGATCGGAATCCTTGTGGACGATGCGATCGTCGTGGTCGAGAACATCGTCCGGCACCTGCGGATGCCGGGCTCGCGGGGACGGTCGCTCGCGTCGGTCGCCGTCGAGTCCACCGACGAGGTCGGCAACCCCACGGTGCTCGCGACCTTTGCCGTCATCGCGGCCATCGTGCCGATGGGCTTCGTCGGGGGGCTGATGGGCCCTTACATGCGGCCCATCCCGGTCGGCGCCTCGGCGGCGATGCTCTTCTCGCTCCTGGTCGCGTTCGCCGTCTCGCCCTGGGCGGCGCGGCTGCTCTTCCGGGGCAGGGCGGCGGACGAGCCGGGCCACGAAGGAGAGTCCCGGGGAGCGCTCGCGCGCCTGTACCGCCGGGCCATGCCGCCCCTCGTGACCGAGAGACGCGGCCGCACGCGGATCGTCTTCTTTTCGGCCATCGCGGCCCTGCTTCTCGCGGCAGCGGCCCTCGTGCCGCTC
>WNGF01010241.1_pt1 | contig 10614 bp, 10 predicted proteins | sample 5400641 | NCBI WGS metagenome assembly WNGF01 (sample SAMN13153371, study PRJNA577476) | soil metagenome | isolation source: 80 cm soil or saprolite under grassland replicate 2 | place: USA:California | collected 2016-06-15
AGGTGCACTCGCGAGCGACAGGTACGGCTTGCGCGCCCGCCTGAACTTTGAGACTGCCGGCGGCATCAGCTGGTTGGGAATGACGAACGGCGAACTGCGGAGCCGTGCTGGTGCCTGCGGACCGAAGCCGGGCAGGTAGGCGCGTAGTGCGTGTCGGTCCGGCGGCGACGTTCGTCGGGTAGCAGGAAACGTTCTGGATCCACTCGTGCCCGCGGGCGATACCGCGAGCCTCGGTGTACTCGCGCACCATGTCGTGGGTCTTCCTGCCAGTTATGTGCATGAGGTGGTCAACTGAGCTGACGACCTCCACCCACTTGTCCGCGAAGAATGGGCGGAAGCGGATTGACGTTTTGAACCGGCCCGCTGACCGCGCCGTTTGAGCATGACGCGGCCGGACACGCGGATGCCAGTATCGATCAGTATGCGGACCAACGCCGTGTCGCGGCGGTCCTGGAAGGTTGGTCTGCTGCAGGCCTTCAGCAGGCTCATAAGCTCGTCGTCGGGTGAAGACGGCTTGGCCTTTTGCTCACCTTCGGCTTGTCTATGTGCTCCATCGCGTTCGGCGCTGAGCGCTCGTCCCCGCGGGCAAGCCAGAAGGTTGCGCAAGTCGCCGCCGAGACGCCGGGGTTCGGCGTTCCTTCGCAAGCAAGAACGCGCGGAGATGCTCAGCGTCCATCCTTCCACCTCCGCAGGCGTGCTGTGGGCGATCAAGAACGCGTGCATGGCCTTGACCGAATCGATGTAGGAGCGGACCGTCTTGCGGCTTTGCCTCGCAGCTTCGAACGCGAGCTGCCACGACGTGATGAACGCCGAGAGCGGCGGACTGGTCAGCTCGGACGTGAGCGACGTAGGTCCCCGCCGCCCTGCGAGGCTTGCTGCCGGGAATGATGGTTCCTTCCCCCGAGCGCGCGACCGTACCCGGTGTGCCCTATCCTTGAACACTGAGTAGACAAAGTTCCGAACACCGAATCAGATGTGCTTGCACCGCTGTGCTAGCGCGACACTTGACCAGCGAAACCGCTGGTCCGACAACTAAAAACGAGCGCTCGTAGCTCAACGGACAGAGCATCTGACTACGGATCAGAAGGTTGCAGGTTCGAATCCTGTCGAGCGCGCCTTGTGATGTCGCAAGACATTGAGGACACCCCGGACCCACGTCAGGGTCTGGGGTGCTTGCGTTTGGGTGGGGTTGCGGGCGTGGGTCCGGTGGCCGGCCGGTGGGCTGGTAGTTGCGGTTGGGATCGAGGGTGAGCTGGCGGAGGAGTTCTGCGGTGGCGGCGTCGATGATGCGGACGTCAAGATCGCGCACCAGCAGCAGGGCGTGGGTTCCGGTGTGGGTCCGGCCGGCGCCGGTGTGGTGGAGCTTGCCGGCGTGGCGGAGGGTGACGGCGCCGGTGGCGCCGATCGTGTGCGGCCCGGCGTCCAGGCCCTGCCCCGCTAGTTCCTCGCGCAGCCGGACGATCAGCTCGAGGGTGGCGTCGCTGATCGCGGCCGGTGAGGCCTTCGGCCGCCGCGAGCGCGGCTCGAATGCCGCCTCACCCTCGGCTCGGTAGCGGGCCAGCAGAGCGTAGACCCAGGACCGGGCAACCCTGTAGGTGCGGGCGGCCTCGCTGACGGAACGCTTCTCGACAGTGACAGCAGTGATGACAAGCCGGGCTTTCGACATCCTGGCAGGCTCCAGGCCGGGCTGTCCTCTATGTCCTGCGACACGCCGCCGCCCCTGGCCGGGTCTCAGTCATGCTCAGGACTGTCCTTGATGTCTTGAGACACCTGTCCTGGATGTCCTGGAACTGGACACTGTCGAGCGCGCCCAGGTCAGCGGCCACATGCGAGGCTCTCCAGAGCCTTCAGTTGGCCTCGTACAGCAGCGAAGTACAGCAGCAGGCCAACTCAGGAGCGTCTCTCGTCGCGCTTGCCGTTGCTGCTGAACAGGTCACTTAGCCGCTTGAGGGCCGCCCGGGCCGCCTTGTCGGGTACCTGAGTGTAGATCTCCATCGTGATCGATATCTGCGCGTGGCGGCGAACTTGCATCGCCACCCTCGGGGTGCACGTCGAGCGCGGCCAGCAGCGAACCGCAGGTGCGGCGCGTGTCGTGCACGCGGATGCGCCGCACACCGGCCTTCGCGCAGCGGGCATCAAACGACCTGTTGATATTGCGCGGCTCGATCGCGTGCCCAGTCCTGGTCGTGAACACCAAGTCTGTCTTCGGCCTGCGGAGCGACGATCCCGGGGATCCCCTCGAAGCTCCGGTGGCGGTCCGCCCCGCGCAGCCGTTAAGACAAATTGTCCAGAACGGCTGCCGCATCGTGCGTCAAGCCTGCCTGGCCGACCGCCACAGCGGCCCGCCGAGCCAGCAAGCGGCCTACCGGTACGCCCACAGACCGTTGTCCTTTGTCGGAACGAGCAGCATGTTGTCGGCGAACACCGGCTGGCCAAATTCGTAGCCGGAGAAGATGTGCCTCAGGACCCCGCCTGTTGCCGCGTTGATAAGGTACAAGCCGGCGGCGCTGTACGTGGGCGCGGCGAGCACGCCGCCGCCGCTCAGGGTTGGTGACCCGATCACCGTGCCGGCCAGGCCACGCTGCCAGAGTGGACTGCCGGTAGCCGGATTCAGCATTCTGACCGAACCTTTGTAGGTGATTCCGCCGATCACGGTCGCATTCCCGGCGACGAACAGGTGAGCGCCGTTCCACACCGCCGCTGCGTCGCATTGGCCGCCGACCGATGGCGGACCCCCGACCTTGAACCGCCACACCGGGCCGGCGGCAACGTTGCCGCGGCGCAGCGCGTAGTACACACCGTTCTTGTTGCACGCCCCCATGAGCGGGGTGTAAACGCCGGCGAGGGTTGCCGGGAAGAAAGTTGGTGAGCCACCGAAATCTGAGTCCCCGCCGTGCTCGCTGCTTGGCACCTGCCAGGAGGACAGCTTCTTCAGCGTGGCCGCGTCCAGCTGTACGACGGAGATTGCGTCTGAGCCCGCCCCGTTTCCCGTCGTCACGTACACATACGGCGAAGTAGGCCGTGCCGCTGCGCTGCTCCAGATGCTCGGCCCGGTCGAGCCGCCGGGGTTGGTCTGGTAAAAGGCGAGCAGTTTCCCAGTGGCCTGGTCGTATGCCTTGAGACCGCCCATTACCAAGGGCGAGTCGCATTCGGAGGACACGCCCATGTAGATGCGTCCGTTCACAACCGTCGGCGACCCCCAGTTGTAGTAGTCGTTCACTGTCGTCGAGGGAATGGCGACCACGCTGCGCCATTTGAGGGCGCCGTCGGCGGCGTTGAGCGCGTACAGGTACCCGTCCGCGGCGGTCACGTAGACGGTGAGCGCGCCGGACACCGGGTCGCGCGCCACGGTCGCTGTTGAGTTGAAGCCCCGCGCGGCGCAGGTCTTTGCTGTCACGAAGCCCATGAACCGATGCCACAGGACCTGGCCGGTCGCCTCGTCCAGGGCGTAGAAGACCCCCGTGTTCGCGCCGATATAGATGCGGCCATTGAAAACGGTGGGGCTGGCGAATAGCGATGTGCCCGGCTGACCGGCCATGGTTGGGGCGGCAGGCGTCCAGCGCCAGACTCGGGTGAGGGTCGCGACTTTGGCCGGGGTGATCGCGCCGGCCGCAGAATTAAAAGACGGATGAGTAGGTCCAAGCAGGTAGGCGGGCCAATTCGCGAAGGTGGTGGCGGCCGACCCCGCTCTCGTGGCTGTATTGGCGCCAGCCGGCAGCGCCAGCACGGTTAAGATTACGGCGGCAGAGCAGACAATTCCGGGCAAACGGCGCATATCACGCCCCCTTCAGAAGCGCCACTGAGACCGCGGACGGTTTCGCGCGGGTATAGCGTCCACCCACGCCCGGCGCATCGTCAATGGATTTCCCCGGTCCATTTTTTAGCGCCCTTTGGCAACCCGCGGCGGGGCGCGCGCCGGGACTTGGCGCGTTTGCGGGTCCGGCTCTTATCCTGGCTACTGGCCGCCCCGACCCGACCGGACCCGTCCCGCCGCGCGGCCGTGGAAACCTGACGTTGATGTTGGAGGAGGAAGATCCACAGCGACGTATGCCCCGGTCATGTGGCCTGTGGATGGACCTCTCTGGATCTACGGAGCAACCCCCCGAGGGGACGACCTGCTTAGCCGCCTCATACAGGCGCGGATTTTGCGGATGTTGGCGGCTGTCAGCGGCACCCGCTCGAAGCGCGGCGGCGGCACGAGCTCCGGCACGTGATCCGGGTCACGCCATACCAGCTCCCGGTCATTGACCGTGCCTACCCCGGCGCCCAGGAACACCCGGCCCGCTCGTTGAACTTCTCGTCCGGGATGTGCCGGGGCAGCCGCCGCGGGCCGCGTGGCGGTCAATCCGTGGGCCGGCGAGCCTGGTTCACCTCGCGGCTGACCGCCCAGGCGTCCGCCACCGGGCCCACGTGCCCGAGCTTGTCGGGGTTGATCACCGAGCGGATCGTCTGGATCCGCCCGTCGAGTACGTCGAGGGCCAAGGTGATGAGCACCTTGTCGTCCCGATCGCGGAGGATCGCGCCCGGCTGGCCGTTCACCTCGTGCGGCTCCAGCGTCACGTCGATCCGGACGAGCAAGGGGAAGTTCGAGGCAAGCACCCGGGCCACATTGTCGGCGCCGACGATAGCCCTGGCGAACTGCGGAGCCTTGCCGCCGCCGTCCCCGACCAGCTGGACGTCAGCGGCGAGCAGCTCCTGCAGGCCCCCGACGTCGCCTTCCCGGAGCGCGTCGAAGAACCGCGCCGCCAGTTTCTCCCGCTCCCGGCGGTCCGCCTCGAACCGAGGGCGCCCTGCGTCTATGTGGCGCCGCGCCCGCACCGCGAGCTGGCGGCACGCCGCCTCCGACCGCCCGACCGCCGACGCGACCTCCGGGAAGCCGAACCCGAACACGTCCCGCAGCACGAAGACCGCGCGCTCGAGCGGGCTGAGCCGCTCCAGCAGCAACAGGGCCGCCATCGACACCGAGTCGGCCAGCTCCGCCGAGCGCGCCGGGTCCTCGTAGGGGTCGGTGAGCAGCGGCTCGGGGAACCACTGCCCGACGTACTTCTCCCGCCGGACGCGGGCCGAGCGCAGCACGTCGATCGAGATCCGGGTCACCGCGGCCGAGAGGAAGGCCTTGGTCGATCTGGGTTGCGTCGGGGAGGACTCGTAGCGCAGCCAGCTTTCCTGGATCGCGTCCTCGGCCTCGCTCACGCTGCCGAGGATCCGGTAGGCGATCGAGAACAGTAGCGGTCGCAGCTGCTCGAACTCCTCGGCCCGGGTCACGCCAGCTCTTCCTTGAAGCCCTGGCGCCACGAGGGGTGGCGCAGCTCCCAGCCGAGCTCCCGCTTGGCCTTGGCGTTGGAGAAGCCGCGCCCCTCGGTCATCATCTTCACCGCAAATTCCCCGGCGAGCAGCCGGGCCAGCCACTTGGGGACCCGCATCGGTGGCTTTGCGCCCGCGCACGCAGCCAGATAAGGCAGCCACTCGCTGACCGGGGCCGGTTCGTCGTCGACGATGTTGAACACGCCTTTCGCCTGCTGCTCTACGGCCAGGACAGTGGCGCTCGCCGCGTCGTCGAGATGCACCCACGAGAAGTAGCCGGTGCCGCGCCCGACGAGCGGGAACTGCCGCTTGCGCACGAGCTCGACCTGGTCGTCGGTGGCGCCCGGCCCGTAGAGCGGGCCATATCGCAGGGCCGCGCCGCCGGCCTTGACGACCACGTCCTCGACGTGGAGGACCCCCTCCGCCAACTTGCGCGCCATCGTCCCCGTCCCCGGGTCCAGCGGGTCCTCCTCGGTCATCACCCGTCCGCCCTTGAAGCTCTGCGCGATGCTCTGCGCGACTATGTGGGATACGCCGGTCGCCTCGGCCGCGGCCAGTAGGTGATCCGTCCCCTCGGTGCGCAGCCGGTTGGTGGTGGCGGCAAACCGGTCAAAGTGCTTGAAATCGGGCTTGCCGGCGTGCGCCACGGAAAGTGCGGTCATCTGGTGCACGATCGCGTCCGCCCGGGCCGCGGCCACCGCCTCACCGACCGACGCCGCATCCAGCCCGTCCATCACGACGCCGTCTGCGCCCAGCTGCGCCAGCAAGCCCAGCTTGGCCGCGTTCGTCGTCGTAGCCGTCACCTGGTGGCCACGGGCCACGAGCTGCGGCACCAACCGCCGCCCGATGGCCCCGGTCCCGCCTGCCACGAACACCCGCATGACCATCACCTTCCTGATTCCAGAGCCTGTCTCTGATACCCGAGACGAGACAGCCCCGGCCGTCTGTGACATGGGAGGGAAGACGGTTTGCAGAAGATCATTGGCGGGGGCGATCGTTGAACTTCGCACTGAACAACCGGGCACAGGCCGGACAATCGAGCGCAGGCCCAGCGGGTTCAGCACATTGTCTAGTCTCCTTGACGCATAACCCTTTGTCTACTAGCGTAGACGGACATGGACGAGAGCCTCCTGCACGAGGCGGTCGCCGCGCGTGGTCGGTTCATCGAAGCGCAGCACGGCTCCGACCAGGCCCGCGCGGAGTACCACTACGCGATCAGGCGGCTGCACGCCTCTGGCGGATCCATGCGCGAGATCGCACAGGAACTCGGCATCAGCCACCAGCGAGTTCATCAGATCATCGACGAAGCAGACGCCGACCGCGCCGCCAAGAACGCGAAGAAGAAGACCCTGCTCCAGCGCATCGCTGGAAGCACGGCCCAAAGATGCGAGGCAACTCCTGAGGACCGGCCCGTCCGGCAGATGTTCGACCGGATGTCCGGTGAGGCCCGCGAAGCCATGACCCTCGCCCAAGATCAGGCCCGCTCCCTCGGCCACCACTACATCGGCACCGAACACATCCTGCTCGGACTGCTTTGCGCACAGCACGGGGTCACGGCGCAGGTCCTCACCCGTGCCGGCGCCACCGAGCGGCAAACCCGCGACGCCATCGTGCGGATCATCGGGCGCGGAAAGGGCGAACAGCCAATCGGCCCGCTGCGGCTCACCCCTCGGTCCAAGAAGGTCCTGGAGTTCGCGCGCAAGCAAGCTAAACACGACCGCTGCACACACGTGTCTAGCGAGCACATCTTGCTCGGCCTCCTGCGCGAGGGCAATGGCGTCGGTGCCCAGATCCTCACCCAGCTCGGCGCCGACCACGACCGTCTCCGCCGGCGGCTCGGCCAGGCCAGCCTGGCCTGCTCGTTCTGCGGGCGCGTCGGCGCCGAGGTGGCCCAGCTCATCTCCGGGCCAGGCGTCCAGATCTGCGAACGCTGTGTCGCCGAGGCGACCGTTGTTGCCGCGCGCCCGCGGACCGAGTCGGCCCACGCCCCGCTGACCGCCGTTTCTCCCAGCCAGGAGGACGCGGCCTGCAGCTTCTGCGGCAGGAAGCCGACAGCCCCCGACTGGCTGGTCGCCGGGCCCGGTGCCCGCATCTGCAACCAATGCCTCGCCCTCTGCCGCGAAATCAACGCAGAAGAAGGGTCGCCAAACAGCTGAGCCAACGGCCGAAAGTGACATGGTGCCGTGATTACCGCGGCCGATGCGCGGGAAGGCGCTCCAGGCCGTTCCGGCGGCCCTTAACTGAGAAAGGGCACTAACTAGATCCTTAACGGCTCATGCGGCGTGACGCGCCTACGCCACGCATCTCCGCCCATAACGCGCGCGCTCCCGTGCCCGTGCGCGAACCATGCCGTAGCGCTGAACCGATCGCGGTTGTCAGGAATCTCGGCCGCTGGCCATCGTCTCAGGAATGTCGGCAGGAACCACCCGGGCGGTGATCTCGTCGAACATCTCGCGTATCGCCACCGTCAGGCGTTCAGGCGCCTGATCGGGAGATACGACCTCGGCGGCGCCGGCACTACGGCGCTTAACCTCCACGCCGCCCTTCGCCAAAGCCCTTTCGCCCACGGTCACCCGCAGCGGCAGACCGATCAGGTCGGCGTCGGCGAATTGAACGCCCGGGCGCTCGTCCCGGTCGTCGTACAGGACCTCGACGCCGCGCGTGCGCAGTTCCTCGTACAACCGCTCGGCGATCTGGCCAACCTCGGATTCCGCGTCACCGAGCCGGCACAGGTGCACGTGAGCGGGCGCGATCGTGATGGGCAGGCACAGACCGTGATCGTCGCGGTGCTCCTCGGCCGCGCACGCGAGAAGTCGGCCGGTCCCGATCCCGTACGATCCCATGATGATCGGGTGCTCCTGGCCGTCGGGGCCCAGGAACGTCGCGCCCGCCGCCGCGGAGTAGCGCGTCCCGAGCTTGAAGATGTTGCCCACCTCGACGCCGCGGGTGGTCCGCAGCGCGGATCCGCATATGACGCACGGGTCGCCGTCGCGCGCCGCGGTAATGTCGGCGACCACGTCAGCGGTGAAGTCGCGGCCGTGGTTTGAGTTGAGAAAGTGGTAGCCCTCCTCGTTGGCCCCGGCGACGAGGTTCGGCGTGGCGGCGACGAGATCATCGGCGACCACGGTCGCGCCGCTGACTCCGATCGCCGAGCCATAGCCCGCCACGGCCCCGATCTTGGCTATCTCCTCCTCCGTCATCGGCCGCAGGTCAGCGGCCCCGACGGCATTTGCCAGCTTGGTCTCGTTCAGTTCGTGGTCGCCGCGGATGATCGCGAGGATCGGTTCGGTGGTGGTTGAGCCGTCGCTGCGTTCCCGTTCTGTCGCCATGAACATCGCCTTGGCGGTCTGGCTGGCTGGAATCTGCAAGAGGGCGGCGAGGTCGTCGATGGTCGCTGTGTCCGGGGTGGCGACTCGCTCCAGTGGCTTGCGCTGCTGCTCGGCCGGCCGCGGCTTGACGAAGGACGCGATCTGGCGGTTCGCCGCGTAGCCGCAGTTGTCGCAAAGGACGAGGGTGTCCTCGCCGATCGGCGTCAGGTACATGTACTCGTGGGCGAGGCTGCCGCCCATCATGCCGACGTCGGAGCCGACCGCGATCACCGGAAGCGCGCACCGGTTGAAGATGTTGAAATAGGCCTGGTACTGGCGGCGGTACTGGATGTCGAGGCCTGCTTCGTCGATGTCGAGGCTGTAGGCGTCCTTCATGGTGAACTCGCGCACCCGGATCAGGCCGGCCCGCGGCCTCGGGTCGTCACGGAACTTGACTTGGATCTGGTACACCAGCCGCGGCAGGTCACGGTAGGAGTTGATCTCGCTCTTGCACAGGTCCGCGACGACTTCCTCGTGGGTCATCGCGAGCACCATGTCGCGGCCCTTGCGGTCGGTGAACCGTGCCAGCTCGGGACCGACCGTGTAGTAGCGGCCGGTAGCCTTCCATATCTCGCCTGGATGGACGACCGGCATCAGCAGTTCCTGGCCGCCGACCGCGTCCATCTCCTCGCGTATGATGTTCTCGATCTTGCGCAGTGAGCGCCAGCCGAGCGGGAGGTAGGAAAAGATGCCCTGACCAAGCTGGCGGACGAACGAGGCGCGACGCAGCATCTGGTGCCCTTCGGCCTCAACGCGGCCCGGTGCGGTCCGCAGCGTCATGCCGAACATGCTGGACATCCTCATTCGGGGCGAGCCCCCTCCCTATATTCATCCGGCCCTGGCATTCTGCCATGCCTTCGTGCCTGGTATGCCCTACCGAAGATGAGCGGGACGCCGGCCGGCGCTCCCCGCGGCCGAGCGAGGCCCGTGACCTGCGATACTGGAGAGGCGCGATGCGTCCATCGCACCCACGGATGAGGGGGATCATGCTTGTTCTCGCCGTTATGGCCGCCGTTCTGCTCACCGGGCTGGCGTACGTCGCCGAACGCGTCCGCAGAAACGTCGTGGTCCGTCACCGCCGCCGCGTCGCGGAGGAACGGTTGCAAGCGGTCATGCGGGAGACCGAGAAACGGCTGGAACTTGAGCAGAGGAAGCGCGATCAAGCCGCCGCGCTGACCTCCGTGGTCCCAGCGATACGCGAGCACGACACTCGCCACGTCGCCTGAGGCCACGACCTGGTGCCGATCAGATCAAATAAGTTCGTCGAAAGCACCGTCCTTTATCATTTGGACGAACTCACACCACCTGCTGAACGCGTAGGTAATGATCGGTCCATCGGGCTTGCTGGAATCGCGTATGGCGATCATATCGCCTAACGACGCGACCTCAAGGCACGTGCCGCCATCGCAGGATGTGCTGCGCCGCCAGTTGATCTCTGCGGCCACGGGGCGTACGCATGCTCCGCCGTCGCAGTTCCGAGCCACTCGCCACGAGACCTGCGCCCGAGCTCGCGGACTCGATGATTCCATTGCCTTTCTCCTAATTTCTTAGATTTATGTTGACAGGCGCCAGGTCTCACTTTTGGTTAGTCTGGTGCATGGTGGAGATTTCAGCTATGCGGTCCACTGAGGCTCGTGGACTCAATGCCGCATCTCGCAGATATTCAAGCGCTTCACGGTAACGCTGTAGCTCGTCTCGACGCTCATGGTAGAGGTGACTCACCAGGCCTTCGACGAAGACTAGGTCAGGGATCGAAGGATTGCCGAATTCAAGCAAGGCAAAGTTGCTGTCCTCGCTCGCATGCGCGCCGGCGTCGAATGGGATGACTTGCACTGAGGCTTATTCACACTTGCCTCCAAAAATGGAGACCAATAACGGCTGAGATAGTCGTTGCGAAGGTGTCGATGGGGCGGCGGTAGTCTGTGTGCATGATGCGCCAGGT
>WNGF01010242.1_pt1 | contig 10613 bp, 7 predicted proteins | sample 5400641 | NCBI WGS metagenome assembly WNGF01 (sample SAMN13153371, study PRJNA577476) | soil metagenome | isolation source: 80 cm soil or saprolite under grassland replicate 2 | place: USA:California | collected 2016-06-15
CGGCCTTCTCCGAGAGCCGGCTCAGCGACTCGACCCACTCGCGCAGCTCCTCCTCGGAGTAGAGGTAGTCGAAGCGCTCCGCGGCGCTCCGGACGCGCTTGTTCCAGGTCTCCGCGTTGCGGCCGTGGAAGCGGACGTACGCGGACGGGCTGGTCGTCGCGACGACGGTGGGGAGGACGTTGCGGCCCTCGAGCCGCGGGGCGTCGACGATCACGTAGGTCATTCCGCGCCGCTGGAGGAAGGCCAGCGTCTCGTCTCGATGCTCGTCGTCGAGCCAGCTCGCGTGGCGGAACTCGACCAGCGCCTCGTCGCCGCCGAGCTGTTCCTGCGCCCACTCGAGGTAGTCGAACGAGGCCGCCTTCGGCACGACGTACGACGGGAACTGGAGCAGGATCCCTCCGAGCTTGCCCGCCTCGCGCAGCGGCTCGAGCGCATCGTGGAAGCGCCGGAAGATCTCGGCCCGGAACTCGCGCGGCGGGCGGTCGACCCGGCCGCGCTCGTCCACCGGCGCCTCGTCCCGCAGGTCGGTAGGCAACTGCTCGACCTTGACCGGGTGGCGCGTCATCACACCGAACGCCTTCACGTGCATGACGAAGTCGTCCGGCGTCCGCTCGGCCCAGCGCCCGACCATCTGCCGCTCCGGCAGGCGGTAGTAGGTCGAGTTCACCTCGACGGTGTCGAAGCGCTCGGCGTAGTAGCGCAGGCGCTCCTCGGCGCTCTTCACCGACGACGGGTAGAAGTAGCGCGTCAGGGACTCGTCGGCCCAGGAACAGGTGCCGATCCGAATGGGCGCGGGAGGCACGCCCCGATGCTACTGGCCGGTTAGCTTCTGCGGGTTCCGCCGAGGTTGATCCGCGTGCCGAGACCGAGCTCCTCGACGAGCAGCGCCGCGGCGGTGGCCGCGAGGCCCCACGCCAGCAGGTCGGCGTAGCTGCTGTCGGAGAAGACGGCGATCACGAACAGCAAGATCCCAACGGCGAGCAGGATCGCTCTGAGTCCGAGGTTCATGTGCGCGTACTACGACGCGCACTTGGCAATTCCTGCCCCTAGAACGTCAGCGACAGGGATCCCGAGACCGACGCGGCGTAGGTGACGCAGACGCCGAAGACGCGGTGGCGGTAGTGCGTCAGCGTCGCCGAGAACGTTCCATGGCCGCTTCCGCTGTACCAGAGGCCGACGTGCCCGAGCTGGCCTTCGACGTCGAACGTCTGGTTCGTGCAGTTGGCGCCGGGGTTCATCACGTCGACGGTGCCGCCCGTGAAGTTGCCGGTGACAAGGGCGGGCTGCCCGTTGAAGACCGTGGCGAGCGAGAAGCTGCCGCCGTCGATCGTCGCGGTCGGGTCGCACGTGTTGCAGAGAGGCGTGTGGTGGACTCGCGCGTTCCAGGAGCCGGGCAGGGCGCCGGACGCGGTCCCAGCGAACCTTCCTTCGGTCGACGTGAAGTAGTACTCGTATCCGCGGATCGAGTCGACGTACGTGTGGGCGGCCCTGGCCGTGGCGGCCGCGCACAAGGCGGTCACGGCAACGGCGATGAGAGCCAGCGTTTTCGAGAGTCGCACGGTCCCTCCTTTGGCGGCGGTCGAGGGCTCTCTTCCCGCTCAGGGCGCGATTTACGCCACTTCGGTTCGTTCGAGCACGCGGTTCCTGCCGAGGAGCTTCGCTTGGAGCACAGCCAGGTCGGCTGCGTGGAGGAGCTCACGCGGCCGCGTCGCGTCTTGCGGGCCGTGCGCGACCCCGATCGAGACGGTCGCGCGGCTCGCGAAGGTCGGATCGTCGCCGTGGAAGACCGTGGAAGCGACGGCCTCGCGCAGCCGCGCTGCGACGGCCAAGGCTTGGTCAGGGGCGATGTCCGGGATCGCGATTACGAACTCCTCGCCGCCGAAGCGGGCGGCGAGATCGCTCGGCCGGAGCTGGCTCAGGATGATCCGCGCGACGTCCGCGATGACCACGTCGCCGGCGAGGTGGCCGAAGCGGTTGTTGATCTCGCGGAGGTGGTCGAGATCGACCACGAGCATGCTCAGCGGGCGCTCGAGCTCCTTGTCTTCGCCGCACCGCCGCTCCAGCTCGCGCTCGAAGAAGCGCATGTTGAGGAGACCGGTCTTGGGATCACGGGCGGCCTCTTCCTCCAGGCCGGGCATGCGCTGCAGCCGGTGGATGAAGAGCAGCGGCCCGAGGGCGAACGGCGCGCGCCACGGATCGGCGACGACGAGAGCGGCGAACCCGATGCCGAGCGACGCAAGAGCGGCCTCGGCGATGAAGGCGGCCGGTTGCAGCTGTGGGCGCGAATCGCCGCGGGCGAAGTAGCCGAAGAGCGCGTCCGCCCCGGTGATGATGCAGGCGTAGGACGAGAGCGCCAGGAGCAGCGTCACCGCGCGCGGCAGCGACGGCAGGAGCGCTGCATTGTGGACGAGGAGCGATGTCGTGCAGGCCGCCAGCGCGATCGCCGCCGAGTTGTGGACAAGCGAGACCACCGAGATGCGACGCCTCAGCGCATCGGTGAGGCAGGCGGGAACGCCGACCAGCGCGGCGACCGGCGGTGAGGCGAGGAAGGCGGCCGCGACGACGAAGACGGCGGCCGTGTCGTAGACGGTGAAGCTGGGCCCGTAGACGGTGAAGAACGGCGTCAGCGCGGCGAGGAGCACGAGCACGCTGATCGCCTGCCAGTGCTCGGCCGCCGGACCGCCGGCCGAGGCAAGAACGACGACGAGCGCAAACGAGGAGAGCCCGGCGACGAACGCGATCCCGCTCCAGGGGACGACAGCGCCCTCGGGAAACCGAGGCCGTCGCACGCGTGGCCGGAAGATGCGCCGCAGCATCTTGCCGTTCTTGTCGGCCGATCCGGGCCGCTGCTCGACCCTCAAAAGGGGCGAACGCGGGCGTCGTTACCGGTGCAGCAGCGTCCGGTCGAAGAAACCAACGACCCGGCGCTCGTACTCTTCGGGGCGCGCGGAGAGCCCGTGGGTGTGCGACGTGTCGATTTTCCAGATCTGCTTCGGGCTCCGCGTCGCTGCGTAGTAATCCGGATTGTTGTCCTCGCCCCCGGCGCCGTGAGTCGCGTAGACATAGAAGACGGGCGAGCTGATCTCGCCGGCGAGCTTCTCGAGGCTTGCCGGCGGCGCTTGGTTCGAGAAGAGCGCGGTGCCCGCGGTCAGCACTGCTGACACGGCGATGTCCGGCACCTTCGAGACACGCATCCGGATCACGTCTTCGCGAACCGAGCGTGCGCCGGCGCCTTCGGAGACGACTGCCCCGAGCGCGTCGGTCTCGGCCGCGGTCTGCAAGAGCGCCTCGCCGCCGACCGACAGGCCCAGGCCCCCGATGCGGTTCCGGTCGACGTCGCCTCTTCGCTGGAGGAAGCCGATCGCGCCCTTCAGGTCGCGGTCGAAAGCCCAGCCGAGCGCGTTCGGGTCGCCGTCGCTCTCGCCCTCGCCCCGGCGGTCGAAGACGAGCACGCCGTAGCCGTGGCGGACGAGCATCCGCGCGTGCTTCTGCGTCCCCTTTTTCCCCGGGAACACGATCACCGCGGCGCGGTTGCTCGATGGTACGTACCACCCCTTGAGCTCGAGGCCGTCGGGGGTCCTGAACGAGACGCTTACGTACGGCGCTCCGAGGTCGCCCGAAGGCGTCACGGTTCGCGCCGCGTGGGTGAACCCGTATGACAGCGACAGCGGGAAGATCCCGAACGCAAACACGATCGCGGCTGCCACGGCGATCCCGAGCCGCCGGGCGTACCGGCGGACGCGTCTGTCGTTCAGCTTCCTGGACCTCCACAGCGTCACGGCTCCGACCGCGACGAGCACGAGGCCGGCGAGGACTGCCACGAAGCCGGTGTAGTCGTCGCCTGACGGCCGGTCGTTGAGCGTGTAGTAACCCGCTTCAGCGCCGCCGATCACGGTCCCGAGCAGCCCGAGCGACAGGGCGAGCGAGGCGCGTAGGCCGGCCCGAAGACGAGGGTACGCGGCGGCAACCCCCAGGAAGACGGCCGCAGGCACGAGACCGCTGATGAGGTGATCGCCGGCCGAGGTGCCGGGCTGCGGCTGGAAGAAGCTGTCGTCGAGCACGTGAAGGGCGATCACCGCGAGGCCGACGCCTGCGAGCGACGCTTCGAGACGGGCGGCTCCGAGCGCCCGGGCCCGGCCGCGGTCACGCTCGGAGAGGACACCTGCGGCGGTGCTCATGCTTACGAGGGTCTCATGGGGCGGGCTCGATGCCAGGGCGGCTCGCTGGCGTATTCGAGTGCGGATAACCCCCCAACGCTGGTATCGGCCGCCAAGCGCGGCTATCGTGGCTAGACCGGGAGGCATCGAGAGGAGGGCGAGCTGTTTACCACCGCGCCGAAGCCTGTTGTGCTCGGAGCGATCGCGGTTCTCGCCTGCGCGGTTCCCATGCGCTCGATCCTCGTGGCGACGACCGGCGACGACGTCGACCTCGTTGCGGTCGGGTTGCTCGACTGGATAACGGTTCCCTACATCCTCGCCGGGGCCGTTGCCTGGTTGAGGCGTCCCGAGAGCCGGCTCGGCCCGCTGATGCTCGCGGGCGGCTTCGCCAGCGGGCTTTCGGCCCTTCAGCTGACCCACGTCGACGGGCTCTACACCGTCGGTGGGGCCTTCGACGTCCTGCCGGCGGCGCTGTTCCTGCACGTCTGCCTCGCCTTCCCGGACGGGAACTTGAGGTCGCGCTTCGAGGAGGTTCTGGTGGGCACCGCCTACGGCGCAGCGCTCGGGCTGCAGCTCCTCAAAATGTCGTTGGGCGCGCTCGGGCCGCGCAGCCTGATCGAACTCTCGGCTCAGCCGGACGTTGCCCGGGTCGTTCAGCACGTGCAGCTGCTCTCGCTGAGCGCGATTTGCCTGATCGGCGTGGGGCTGCTCGTCACTCGCCGTCGGCAAGCCGGCCGGCCGCGTCGTCGGTCGCTGGCCCTGCTCATCGACTCCTTCGCCCTCGGCCTCGTGATGATCGCCGTCCTCTTCGCGTTCGGCACGTTCGATGGGCCAGGGTTTCTGGCGATCCAGCGGGCAACGCTCGTGGTAATCGGGATCGCGCCCATCGTGTTCCTGCTCGGGCTCCTCGACGCCCGGTTCGCACGTTCGACCATCGGCGACCTCATCCTCGAGCTGCGAGCCGACCCGGCTCCCGCCGACCTCCGGGACGCTCTGTCGGATGCGCTGCGCGATCCGTCGATGACCCTTGCGTACTGGCTGCCCGACTTCCACGCCTACGTCGATCTCGAGGGGCGGGAGGTCGAGCTGCCGGCCGGAAACGGAAGGACGGCGACCCTGATCGAGCGAAACGGTGGGCACGTCGCGGCCTTGATCCACGACGGAGCGCTCGACGACGAACCGCATCTGCTCGACGTCGTCGGTGCGGCGGCCGGAATCTCGCTCGAGAACGGCCGCCTGCACGCCGAGCTTCGAGCTCGTCTCGAGGAGCTAAAGGGCTCTCGGGCGCGTTTGCTCGAGGCCGGCAGCCGGGAGCGCCAGCATCTCGAGCGCAATCTTCATGACGGGGCGCAGCAGCGGCTGATCGCCCTGTCGCTCGAGCTCAGCATGCTCGAGCAGAAGCTTGGCGATCGCCCGGATCTGCAGGCGCGCCTCGACGCGGCCAGGAAGGAAATCGCCCACACGCTCGAGGAGCTGCGCGACGTGGCCCGAGGGATCCACCCTGCCGTCCTCAGTGGACACGGTCTCGCTGTCGCCCTCGAGTCGATCGCCGCGCGGGCGCCGCTGCCGGTCCGGCTCACCGTCGATCTCGACTCGCGCCTGCCCGACCGTGTCGAGGTGGCGGCCTTCTACGTCGTCTCCGAGAGCCTGACCAACATCGCGAAGCACGCAGAGGCGAGCAACGCGACCGTGCTCGTGAGCAGGACGAGCGACGCCGTCGTCGTTGAGATCGTCGACAACGGCGTGGGAGGCGCGGACACCGAGAGCGGCTCGGGCCTTCGCGGGCTGGCCGACCGAGTCGAGGCCCTCGGCGGGCGGCTCCGCGTCTGGACTCCGCTCGGCGGGGGCACACGAGTACAGGCAGAGATTCCATGCGCATAGCGATCGCCGAGGACAGCGTCCTCCTGCGCGAAGGGCTGGCGCGGCTGCTCGGTGAGGCCGGCTTCGACGTCGTCGCGCAGTGCGACAACGCCGACGACTTGCTCTTGAAAGTGCGCAGCTACGAGCCCGACGTGGCGATCGTGGACATCCGGCTACCGCCGACGCACAACGACGAAGGGTTGCAGGCTGCGCTCGCCATCCGCTCCCAGCATCCGTCCGTCAGCGTGCTCGTCCTGTCCCAGTACGTCGAGCTCGGGTTGGCCTTGAAGCTCCTCGCAGGCTCCGCAGAGGGCGTCGGCTACCTGCTCAAGGATCGGATCGGCGACGTGGAGGAGTTCGTCGCGGCGGTCCGGCGCGTCGCGGCGGGCGGGTCGGCGCTCGACCCGATCATCGTCCAGACCCTCGTCTCCCGCCAGCGACCGGACGACCCACTCGTCCAGCTGACCCCGCGCGAGCGGGAGGTGCTCGAGCTGATGGCTTCAGGGAGCTCGAACCAGGGGATCGCCGAAAAGCTCGTGATCACCGTCCGCGCGGTCGAGAAGTACGTCTCGAGCATCTTCGGGAAGCTCGGCCTGCCGTCGACCGGCAGCGAGTCGCGCCGCGTGCTCGCGGTGCTGACGTTCCTCCGCTCCTGAAGACACCAGAAACCCGCCCCTAGAAGCACAAGTCTCCCGTCTTCTGTACTCCGTTCGCGGGTGCGAGGTTGGGCACATCCCGCAGAGCGAGAGGAGCCGCCATGAAGACACGCGTAATTCAGGACGATCCGGCGCCGGGCCGGCACAGGGTGCCCGACCTGGCTTCGGCACAGATGCAGCGGGCGATGAACATCGCCGGCCGGATGGGCGCTTGGAGCGCGCGTCACTGGAAAATCGCAGTGTTCGGCTGGCTCGCGTGCGTGATCGTCCTCTTCGCGTTCGGCAACATGGTGGTCGGCTTCAAGCAGATCGACATCAACGACGCCGGCGTCGGCCAGTCGCACAAGGCCGACCAGATCCTCAAGAAGGCTTTTCCCGAGCGGCGTCCGCAGACGGAGTTCACCCTCATCCAGAGCACGAGCCGAACCGCCGACGACCCGGCTTTCCGGTCGACGGTGGCGGCCGTGATCGACTCGGTCAAGTCGAGCCCGGCGATCAAGACGCTCGATTCCCCTTATGGCCCCAAGCGGGCGAGCCTGATCAGCGCTGACCGGCACTCGGCGATGGTTCAGTGGGATATGAGGGGCGATGCCGATCAGGCCCAGGACCACATCGACGCGCTCTCGGCGGCGACCGACAAGGTGGGGAAGCAACATCCGGAGTTCTTTGTCGGCCACGCCGGAGTCAGTTCCGACAAGGGGCTCGACCAGATGTTCGTCGATCAGCTCAAGCTGGCGGGAGAGCGTTCGATCCCGATCACGATCGCCGTGCTCTTGCTCGTGCTGGGAACTTTGGTCGCAGTCGGAATCCCGGTCCTGCTCGCCCTCTCGGGCGTCCTCGGCACGATCGGACTGGTGGCAGTCACGAGCCACGTCGTGCCGGCCGACCAGAACGTCAATGCCGTGATCCTGTTGATCGGCCTCGCCGTCGGCGTCGACTACTCGCTCTTCTACATCAAACGCTGGCGCGAGGAGCGTGCCGCCGGGCGCGAGCCGTCGGCTGCCCTCGCCGCTGCAGCCGCGACCTCGGGCCGTTCGGTGCTCATCTCCGGGTTCACGGTGCTGACCGCCATGGCCGGCCTGTTCTTGGCCGGCGACAAGACCTATCTCTCGTTCGGGATCGCGACGATGATCGTCGTCGGAGTCGCGATGCTCGGCTCCTTGACCGTGCTTCCGGCCCTGCTGTCGAAGCTCGGCCCGCGGGTGGACAAGGGCCGGATCCCGTTCGTGCACCGCCTCCGGAACGATGCCGGCGGAAGCCGGCTGTGGAAAGCGATCCTCAGGCCCACGCTCGCGCATCCGGTTGCGGCAGCCGCGTTGGCGGGCGGCTTGCTGATCGTGCTGGCGCTGCCGGCGTTCCAGCTGCACACCGCGCAGAGCGGCTTGGAGTCGCTGCCGGCGAGCGCACCGACCGTCACCACGATCCATCGCATCGAGGCCGCCTTCTCGAACGGCGTCGCCGCTCCCGCGATCGTGGCCATCGAGGCGAACACCGATTCGCCCGCGACCAAACAAGCCATCACGGAACTCAGGTCGCGAGCACTAGCGAGCGGACAGGCGCTCAAGCCGATCGAGGTCGACATCAACGCGTCGCATGACGTCGCCCGGGTGACGATCCCGCTTGTCGGCAACGGTGTCGACGACGTGTCGAACGCGGCGCTCAAGACGTTGCGCGACGGGATCCTCCCGGCGACGGTCGGCCGAGTTCCGGGCGCGACGTTCGCCGTTACCGGCAACACTGCGCAGTCGGTCGATCAGAACTCGCTGCTCAAGAGCAAGGCGCCGATCGTGTTCGGGTTCGTCCTGATCTTCGCGTTCGGACTGCTTCTCGTCTCGTTCCGCTCGATCGTGATAGCGCTCAAGGCGATCCTGCTCAACCTGCTGTCAGTCGCGGCGGCATACGGCGTGCTGATCGCGATCTTCCAGTACGGCTGGGGCGAGAGCCTGTTCGACTTCACCTCCAACGGCGGCATCGCGTTCTGGCTGCCGATCTTCCTGTTCGTGATCCTGTTCGGGCTCTCGATGGACTACCACGTCTTCATCCTGACCCGGATACGCGAGGCCCGCGACCGCGGCCTGTCGACAGGAGAGGCCGTCGAGCATGGGATCAGTGCGACCGCAGGTGTCGTGACGAGCGCGGCCTTGGTGATGGTCGGCGTGTTCGCGGTGTTCGCGCTGATGCCGTTCCTCGACATGAAGGAGATGGGGATCGGGCTGGCGGCCGCAGTCTTGATCGACGCGACGATCATCCGCGCCGTGCTCCTGCCGGCATCGATGAAGCTGCTCGGCGACTGGAACTGGTACCTGCCGACATGGCTGGAGTGGCTGCCTCGGCTCGAGCCTCCAGTCGAAGGGGCCGAACTGCCGGAGCGAATTGAGGCTCCAGCGGCGCTGGGCCCGATCAGCTAGCAGGAGTCGCGATGAAATCCCCCATCAGGAGCGAGGCACAACGGCGCGCAGCGGTCTTGCGGGTCATGTGCCTCGCCCTGATGATGGTGGTGGCGGCAGTCGCCAGCCTCAACGTCGCGCTGCCCGGGATCGCCCGGGACACCGGCGCTTCGCAGACCGAGCTCGAGTGGATCGTCGACGCCTACGCGATCGTCTTCGCGGCGCTGCTTCTGCCCGCGGGCGCGATCGGTGACCGATTCGGGCGCAAGCCTCTGCTCACAGCCGGGCTTGCGCTCTTCGGCGCTGCCTCGTTCGCCGCGCTGTTCGTCCAGTCGCCGGGAACGCTGATTGGGCTGCGCGCCCTCTTGGGCGTGGCGGCTGCCCTGATCATGCCGGTCACGCTCTCGGTGATCACGACCGTCTTTCCGCCCGAGGAACGCGGCAAGGCCGTTGGCACCTGGGTCGGAGTGGCAGCGGGGGGCGCCGTGATCGGCCTCCTCACGTCGGGCATCTTGCTGCACTTCTTCTCGTGGTCGTCGATCTTCGCGCTCAATGTGGTGCTTGCCGCGGTCGCGCTGGCAGGAACGCTGCTGGTCGTTCCAGCGACCCGCGAGTCGCGGCCGCCGCGACTCGACCCGATCGGCACGCTCATCTCGGTCCTCGGGCTGGCGGCAATCGTGTTCGGCACGATCGAGGGCCCGGACCGCGGCTGGAGTGATCCCCTGACGCTGGCAGCACTTCTCGGCGGCTTCGCCGTGGTCAGCCTCTTCATCGTCTGGGAGCTGAACCGCCGCGAGCCGATGCTCGATCCGCGGAACTTCCTCCGGCGCGGCTTCGGAGCCGGCTCCTTGTCGATCACCGTGCAGTTCTTCGCCTTCTTCGGGTTCCTCTTCCTCGTGTTGCCATACCTCCAGCTGGTCCTCGGCTACTCGCCGCTCCAGGCGGCGGTGGCGCTCCTACCGATGGCGGCCGTTGTCATCCCCCTGTCGCGCTTCGCGCCCAAGATCGCCGGCCGCGTCGGTGTTCGCGTCACGGGACCGCTCGGCCTGGGGCTGATGGCGACCGGCTTGATCGTGCTCTCCACCCTCGGAACCAGCGCGTCCTACTGGCACTTACTCGCCGGCCTCCTTCCACTGGGCGCCGGGATGGCCCTCGCGGGCTCGCCTGCCACGACTGCGATCGTCGCCTCGCTTCCGCGAGAGAAGCAGGGCGTGGCATCGGCGATCAACGATGTCTCACGCGAGCTCGGCGGCGCTCTCGGAATAGCCGTCCTCGGCAGCATCCTCAACACTGCTTACCGCTCGGGCGTTGACCAGCACACCGCAACACTGCCCGCTGCGCTTGCCGACAAGGCCCGAGGCTCGCTCGGCGCCGCACAGGCAATCGGTCATCGGCTCGGCTCGGGCGACCAGCTGGCTGCGCACGCGAACTCAGCTTTCGTCCACGGTGTCAGCCTCGCCCTTATCGCGGGCGCTGCGGCGCTGGCCGGCGGAGCGGTCTTCGTAGCGCTTCGTGCACCCGGCCGCGCCGAGTCGGAGGCAGCCACCGGCACA